>Ga0123355_10019932_pt1 | contig 10688 bp, 3 predicted proteins | sample TergutEmb28metaG_3_FD_89872 | JGI IMG/M metagenome (GOLD analysis project Ga0123355, IMG submission 89872) | Embiratermes neotenicus P1 segment gut microbial communities from Petit-Saut dam, French Guiana - Emb289 P1 | ecosystem: Host-associated > Arthropoda: Insects > Digestive system > Gut ...
CTTTTTTTTGTCCTTTTTTTGGTTTTGTTGGGTTCCTTCCCGGGTGGAAGAGGCCGGGGGGTAGGTTTCATTTTTTTTGGGGGGAAAAAATTTTAAAAAGGGGGGGGGGGGGGGGGGGGGGGGAAAGGCGAATGCGATGTAAGGAAGTGATATACAATAAAGTCATATCTATCGTCATGGTGGACTAGAATCCGTAGTTGTTGGAGTTCACTTCGCATAGACCATGTGACCACCGTCATCAACTATCTCGGCAGTCACCACGGTCATTCATTTCGCCTTCTCTTCGCGTCAGCAGAACACTAACCTCTGATCCCATCACTCTGACGGATGATCCGCTACGGCTAAGCTTTCTGCAACCAGGGAACGTCGTACTGTAGCTCTTCCCCCTCAAGGCAGTCATTTTTTCTCCATTACCATCTGACCTGGATTTTGGAGTACTATATCCACTTGGGGGTGTCAGTGAGCCCTCGCCGTTAAAGTGACTGTAGCCCCCATCATCGCACCTCCTGCCGCGTCTCGACGTGGGCGTGTTGTACCCACTGGTGACACTTTGTGTCTCACTACTACCATTCAGTCGAGTGTAGTTCAGAGTAGACCCATCGACACTGTCGAGAGTTCCTCGTCTTCGGCTGGTTGTTGTTGTTGTTGTTGTGTCACTCTGACGCCGGCGACTGTCCCTTCCTGCCAGGTAGTCGCTGGAACTTTGAGGCGTTAAGGTAGGAGCAGTGTAAGTCAACTCTTCTTTAGCTACTGGACAAGAATATATTGAGAAATGGTACGCTGCTTGGCGTGGCAATCTCAGGGCTGAAAACACGTGCAACGGTTCAAAATGTCGTATTCCTGTCTCATCTAATACTGTGTAAGGGATCTGCCCTGTAAGGACGGCCCTAGCATTCTCTCTAGGTATTATAGCCTGAAGTCCTTGTTTCAATATAAGCAGGGTCCCCGAAGAGCGTTGGTTTCTAGAAAACAAAAACTCCTCCATTGCCAGTATATTGTTAGAGTGAAACAAAACGCTTGGGATATCGTTGGATGATTCCAGCGGCAGACGGTCTTCTTCAGGCGCTACCAACAGTGCAGCACTCTCACGCACAAGTTCTCTGAGTCGTGGGTCGGACTTTGCGATTTCAGGATCGCTCTGCAGCAGCCGCAATGCCACGCACAGACTTGGTTGCTGTTCTGCCAGCTGGCGCATGACGGTAAGACGACGCAGAATGTCCATTGTAAGAGAGTCGCTGGCTAGAACCCGCGTTGACTGCGGATCAGACAGGACATCCAGGAGACCTGCTACAACATCTGACAAACCCAGGGCACGAGCCAGACCTACTGCTTGCATCAGAAGTCCTCTTGAACCTCCTTCATCACTGACTTCTTCCTCCTTGCTGATGGACTCATACTGCAACATTTCTCGTATCTGCTGTTCGCTATGCTCCTGAACAGCAGCAATGATTGCCCTCTGCAAAGTACCTGTCGGGTCTTTCTCTGTTACCAAATCTTCATCATATTCAGAGACTTTTTGCAGAACTCTTTCGAGAAATTCTGGGTTACCATGAGAAAGGTGTCTGAATGCCGACTCTAAAGTTCTTTCTCTTGTGTCAGCTTTGCTTTCTTCTTTCCCACTATGAACGACTTTGGTGTGTTTCAAAACAGTAGACAATTTCTCCATTACGCTTTCTTCTGTTTGCTGGTCAGACAATATGTGCTTCAGAATCTCCAGTTTATTAATATTTTCCTCGGGTATGGTTCCATCCACGTTACAAGCTGTAGTAACTCGTTTCGGTGTGAAGTCGACAGTCGGAATATCTAAGGAAACTTGGCGGCCAAGCGACATCCCTGCTTGCGACAATTGTCGCAACATTCGTGAATCAATAGACATCTCCCACTCACTAGCAGGGACGTACGAAGCGGTCACTTGCATGGGACGCAGAAGCTGCAGTTCCTCCGGCGTTATCTCGAAGCCTTGTACGGAGAATTCGAAACCACCTTCCGGTGTATCTTGCAGGTCAGGAGCAACGAAGCGCAATGACCCGTCCTTCGTCCGGACTGTCTGTCCAGGGACGAATTTGACTCTGTCGTCCTCAGTTTCTATAACTCGTCCTGGAACAAATCGAGGCCCTTCTTCAGTATCCAGTACTTCTCCAGGTACAAATTTCGAACCTTCTTCTGTGGATATAACTTGTCCGGGTATGAAGGTTGGTCCGGCTTTGGTATCAACTATCTGACCTGGCACGAATCGTGTGCCTTCTGAGGTTTCCATTGTCTGCCCAGGAATAAATTTCTGACCAGTTCTTGTTTCTATAACTTGTCCCGGAACAAATTTCGCACCTTCCGAAGTTTCCACCACCTGTCCTGGAACAAACTGCTCCCCTCTGTCTGTCATTACTACTTGTCCCGGAACGAAATTCTCAGTTCCAGGCTCTATTTCAATAACAGTGCCCGGGACGAATTTAACTTTGCCATCCACAGCGCGTTCCAGTTTTCCGGGCACTATCTTTCCGGCCGGAAGTCCACTGATGGACTGGCCCGGGAAGAACTCCACACCATGTAATGTTTGCACAACGTGTCCAAATAGAGATGAAACATCAGGTGACGGCAATAAACCTGAACATGGATTAATTGGTTTCAGCCCTTCTTTCGGAACTTCAATAACCTCATTCAAAACAATTTCTTCTAATTTCTTTGCCGGGGTAAATCTGATGCCATTGTTTTCGGTAACATACGTTTTCCCAGGAACAAATGAGGTTTCGCCACTTGCAGTCTTTAATAACTGACCTTCTACGAACTTCGCTCCTTCCTGAGTCTGTAAAGCTTTACCGGGCACAAACTTAGACGTTGTCCCATCTTTTTCTAAAACAGTCACTCCAGGGACGAATTGCGGGCAGCCTTCCATCGTATTTACAATCTGTCCAGGAATGAACTTCGGGCCTTCAGGAGTCATAACAGTTTGGCCGGCCACGAACTTTACTTCATCTCCTTTCCCAACAGTCTGTCCCGGAACGAATTCCCAGTTTCCGTCCTTCGTCTGTATATTCTGACCTGCAATAAAAATCTCTTCGCCTTGTGCTGTTGCCACAGTTTGACCGGGCACGAACTTGGGACCGTCAGATGTCAGAATCGTCTGACCCGGTACAAATTTATACTTTTGTGTTGTGCCTTCCTTATGAACGTTTTTGCTCTCGGTTTCTACTACTTTCTTTTCGCCGTCTATCTCAATGACTGATTTGTTTGGTTGAACTGAAATATCCCTCTCCAAGACAAGTTGTCCTGGTATGAATTTTGGCCCATCTGGCGTTATCACAGTCTGGCCTGCCATGAATCTCGGTCCTTCCGATGTATGAACAGTTTGGCCTGCAACAAATTTCTCCCCTTCTCTTGTAATTAATGTCTGGCCGGCTACAAACACTGGCACAGCATTTCCTCCACTCTCTTCCGTGACCGCTAACACCCGCTGTCCGGGTATCAAAACAAGGCTATCCACTCCAGGGGTTCTAATAGTGAAACCAGGCACGAACTGGGGTCCCGATGGTGTCTGCAAAGTTTGGCCTGGCACAAAAACGGTTCCTTTGGGAGTTTCTACAGTCTGGCCTACCACGAATCTCTTTGCGGCTTCTATATCCAGTACCAGTCCTTGAATCTTACGACCTCCTTCCACCAGCTCTGTTACAACACCTTGTTCAATTCGAGTTACCAAATCTGGTATTTCATTAACCTTCGGCACCATAGACTTCACCTCTTCCTTTGCCTCAAAAAACATGTCTTGTATGTAGGATGTTTTTTCTAAAATATCAGGATCTTGGAGCTTCAGTACTGCGTTCGTGACTTCGGCCTCTGGTTCTACCATTAATGGGGTAAATGGTGCCACAGATGGTATTGGTTCGAAACCCGCCGTTTCTCCGTTTTCACCGAGAGTCTGTGACTGGACGATACCTGGCAGCGACAGGCCGAGATCGATTACCTGGGCCTGAATGGGTACCGGCTCAGGTAGAGTATTGATAATAGGAGTGCGAACCGATTCACTGTTGAAAGCGTCCCAGTTCCAGTCTTCTATCAGAGGTTTGATGAGATCCCTCCAATCTCCGCTACACATGACGAGGCTTGTCTCCGCACGCGAATGTCTGGGATCAAACCTCTTCCAGTTATTCAATATTGCTGCTCTCTCTTCTTCTTCCGTCATAACATCGTCTTCCTTCTTCTCTTCCTGCCCATCTTTCTCTTTTACTTCAACTTTCTCTTTAATGTCTGCCTTTATCTTTTCTACAACTTTCGCCTTCTTCATTTCATTTAATTCTACTTCTCTCCTTACTTCAGTCTCTGCTTCTTTCTCCTTTTCTTCAAACACTTTCTTCATTGAAGCTAAAGCGTCAGGAAGCTTCCTCTTTCTCTTTTTAATGTTCATTTCTTCTGTCTCTAATTCTTTCACGACATCAGCGTTAGGTCCTTCTCCGTCATAAAGTTCTGAACTCTTATCGATTTTCGGTGTAACATTTTCGAAATCCAATGAAATATTTCTTCCCTCTTTCAGTTTGAAGAGAACCGTGTCTGAATCCTTTGACAGCATTATATCACGAATGTCGCCGTCTCTGACTGCTGCCTCCAGAGCGGACGGAAGCACAAGGCTGCACTGCCGTTCTTCCACGACGTACACAAAGCGTGAGTCTTCTTCAGGAAATGAAATCACGCGGCCATCTTTAGTTGTTAGAAGTTCCATCATTGTCTTCTGTTGGGTGGAGGAACCCTTTAGCACTGGGAATACATAGCGGTAGTCACACAAAACAACATGGCGCTTTCTTTTATCATTCGTCTCTATTGCCGGTGTAAATTTATGAACAGCTTCGTTGCTGGTGATCTTGCAATTCCCGCGCTTTCTCTTGGTCTTGCTTATGAGGGTGACAGGAATGTAATGGTGAGCAGGAAGCCCGTACGACTTCCCTGTGATACGGCATAACCGTTTTGCGTCTGCTGGTGAAATAGGAGGCAAAAGTGGGAAGTAGTTGGGTTTCGGAAGCCCGTGGCTTCTCCCAGTAATCCTGCAGAAAGTAGACATATTGGCAGTGCCCCAGTAACTCAAAGGCTTGGCGCTTCAAGTCAGAAAATAAATTAAGCCAGACTTAGGAACAGAATAAATGTACTTCCCATTCACAGGTTACAAAACCACACACTGTAGATTGGCAAAAATCTGTTCGTTAAACCAGTTCAACCAAAAATATTTCACCTCTATTTTTAAAAATCGGTATTACAGCAGAAGTCAGATGTAAGATGGGGGATTCGCCCTCATTCCAGTTGAAATATCACACTGAATATAAAACTAAAAAAAATAATTTAATTCGTAGATTATTACATACAAGCACTTTTCGACCTCAGCAGTTCTGGGCACGAGGAAACTGAGGTGGATATTCACACAGCCAAGAGAATGGAATGGTTGTGGCGACACACTATATGATAGCCTATACAGCAATCAGTACACAATGGGAAGAAAACGCATCACAAATGCACAGACTTAATTTCGCAAATAAAATGCTTTCCACTGCCTTCCAGATCTCGTCCTCTTCGATCCTCTGACGTAGCAATCAGGCAACCAGACGATACTGAATCATTTCCATTGGCGTTTAAATCCAACGCAAATGTTATATGTCGACCGCGTTACAATAAATTATACCGATTTGTTCCATTTACTGAACAATCAACGTGACTTTTATTCCAAAGAAACGAAAACACAATATCTGTACTTTCTGATTTTGAATAACTGATAGCGGTCCATTTTTGAGGGCAGTTCGTTGCATCAGCTGACGCGAGTTTCGTTGCGTCGTTGTGTCATCGTACTGAAAGCCGCCACACGACCGACGCTGGCACGACCAGCCTTCAACTGACAACTTAAGGTACCTCCGTCTTGGTTGTACCCCACCGCCGATAAAAACGATGATGCCCGAATAATGCCGACGACACGATGTCGTCTTTTGTCCTTTGGATGCCACTTCGACGCCAGGCATTTCCAGGTGCCTTGACAAGGGTCAAGTCTACAAAGGAATGTCCTGGCTTAGAGTGCAGATGACACCAGCTACTAACCAGTGCGCGCATATTCTGTCCTAATTTGTGACCTCCACTGGTGTTGAGCAAGACCAAAACCAACTGTAACTGAAAAATCAGTGATCCATCTATCCTCAGGTATTATAAAGCCGGGCTTCTTTCGTAATAGTCTGAAAACACTTGGTACAGACAAAATACAATTATTTTATCAGAAAAGTCACCACGTAAAATAGTTTCGACACACAGAGAATATGTCGATTTAAAATCTGACTATTACTGCAATGATCTGGAAGCTGGCAACGAAGCACGACAATTGACAATTCATGAGCTAATTAGCAACCACCATAACGAAAAAACAGTTCGGTCACTAAAGATTTTTCTAGTGCCGGTTAATGATACACAAAAACATACATAAAAATTTCGCATGTAATAATCGACACACATAAATTTATACGATGTCAGCTAAAATAACTATAATACTTACGTTTCTTTGCAATTTTCCTGTGGACAGTAAATTGTGAGTTCAGAATGTAGTTTATAAACACGAAAAGTTTTAATGAGCTTTTGTTAAAGCAGCTTGTGTGACTCTTTAAATCACCTATCACGCATTACTTTCCGAAAGCTTGGCTTGGAATATGATTTTAGAATGTAGAAAATTGTCGCTGGTAATGATACAAAAATGTGAAAACCATGATCGCTTTAAGTGATACACTACCATGCATTGCACAAAATTAACAAATTTTTTAACATCCGAAGTACAAAATTCTGCACGTTACACACAACTGCAGTTCTCACCTCACAGTAAACAAATTCACTATCAATTTCAAAGCATAGCTGCACATAAACAAAGAAAATCCCGTCCCTGAAAACTAAAGTTGAAAATATTTATTGCCAAACTCTATTGCTTGCTATATGTTTCGGCTTGCACAAGACATCATCAGACACCGACTCTAAAAATGCGGAAGGAGCTGACAAATTTTTGCATAAAAAAGAGCTGACAAATTTTTATATAAAAAGTGATAAGAGATTTCAGTTGTGCAGTGCACAGAGCGTTACGTTTCATATCTTGGAACATCCTTATAGCCGAAACAGGGAGTAAAATGTAAGTTACGCTAAGCATACAATATAGGATTAAGACAGGACAGTCAAAAAATCCCACTTGTGATTGACATTTCTATCTTTGCTTGCGTGTCACTATACGTCATACAGCGATATCCTTAGCCAAGTTGAAGGCTAGGTCATGAAAGCAGCTGGGGCAAACAGTTCCTCTTAATTCTGAAAACCATATGAACCGCGCACAAAGACGGTTGCAACAAAATGCAGAGTTACCGAACCTTTGCGACACTGCTTTTAACCTCTGAAGCAAGCATTCCATCTAACAGACGTCTAAATTGAATACCTTACTTACTTACTTACTTACTTACTTACTTACTTACTCCATGGTGCAGAGTACTTCTTGAGAAGCTAACTGGTTTCCAGCTAGACAAGAAATTCCCCACATTTCACGGAACCCGAAGGTTCATTACCGCATTCGCAAGCGTCCTCCACCTGTCTCTATCCTGGGCCAACCCAATCCTGCCCATATACCTACATCCCACCTCCTGGAGATCCATCCTAATATTACCCACCCATCTACGCCTAGGTCTCACCAGTGGTCTCTTTCCCTACCTACCTAACCGTAAACATTCCACCCTCCGCCACGAAGGCCAGTCTGCTAATGCTATGTACAGAAGTAATCGCTATTTGCTGTCTGAATGTACGCATCATATATGTATATTCTACATTGTGCAGGCAAACAGGAGAGATAAGGATAAATTTAAAGTTCACCCTAGAACACGCCACGGAGGCCCAGAGGGGGCACTAGATGGGGGTGGGTGGTTAAAGCCACGCCCCGGCCGCTTTACCCCCAGGGAAGACCCGGTAGCCATTGTACAAGTGGCTGAGTGGGCACCGGGGTCGCTCTGGACGGGTTCGGAAAATCTCGCCCGCACCGGGCTTCGATCCCTGGACCGTCCTGCACGTAGCGAGTCGCTACACCGACTGCGCTATCCCGGAAACTGCAGAGGTTCTAGATGGCAATGCAAGCGGTACAAATAATTACTACTGGTCTTTATAGGTTAAAGTGTTGAAAGAAAAATTATTGTAACCAGTTTACGAACTAACAGCCCTGCAAGCATAGTGGCACTTTTTCTTAACGTTCATTCAGCGACATTTTCTTGTTCATAAAATAGCCTAATTTATTTAAATTAAGAGATTCGTTAGGGCCCTTGGACGAATGACCATACCACGGAGCATCCTTATATTCACAGAAAATAAGGGGGAATCACGTAAGTAACCACGCTAGATACAAACCCGTGATACGAAAATTGGACTATTCGTAAACCAGCGTTTGGCTACACAGCACGTCCTGTTCAAATTTTGACGTTTATAACTAAATGTTCCATAAATATTCCCCAGGGTGCAACCATCTCTTTTCCTGGCTACACTCCTTCCGGGTTCGTAGATGTGTGCGCGTCACAGACAGCGCTCTGCACATTTCCTGGTATCAACTGAAATGCGTTATTATAGTCTTTAAAAGGAAGGACAACCCCGGGTCACTGGCCTGCGAGAAAGGACACATGTTCGTGATGTTTATCCCGGATTTTAAAATATCCAAAATGTCCATCTTGTTTCAATTTTGCTTTCCTATTGGTCACAACACGCCCTTATTTTTTAACTGTCGTTTAGTTTCAGATAAACGAGACGGCCCCCAGGTATGAATGATACCTGTGGACATGCTGAATACGCAGTGATAGGCAGCTGATATGCGGTGGTCCTCCAACTTAATGGAGGCCAGACAGGGTGCTAACAATACCTCAATTTAAAACCCCAGCACTATGCGATGTGTGGTCTTCAGACTTGGTGGGGTTTAGTGAATATCCGGATCCCGTAAGAGAATGTAATTCCTCAACCCGTGAACGATTAATTATATTCATAGGCCTCCTTGGCCTGCCTATCTGAAATGCATAAAATTTCCTTGGTACGCCGTGAATTGTGACGTTAGTAACTCAAGAATTAAAAGAACTTTCATGGTAGCAGAAAAGAAAATTGGCGATTTTATCTAGGCATCCACTATTCTCGCCATAAACAACTTGTACATCGCGTTCCCGGAATGCAAATGCACAGTGCAGAGACCACAGTTGTGCATATAATATCTGACAGTTTGTGTACCGGTTCTTTGCTTTTATGTCTTCACCGCGAGGTACTTGTTTCTTGCTTAAATTAAAGACGACGCATCAACTACATTTTATAAATCACGGAACGTAGATAAATATTAATGGTGCTGCCACAGCACCAAATTAATATAACGAAGTAAATCACTGAGTGTTTTAAACTGTAACTTTAGCAAGGAACAAAGTATGCTCCCTGAGGATGATCGTATGATCGAAACATGCATGACACTTTTAAGTGTTTTAATGTAAATTTTAGATTATTAAAGACTATATATGTGCATTTGTTGGTTTATTACTTAAACTACAAAATGCACGGTGCAACGATAAAGATAATCAATGATGCTTTCAGAACGTCAGAGGAATAAGTCATGGCACAGCTTATGTTACCCGGTACTTTCCGGCAATAATGAGTTAAATTACAAAAGCAGTAACCTAGATTCAAACGACGATCCTTCTCGAGGAAGCAGCTGAAGCAAAAGCAACTCAAGTTTCGACGTTGGTACACCACGGAAACGTCAGATGGAGTTTACTCACTGTTTTCTCTTAACAGATGGCGCGATCTACCGTTTGATACGCCACTCACATCCATCAACTAGGGCGAAAGAACGCCTGGAACTTATTTGTATATGGACTGCTCTCAAGCAGCTTGTTTTAATTTTTGTTGGCGGCACTTGAAGAACCAATAGATCACTACGTTGTGTATCTATTAATTCATTACTTATGCTATCCTCTGTACATAAATGATAACAGTGCAAGAAAAGTGTCTCTGTGTGTCAGCACCTTTCCGTAACTTCTCTTCACCGCAATCGAGACGCGCGTGCGCATGGACATGTCTGCCTTATGAGAATTTTCGTACACATGGACCGATACGTCACACGTTACATTCATCGGCGTGTCGCGGTGTTCGCAGTGCACTCTGTCGGATCATTTTTTGGGTTGCAACTCAAGTTACAAGCTTTAGCTAGTGGCGGCACCTAGAGACGCACACTCGTAACTACTAGTGAATGCAGTGGAATGAAATACACTTACGTCCCAACTATACTTTGTACCCTATTACAATGATACCTCGGCTAACGATTGACCCTGCTAACGAATTTTTCGGCTAAAGAATATTTTAGTGGATGCGCGCGTTAACATAAAGCAGCAAACATGAACGGTCGGGCCATCCCAGGAGCTTACAAGAAGTTCAATCAACTTTGGACAGATTTTTTACTTCTTCTTTAGCAAAGAGACAGAGGCCAGCTAATGAAGAAGAGGAGACTTACCTTGAATAAACTTTGAATATTTGGAAGAAGAATAGTAAAAACGTTGTGTACATATTTTCAGTTTAATAGTACAAAGTGTACTGTATAATATATTTTCAGTATAATAGTGTAAAGATGGTCAGTTTTTCATTCTACTTTCCATTCTCCTTCATCCAGTTGGGTAGCTGTTCATCTCAGCCTTTGGTGA
>Ga0123355_10019933_pt1 | contig 10688 bp, 6 predicted proteins | sample TergutEmb28metaG_3_FD_89872 | JGI IMG/M metagenome (GOLD analysis project Ga0123355, IMG submission 89872) | Embiratermes neotenicus P1 segment gut microbial communities from Petit-Saut dam, French Guiana - Emb289 P1 | ecosystem: Host-associated > Arthropoda: Insects > Digestive system > Gut ...
CCGCACCGCTAACCTCTAAACGTTGCATTTTATATATTTATTCAACACATATAGGTACTGAATATTTTAAACATGGTATATACTCTCCGTTTTTTCCTCTTCGAAATGCAGTTTGTTTCATAAATCTAACGTATTTGGTTCCTGTATTATTCACATTTTATATACAGAGTGTGCTAAAATACTTTTAAGAATAAAAGTTATTAATTTTATGTAAAGATTCAATTTGAAATCACAGAGAACATATTGTGCTTCCTTTAGAACGACAAATCGATAAATTCTTTATGGAGAAACAATGGACTTTAAGGTGAGAATCATATGGAATACAAAAAGGGTGAGAAAGTGCAGACATTTTAATATTATACCTGGTGGGACATATTGATATTATTAGTCTTTGGGGGTCCAGTTATGGGTTATGAAGGTTTATGGCGATTAATTGGTAGAGGCAGACAGACTGGGCTTATTAGCAGAAATATCCTGGTCAAAGAAACCCCTAATAACTGAGGTTGAATTCGAAATATGAATTCCTGAATTTTAACACCTTGCACGGCGTGAAGCGGGTCCATTGCGTAAACAGATTTCTGAAACATGAAACCACCATATATACATACACGTATATATATATAAGGTAAACGTAAAGCAAGCCCTGTACAGACCTAGACAGACCCTTTGGTCTCCACGAGGTTGAGGCTGTCAGAATTTATAGAAAATCGAAACATGAAGGTGGTAAAGTTGTCAACCCTACGCACCGACCGCCTTTACCCCACTCCCCAGGAGATGCCCCTGGTATTCATTTCTGGCAGAGGTTGAGTCGACCCCAGGGCCATAGTGCGGCCGTAAAGATTTGTCAATGAAAAATCCCAGCGACCCCACCGGCTTGTAACGCAGTGTAAATACACACACACATACACATACACGAGTGTGAGACCTCACATACTTACGACACGTTAATATACCTACTTCACCAATTCGGTGTGGATTAGTCATGTTACGGAACTTGTATACGTTGCCGGATATCAAGAACCGACATCGTTCTCCGACCTTCATGGACGCTCAGTTTAAAAAACACGTCTTGGGGTGTCTTCGCTTGTAATGTAATTACGTTCGGTATCACTGCTACAGAACTTGTTGTTTCTACTGCAACTTTAGACGGGCAGCCAACTTTCTCCAAGGCGCGGACGGAGTGGCCCGCAGTTTCTTTCCAGTTTCTCTAATTAAAATCTTCATTTAGTACGAATCAACAGTGGGCATGTCGCGGGGCCATTCTTCTTCTTGCACAAGGAATAGAATATTATAAACCTTAACTTGGGGTTCATAAATTAAATTGGGGGGTTTTCTATCATCTTCCACATTAAATGCCGGCAAACAATTGTTGACAAAACTCTGGAGAACAAACTATTAAAATAAAAACTGTTAATACAATTAAAATCAGAGGATTTTTAAAATGGATTAAATACGGTATTTTGTGTAGTTTTCCTTGTTGTTGTAAACTAAGTGACAAATACTGCGTGTACTTGCTGACCACACCAAGCCATCTTCCACAGCATTCCCGTCAGTGCCACACGAACCCATTTGTTGTGTAATTAAAAGTTCGACACACCTAGATTAGCCAATCACACGAAGTTTTCAGAACTCCTGTCAGTGGCCTGCAACACTGTACAGTTAGTTCCTCTGTTCCTGTGGAAGCAGGCGACTGTGTGGATCCTCGGGAGAGGCACGTAACAATGTAGATGTACGTAACAATGTAGAGGCACGTAACAATGTAGATGTACGTAACAATGTAGAGGCACGTAACAATGTAGAGGCTACTGGAGATCGAAAGCCTATTTGACTTTTCTGTACAATTCTGGCTGGATTATTACTTGCCGTAGCAAACATTAGGCCTGTTCATCCTATTAATTTGCAGGTATAGCGGTTAGAAATTATCGTAAGCTTTGTGTTAGTTGTGAAATTCGAGGTTAACTTTTTGGCGTTTGTTGATACTGAAATTTCCCCAAACTGAAGGTGTAAAACGACCAAAGTCTCTAATTTCTTTCATATGTCAGTTTTAGTTAAAAACGAAACCTGTGTGTTCCTGTTGGAAAGTGGCAGACAAAATGAAGAGATTATGGAATATTTCAGTGTGGTTTTGTGTGAACATGTAGAGGTTGTTCCTTAGCACAGAAGCTTTCACGTAATATTCCAGTTGATGCAGGCTTTTTGTGCAATAAAGCTGTAATACTTTTTTTGTGGACTATTTTTAATATGCGAAGTTTCGGGAATTCGGTATATTCATGCCCTAATTTTAGTACTGATAGATCTGATAACTTTCCATATATATTCGGTATCAGTGAGACGGTTGGGAACGAAACATGGAAGACTGCATCCAAATAAATTTATGAAAGATCATGTGGATAATATGTACTTCAACCAATATCCCCTGTATGAGGTAGTATTCATTTGATGACTTGTATGTTTATTTTCCCTTCGGATAAATCCATCGTTAGTGGGGCTTAAGAAATATAATATTTTTCTGTTTGTGTAAGCTATCGGTATTATTTTATTATTTCTGTGCTAAATTTCTACTAAACTTTCTAGTATGTCAGTTCTACCAGATGAACGCAGAAGCTGTGTTACTCTTCTATAAAAATATTTTACACCAGATTTATGAATATGATTATGATTATTTCCTCAAACGTCTTGGCATATTTATATGTAATATTTCGGTAACCTATCGCTATAAAATTAAAAGAATAATTTGGAATTTTCGGACCCTAGTTCAGTCAATTACTTTAGCATAAAATTCACATTCAGGACCTTCATTACAGACATTTCGGGATAACATAATTTTGTAAATCTAAGGACGAAGTTTTGACTGTCGGCCTACTGATTTTAGAGAAATCCAGGATATAATAATGGGGTAGACTCCTATGTCGTGATGATGTTTACGAAAATTTGCAGATTAATTCTAATTTTATTACCTGGGGATTAGGTACGTAACTGTCTTAAACATATGTAAGGTGTACATACCTTTCACAGAGAGAGCAATATGACAACGCGTCGCTGGGTACCTGGTTCCCGACGTTTGGAGACAAAGTACTGATCTCATCTTCAAAGATAGAGATGTACAAGAAGAATACCGGAGAACAGATGGATGCATGAATTTATAAGGATGTTGTAAACGGTGATTGGCTGCATGGGAAATTTAAGGTTGGTTATGCATTCACGTATCAACCTGTCGCCGGCGTTCTTCTCGTACATGTGACCATTGGAAAGAAGAGCACTACGTCGATTCGCAGAAAATATGCTTGAAATTTAAATACTGTCTTTAGCGTCAGTGAAGCTTGTCGTTAGTGTCAAAATGATCACCGCACACTTTTTAAAGCAGCAAAGTGGTTAAGTCAAAGTAGCGCCATGTGTTGAAGGGAAAAAAAAATTCTGATGAGTGACATGTATTAAGACTTGTGAATTGACTATAAATTATCTAGAAATAGGGTAAACGACCTTACTGAATAACTGAATCCTCATGTTGTCAGACAGCGGTCTTTTAATGGTGTGTGTTCTCTTGAGAAACCTTTAGTTTATGTGGAGCGACTTCATGTACAACGTGAAAAGTTTAAAATAAAGGACTTTTAGTTTAACAGATAAAGAGAGGGTATATTATTTCCAATTGTTTTTGTTATAACAACAGGAATAGAATTACAAGCATAAGGAAGATTCTGGGTCGAATGGAATTACGAATAACCCTGCATTTTTATTTATCCTTACGTCGCATTTAATATTAAGGTCGCCGGAAGATTTTCTGCATTTTAGCAGTGTATGAAAAATTTGAAGACGATTCATCCCCAATTTTAGAATCGCTTTCAAAACCAATAATTCCGTAGGATGCCATCGCAGATTTAAACAAAAATATACTCACAATAACAAAAAATACCTCGCCTGTGGGACTGATAAACGTATATCACCTGTCTGTGGCAAGACATATGTTGGTCAGAATGGTAGGAGGTATACCAAGAGGTTTAAAGAGTATTTTTTTCGCCTTTAGAAATGTTTTGAAATATGGCCACTCTTTAGATAGATAAAAACATCATGTTGATCTTATAGATTAAAAAAAAGGGAACCCATATGGAAAAGATGGAAAACTTATACGTCTGCATAGCAACCGTAAAAGACGATCAATTAAATGGCAAACACACCTTACAACCTAATAAAATATTCTAAACAATTCTTTAAGGCGAAGGCCATATGACCTTTATCCCCTACAACAACAACGACAACAGAGACAGTAGGCATTCAAATTACATCAAGACCAGACGTGCCACAAGTTTGTACATCATGTTATAGTGGGTCCTGGGATAACAGTTCTTTAATAATGAACGCCAAATGGATAAGTAACGTGAATTTCAACCTAATAACTGGGTAGAAGACTGTTCGTACAACTTCAGGTTCACAAATTTCCGATTCATGTAAGTTTATTAAAATCTTTATTATTACCTTTAATTCTCATTTCCACATTACTTTAACCCTTATCCTGCTAATGTGGAGAATGTGGTGAGTGCCTAATAATGCCAGCAAATGACAGATGGGATTTAACTCGGCGTTTAAAGGGTTAACTGCCAATCCCAGTGGCCGCGCGGTCTAAGGCAAGGGTCTGCGGCCGCTCGCATGCTGAGATTGTGGGTTTGAATCCCGCCGGTGGCATGGATGTCTGTCTCTTGTGAGTGTCGTGTGTTGTCAGGTACAGGTCTCTGAGACGAGCTAATCACCCGTCCAGAAGCGTCCTACCGACTGCTTTGCGTCGTTGTGTGTGATCTAGAAACCTCGTTAATGAGGAGACCCTGGCCCACTGGGGGCTGTCGCCCCAAAAACAAGCAAACAAACATTACTTTAATTATTCTGCACTACTTAATGAATTATTATATATCACTTTCAGGTTATTTAAAATTAATAAGAATCCTATATACTTATGTTTCCTTCTTCGAAAAACATTCAATTTTATGAGAGACGACTACACACGAAAATCAGTCTGAAGAAGTGTCTAGGTTTCCACTAATTTTTAAATTATAATTTTAATTCTTTTCACTTTTAATATTATTTTTTTTACTTTTCTCATTCCAACCCCCAACTTTGTAAAACATACCGAACTATACTCCGTTTTACATATAGTATACATAATTGTAAGCAATGGAAATCTTAATTTCCATCCAAAATTGTATATTGTATTATTCTATTCTTGCCAACATGATGATGGCCTGTTAAGCTGAAATGTGTTCAGTTAATACTCAATAAATTAATTGCTGTGATCGACTAAATCTACTTTGATTCTTACAATGAACAGTTACATAATATGCAAGAGTAAAGAACCGAATTTATAAACAATATGGGCTTATGTAGTTTGAAGTTACTTTTCCATTCTTCACTAACAGGGGTTTACTTTACAATCGGTAGGTTATAAAAAGATGGAAAACCCGAAGTAAAGTAAACGTACATAGTTTAGTTTTAATGTAACAAGTCTCCTACTTTAGCTTATACATAGGAGCCTCTTTGACTACACAGCCATTTTCTGATTGATTACACGAGGTTAAGATTTAAATTAATCTTACGCTAGATCGATATATTTCTGTGCCCCCTTTAATTCTTAGCAGTGACACTTTAGTGATCGTCATCGTATTAATTGCAATTAAGACACATCGTTAAAGAAGCTACTAAATTTTAACAGCAATGCCCCTGTAGTCGGCTACAAGGTACACAATAGACAGTGAACGATGGGGACAGTCTCTGTTTCCTTCCGGTGTTTTAATTTGCACAATCGTTAAAGTAAAGTATTGTTGTAGGTCAACATTAATTTGACGATAATCTTAAACGATGGGTTATCTTAAATTACTACGTTAACATGTCACTTTAATAATGTTGTACGTATCACGCATTATTCTGTAGAATATTTGTGTTGTGTGAAGCCCCGAAATATTCTTGGCTTGGGCAAACCTAAATCCTTAGCCTTTCATACTACTTATCTGGCAGTAACTCAATGGGTGACGTATTTTATCATTTTTCAAGACTTGTCACTGGTAGGCGATATGGTCTTTGCATTCGTACAGTGGACTTTAACTGTCGGCTCTCTAGTGGAGTTTTAATTACGAAAGTAACATTTTGTATTTAACGGTGAATTAAGAAACTTTGAGGTAGACATTTGGAAATATGAATGTATGTATGTATGTATGTATGTATATATATATTTGTGTGTGAATGCATTATTTACTTAATTTAGGCAAACAGCTTTGTTCAAAAAGTTTTGTGCATAACCTATGCTACAGTATGATAAAGTACCGTGCATTTACAAGTGCGTCAAATGTATGGTGTACGATCTGACTGTGCATATATATCCTTATATCGTTTGATAAAATTCGATATATCCTTTTCAGGTTTTATCTTAGTTGTCCTATTTCAATACTACTGACCACGTACAAATTTCAAGGATTACTTTCTCTCGTTGAGAATTACGGGTGTTTCCTCAGTCTTTGTAGAAAAGTAAAAAAAGTTTAGCTGTTTGTTGAAGGTACAAAACCGTGTTTGTATACCAAAATAGTAATACAATTCCTAATTTCTAATTTTATTGCTAATATAAATTAATGGATGTCGTCGGAAATTTTATTTAAACGCCAATATGTTGAACATGTGTAAGTTTTAGATCAATTAAGAAAGAAGACTAGAGTCTAATAAACTTGCATACTCAGTTCCTTTTATAAATATGTCGACGAAACACGTTTATTTTAGAAACGTATTTGGCGAATTACACTCGAATTCATTCAGCAACCTTCGATAGACTTCATGCAAACTTTTCTTTGTTTTTGTAAGGTTTAAAACAAATCGCGAATACGTCAATAATTTCAGACAACTCTCCAGTACCAAATGTAACTTCTAAACGTTCAAAAGTTCTGAAGGTGTTATGTGTGGGGAGATATATGGCAAAACAGACAGATACATAGCAAGATAATAGGAAATTTTACTTCTTTCACTTACTAAGATTCCAGAAAAAAAAAAAAGCGGGGAAGAATTCTAAACGTTGGTAGAAGGAAGGTTGCAGCAGAAGAATAAAATATAATTTTATTAAATAAAATCATGTAAGCGCAGACATGCAATTTCAGGAGGGAGGAATATTGGTTTATTTGTTATCGATCATAAATGACTGATTTTCTTGGCGCGTGTTTGTAAACCATTGTTTGTAAGTGAAAATACAGGCTAGGAAATTTTAAGTTATTTCAGAAAATAATTTATAAGGGAAAATTTATTGAACACACTTCTGCGTAATTCTTTCTTTTTTCACTCCGAGGAATTTTCGCTCCAGAAATAGTTAAAGATTTACGCTGGAAATGAGCTTAGAGTTTGACCATTTTTCTTCCTACGCTGACCAAAGCTGAAATGAGTTAACAGATCTAAAAAAATTTCAATATCACATTCCTAAAAAAATTTCAATATCACATTCCTAAAAAAATTTCAATATCACATTCCACGAAAATTCTCTCAACAGGTAGCTCTGCTCAGATTGTATATGCCCATATACGGGCGGACAGACACGGTAAACGGACGTGTTCGCTACGTTTGGTTTCAAAGGCATAAGAAAGATAGGGGTTGCGATGTTCGAATCTTAATATCTGTTAAACTCTATTTGCCTATAAGCAGTAGGGTATATTTCGAAAAGTAAAACAAATGCAGATGATTTTTGATGAATTTTTAACAGAGGAAGTGGAATCAGGCGCTTAATGTTTAGTTGTGAACAGAAGCATTTTAAACAGTCAAAATTTTCACCAGAAACGCAAGTTTATATGTCAGGTCTGCAGCTATAGATGTGTTGAAATTCTGGTATTAGAAGCGGTATTGCCTTAGACAGTATTAAGATGAATGGGCGGATATTATAATAGAATTATAAACAAGGACGATGCCTGCGCTCATAAATAACGCGCCAACAATTTCCCGCCCTGTATGGGGAGGGGGTCTAGAAATTCCTGCCCCAACAATAAATTATGAAGTAAATAGTCTCCCGCATTCTCTCTCTACAGAAGCTATTGGAAGCATGTTAAATGTGGACTGCCTTGACTGTCTCTGTAGCCTGTAGGTTGTGGAGTGCTTTAAAATCAAAGAAATTAGGAATTGGTGCATATTTAGAGACTGGGGCTTCCCGAACAGTACGAACATTGAGAAAGCATAATACTATATATATATAAAATTTATTGTGCTCTCTCTTGCATAATATCTGGATTAAATTGGAATTAGACGTTAGTAACATCACAGAAATCTGCATGTTTATGTTGTAGAGAGACGTTATGGAGCGCTGAGCTACATTTCGTATTCGTGATCTTTCTAAGCATTATAGGACGACCAGCAATATTTTATGTTCGTGTTCTACAGCAGCATTATATGGCGATCATAAACATTTTATGTTCGTGATTTGCCTATACTTTATATGTCCATCAGCAACAGTTTATTTTCGTGATCTACCTCAGCCTTTTATGACGTTCAGCAACATTTTATGTTCGTGATATACCTGAGACTTTTATGACTATCAGCAACATTTTATGTTCGTGATATACCTGAGCCTTTTATAACGATCAGCAACATTTTATGTTCGTGATCTAACCGGACCTTCTATACCTATCAGTAATATTTTGCTTTCGTGATCTGCCTTAGCTTTATGTGACGATCAGCAATTTTTTTTGTGTAGTAATCTAAGCAACATTTTGTGTCCAAGACTGAAAAGAATAATGCACTTAAGCAACAGGCGAAGGGCATGGTGATATTTCTGAACTACTTTTGTTTTATGTGAAATGAGGGTGCCGTGTCATTTGTAGAGGCTATTTGCCACTGAACGACGCGACAGAATTTTTGTACTGAAATGGGAAGTACTGACGAGCAGGGAAAGAGAAAATCATTCAGCTGAAGTATCATAGGTCTGACTGGGCGTTTTATGAACGACGTAAACAAATAACCTCGGACCCAATATTTACTCCTGAATGTATGGTTTTACTGAGACACTGGCTTCCGTCTCTGAATACAGTTGGGCTTACCGTTGAGATATTTTGCTGTTTTCCCCAATTAATTCATGTAGAATATGGGACATTATGATTCACGTCGCTCTTTATAGATATGTATCTATTGAAGTCTTCAAAATGCTACATAAAAATTTAAATTGAGAAAATTTCCTTGTCTTTCTTTTTTTGTTCTCTTGTGAAATTTTGTGAAGGACTTACATCTATTTTCGAGGCACCCGGTAGCACTGTGCCAAGCGATAAGCGCGTTGTCGTGTCGTGATCATTTTTCTTCATTTCGCCCTACGTCCCTGGAGGTGACAAGAACACCGCACCCCCCAAATTAATCCTCCGGGACACGAAATCCGTTTAAACAACTCCCACGACTTTTGATTCTATCTCAATTCCTTCTTCGCCCTCTTCATAGAGATATGATTCGTGGACAGGCCTAGGTACCGGAAAGAATATTTCTTGGCTTATTTAATGCATCAACTCCATTTTTTCTACATTTATGCCCACTTATCTTTGTTGTGCTGTTTAAGGTTAGGTTTAAAACTTTATGAATTAGGACTAATAACAAGTACATAAGTTCTGGCACATTATTTCAGAATGCAAACGCATTGAGCAGTGTCCATCATCTTATAAACCTGTTTTGCACTTACTAATTTTCCAGCCTTAGCTATATTCGCATCATTATAGACCCATTCTGTATATTTATCTTACTAGATAAGCTACAGTATCGGCTACCGTCCAAAGTGTACCACTAACCTTGATACTATGTGTACCGTGCATTTTTCAGATATTTACAATATATAACCAACAAATACACAATATATTTAACACTTATTTGTTTCTTAAAACACTCACATATGTTTCGATGAATGAATGCCTCATCATCAGGGAGTTCTTCTGATTATGACAAAGTTAAAATGTAGTCAATTAGTAAATGAATTTAAGTTGAAAGTTTTAAAAATACTCTAAATGTGTTAACAGCTGCATGTGACAGTCGACCTTATATTAATTGGTTTGATAACGATAGTTTCAATACCTTTATCCTAACTGCATGTACTGATTGATCATATTTTAACTGGTTTGTAACTTTGCCATAATAAGAAGAATTCCCTTATGATGATGATGATGATGATGATGATAATACATTAAGACATCGAAACATGTAGGAGCGTTTTAAGTAACAAGTTTTAAAAATATTGTGCATTGTTTGTTATATTTTGTAAATAAGTGTCACTAACATTACAGATAGAAATACGTACTTCTTTTCTACAAGGAGCAGTTTTAGCTTACGTTAGAAGTTCGTATCCTGCTGATGATATTTATTAGTATCAAAATATGTAAACAATAAACTGGTAATTAGTAAAACATTTATTTGTTTGCAAGGTGTTGTGTTGACTGTAAGAATTTTGTCTTAAGCACTTCACGTCTGTGAATTTAGTATTATCTTTCTTGTTCCTTCTAGCTGCCGAAAGTAACACTGAACTTTGATGTATGGTTGACCGTGCATCGTAGTTAAATGTGGGTAAAGAGACCAACTAGATGTCACTTTTAGTATTATGTTTATTTCTCCTTTATAGGTTGCTCAACATGTTTCGGACCTCCTTGTGCCCATCTTCAGGAGCTGACGACTTGTAGGTATTTATCAGATGTGTTGCAGAGCCGTGGCTGTGTAGGCAG
>Ga0123355_10019934_pt1 | contig 10688 bp, 5 predicted proteins | sample TergutEmb28metaG_3_FD_89872 | JGI IMG/M metagenome (GOLD analysis project Ga0123355, IMG submission 89872) | Embiratermes neotenicus P1 segment gut microbial communities from Petit-Saut dam, French Guiana - Emb289 P1 | ecosystem: Host-associated > Arthropoda: Insects > Digestive system > Gut ...
AAAAAAAAAAAAAAGACTTTTGGCTTTTATATTTAAGCCTCACAATTGGCATGCTTAGGGACTGTAAGAGTACGCCCCTTACAAATTAATATACTGCACTGCACAGTTGCCAATCTATAACTTTGCGTTTCTGTGCTGTCTTAAGCAACTTTCAGCCCTAAACCTCACGTCACATGCACTTCAGTCGCACCGCACTATCTTCTGGCGTCTACTTGAATGTTCATATAGTGACTGAAACCAGCAAGTCCATCCGTTATGCGGCAATAACTTAAATTATGAAATAACTAATTAATTAAATCGTCGTTAGAGGAACTTCCAGGAACAGACTCCTACGGAATCCCAAACTTTATCAAGCCAAAACGAACCGCTCTCTCACGAGACGGTCATTTCCATTTCGCGCCGTCGCAAACTATTTACCTAATATCAATTTTGCATTCACTGGTCTCCCTCTTGACCCCTTTATCATCTGGTTTCCAACAAACTCTGTTTATTTATTTTCCCCTTACACGTTGATACACATGTGGCTCGTCTAAACATCCAGGATTTTAAACACTCAATTATACCAGGTAACACAGTAACAACCGGAAAATTCGGAAACGTTATTATCAGCATTTCTGCGACATTTCCGACACGTATTCGTCACCGCTGGTCGTTTAAGTGAGCGGCAAGGTTTTCTAATCTTGCACCTTGTGATTTGTTCCATGTGTGATACGATCGAATATCAAATATACATGAAGCTTACTCACATTCTCCAAACAAAGGAACAAGTCGTTGTGGAATTTAACAAAATGAATGCAGACAAAAAACTTTGCGCAGTGTTCAGGAGATATGATTAGTGTTCAGTGGCAACAGACTTAACAATTTCTGTAGCTTCTCTTAGTCAATTTCCGCTGCTGGCAGGATCTAAAAAAAAAGTAGTATTTACCTGTAGGTAAGTACTGCGTGTTTTTTCTTGCTTGACCGATAAGAGTTGGTTCAACCCTCCGCCCGACGCTCTGCCATCGTTGCGTCCTACGCCGTGTGTCGGCAAGGTTTAACGGTCTATGACAGTAGCTAGACAGAACTATCGCTGTGACAATAACTTTCAAAAACTCACTGCAGCGTCGAGCCGGCGTTGAACGGTCAGGTAGGAAATGCAACACTTCCATACTCTCGGTACAGTGGCTTACAGGGCATCCTGTGTTGTCCAAGTGTGCGAGGCCTGCTCATATGCTGAAGGTCAGCACTTCGAGACCTTTTATGACGTAAAGTAAGTTGACCTGCAGGGCAGACAACGCAATACGAACTTCCGGGTGATGCAGGCTTCGTAAGAGACAGAGAAGCAGCTACAGATGTTCTGCTGAGCACAGAGCTTTGTTAGACTCTCCGAAAGATCCGATTCCTTACTCCACGTGTTCATTAGGTCGGCTGACGTACTTCTTATTTTCTCTTCCGACACAGGAAGCTTGTGTTGTTATATCATAATGCGGTGTGATGTATTACCAGCGCCAAGTGTCTGTACAGTTTACACTGTCAGTTCTGTAAACACGAGCACTTGTGACTATCGAAGACTGATAGCTGAAAACATTTTACCAAGCCAGAATGAAACACACCATGGCTCATTAACAGTGGCGTACCCAGGAATTTTGTTCTGGGGGGGGGGTTCGACAAATTCAGTTGAGGACAGAGGACAGAATGGGGATCTGGGGGCGTTAGCCCCCTAGTAAGGGGTTCTGGAGGCAGCTGTAATTTGGTACAAGAAATTTCATTGCATATAGCAACATTTTCTTAATTTTTGGTACTTTAAGACTATTTATGATGGCAACCAATTTATTTGTCATTGCTAACGTAAAACAATTGCGAACCTAGGTAGATTTAGAATTTTACTGCCTTTTTTCCGAACATCTTGGTGTGTTGGCGTCCCAAATTTAGCAGTTTTTAAGTTTTCACAATCGGGTCGAGTTTGGCACGATTTTGGAAGGCCATCGGAATTTCGGGGGGGGGGGGGGGTTTGAACACCCCAAACCCCCCTCGGTATGCCACTGCTCATTAATTAGGCTTAAATTACTGCTTCATATTCTACACGATAGAGACAACTACCGTCAGTTTCCCTTTTTTGATTCCATTCCGCTCCTGACAATAAATTCTGAGCCAGTTCATTAAAATCGGCCACATACAATAGCTTCCATGCACTTCTAAACCATCCACTTTGTGTATAAAGCCTACGTTGTAGGGAAACACGTTTAATTAAAGTAATAAATAAATAAACAAATAAACAAGAAGGAACGCCTTTTGAAATTTCATTTCGCTTCTGCTTGTTTGTTGACTCCAGTCTGTTATAATTACTGGAGGCAACGGTAGCATATTTCGATTGCTTGATTAATTTATAATGAATTATATACTTTGGAAAACTTAATTCTGGTCACTGTAGCTACAGCGTAACGGGAAGGGCTAAATGAGAAGCACGCAGTACCAAATTCGAACTGTGAAAGAAGCTCAGTTTGTTCTTAAAGACAGAGAAAAGTTACAAAATGTTCCTGATTCACGCTGAAAGCAGGCAGCAGTCCGGTAAGCAATGTAACTGATCTCATGAAGTCCCCCAAAGTTTCCCTAACTTACGTGCCGCTCTGCACTGACGTGCACTAATTTTGATGGAGAAGAAAAAAAATAACTGTAGTTCACACACCAACAAATGCACTGTTTATTAAACTTGGAAAAGTTTTTAAATTCACATTAAAATACACATTAATATCGCTCCTACATATTTCGGTCTACGACCATCATCAAGGAGCATGTACTGCACCTGGCTAAAGTTATATTTATATTAAAACACTCGGTAAAATTACGTCATTGTACATTTACGTGGTGATGTGGCAGCATGCTGCCACATCACCACCACATCTGAACACCCCGGATAAGGGGCGCGGAGGCAAAAACGGGAATTTCTAACATGGAAGGAAGGGGCTGTAAAGATTATTTTGTTTTGTAAGCCAAATTTGATAGTCACTCTCAAACTTTTAAAAACGAAACCTAACTCTTTCATATAAGGATTTGGAGCGTACTTCATAGTTAACACTCTTCACCTCGCTTATACGAAATATTAATATTTTATAAGGCAAAAGTCGACGTTTGTTCCGAGATTCATACGAAACACATAAACGCAATGAGAGTACCAAATAGAATTTTTGAATGTCGGACCTGGTGGTACGTAAAGTAATCGCTAGGCTTTTAAAGACTATAGAGGGTGCAACAAGGCGTAAGTGTGATATTCTTATCTACATCCCCACCCCAGTGCAGCGCGTAGGGTGTATTTCATTAACAGAAATGAGTTTTCAGAAGAGCGAGGCAAGCTGGCATGACCATCGTCTCTGATTTGCAAGGAATATAAACACAGAGCCCCAGAATACGAAGGCGTCCTTTAATGACCATTACACCTGGTGTCGAGGAGATGTTACTTTCTAATATGTATGCTTCGTCCTGGTTTCGCTGTCGATTTACTTTAACTGCTAACTACCAGTGCACTGGCATTGGCTACTACACTCCGAGCCTAGGCAGCCTCTTCTCTTGAAGCTTCTGACCAAAATGTGGGCATTTGGCATTTATCCAGAGCGTGTTGCGTACTTCAACTAGCCAGTCTTTCCTCATTTAGCCACTTTAAAATATTCAGGAAAGAATACAATTATGAATTATTTGACCAGCTACAATAATATTCACGCGCTACTCCATGGCCTCTTTCATCCTTCGTTTCTATATTCTTAGAGCAAACCAAGAGTACATTCTACGCTGAATTTTTTTATGCCTCATCTCGTTCAAAAGGAAGACACTATCACACAAGGGTGTCTTTGGACTCAGCGCATACCGTATAGGGAACAGTCAGTCGTAATCATGGTAATCGAGGTATGACGTCACCGGTAAAAGTAGCAACAGGAAAGTAGCTCACTAAACTCCCAGAATGAGTCACTGACATTCCATTAAGGGCGTTGTATACACATTAGAAGCCCTTCAATGCTATATGAAATAATCTCCAGTACTTTGTTGCTTCGTTGCACACAGGTTCAAATTGCTTCCCCAGAACTTTGTCTCAAACAACGTAAATATATTGTTCCGTCAGATTCAAATACCATGTTTGCAACCCGTAAACAGCAACTGAGAATTACATCACCACACCGCGCTGCCCCCTCCCCATTGGTTATAATGAAGCCAGCCAGTTGTTGTAACCCCTTCTACATATTTCATACACAGCTGAACTATGTTCCATCACAGTAGAATGGACCCATGCATCCATCTGCCAAATTTGTGTTGGTATTTTGTTAGTGACATGGACCAAGAACTGCTCTGATCCGGTAGACAAAAATATCGTCGTCTATCAATAAATTGTTTCTACACTGCTCTTTTCATTAAGATCTTACGAGTCCTGTACTTAGTATCGTCATCTTAATTTCGAATCCAATTTCCGAATAAACAAAATAAATCAACAAACAAACAAACAAAAAACGCTAAAGCTGTGTGTACTTTTCGTGTAGCGCGAGCGATTTTTTTACACCCAGTCATGGAGATTTGGTGTCGCCACATGAAGCTGCACTTTATCATGTCCCATGTCATGTCAAACCGTGCTGCTGACTTATGGAGGGGCGGAAGGGTGGAGCGCAGAATTCTAATGTTAACTACACACCTCCACCCCCTCCAAACCCCGCATTCGATAACGTACAGTCGCGTAATGAATGGTTCTGTGTGTTGTGTGATTATATATTACCACACACAACACATGTTGATAAGGCAACAACTTGCATTCACACGTTCTGGGAAAACAAATGAAGCAGCCAATCAGGGTATCCGATTACGTGATACAAATAAAAAGCCAACCTTCGCAGAACTTTTGACAGAGGAATGAACTCTTCAAATAAAATTAACGCAGTGTACTTTCATGTAAAATACATTTGAACACAAAATTTAATAAGTCAATCCTACTTTACAGAACTTCAGGAAGTTAGGATTAAACGTAAAAATTTACTTCGAATCCAAGGAACATGCAGCGTGAAGTGAATTTTTTAAATGACCGGAAACATTTAGACAGATAGATAACATTAAAAGAGATTCACGAAAATCTGTTTCAGGTGGACTCACACTTAATGGCTGATGCCCACCGCACTTCCGAATATTTGACTTTGTTGTGACGTGAACACAGCCAAGTGTCACGCTAGATACTACTGATAGATACCTATGCAGAAGCTGATACGCCTTACTTTCAGTTCTTTAAAAAAAAAAAAAAAACTCTTTTCTTTCTCAGTTGTATACAGTGTGTCCCACTCGCTACCGAACCCGGCATTTCTTTAATAATTCTAACACCAATGAAGATATTGCAACGAAATTTGAACATGAGAACGCTCGTTGTGTGAGAAATGAAGAGGAATGTGTCTGTAGTGTACCTAATTGTTCACTAGTGGTAAAATTATTAAAGAAAAGCCGGGTTCGGTAGCGAGTGGGACACACTGTACATGTTGTGACGTTAAATCTCCTTCTTCCAATGTGCTTCTAGTAAGTCATAAAAGACCGTTTAAAAAAGTTTCGCGAAGTGGCAGTGGTCCGCGGCCCGCAGTTACAGACAGCAACCAGCCCCTCAAGAATACCTTCTTAATTTACGGCAGCCTGCTGCAATGCCGACTGAAGTACGCAATATGGAAGACAGCTTTCTTCCATACTCATATTCTCATCAGTTCAGTATATGGCGGGGAGGGGATATAAGCTGTCTGTCCTTATGATAACCGGAGAAAGGCACAGCGTTTCAGTTACAACAGCACTCTGCATTATCGACTATGGCCCCAAAAGAACACAATGCCTTGGCTGCTATTGCTATCTGACCGCCACGTCATGCATGTGAGGGACAAAGGGAGGTACTGCAGAAGTGGATTCCACCATCCTCTTACCACCGCCATAAAAATATTTTCCATTTCTTGTGAGTATTCCTTTCACGGGCTTCCTATCTGAATGGGTAAGCTGGGAGATTGGGGCTGGGGCTGGAGCTGTGATGCATTTCGCCAACAATGCGAGATGAAATCCACAATGTATATACGCGATTGGAAAATGGGGTCAAGATCCCACTTCTATTAAGATAACGTTCGTATAAAAGAAACTGTAGGTTCCGCTGGTTTGAGCTTCATTTCTGCTGCATATTAATCACGATCCCTCGCATTAGTGATATTGTGGCGTACCGCAAATAACGGCAGCGAAATCAGAGCCACAGTAATAGCTGACACGTACCCAGGATTACCTTGACCCAAGCTGTTTATATTTACTTTTGGTTCCATGCGGTTTTCTAAGGCACGCGGAGCGAATGCACAAACCATTCGACAGGTCGCAGCAGTTTCTATTAATTCCTATGCCATTGGCGCTGCGGCCCAACGCGAGCCATGGTCTTCTCATTCTTCAGGTCTCTAGATCACACACAACGACGCACCACAGTCCATAGTACTCCTCTACCCGAGTGATCAGTTCGTCGCAGAGACCCCTACCTGACGAAACATAACACTCACAACACAAACTTTCATAACCCCGGCAGGATTCGAACACACAATCTCATCAGGCGAGCGGCCGCAGACCTACGCCTTACGCCGAGCGGCCACTGGGACCGGCGTTTCTCTTTATATTTTCCCGAATTCAACTTCCATTCCTATTCATCAATACCACATGCACTAAATAAGCATATCACCAGCTAATAAAGTGTCCTAGACAATAAGTGGTGAGTTTAGGCGCGCAGAAAATTCGTAACAGAATAGCAAGGTGCTGAACTCCGACTGCGCATGTACCGGTTCAAATTCTGAGAGAGGGGAGCCCGAGATTTCCTCACTGCCTCTATATGAATGAACATATCGAAACTTAAAATGAGGCCAAGATAGTGTCCTTCCAGATACCATTTCACGAACATTCCAGCACATACAGACAGACAATAAGTAAAACCAAGAGTTGAGAAAAGCAGTGAAATTTACGAAGGATATCACGGAGGAGTTGTCTGCAATAGGATTGGAGATCACTGTACAAGATTTGATCTTAACCTTTTAAAACCTACCGGTTTCTTTACGTACCACCAGGTTTAACATTAAAAAATTCTACATAGTGCTCGCTTTGCGTTGAGTGTTTTGTGCGGATCTCAGAACAGACAGTGGCCTTTGCTGTATACGTCATTAACTGACTGGTTTTTATAACCGTGGTGGAAAGTGTTTAATACACGGTACGGACTGATTCCTTATATAATGCAGATTACGATTAGTCTTTAAAAGGTTAATATGGAGGCGATTAATCACATTCAATCTCTGGTCGCTTTACCTCGGCAACAGGAGTATTTCGGAAGTTTATCATGAAACGTGTTTAAAATTATTTCAATTTTGTTCTCGCCGGAAGGGACGGGGAGAGGGGGAGGGGGGAAGGAGAAGGCAGTGGTCGTAAAAATATCTCGGAAGAAGAAAATCATGAAAGAGATACAGAGTAGCACCATTTCAAGTGTATAAATTGTATATTTTGGGATAAATGTGGAAAATGATCGTGAATGTTGAACGAGGGAAAAATGAAGGAGGTGTCGGTCGTAACGTATTGGAAGATGCATTCCGGCGTTCAGTGGAGATGAACCACGAATACCGGAGTAGGAATATTCAGTGATCCAGCAGACAATCGAACCTCCATTACGTCACCGTTAACAATCTGCTAGGCTGGAGAAGGAACTGTCAGTCTCTTACACTCTCTTCCTCTCAACTCACTGTTTTTACAACAGGTGTAAGAAGTTTATTTCCTTATTATTCTTCACTCTTCATTCCTTTTATTTCTCGCTGCTACATAATTAAGGTCCACGTCCAGACGTGACAGTCACGGCGGGAAACCTACGCGCTGACACAACATTCAGAGTCATTTATATACAAGTCAACGACCAACGAACCAGGTGCGCTGTTCGTAAACGACGGGATGAATGGTGAAAGAAATTTCCGTCTTACAACATATATCGCTTAACACTTCACACAGCAGTGGTAACACTAACACCCTGATTTTTTGCAACGGATTTGCGATATGTTTTCTAGGAGGTACAAGCCAACGTTTTAATTATTAATCAAATGAATTTCTTTCTTGAGTAGATCTTTTCTCGCTTTTCAAGAACAGAAAGCAGATTTAGATGTTTACTGACTGGAAATCGGCTACATTGTCATGTTGTTACGGAAAGAATCCAGTAAGAGGAGGGATCGGGAAGTTATCAACGATTTTGGGCATATCTGAATGCAGTTTGATATAGAAACACATTTTGTACATCTTCCCGGTCAAATTTTGATTCATCCGGGCAGGTAAGAAAAGCCTGTGAAGGGAAATCGATATTTTGCTCAACCCTTTAAAGACGAAGCACAGACAGCTTTATTCAAAGACCCAGTCCGTACCGCGCTGTAAACACTTTCTGTCTCGGTTATAAAAACCAATCAGTTTATGCTGCAAGTGGCAAAATTCGCTGTTTGTTCTCAAACAAATAAAAAACACATAAATACAGCGTGGGCAGAGCGTACAATTGTTGAATTTTAAACTGGTGGTGCATCACGTGACCGGTAGGCTGTCATATCGTCGGTGGTAGCTACACGAGATATGAGTGTGGAGTAATGATGGAATGATCCTGACACCAGAAAAGCGAAGTACTCAGACATAAGCCTGTCTATGTGCCCTTTTATACACCACGAATTCCAGTCCTGGAAGAGAAATCGACCCTCCATGTTAAGAGGCGGCACTTAACCGCCGGTAACACATTATGCCATTTCTATCGAGTGGATATTGCTTTTCAAATCTCGAGCTATAATCAGCGAGGCTGTACCTACCCTCACTCCCTGTAGGCAAATGTGGGTGTAGTACCTTCAATCAGACACAGGTACTGCCCTCCACTTACTATACCAATCACTAAAGACCTTACGAAACCTCAATGACTCCATCTCATCACATTACAAGGCTGATGTGGAGTGGTTAGCACTCCTGCTTAGCATTCGGTTGGTCCTCCCTTCATGCATCGACCAGAGGACCCTGAATGATGCGTTACGTCACTTTCTGTGCAGACGGCGATCACCGCCTTCGCAATCACGGAACGATTATTTAAAAGGCTCCATCCTTCCGTCTGTACGCAAGAAAACCTTCAGAACAGCCGAATGGATTTCATGAAAATTTATATGGGGCACCGTTACATTTGTTAATACTTACCAATTACTGTTAAAATCCGGCATAAATAACGCATACTTTATATAAAGACGTAGATTACATGCATTTCTGCGCGTTTCTTTTTTGAGCTGAGTTCATTAAAATTTATCGGAAAGACTAATTATTCGAACAAAAATGTAGATAAAAATTAAAACCAAATTTTATGTTCCAGGGCTCATTTTCCGTGTTTTTTGAGGTTTTCAAAACAGGTAAACAATAATTCTTACACTATGTGTACATTTACATAACATTCAATATGACAGATATTTCGTAAGACTTAGTGTGTTCTATGCTTTAAATGCCTCCTAGTACATAGAAAAGAGAGCGGAAATAGTATAGCTAAATTAACTGCACGGGTTACAGTCCTTCCTGAGAAGCTAATATGTATTTAGTTAGTCAAGAAAATTCCCGCATTTTATGGAACCCAGAGGTTCATTACCGTACTCACAAGAGCTCACAACCTGTCCCTGTCTTCATCCAGATCAATGCAGTCCACGCTTCCATTCAAATTCTATAGAATCAGTTTTAATATTATGCTCCTATAAGGCCCAGGTCTTCAAGTTGCCTATTGGAAGACCTGGGCACAGACGGTGATCACAAAGTGAATTGTTTTCATTACTGTGTGTGCAAAAATAGTATCTTTGACCCATTAAGCAACTTAATCGCAGGGTAAAGTAGACCAAGCCCGAAGCTAGTCGCACATCTCCGTCTAGTTCCAAAGCAAAAATTTGTCTTGTTATTACTTACCAGTGAATTCTTCCAACTTATTAAATTCTGCACCGAATACGGGACATAAGTAACAGTTAAATTTAAGCATACGTGCACCTGTGTGTTTTCTGTAATGTGATTGGAAATATTTAGTGACATACCCCCAAAATGTAGGACATTAATTGAAGCTCGCGTATAGTACTCAAACAGCAGAACAGGATTAATCGCAGTCCCTCAAGAAACTCGTGCTAAACTCTACTTATGACCTTATGGTACCAAATTAAACATAAATTAAGGATTCTGAAACATTTAGTGCACATGTACAACACAGATGTTTCGTTCAGATCGATGGCGAATTTGGACCGGTGTTACTTGAAAACGGGCCTATAGAAAGTAATAGGTCTCGGATTCTGTAATTATGGAATATAACGCCTCGCCTTATCATTATGTAACATAATTCCCAAGTCTGGAGGCAACGCAGTGGATTCATCTTCAACAGTCGATATGTCCACGAACCACAAAGTTCATAACAGGTACAGTTCACACATTCCGAAACGCGTGTCGACTGTCCCTGTCCCTCCGAATGTGGCAGGCTCACATGAAACTACGTCCCTGGGGTTTACTAAAAATTCAGGGGATGCCGGGCCTTATACAGTAAGGACAAAGCAAACCTATAGAGCTTACTGCGGTGTGTCTGCAGGGGGGGGGGGGGGGTGTATAGTGGGGGAAAAGAAGGGGGAGGAGAAAATGTGAGACCTAAAGGGGAAAAATAAAGAAAAAAAAAAAAATTGGAG
>Ga0123355_10019935_pt1 | contig 10688 bp, 10 predicted proteins | sample TergutEmb28metaG_3_FD_89872 | JGI IMG/M metagenome (GOLD analysis project Ga0123355, IMG submission 89872) | Embiratermes neotenicus P1 segment gut microbial communities from Petit-Saut dam, French Guiana - Emb289 P1 | ecosystem: Host-associated > Arthropoda: Insects > Digestive system > Gut ...
ATCGAAATCGAGTTTTTCGAGAATCCCCTGCGTTATCATGGTCTTATGGTCACACCTGCTTTTTGCAGATAATCTTTTACCATTTGTACTGGATATTTGTTATAATGAAATACTGAAGCAGCTAATGCTGCATCAGCTTTACCTATGGTAAAAATGTCAACAAAGTGTTGAGGTAATCCTGCGCCGCCACTTGCAATAACAGGAATATGTACATGTTCAGAAATCGCGCGCGTTAATTCAACATCAAAACCACTCTCAGTACCATCTTTATCCATAGATGTAACAAGAAATTCGCCTGCACCCAGTTTCTCTGCCTGCATAGCCCACACGATAGCATCAATGCCTGTATGTTTTTTACCGCCACAAGTAATAACTTCAAACCATACAGGCCCATCACTTGTTTGAACAGTAATTTTATCTTCAGAAAGAGACGCGTTACGTTTAGCATCAATGGCAACAACTACACATTGTTGTCCAAAAACATCTGCCAATTCTGTGATCAACTGAGGTCTTTCGACAGCTGCTGTGTTAATTGAAACTTTGTCAGCGCCATTGCGTAGAACATTTCTAGCATCAGTTACACTACGGATGCCACCACCTACAGTGAAAGGTATATTGATTGCTTTAGCCACACCCTCCACATACTGCTGCAGGATATCACGTTTTTCGTAAGTGGCAGTTATATCTAAAAAGACAAGTTCATCAGCGCCTTCGTCACTATAACGTTTTGCCAGTTCCACTGGATCACCTGCATGCTTAAGTTGCAAGAAATTGATCCCCTTAACTACTTTGCCATGGTCAACATCCAAACATGGAATAATACGTTTTGCAAGCGTCATATTTTAAACTTCCATACTATGAATAGCATCCTTTAATGTAAACCGTCCCTCATAAAGAGCTTTACCAATAACTGCGCCATCTACATCAATTTTCTCAAGATTAAGAAGATCATCTATACAACCTATTCCGCCGGCCGCCAAAATTTTGGCATTGGAATATTTAACGGCTTCAGCAAGAGTGTCAAGATCTGGCCCATTAAGTAAACCGTCGCGAGTGACAGATGTAACTAGAAAACGGTTCACATCCAATTTAGTAAATTTATCAAGTGTCTCTAGAAGGGTCATATTAGTCGATGTTTGCCAGCCATCGATCATTACATAACCATTCTTATTATCGAGAGCGACAATAACGGATTCTTTACCAAACTTATCTTGTAACTGTGTTATGATTGAAAAATCTTTGAAAGCTAATGATCCAAGTATAACCTGTGTGATACCTGTGGCAAAAAGTTTCTCAGCAACCTCAAAACTATGTATACCTCCACCAACTTGAATTGGTATATCAATGTTTTTTGCGATTTCCGCTATTACTGATCGATTATTACCTTGACCAAATGCAGCATCGAGATCGATAATATGAATTTGACCTGCACCCTCATCACACCAACGTTTGGCAGCGTCTACAGGTCCACCAAATTGTTCATAGGTTTTGGCGGTTTTAGCGTTTCCCTGTGTTAAGCGTACAATTTTACTGTTCATTAAATCTATAGCTGGAATCAACTGCATACTAATCACCTTGTCACCATTATAGCGAAGTTACGTAAAATCTGTAAACCTATATCACCTGATTTTTCGGGGTGAAATTGAAAACCATACACATTTTTATCAGCTATAGCAGATACAAAAGTTGTGCCATAAGTGGTTTTAGCACATACAATACTTTCGTCAGTTGGCATGGAATAAAATGAGTGAACAAAATACACATATGCACTATCATCTACACAATCAAAGAGTTCACATGATCGGGTAAAATTAATAGTGTTCCATCCTATATGGGGAGTTTTCAAATCGCCCTGTAATCGTATAACGTTACCTTTAAAAAAACTTAAGCCATCACCAGAGCCTTCCGTGCTTGCTTCAAAAAACAGTTGTAATCCAAGACAAATACCTAATAATGGTACGCCCTCTGCAACTTTGTTTTTGAGGGCGTCTTTTACACAATCAAGTTTTTTTACTGCAGCCATAAAATTACCTACGCCAGGTAAGACTATAGCATCAGCATCTATTAGGTCCTGTCCCGAATTTCCTATGACAACATTTAACCCGACTCTGGTTAGAGCACATTTTAAGCTTAATAAATTGCCTGCGCCATAGTCAAAAATAACAGTTTTTGCCATTAAATTACTCCTTTAGAACTAGGTATACCTTTACGGCGTGAATCAATTGTAACTGCTTGTCGTAACGACAACGCAAATGCTTTAGTCGCAGCCTCTGCCTTATGATGATCATTACTACCATATACTGTAAACAAATGTACATTAGCCTGTAAAGAGTTTGTTAGAGATTCATAAAAATGGTTTATGTCCTCTGTTTGCATTTCTTCTATTTTTCGGCCTTTAAACTTAAGATTAAGCAAAAAGTATGGACGTTTAACTAAGTCAACAGCAGCAGATGCTAATGAGCAATCCATTGGGACAACTGCGTTACCAAATCGTGTAATATTTTCGCGAGTACCCAAAGCCTTGTTTAGGGCTTCGCCTAATCCGATTGCTAAGTCTTCTATACAATGATGTGCCAAGTCGCCCTTGACACTAGCTTCTATATCAATCAGACTATGGGTAGCAAAACTTGTCATCATGTGACCCAGAAATGGCACACCAGATTCAATAACTGCTTTACCTGTGCCGTCAAGATTAACTTTTACGTTTACTTCAGTTTCTTTGGTTTTACGATAAACTTTTTCAATTCGCATAGTTATTCCTCAGTTACTTGTTTTAGTGCCTCAATTAATTTAATGTTATTTTCAGGCAAACCAACAGTTACACGGAAACAGTTCTCATACTGCAAAAGTTTGCCCCATTTTTTGAGCATAACACCACGTTCGAGCAGCTTTTCATACACAAAGTCCGCGGACAATTTTGTGTTCATGAGTATAAAGTCAGCCTGTGAATCAAATGCTTGCACACCTTCTATTTGGTTTAATGTCTTTATGAGTTTTTCTCGTTCTATCTTCAGAGCAGCAACAGCTGTTTGCATTATATCTATGTTTTCCAACATTTTAATACCCATTCGTACAGTAAATCCGCTTACTGGATAAGGTAGAGGGGCTTTTTTTGTTAAAATTTCTGTGATTTCAGGATTTGCAACGGCATATCCGAGGCGTAACATAGCAAGTCCGAAAGCTTTGGAAAAAGTTCGCAGAATAATCATGTTTGGAAATTCATGAATACGCGACATAAAAGAGTAATCGGCAAATTCGCTGTATGCTTCGTCTAAGATGACAATACCGGGAAAAGCTTTAGTTAAAATTTCTATATTTTCTGGTTTCAATTGATTACTAGTTGGATTATTAGGTGAACATAAGTAAAGTAGTCGAGTTTTTTCTGAAAAAACAGACAACATCGCAGATACATCAGGTTGAAAATCGTTTTTTAGGGGTATTGCGACGTATTTGCCTCCTTGTCGTTTCACACATAGTTGTGGAATAACAAAAGATGGAGTAAAAGAGATAGCAGTATCATCTTTTTCGATAAAAAGGCGTATAATACGATCAAGCAGTTCATCACCTGCGTTACCAATAGTTATGTTGTCCTCAGGGACACTTAGATAATTTGCTAATTTCTCGACTAATTTTTGCACTTCGTCTTCGGGATATACGCGTAAATCGATCTCGTCTGCGACCTGTTTGATTAAATGTATTTGGCGATTACGGTCGATAAAGAGGTTTTCGTTAAAGTTTAGTTTTACAATTTTAGAGGTGTCAACATTTAGCTGGAGTGCTAATTTTTCAGGGGTAACACCTGCTGAGTAACAGTCTATAGTTTGTAGTTTTGATTTTTTCTGTTCAATCCATTTACGGCATGATTCATTCACTATTGGAACCTCGCAGCTAATGCCTTGTAATGATTAGGAAGATTTTCTGCGTCTGTGAGTATTTTGATGTTATTTCTTGTTTTCTCTAAACTGTACTTGGAACACTCTACAATGTTGACACGTCGTGAAAAGTCAGATACTCCTAATGCTGAAAATGACTGAGCAAAAGTTCCTGTAGGTAAAACATGGTTAGTTCCACTTGCATAATCGCTAAGTGCAACTGGACTATATGGGCCAAGAAGTATTAAGCCTGCAACTAGTTTTTCTGATAGTTCTTTAGCATTTTTTGTCATAATTTCTAAATGTTCAGGCGCAAACTGGTTAGATAGTTGTATCATTTCTTCAATATTATTACATGTAATTATGAAGCCATATTTTTTAAGTGACTCAAGGACTTTTTCACTTCGCTCAGTTGAAACAACAATTTCTGTCAAACATTTCTGAACAGCCTCAGCTATCTGTACAGAGGGGGTAATTAAACCTGCAATACTATCTGTTCCATGTTCAGCCTGTGAGACCATGTCAAGCGCGATTAATCGTGGGTCTGCTAGTTCATCAGCTAAAATCAGTACTTCGCTTGGACCAGCAGGCATATCAATAGCAATATCTGCAGAGACCAAAATTTTTGCTGTGGTCACATATTTATTTCCTGGCCCAACAATTTTATGAACTGCTTGTATGGTTTGTGTGCCATAAGCTAATGCTGCAATAGCCTGAGCTCCGCCTATTTTGTAAACCTCAGATGCGCCACAAATATCTGAAGCAACAAGAACCAATGCATTCACTTTACCCTCTGCATTTGAAGGCGAGCATATAACTATACGTTTTACGCCAGCCACTTTAGCTGGAATCACAGTCATAATAACAGAACTGGGATAAACAGCTTGTCCACCTGGAACATAACAACCTACGCTTTCCAGAGGACAAAAAACAGTTTTTACGGCTATACCATCAATATCCAGTTGATTTTCAGTTTGCAGTTGTTGTTTCTGATAAGTTTCAACTCGTTGCTTCATGAACTGTAAAGCATCTATTTGTTGAGATGTAACTTTACTATAGGCTTCTTTAATTTCTTCTGCAGATACCCTTAGAGTCTGTGGGGATAGTTTTGCTTTATCAAATTGTTCTGCAAAATCAATAAGCGCGTTATCACCATCGTTACGCACTTGACTAATTATGGTTTTAACGGTTTCTTCTATCTGATCTACGCCTTTTTGATTCTGCTGTTTGAACCAGTTTGGAGGCAGTGTTTGAGTTGTCCATTGTTGGACTAGTTGTGTTTGCATTAGCAGTCTGTTCTCCGCGCCATTTCATCTAGCGCAAGTACTTGACGAGGCTCATACACGACTAATCCCTGAGCGATTTTACGGATTTTCGGTAAAAGTTCAATCAAACAGTCTTTCTCGATAACAGTATTTACACTAACCCAATTGTCATCTGCGAGTGGTGAAATCGTTGGATTTTTCAATGCGGGTAGTTCTGTAAGCAAAGTCTGCAAGTTTTCTTTTCGCACATTAACAAATACGTGTATGCGTTTCTGACCATCAACAACACCTTTGAGTAGCGCGACAATGTCATAAATTTTTTCACGCTTCTCAGGATCTGCGAGAGATTTCTTGTTAGCAATTAATGTTGCCGTTGAGTAAAGAACTGTATCAATTATTTTGAGATTATTTGCTTCAATTGTTGTACCCGTTTCAGTTACATCCATGATGCAGTCCGAGTTTTCTGGTGGTTTAGCTTCAGTTGCACCAAATGAGAGGAAAATTTTTGCTTGTGGGTTGTCACCTTTTTTCCACCAAGGTGTAACCAGTAAAGGGTCGCGGTCGCCAAAACGTTTCTTATAATTTGGTTGTATTTTGAGGTATTCTGAGGCAATATTGAGGTATTCAGTGCTAATACGGAAGTTTTTGCCTTGACTCCAAATATACTCCATATATTCATTCATATCTTTTTGGGCAACATCTTTTGGAACAGCTATAACTAGCCGGATTTTTCCGTATTCTAGGTTTTGCAGAATTTCAACATCTGCGCGATTTTCTTTTACCCAGTCTTCACCAGTTATGCCTATGTCTTGGAGGCCTTCGCTTACAAAAACAGGGATTTCTTGAGGTCTTAGAACTTTAATTTCTATTTGAGGGTCATTGAATGTTGGGCGGTATGTACGTTCCATTGTGCCAAGTTTGTATCCTGATTTTGCAAAAAAGTCAGAGGTTGCTTTTTGTAGAGAGCCTTTGGGTATAGCAAATTTTATTTTATCCATAAATTTTTCACCTAAATTTTAGAATACTTATAGAAGTTTTTTTGTTTAGTGATAAATCACGTTTGAAGAGATTTGTGCCTAATTTTAAATAACAAAACGGTAAAACGTTTACGATTAGCTTTGCACGGCTAAGCTGAATGAAGGCAATCGCCTTGTATGAACACAATCCCTCATCATCATATCTCACTGGAAGACACCAAAGCAGGTTTCTTACATATAAACCTGTTTCCAAAATATTTAACTATTTAAAAATAAGAGAGGTTACACATTTGGAACAGATGGTTTTATCTCAAAAACAAATGGGGGTACGGAGTTTTTGGTTTCCAATTTTACACCAAATAAGCCTTCTAACAGACCTTCCCAAAATAGAGTATCATTGAAAAAGGGAACTCTGATAAGCAAATAGGTATCTTTTAGAGAAAAATGACCAAATCCATGCACAGATAATCTTTCAAATATCACGTCCCAGTTTTCCTGATTGGAAGCGTCAGCACCAACCGTTGTTTCTATAGAAAGCTTTAAGATTTCACCTATCTTTTTGCCAGTATCACACAAATTTTCTTTTGGCGTGTTTTGTATTAGAATATTAAGTATTTCTACATTTACAAGAGCGACACGACTTATTCCACAATAATATTCACCGGGAAATCGCCAGTCATAAATCATCATTTTACGATATATATCAAGCATTTTGGAGAACAATTGTTTAATTCCAGATTCACTCTGTTTACGAAGCACAAAATCAATAAAATCACGTTCATCTTTCTGCAGAATAATAGTTGTCCTTTTTGGCTCATCTGTTAATTGCTCTAGTCTTTTCTCGCTTGGCTGCATTATTAGTTATCGGTAAGACGGCCCCATATACTTTGCGGTACTTTCACACCACAGAGATACTTCTTTCAAAATAACCTGAAGAATACTTAATAAAACAGAGCTCCCTTAACAAAACGCCGATGAAGAATCTAAAAAGCTGATTTGATGATGCACCCTAGGGTATCTGAGGCAAAAATTTTTCAGGCAGTAAACAAACCAAACCTCAAGACCAAATTACGACACAAAGTATACAGTAGATCAAAGCCGCTATCTATAAAAAAACAACATCAAAACACCAAGAACTTACCAGAGAGGCAATTGCAAGTTGGAGATATTGTAGCGACCTTATCAGATATCAACAAAAATTGTCACAACAGGACCAAAACATGTACAAAATAAAGTTAGGTTAACTTTAAAATGTTTTGAGTAAATTCATTACTCTGCTGGAATTAGGTCTTTTACTCCGTCTTTTACCTCTTGTCCTAAGGCTTTCATTAAAAATTTGAAAACCAAAAAACCTGCGTCGCGATCAGCTTTAAATCCTAAAGTTGTACCTAATAAACAAACGCCATCGAGATTGCGTTCTTTAGCAAGTGCAAGAGTTAAACCTGTACCACCAACTATTTTGCCCTTACTATAAATAACAGCACCTTTCTCCATGAACTCTGTTGCCAGTCTACTAGAGGTTGCTGCAACGAAGACTTCTGTTTTATCTTCAGCAATTGGGACACCACCCATTGTTACAATAAATTTACAAGCCAATGATTCAACAAATTGTAAAACCTCGTCACAAACCGTGTAGTGAGCAAGTACATCTTCAAATGAAGGCTGAATTTCACCACTCATTATAATAAGATTATTTTTCTCCATCGGGGCATAATAGAAATCATATTTTGGCAGGTATGCAACGCCTTTTGTAGTGATTGAAATGTAATCAGGAAAAGTTGGTGAATAAAGTTCTGCAAACGGTTTAGCATCAAAAAATTTTATAAGAAAATGCGCCGCTATTCTACCGACATTTCCAAAACCCGGAAGACCTTGAACAAATATTGGATTCTCAAGTACAGGTTTTGAAATCATATGTAAATATGGTTTATCCATTAAGACAGCCCTGCACAGCTAAACATGTTTCATACTAAAATGCTTTTTCTGTTAATAGAAAAGAAACTATTAATATCGGGTAATTAAGATTAATAAACTACGAAAACAAAAAAGTGTTCGTAACAGTATAGCGGGGTGGGGTAGCCAGGATTAACCCGCTGGGCTCATAACAGCGTATTGTACGCTGGGAGATACCCAGAGATCGATAGTTCAAATCTATTCCCCGCTACCAATTCGTCTACAAACTAAGTTTATGTGACAGTTTTTTACGTTTAATAATGAGATTTTCACAAGTGGTTAATAGTCGCATATAGATTAGATGTTTTAGAGATTTCAGTTTACTACCTAAGTAGTCGTTTTTGTGTTTAGTATTTATTTACTGGTAAAACTAATGTGTTGTTTAATGACAAAATACAAAACCCTGTCAATTACTACAAAATTTTGGAAACCAAAAGATGATTACTTATCACATATCGTTAAAGCTATAACAGGCAAAATTGATGATAATGATTTTGTTGTGGTTTCTGAAAAAGCAATTTCAACTGCGTTGGGTAACATAATAAATGAGGAAAAAATCATAGCTAGTGGTAACGCAAAAGTTCTTGCAAAATTTTGGATGCGTATTATTTGGGGTTATCCATTAGGAATATTGTGTCATTTTGGTCAGCATTTGCTTATACGATTACGGCAGTATCCTTCTGAGTTAGGAAGTAAACATAAGCAAGTAACGTTAGAACAAGCGGGTCTTGCACAGTCATTGATGTTTGGTTCTGAAGGGGCTATTGATGGGTCAAATTTACCATATTCGCTAGTTAGTTTACCTTTGAATAATGTTCAAGATATAGCAGAACAAATTCAGAGGGAGATATGGCAGTGTTTGGGTAAATTGGTCTGTGTGGTAATTGTTGATACGGATAAGACATATAGATGGGGTAATTTTTGTTTTACACCACGACCTTGTTCATTTGTGGGTATACAGTCATTTAGTCAATTTGCATTGTTAGCATATGTTGCGGGTAAATTTTTGAGATTGCGTGAAAGCTCTACGCCTCTTGCTGTTGTGGGTCAGCGTCTTGCTGTGTTAGAAACGTTGAAAATTGCAAATATTGCAGACAAGGCGCGTGGTGCTGGATCAGGGGCAACTGTATGGGATATGGCTGCACGGTTTCATGTGCAAGTTAATAGTGTAACTTGGGATATGCTCTGTCAGATTGAACATAAACCGATAGTTATCGTTAGAAAGGTATAATGAACAGGGATTTCTTAGAAGGTTCGATATTGTTGATGTCTATTTGTTTTTTTCATAGTAAAACATAAAAATGAGCCACATAAAACTTTTAGAATCGGGATTATTATGGAAGATGCAATACAAAAATTAGACGCGTTCTTTAACCCTCGCTCAGTAGCAGTTATTGGTGCAACGAAAGGTCAGGGAAAAGCAGGAGCGGTCATTTTCGAAAATTTTGCTAACAATGAACCAAATAGTGTATTTAAAGGTAAACTTTACCCAATAAATCCGAAGGAGCAAGAACTCTTAGGTTTTAAATGTTACAAGACTTTAAGTGAAGTCCCAGGTGATGTGGATTTAATTGTTGTGATTATTCCATCAGATAAAGTTGCAGGTGTATTAGAGGAAGCTGGTGGTAAACACACTAAAGCAGCAGTTATTATCAGTGCAGGCTTTAAAGAAGTGGGGAATCATGAACTTGAGAATCAAGTTGTTGCTGTAGCAGAGAAATATGGTATACGTGTGCTTGGGCCTAACTGTCTTGGAGTGTTTTATGCTAAAACAGGTGTAGATAGCATCTTCTTGCCGACTTACAAAATTTTATCTACAGGTGAAAAAATTGTTTCCACACCACGACCAAAGTCTGGTAATATAGCAATGATTACTCAAAGTGGCGCTTTTGGTTCAGCAGCTCTGGATTATCTGTCAGGTCGCGACATGGGTGTAAGTAAATTTGTTAGTTTTGGAAATAAATGTGATGCGTCAGAGTCAGATATGTTAGAGTATTTGCTTGAAGACCAAGAAACGCATGTTATCTTGCTCTATGTTGAAGATGTTAAATCAGGTAAAGATTTTCTAAAGATTGCCAAAAAAGTTTCACTTAAAAAACCAATTGTTGTCATCAAATCAGGTAGATCTGAAGCGGGAGCGCGTGCAGCAGCTTCACACACTGGGGCAATTGCTGGTGCAGATAAAATTTATGATGCGGCCTTTGAGAAAACAGGTGTAATTCGTGCGAAAAACACAAATGAATTTTTTGATATTGGCAAAGCCTTAGCATCTATGAAGCCTTCAGTTGGCACAAATGTTGGCATACTCACTGATGCAGGTGGTCCAGGTGTTATGTGTGTTGATGAATGTGAAATTGTTGGTCTAACAGTTAATGAGTTAAGTAAACCAATATTGGAAAAATTTGAGGAGTATAAAGAAAATGGCAGTATTCTCAAAATTGCTGCAACTCATAATCCAGTTGACTTAACAGGCAGTGTTGTTGATGATCAATTTGTCATTGCAGCAGATCTTGTGTTTCAAGACCCAACAATAAATGGCATAATCTTTTTAGGTTTACATCACATGCCAGGACTGCAAGAAAGATATATTGCAGAAGTCGCGAAAATTGCAGCTAAATATG
>Ga0123355_10019936_pt1 | contig 10687 bp, 10 predicted proteins | sample TergutEmb28metaG_3_FD_89872 | JGI IMG/M metagenome (GOLD analysis project Ga0123355, IMG submission 89872) | Embiratermes neotenicus P1 segment gut microbial communities from Petit-Saut dam, French Guiana - Emb289 P1 | ecosystem: Host-associated > Arthropoda: Insects > Digestive system > Gut ...
AAATAATAATATTTGTCTTACCTGTATGTAATCCTTCAATTTTTCAACAAGAGCTTCACATACTTCCGGCACGATGCAGCTGATTGCTTGCTTGGAAATTTTGAAGAGGTATTGCAGGCTAACATACAAATCACCACTTGCCAAGAAATGTAGCGTCAGTGCCAAACTTTCTTGAACAGAAACCGCTTTCCTGAACGCTGTGTCCTTTTTCGAGATTTTTTCTCCAAACACATTAATTCAAAATTCAAATTCGCTGGGAGACATTCTGGTGAAATTCTTATATAACCAACTGACCGGATGAAAATTCAAATCTGCCAGCAAACTTGAACCGCTGTACACTTCCCTACTTGTGTACAGTTGCCTTTACCACCACCGCCACTCTTTTCTCTGTTTCTTTAAACCGTAATGTATATAAATGTAAGAAGCCGCTGCTATCTGCAAAGACATCGCTTGGACTCCCGTATCAAACTCGGAACCCCAATGTGTAACGCTCGCAGGATACGGTTATGCCATGGGGCACGGGCTGAAAGTTCAGCTTGTAACTCCATATCGTGTGAGTCACTTGCAACGTTATGGCATTACGATACGCGGTAATGTTACAAGTGTGGACCCACCCTCAGATGCTCTGCATGCCAGAGTAGCTTTTTTGTGTAAAAGGTTGGCAGATGTCTCTATTTGTCAACAGCATAACAGATGGTTAACATTCCACTGTCATCTTATTAATCAATGGAACACCCATGTAAGAGACTGGATCACTGCAACTAGTTGCAAGATAATGTTAGGTGATGCAAAGGTGATGAATGAAGATATATAGAAGGCAGGTTGTAACTCCTTTCAACATGACAGTAGCCACACATTTGTCTGGAAACACTAGGACAAACCACAGACAAACCTACTCAGGGTAGTCAGTTTCAGTCAACATATACAAACAAGATACCTACCATCCAATAAAAATTATACACGTAATTCTTTCATATCTGTAACAAATCAGTTTCCACAACCATATAGAAAAACCATCAACAATATCACAGCTTAGGCCATTCACTTCATTCTGTCTCCAAAACTAAGCCTACAATATATACATCACAGCTGCATGACAAAATTAAAATAATCAAATAAACACCATATGTCTTATGGCGAAAAAATCCTCAGCACGCCTTCCTTCAGAGGGGAAGTAAAGCCGTCGGTCCCACGTCGTAGATTTGCGGCATGTAAAAGATCCCTAAATTTACGTGGAAGTCAGAATTTAGGCAAAATTGCTATCGGACATCTTTCTCGCCCACAGTTCCACCTTTCGCTGCTAGGATCTCTCGCGTCGTTGCGGACGGAGGCACCTGGCGGCTAAAGTGGGAACATCTATACGCGGGGGAAAGCAATGGCAAACTACCCCCAAGAACTTGCCCAGGATGCAGTGTGCCATAGCCATACTGGTCACATGACTGGGCTCTGGTTCCTGCCAAGCCCGGCCTTCAAGGCTGAATACTAATGAAGGAATGAATGTCTTATGAGGATTTTGCTCACATTTCTTAACACTGACAGACACACAAGTTCATGTTTGGTATCCTCAAACAAAGAAGGCAATTGCATTCCAATTTTATAACAACCTATGTTGGCAATAAACCCAGCAACAAATGTTTGTATGATGATTGTTATATATGTATTGTCTTGTGACATATATGCCATGCTTCTAGATGAGAGATAAAGAGTCATACTTAATTTTTTAACTAACATAGCTCTACAATGTTACCTATAGAAATCTTCATAGAAACGTCCTTTGTAGTCCTGCTGCAGACATTCCCGCATGTAACCAGGAAATTCTTCCAAACTGCTTGCTTTGTAAAAAGTACGTGAGAATAAGACAATAGTCACTTCATGGTTACTGCCATTTTTCTGGAAGAGTATTAACATATGTGAGTAAATATCTCCTTAAAATTAAAGAATATCATCTGGAAGGTAAAATTCAAGTGATTAAAACAATGGGCTTTGTTCTTTGAAATTCTCATATAAGACATTAAAGCAAATTACTTTTGTTTTAAAACTTAAAGACATAAAAGTAATGTACTGTGACCAACACTTCTTAACACACACAAACACATAGGTTGTCATTAAAAGATATTAATTAACACTGCTGCTATAAGTAATATATTTTCTATACGTTAAATTCACTTGCAGGAGGGTTCGCATAGATTCAAAAAGCAACAATTAGCTTTGTCATATTTGTCTGTCCATCAGTTCATCCACACGGAAACAACTCAGCTCCCACTGAAAGGATTTTCATGAAATTTGATATGACAGCATTTTTCAAAAATCTATCAAGAAAATTCAAGTTTCATTCAAATCCGACGAGAATAGCAGGTATGTCACATAAAGACCAAAATAATATTTTTAATCAATTCTTATTATAATGACAAATGTTTCAGACTTATGTTGTAATGAAAACCAAAACACATTTTATGTTCAATACCCTTTTTTCAAAAAATTGTGCCATTTAAGAGATGATGTGGAAACATACCATGGAGCTGGCCAGCCACAGATGACAACATGGCGCACGTGCATTGCATGCTGGACACCTATGGCTACACATACACACTCAGAATAAGTAATACATATTGCTTTTCCACTGCAACAATGGTTGCAGCAATGCACCTCAATGTTACATTATACATACATTGCCTGTCTTATTAAACATTTACTATTTTTGTTATTACTGAATATCTATAGTGCTACCCAGCTACCAATACTTTCTTCATTGACCATGTTAATTCCAAAAATATTTGAACCAAAACCCAACAACACAAAAAAGAAGTTAAGTGTTCAAAGTTCATCCACTAGAGCAAGAGTCCATTTGGAGATACATTTTGTCCTTTTTTCTTTTATATAGCTAAGTAAATATGAACGCACATGCACAGACAAACAGCACAGTTATCTCGTAAGCCTACTTTCTTTCTTGAAGAAAGGGAAGTACGATAAAAAGAGGACTAATGATTATTAATTCATAAGAAGTTATGAATAATACCTTACTATACACATCTACAAGTAAACAAACACATTTAAATTTTTGGGATGCACCCATCATTTGTAGTTCAGTCAGTATAGTGACTCCCCACAGGCTGCACGATATGGGGATCAAATTCCAGTGGGTTTAAGATTTTCTCACCCATTCAGACCAGCCTTTGGGATCCACCCAGCCTCCTGTACGATGGGTACCAGGTCTCCTTCCTGGGGAGAAACAGCTGGTGCACAGCATTGACCACCCACTCTCAAATAGGGCCAAGGTTCAAGAAAGAGTATAGCTCTACCGTTACTCCCCATCTGGGCCCCATGGCCTGTTTGAGGGTGAACTTTACCTTTACCACATCACATGAGAAAGAAACAGATTTGAAACAAAAGCGCAGAAAACTACATAAATTTATGATAAATAAAACAGGGAAGAACACAAAAGTAACACAAAGAAAAGACAAGTATGGTTAGAAAATTGCATGGCATTAATAAATTATTCACATGATATAAATGTTACATACCACACTAAAATCTACCATTATTTAGGTGTCATATACACGTTCCTCATTACCTATACCTCTTTTCTCTACACCCACCCACCCCCCACCCCCCATCCACCCACCAAAACTGACAGAATTCAACTATGAGGAGCTAAGAATGCGTAGTTCACACATGTCTGCATTTATGAATATGAACAATTTTGTTTTAAAAAGAACATGTGGACATGTGGATAAAGGGCAAACTGGACAATCCAAGCACACATGAATGGGAGTACAGCATATAAAGAAGTGCTTGGAAATGTTCAAGATGGAGAAAGGAAATTCAAAATGCAACAGTTCTTGTTGTTTTCAAAATGTCGGAGGGGGAGGGGGGAAACTTCTACCACCTAATATTCAATATCCCTGTATTTACAAAATATACAGTCTTCTAAAAATACAAATCTGACTTATTAATGGCAACCAACCTTCCATTTCTGGAACAAATCAGCAAGAAAACCATTAACAGCTTTCTCAAAATACAGGTCTCCATGAATATCAAAATCCCACATTTCAGAACTCATCTGAATGAAGAGGTACACCATGCTTGTAGATGATCGGAACACCACCTAAGTAGAGGGAAGCAAGAATATAACTTTGCAGGTCTTCACAGCAGTGAATGTTCAGACTGCAGTTATGAGCCAATAAGAAAGGTGAACAGGTACAAGCACAACTGCCCTGTGCAAGACAACCTAGACAACAAAGGAACGTCAAAACTGAATTGTGAGAAATTGCCCTTCTGCACAGTTCAACATTTAAAAGTTTATCTCATGCATTCTGTAACTATAGCTAAGAGCACTAGGAGTAAAAGAAAAGTATGGTAACCTCCCTGGTCAATTACAACATGTCAAGTGGTGACAGCTGTTGGCTATTCAAGGGAACCAGCATCTAGTAGCATTTAAGTGTTGGTTAGGTTTGTAAATGGATACAATGACCAAAATAAAGCTCTCATCATAATATATTATTTGAGAAATAAGGACATCTACAACAAATTTCCTTCTTCCGCAAAGTAGTAGTGAATATGTAAGAGGGTCAGTCACAAAACATTACATCAGGGGAATCTGCCACAAAGCAATTTTCATCATATTCCAGAGGTGATGCAAAATCTTGGCAGCCTCAGGTTTTAAGATGATGGTATGATGGACAATTGTGATGTGACAGCTGAAAACACAGGCCAATGACTTCTATCAATGGGCAACAAAATAGTACATCTCTTGATACAATTAATGCCTCACCTGTGGCACACACTATATGGAAAAGAACATGACAGAAGTCATACTAAATGAACTGTTCTTATTACAGTCATGGGTCACTTAATGACAGGGATACATTCTGAGAAATGTGTCATTAGGAGATTTCATCATTGTGTGAGAATCATAGTGTGTACTTACACAAACCTAGACAGTATAGCCTATAGTCTATACGGTATAGCCTATTGCTCCTAGGTTATGAACTTGTACAGTATGTTACTGTATTGAATATTGTAGGCAATTATAACACAATGGTAAGTATTATAATATTATGTTATGGGACTACTGATATATATGCAGTCTGTCACTGACTGAAATATCATTATGTGGTGCATGACTGTATAGCAGAAAACAAATAAACCAAAATACATGTACTCTAAGCTTAATTTCTGACCAACCCTCATTTTTCTATCCAATTATTAACTGTTCTCTTACTTTTGTATCATCTGTGATTACACCACAAGCAACTCTATCCCCCATGGACCACATTTCGTACACTTGGCATCTGATACTTCCTGCACAGAATTCAATTTTCTTATTCAAATAAACACAGGTGTTTACCTGAAAATTGAAAAGCAATAAAAGTAAACATATAAAATATACACACACACACACACACACACACACATATATATATATATATATATATATAAAAGAAGCATAAGACACGATTATTCAAGTTTAGCTTATACATTTAGTTTAGCCTATACGTCACTAGTATGTCTCATTCTCGAATATGGGGCGGTGTGCTGGGATCCATACAGGGAATGTCAGATAAGTGCTTTAGACAGTGTACAAAATAAAGCTGCTAAATTTGTGCATCATTTGGGAGGCTCAGAATGGGAATCTTTGTAGCAGTGCAGGAAGATAGCACACATGTGCGTGCTCTACAAAGCGTATACCAGTGAGAGGGCATGGAAAGAGACTGGGGTTAGGTTACAGGCACCAAGCTACTTAACCCTTTGACGCCTAATGACCACTATAGTGGTCGTACCGCACCGCTAACCTCTAAATGTTGCATTTTATATATTTATTCAACAAACACAGATACCGAATATTTTAAACATGGTATATACTCTCCGTTTTTTTTCTCTTCAAAATGTTTCATAATTATAACGTATTTGGTTCCTGTTTTATTCACGTTTTATATACAGGATGTGCTAATATTTAAAAAAATAATTCCGGCGCCAAAAGGTTAAGTAGGGTCAATCATTATTGGAAAATCAGAGACAAAAAACAAAGAACAGACATCGGGAAACACTCCTTTCTGAATAGGACCATTACTGACTGGAACAAGCTACATGAAGGGGCGACAGGGACTTCACATGGTAAAACGAAGGTTAGGAAAGTGAAAACCAGTGAGGGGAAGCGAAGGCAATAAAAAGTAAAAAGTGAAGGAAAGTGAAGTGAAGGGAAGTGAGCTGTAGATATGAATAGCATAGTAAAGTGAAGGGTTGAGAGGATAAGTGAAAAAATAAATAAATAAAAAGTGAAGTGAAGTGAAATGGTGAGAGGTTCCTAGGACAGTGAAGGGGTTCATTATTTTGGAAATAAGTTTGGAGATGAGAACTGTACTGTGTCTACAGTAGTGATGTGAGGTGTAATAGAATGATAGGAAATGTAAATGGGTTAAGCCGAATGAGAGGGTAGTGAAGTGTAAATGAGAGGAAGTGAAGTGTCCATAAGTGTAGTGAAATGTAGTTGGGTGAAATGTGGTGAAGTGTAGCGAAGTGTTGCAGTGTAGTGATGGTCTTAGTAATAAGGTGTTCAACATTATTAAAAGACATATAGACAATATGAAGTTGCTACTTATATATTCTTTAGGTTCTATTTTTTATCAATATATATATATATGATGGAGGCACCTGGCGGCTAAAGTGGGAACGTCTAAAGGCTGGGGAAAGCAATGGAAAACTAAACCCAAGAACTTGCCCAGAATGCAGTGTGCCAGAGCCATATCAGTCACATGACTGGGCTCTGGTTCCTGCCAAGCCCGGCCTTCAAGGCTGAATACTAATGAATGAATGAATATATATATACGGTTGTATTCCTGTTTATTACTGTAATTTATGTATTTTTATTGTTATGTCTATGTATTCTTATTGTATGTTTACGTATCTTTATCGTGCCAGCTGGCACTCTTCGGCTACCCTGACTGAGGTTTTTCCGTGCATTTTCCTCAGTTGTAAGGCAAATGCCTGGGGTAAAACCCACAAAGATGGGGCACAGCCCATATTCTTCCAAATTTTTGTGTTGTTCTATGTAATGTTTGTTTTGTGTCATTCTGTGTATTGTCTGCGTGTAAATATGTACTATACTACTGCCACCGGGTGGCTACCCAATTGCAGTTAATAAATATATCATAAAGTACACTCACCAAACTGTTCTTCAATCGCCACATTTCACTACGACCAAGGTACTGATCCTTAAATGTGAGTTCAACAGAATCAAGAGCAACATCTTCAGGATTCACAATATTCATGTAAACATCAGCATATGTTCTAAGCTGGAAAGCTGTAGCAATACTCTGCTCCACACTAATTGCATCTGGAATGCAAAACACAGTTGTGGTAAATACCACACTCATGAAAAGCATGCATTCCACAGGTTCATTTGTAAACCTTAAATTTGAAACAAAATTTCCTATAGATACAAAATTATTAATGTTAAATTCCTTCTCCAGACAACAACTACACAATAGTAAACTAAAATTTTTCATTTCTGAATAAAATAAAAGTTTCACCTTTTCCGTGCAAGTCTTCTTTCAATTCTGTTACTTGTAACAAAAGTCTGCTAAACTCATCTTCTGGATGATATATTTCAACTATACTTCCTTTCTTAATACCAGGAAAATCTTTTGGGTTTATAATTAAATCTTCACCTGAAATTTTAAAAAATACATTTCTAAAAAAGTTGCATAAACAAACGAACCAAGACATGCGGGTGTTGCGGTTCTTGTAGCAGCATTACAGCATGTTATTTAACAGTGCTCTTAATGACTAAGACTATACAACATCAGTAACAGATGACAGCATGTATGGAGCATGGGTGGAATGATACTGACCAGGCAAAACTAAAATACCCAGCAACAAACTTGACACAATGCCACTCTAGCCACAACAAATGCCACACAGACTGGTCCTGATTCAAACTCAAGCTGCCAGAGTGAGGGGAGTTGTGGAGGATTCAGGTCTTCTGTGATGTTACACAGTGGACTGCTTGACCCTTGAAGATGCACTACGTTCCTTCAAAACATCCGGAACCAATCACCAACCCACACGACATCACACCCCAAAAGACATGCATCCTCAAACCAACTATGTTCTCTCAATTGCTGTTATAGTTTAGTCTACACAATTCACAATCAAGCAATATTTTAAAATCTGAGGTTAAGTTCTGCAAAAATAATTAATTTAAGCAGATAATCTTCGGTGAGATTTGGAGTCATAATGCAGTTTAAAAATGTTGATACCAGTACAGGCCCACCAGTAAGAGGCCTGTGCAGCAATTTCCTAAATTTCATCAATTACTTCCAGCCATCTTTGTTACCATGGGTTATTCAGCTTTATCGCATACTTGTGCTCTCTTTGGCTGAACTTTCGATACTTTCTCTAAAAGTACTCTCCCAAGCTCTACAGATTTCAATACTAGCAAATGTTTCCATACTTACAAGCCTATTTGGGATTTGAACCTGGTTCTCAAATACCTAAGATTTTAGCAGCTACTCAAGCTCATATTCATCACTTTGGAAACCTGAAGAAAAAGCTTTATAACTGCAACACAAACATATATTTCAATCAAGAATGCTTATGTCACAAAATAATTCCAGATTCCAAAAATTCAAAATTTTGAACACCTCCACAGTTTAAAACAGTAACAGTTCCCCTGGTTCCGTTCTTTAACATCCACATCATAAAACTCTTGGTAAAAACAGGTAAGCAGTATTTTACTTTTTGACAATGGAAAGCTGTCAAAACTGACATTTGAGAACTAATAGTACACATCAAATGTCATGGAAGCAAAATAAACAAGAAACAGGAACACAAGAATACTAACAAAAAATGCATAAAATTCTTAGATTTAGACATTATCATCCTGTTGTCTAAGTTAATTTACAGCAATCCAGTCCATAGAACACAACATCCAACACTTTACATTCTTTATTATTATATCTCTACATGTTTCAGTCATTCATTCGACCATCATCAGATATAAGACACAAGTACATAAAGGGAGAGTGTGATATAGAAGAGGCCTTCCCTTCACAATCAACCTAATAAATTATATTAAATATTATTCCCAATAAATGAATAATAAAAATGTAAATATTCAATAAAATTTGCAACTAAAATCCGAAGTTTTATAGAGATGAAGTTAAAAGAGGTTTCTGCATATTATACGTCTACTTGTGAGGATATGAACCACACAACTGGCATTATTGATGCATCCTTGATAAGCACTGTCATTGGATTACATGTGAGGTAGTTTTATCTTCTTTTGCATGTCACATTAACCCCCAAGCATGAGTATCCAAACCCACTGAACATCTTGCGTTGCTGGCGAAATTTACTGGATGTCGACCGCTTGCTAACTGTTTCATGCTATCATATTTGTACTATGTGTAAACAGTACTGAAGGAAAATGTGGCACTAAGAGTAACTGCAATAGCATGTAGGCTACCCTTACATTTTAAATGCTACAATTGTTCAATGTACAGAATTTTCAATAATTTTGGATACTCATGTGTGGGAGTTAATGTGACATGTAAAACAAAATAAGAACACTTTACACCACATGTAATACTACCACACTGTTAACCGAGGTTGCATCAGTAATGCCAGTTGCGTGCTTCAAATCCTCACAAGTAGACACAGAATATGTACAAACCTCTTTAACTTAAGTTACAAAATTTTGAATTTTTAGTTGCAAATGTTATTGAATATTTATATTTTTATTATTTCTTTCTTGGAAAGAATATTTAATGTACTCTATCAGGTTAATTGTAAAGGGAAGGCCTTGTCTACAGCACACTTTTCCTTTATGTACATGTATCTTCTACCTGATGTTGGTCGAATGAATGACCAACACGTATCAAAACGTACTATAAATCCTCTTATCAATGGGTTGTCAGATCATTCCACTCTATTAATAAAATCAGAAAATATCATTGCACCTACATGAGAATTCACATCTTGTTATGTAAGGAACACTAATAGCTTCACTATAGATGAATTTCAATTTACATTGAGTACTGAAAGTTGGAAGGATAATTTGAACGATCTGACTCAAATGTTATATTGAACAACTTTTTAAACATTTGCTTAAAAATTTTGTATGCATGTTTCCCTAAAAGTAAACTTAATTCCACACACAGATATAACCCATGGATAACTAGGTGAATTAAAGTATCATGTCATAACAAAAGAATTTCACACATAAGTTGTAGGGAAAGTAGTAAAATCAGTCTCAAACTATGATACAAAAGATACTACAAGAAATTAACAAATGTAATAAAAACAGCAACAAAAAAAAAAAATATTATGATAAATTAATATCTAAATCCAAGAATAAAACAAAAACTACAAGGAAAACTATAAAAAAGGAAATAGGAAATAATAACTGTCAAAATGATATTAAACCCTTAAAAATTAATAATTGTATTGTATTTATTTACATTCCATAAATCTTTACAATAAGATGTGGAAATAGCCATAATTATAATAGGTAATATGCACATGGTATAGAAATTATTACAACTAACATAATCGATATATATATCAAACTACTAAAAGATACAATAATCTGTTTAAGATGCTTCTGAACATGATACATTTAAATTACGGTCAACATTAATAGTAAATCCTCATGATGTACTTCAATACAATATACATATAAATTTTA
>Ga0123355_10019937_pt1 | contig 10687 bp, 5 predicted proteins | sample TergutEmb28metaG_3_FD_89872 | JGI IMG/M metagenome (GOLD analysis project Ga0123355, IMG submission 89872) | Embiratermes neotenicus P1 segment gut microbial communities from Petit-Saut dam, French Guiana - Emb289 P1 | ecosystem: Host-associated > Arthropoda: Insects > Digestive system > Gut ...
CAACCAATGTCTGAACTTTAAGTGAATAAAGAGGCATCTCACTATGTGAAGTTATTTGGTGGCAATAAAATAGGGAACCTTACTTTCTGACTTCCCCTCGTAAAAAAAACCTTCTGATGGCACTATGGCCCTGGGGTCGACTCAGCCTCTAACAGAAATGAGTACCAGGAGTATTTCCTGGGGGTAAAGGCGACCGGTGCGTAAGGCTGACAGCCTACCACCATCCTGTGCCGTTGTCACGAAATCTGGGAACCTTAACTTCCTGCAACCCTCTGGGCCTGTCCAGGCCTGTAATGGGACTGCTTTACCTTTCACATGCTCTTCGCCCGTGATATGGTTGCTGTCCTTGTCAGCATCACACTGTACAGTAGTGATAATTTCACACAGTGAGAAATTCACGTTTACTGTTGTAAATAAAAAAGGGTTAGGAACGGGGATATGAGTGGCATTCAGAAACACTAAACAATACTTGGACATAGCTGCGACGGCCGTGGCCTCTGTACAAACTGACATGAAAATGTAGCCACTTTATTATTATTATTATTATTATTATTATTATTACTGCTGCTACTACTGCTACTACTACTACTACTAACTTCAATTGAGTTGTCACTAGGTGGCAGTAGTCCTTACACTAGTACAAACAAAACAAGTAAGAATAAATATACATAAACGAAACAATACAAAAACACAGTTTAAACAATACAAAACACAGTAAATACAAGTATACATTTTACCAAAACATCCATAAATTACAAAACAACTGAAAACAAACACAGTGCAAGATATACCCAAATGAAATAGTCACAGTATAATCTTTTCATAGTATGTTTGGGAATGATCCGTTAGGTGCGCAGTTTGGGACAGGAAACAAATTTGACATAAATAATCCACAGGCTGCAAAAGGGTAGATGTTACCGCTTTACCAGGCTGCTTGGTTGGGCTGTGGTAACGTAGATGCGACCGCTGTGCCGCCGTCATTCGCCCTTCGGCATCGCTGTTCACGTAATCCTCGGTTCCGATGTGTGGGGGATGTCGAGATGACTGCATCAAAGTTCTGATGAGCTGGCCGCCAGATTTTGACTCTGACGTGGAAATACCGTTGAATACTGGTCGTGAAGGAGTTGGGGACGATCCAGATATATTCGTACGTAGTGCGAATTGTCGGCTGGAGATCTAAGCTATCACCTGCAAGAAAGATGTCACTTCGCCTGCTTCAGTACAGACTGCGGCAAAACTTCTGAACGCGTTTTAAATAGTTGTAATTGTTATGAGTTTAGATTTTAGTGCGCATACTAGTTCTCGGAGTCAAGAGACAGGCCACACCAGGATGGTATGATGGTCGATGGAAACTTAAAGTAAGTTTGTTATTAAAATACAAAAGGTGTCAGCACTTCCTTTCGCAAACTGTAACATATTGACAAGTTCCAGGTACGTGTGGTTCAGCACTTATTGTTAGAACAGTTTGTAATGGACGCAATAAACTGCTCGTGACTGCTGTTAACAGCTCTTCAGCATTCAGAAGAGAATTTGTGACGTAATAGACCTTAAATCCATGTATACATATAACTTTGTATAAGACAACACTCATAAAGGTACACGTAAAGGTAAAGTTGTTCCAGTGCTTAATGCAGCAGCGTACTATAATAGGTATTGAACCACGATGCCTCACGTGGGAGAGTGGTTAGATTCACGCTTTGGTCACTTTGCTCCCGGTAAGAGGTTCCCCGTTTAGCGTTGGATCGGACAGTTCTGTTGTCACTGCGATGAAAATTAATACTGGAATCCTCTGGGTTATGACACCGTGTGGCCTGGTAGGTGGTTGCCGATATTGTGGGGGGAATGAAAGCAACAGTGAACCTTCGGAAGGTTGGTAATCACGTACCAAACTGCGTGGCCTCATAATCCTGAAGTCTACAATAAGACGACAATTTTCCCTTCAACTTTAATATACGTATACCTCGAACGCTGAACTGGGTAAATTTGGTACCGATTTTTGTGAGTGGCAGGGCACGTACGTTGTACACACGCACACATACATGCACACCTGCATAGCCCGTGATCTTAAAAAAAATCTTTCGAAACGGTATATGAAAAGGAGGTTAAAAATATCATATCTGGTATCATAGTCCTGCACTGCCCTGATGTGCCTATGAAATATAACTCAAATGAGCAGAGATGAAATTTCCACGTTTAACATCATAGTTTTGTGTTCGCCAGGTTGTAATTGCATGTGAGGTAATGCTAACTAGAAGCGGGAATATGCAGCTTTATCCTCTAACAGGCGAAACTTAAGTACACGTATATAGGCTAAAGTTACCGAATCGACATGTTGATAGTTATTTTGAATGGCTGTGCAAAACATTCAGATTGGACTACAAGTAAATACTGATAAGACTAAGTAATGTGGTCGTGTCTCGAGATCAGGATGCAGGACGAAATCACGGTATAAGGATTGATAATAGTTCCTTTGAAGGGGAGGAAGAGTTCATATATTCTATTCAGGAAGAAAGTAAGAGCATATTGAAGTAAGGGAATGTTTGCTGTCATTCAGTACAGAATCTTTTGTCTTCCAGTTTGCTGTTCAAAAATGTAAAGATTAAGATATACAGATCTGTAATTTTGCCTGTTGTGTATGGGTGTGAAAAAAATTGGTCGCTCACATTTTAGGGAGGAACGTAAGCTGAGGGTGTTTGAGAATAAAGTGTTGAGAATATTTGGGCCTAAGAGGAACGAGGTAACAGGGGAGTGGAGAAAACTACGTAATGAGGAGCTTATTGATCAGTACTCCTCACCCAGTATTGTTCAGGTGATCAAATGGAGAATAATGAGATAGGTGGGGCATGTAGCACGTATGGGGGAAAGGAGAGGCGTATACGGGGTTTTGATGGGGAAAGCTGAGGGAAATAGCCACTTGGAAGACCCGGGCATAGATGGGAGGATACTATTAAGATGGATCTTCATGAAGTGAGATGTGGGGGCATGGACTCTATGGAGCTGGCTCAGGATAGAGACAGTTGGCGAGCACTTGTGAATGCGGTAATGAACCTTCGAGTTCCATAAAATGCGGGGAATTTCTTTACTAGCTGAGAATCGATTAGCTTCTCAAGAAGGACTCCGTGGAGTAAGTGAAAAACTTTCAGATGTTCAGGGAATTTCAGGTGGTGTTATTTATACCAAGATAAATAAATCCTTGGAAACAGGGGGATTAATATACGTACCGACATAGAGTATATGTGTGCGTCCCTATGATTCTTAATTATATAGCGAATACACGTATGCTTCTAAACACATTGGTCTCCTCAGTGGGAAAGCAGTAGCAGGAACTGGGTCTGTGTGTATTATTTAGTTTATGGTTGTTAACCCGGCTTGCACGCACCCGATATATTCTAGGTTTTTCTTAATTTTGCTGTGAAAATTAGATATCTAATTCTGTTTCTCTCGTTTTATAGTTATGTCTTAGGTTTGAAAACTGACCAACTTTAACAGCTTGGTATGGTTTCGAGAACATACGTTGAGAACCAAAGGGGTTCGAGCTGCAGTGGAGGTTAAGAACCGCTCGCTGATTTAGATGAACAGCGGTCTTAAAAGGGCTAGTGTTTGCATTTTCTCCTCCGCCTCTGCGGTAGCTAAATGTAGCGTTTTTGGAAGACGCGTCGTGCCTGCCATTTGCAAGTTTCCGACCCCCTCAGTGCTTCTTCCAAGTAGCTGGTGGATGAATGTGAAGGTATTTATACTCAACAGTCCTCGATCAGACGCTGAAAGAATCTGAAAGATATTTCGCTCTAAGTAAGGAACGTTGATCGTCTCACACCTGCATCATATGCAGGAGGTCCCAGGTTAGGTTCTTTGCCTGAGTTGGCTCTCCTTAACTGAAGTTTTCGCGCATTTTCTTTTATCCTGCACCCAACATGTGCGTCATTCACAGTCACCTTGTTATGTTGTGTTGCCGGAAGACGTATATTTGAGTAGGCGTCGTTGACTACGTTGTATAATCTGACATACAGGAGATGCCTGCAGGAACATTGAAAGTACATTATCTGTTTATGTATTGCTATTTTATGAAAGATGTTTTCAGTGTAAGTTTATAGGGTTAGTTGTTTGATTAATACTGTTAGGATGATGTAATTGAGACGTGGTAAGTGAGCAGACAGGTTGCACGTGTGTGTAAAATGAGAAATGCATAGATAATGTTGGTCGGGAAACCTAAGAGGAAAGACGCCATTCGGAATGCCCAAGCATAAATGGATTCGAAATATTGAAATAAATCCTAGAGTGTTATGTAAGAAAGGTAAAGGTCGCCGTATGACATGTCTGTGCGGGCACGGAGGGGCGGTGGATTTGTAGCTCGTACCCTTTCGCAACCCGGCACTAGAGAAGCGTGGGTGGTTAACGCTACGTTCCGGCCGTTTCACCCCTGGCAAAGACCCGGTACCCATGGTGCAGGAGGTTGGGTGAGTCTCGGGTCCGGTCTTAACGACACGGAAAATTTCACGTCACCGGGATTCAATCCCCGGACCGTCCATCCCGCAGCCAGTTGCTATATCGACTGCGCTCTCCCGACCGCCAGAGTAATGTGTAGTCAAATGGATTCATCTGTCTCAGGTTAGATTGAAATTGCGGGTTTTTAAAATAATTATCGGCGGAGAAGAGTACGTAGGTAGCTGATAATGTTTTGGACATGGCAGCGAGTTGTATAAGTCAATAACCTTCAGAAGGTAAGGCTTTCAGAAGTTCTCCATGCTGCAAACTAGGTACCAGTACGTTCTTGACAAATATCAGCCACTGTTGACCTGAACAATTTCTTCATTGTGCACTGTATGTAAAAATTATATTTTCTGGCCGTCTTTTTGTTACTTGAAACCAATTCAACTTGATTCGTGATGCCTGTGCAATGTAACTTGTTATACGTGGGCACCGAATCACACAGATAAAAGTAATTAAGGTTTTTCAGATCAAAATCAGCTCGGAAGTTGCTGAGAAGAAACAGAAATCATACGACGTCGATTCTTTTACAGTCAGAAAAGAAGTGTTTGAAGAATAGTAGGCTCACGGTCTTGTGGGATGTGACGCCGTTCGGTTTGGTAGATAGAATAGATAAGAGGCAGATTTTTCCCCCATTTCTATGGCTGAAGAGCACATACGGAAAAAAATAAGGTTATTCCGAAACGTTGGTATGTACGTACTTTTCTACGCGGCTTCACATTCCAAAGACCGCATTCGCAGGTGTTTGAAGAATCGTGAGTGGTCTGTGATTAAACATTTAACGTGATAGTGAAGTAAGTTTAAACACGGTGATTCAGTGGTGTAAAAGTCCTTAGCGCCAGTTCGCCCGGGAGACTAAATTGTGTCCCGTGTCGCCAGATGTGGAGCTTGCTTCATATCACCCTTCTGGCGCTTATAATTTTGAGATGATTCCAAGATTTTGGAAAATCTTTGAACCCCTGAGGTGATTTGTATTACTCTTGCGCTCGCTCGCGCTTGCACCACGTGCGGTTCGGTTATTAATAAACACACCGCGTGTGCGGGGAACAATTGAGTGCCGGATGCTGCTGACACTGTCAGTGGGCACAGAGATGGAACTACTTCCTTGCCGTCGGATGCCGATAATCTGGTCAAAAAAAAATCCTTCCACGTCCTTTCCAACCGAACACTTTGTCTTTCGTACCATTCCACGCTATATAACCTGAGATAGTCTCGTCAAACCGTAAATATATAAGAAGGCAACGTAAAGTAAAGGGAAAGTTCGCCCTAGAACAGGCCACGAAGGCCCAGAGGGGGAAGTGTAGGTATAGATGTATTCTTTCTTTAACTTAGGCTCTAGATGGGGGTGGGTGGTCAATCCCACGCCCTGGCTGTTTTACACCCGGGAAAGAGACCCGGTGCCTATTGTACAAGAAGACTGGTGTTCCCCATGGCTGATCGGGAGGGCCATGGAAAATCTCGCCCCCATCGGAATTCGATCCCCGATCCGTCCAGTTAAGTTACTCCTGTTCTTGACCACCACGACGTGAAGTACAGCTCCACGCATTTTTTAACTTGGGACCAGACGGAATTGAACGGTCATCTTCGTGCTCCGCGGCTTTACCCCGCGGAACCAATCCTCTGAACCGATTGCCTAAGGGTCTGGGTGGGCCTGAGAGGTGGTTTGCTTGCCGTGGAGAAGGTAACAAGAAATAGTACTGCGATTGCTGTGTTGTCCAGATCGTAGCCTAGTCACTACACCAGCGTAGATATCCTCACTTATTTTCAGAAATAAAGTAGTGTCATAGAATTTTAGAGCGAAGTTGAGCTTCAGCCTTCGATCGCATTTATATGTATTTGACCCAGAAATCCGTACAGAGAACAGTATAGGCTAGAGGGTATTAATACGCATCTTGGGCAAAGCTGAAGATAACATTTGAAGTCCATTCGTATGTACTGGCACCGACTCTAGGCGACAGAGGCGACACAGTTGTTAATCAACTGTAAAATGTGTTCACAATGAAAACAGTGGACTGAAGAAGCCGCCAGGCGACAGGTTACTGAAAAAGCTCATGCAAATGTCAGCCTTTCGTTACTGTTTTTATCGCCGTCCATTGTAATTACGTATTTTAACTGTTCACGTTTAAGTATAGGCGGCTAGGTTAGTGATGGGTAGACCATGACTTCGGGGTTCATTTCCCGTCGAGACGAGCAATCTTTCTATCCCCCACAGCATCCCACCGAGTCCTCTGTCCATTGGGTACAAGGGATGCTTTCCCCAGGGGTAAGGCGGTCGGAGTTTGGAATTGAACTCACATTAGTTAATGTGTGTGTCTCTTCAACATAATACAGGTAAAGCCATTATTATAACAACGGAATTGACAGTGCTCAAGACCAGGGTACTGAGGAAGAATACTTGGAGAGGGGAAGGAACAGGTTGTCGTTGAAAATTAAATAATGAGGAGTTTTACCATTTGTACTCTTCACCAAATATTAGGGTGATGAATTCAGAAGGCGATGATATGGGCGTGGCATGAGGTACCTATTAAGTGCGTACAAATTTCTGATCTGAAATGTTAAAATGAAGACATCGCTTCAGAGGCCTGGCTGTAGGTGGGAGGATAATATTAACATGGATCTTATAGAGACTGGTAGAGGGCATTTCATATGGCTCGGGACCAGTGGTTGGCTGTTGCGAACGCACTAATGAGCCCTAAGATTCCATAGAAGGCGCATACTTTTTTGAGCACCTGGATGATTGTGATACAGTATTTTTGAGATGATCCTGTTTACTTATGAACCGATTGCCAAAAAAAAAAAAAACGGTGCAGGTTCTGCTAACGGTGAAGAAAGTCCCCTGTGGCGTCAGCAATCAGGGCTGCCAACATGTGTAAACTTTCATCATCCTCTGCTAATGAGTTTTGCAAGAAGTCTGTTTACACAGCTTTGTCAGAGAGACAGAGTGACGTGAGCGTGACTTCGTGGTTTTCGGGAGGTCGCCATTCATGTCTGTAAGCAGTCTGCCTTCACCTTGTCTCCTCATTCTTTGTAGCTGGCCATACTGATGCAGTTATTAATATTCTGACATAAGGGTGGCCGAATTTTATTTGTCAGTTCAGTTTATTTATGGTCGGAAAACCGGATGAGAAGAAAACAGTAGGTAGATTTGGGCATAGATTGGAGGATAATATTAAAAGGGGTATTGAAAAAATGAATATGTGCACATTGGCGCGGAATATGTTCAGGTATTGGGGTCTCGTGAAACCGGCCGTGCGTGTCCAGGGAATTTGTTGTTTATCTGTGCAACAAATAGCTAATCGAAGAATAACTTCGATGCAGTTGGTTTATTTAATGACGCTGTCAATAACTGAAGGCTACATAGAGTCGAATGACAGGATTAGTAGTGACACATTGAAACGTATGCGAAAGTAATGTGACCTAATTATATTCCTATAGCGGCCAAGGAGAACCATAAACTGCACAGGCAGTGTAACATGAAGGCGCGTACGCGTAACCATTTTTACCGTGGAAAAACAATAAGTATTTTATATTCTGAGTGTGCGTGTCTCTGACGCATAAAGCGCATGCGGCTTATTGTCGTCTGTGGTCTGTCTCTACCGTATTTTTCCACATTATCTCATAAACTGCACGATTTTTGGAAAAGGTTATTGGCCATAATTGTGTGTTTTCATTTTCTTTACCACTTTCTTCCGAAAAATATCTCGCTCTAAAAACAGTTCAACTTGATATTGTGATAAATTTAAATGTCTTCGTGTAAAGTACCCGTTATTACTGTCAGGTTTTGATGGAACTTGAAGTTTCTGAGCATATTTTCGGAAACTCATATAAAATTCCATGAAAATCCGTTCAGTGGGAGTCAAGTTGTTCCATGCGGACGGACAGACAGAGACGAAGCGAATAGTAGCGTTTTGCAGTTTTGCGAACGCACATGTGGACTGAGTGATGATAGTAGGTGTCCAGGTCCAGATACTAATAATGTATGAATGTAAAATATAGTCAAATACAACTTCAGTTAGGTAATTATTAAAATGTATTTTCAATCAGATCTCTCAGCAACATGTTTCGGCTCGTCACTGAACCATCTTCAGACTGATCTTTTTTTAAAAAAGTGGTATGTAGAATTGACAGTGCTTGTTGATTACGAGCAAGACATTGTTGGTTCAAATAAATGTTGGCATTGCAATTGTACAGTTTCCTTTTTAGGTTTTCATATTTCTGGATGTAACCTTGACTGGGTGGGCCGGGTAGCTCAGTCGGTATAGCGACTGAGCTACGGGCTAGACGGTCCGGGATCGGATCCCGGTGGGGACGAGATATTCCGCCCGTCCAGACCAGCCCTGGGGCCCACCCAGCCTCCTGTACAATGGGTACCGTGTCTTTCCCGGGGGTAGAGGCGGTTGAGGCGTGGGGCTGACCCCCCCACCCCCATCTAGAGCCGAAATCCTAGAAAGAGTAGAGCTATACCTCTACTCACCCTAAGGGCCTTCATGGCCTTTAACAAGGGTGAAACCTACCTACCTTGACTGATATTTATATTTTTCAGGCGAGACATCCCCGTTGTGTTTCCGTAGTAATTATATATAAATACAGAATATAATCTAACACAACTTCAGTTAGGTAACTGTTAAAATGTATTTTCAGTCATCTCTCAGCAACATGTTTCGGCTCGTCACTGAGCCATCTTTAGGCTGATCTTTTTTTAAAAAAAAAGTGATGTGTACAGTTGACAATGCATGTTGATTACGAGTGAAAATAACTTTTAATACTTGGAAATGTGTCATCCCCCTTTGTGTGTGTGTGTGTATGTGTGTGTGCAAACTGGAAAGAGTATGTAATCAAACACAACTATGTCAATTAAGATGTTTTAATGACCATACTAGACAACGACATGTTTCGGCCTTTTACTGGCCATCTTCAGGTTGTCTTCAAGAGAACCTAAGGTCCTACTGTATATATTGTGCGCGCACAATACATATAGTAGGACCTTAAGGTCTCTTGAAGACAACCCGAAGAGGACCATTACGAGCCGAAACATGTAGTTGTCTAGTATAGTCATTAAAACATCTTAATTGACTTAGTTGTGTTTGACTACGTACCCTACCCTATATACATTTTAATAATTACCTAATCGAAATTGTGTTAGCCTATATTTTATATTTATATATTGTTACTGTTGAAACACAACGGGTATGTCTCCCCTGAAAATTGGGTCCAGATACGTACTTCGGACCCTGAGAATTCAAACCAGGAAAGCTGTCCATTTGACCGTTGTTTGTTCTGTTACAGTAAAGAAAGACAATTGAACATCCGTAGTGCGCACCACTGAAGTGTGTGTGTGTGTGTGTGTGTGTGTGTGTGTGTATGTATGTATGTGTGCTGTGTGGGCTGATTATTTTCGGGAGGTGCACGGCTAGGTCGTGGGTTGTCATGTCCCAGACAGTTTGTGACTTCCTTCAGTCCCACCCACCAGGCAAATGCTTGGATTGTATCCCAATTCATTCACAACCACCGGCGATCAAATGCCGCCCCTTCGCAGCTACACGTGCGTACCAGTACAGTTAAGAGGTACTGAAAGCGGTGTCAAACCAACCACAAACCACCCACGCGCCTCTGTTTCGAACTCCGTAGCCGTAATATTTAGATACAAATCTGTTACTATCCTAAGTCGTGATGCCACTGGCAGAACGGCCATGTAGGATGCAAACACATACATTATACTACTTCTTTCTGTGCCATCTGAATATACAGGTTTTTATTATACGATATATTTATTACTTTGCGTATTCCGCGTGAATGTTTCTGTCATTAACTTTGCTCTTTAGGGAGCATTTAATCCCACCAAAAATCGAAACAGAAGACGTTTTTACATTATTTATATCACAGAAATTACGATTTAATGTAACAAATTGTGTGATATGTTAAAATATACACGAAATTTAAGTAATGTTTGTCAAATAATAATAGTAATTTATTCCTTTTTGGGTAATTCCCCGGCGTCTGAGTTTTAATTGCCGACGTTTCGGAACTCACTATCGGTTCCATCTTCATAGGCATCTTCATAGGCAGATGAATGAAGTATGATACTTCATTCACCTGCCTATGAAGATGGAACCGATAGTGAGTTCCGAAACGTCGGCAATTAAAACTCAGACGCCGGGGAATTACCCAAAAAGGAATAAATTACATTTAGAACACGGCGAAA
>Ga0123355_10019938_pt1 | contig 10687 bp, 2 predicted proteins | sample TergutEmb28metaG_3_FD_89872 | JGI IMG/M metagenome (GOLD analysis project Ga0123355, IMG submission 89872) | Embiratermes neotenicus P1 segment gut microbial communities from Petit-Saut dam, French Guiana - Emb289 P1 | ecosystem: Host-associated > Arthropoda: Insects > Digestive system > Gut ...
AAATAAAAGAAAAAAAAAAAAAAAAAAAAAAAAAAAAAAAAAAAAAAAAAAAAAAAAAAAAAAAAAAAAAAAAAAAAAAAAAAAAAAAAAGAAAGAAAGAAAGAAAAAATAAAGAATAATGTGCTGAACAGGATTCAATGAAGGTGAAAAGAGGAGTCAAAAAGAACAGTGTCTGAATGTTGGTCATCCCATTTTCCTTTATGTACAAAATTATGTAGTTAAGGACCATCAGACAAATCTATTTATTGAACAAATGACTTTGTTTTCATAAGTATGGCTTGACTGTCATTACACCATCATCAGGCTGCAGTAACAGTTACACACATAGCACAACCATACGTTACATTACATTAATAATTCGGACCTAACTTTGCAATTATATCAAAGGATTACCATCGTCAGTTGGTCAAATATATTATTAAAATTATTACAATTTTGTATGACAAACTCATTACTGTTCATGATTATGTAATTATGCTCTGTTCAAAGTCTTTAAACATGAGAGTCTTCATCACCTTGCTTAGAGCCGAATAAGTAGGTGGAATTCCGGTGTATACAAATTGTTACATAGCAGAAAGTCATGTTGCAACCAGGAACAAATTTGTAAGAACATGCCACTACCAGGATACTTTATTTTTTAAACTTTATCGCACTATGACGCAAAATGCTGGTCTCTAAACTGTACTGTCATGTGTCATGCCATATGTTGGTCTCTGTATGTTTGCCTGGTAGCAATTTAAAATCCACATTATGCCAGAAAAACTCAGGCTATTCAAAGATGAAATTCACAATGAAATCTGCCCCTTAAAAAGTTAACTGTGTCACATTGGAAGAAGGCATGAAGTAACTAAACCTATATGTTTTGTAAAAAGTGATCCGTTCAGTGAACAGCTGTGTTTCATAGCCCTTATCACTTAACTGCATAATTTTCCATTTGAATCAAGCTGCATATCTACTGTAGATTCATGTGGCCAATACATCCTGCTACTAAAGAACCTGGACTGATACAGGAATTGTTGGGTAGTTTTCCCCTGATATGCTGCTATGGATATCACTTAATGCAGATCGTTGAAGATAAACATGACAGTAATTATCATCAAAAAGACACAACCTATGTTTAACAGTTATATACATATCTAAATATGACATAAAGGCAAAGCAATTCCTGTACAGGCCTGCTACAGGGCCAGAGGGTTCCAGGATGTTGAGGCTCACAGATTTTGAGACAACTGTTATATAAAGGTGAAAATATTGTTAGCCCTAGGCACTGCATTTCCCCTCCCCATATATTCCTGTTACTCACTTCTGTTAGGGGCTGAGTTGACCCCAATGTGGCTGGAAGGATTATGTCAATGAAAAAGTCAAAACCATGTGCAATAAAACCCATGACCTTCCAGCTCGTAGCACAGTGCCTCAACCAACTGCACCACTGTGTGCCACTTAAACAAATCTGATAATTTCAAGAGAAGTTTAAATGGCCTGATATCAATTTTCTAACCCTGATTTCACAAACGTCAATGAGACTATCAGAAAGAACAGCACTCAATACGTTGTACAGTGTGGTACTGTGGATGCATCTGAAAATGTTATAGCAGAGTACTAAATGGTGAAGTATGGATCTATGAGCCTGCGTGCCTGGAAAACACTGGTCAGAATTTAGTGGTCACCAGATTTAGTGATACATCGCCCTCAGTGAGTGTTTGCTGTAATGCACATAATAAGGTTCTGCCCAAAACAAACAGTACCAACATGCCCTTAAATCTCCCAAAATGTAGCTATATATGAGGCCAACTGCCAACAAGGGTAAAATTTCTTTCCTTCCATGAAAAAATAAGGCTATATTCAGTTAATGTATCACAATTTTTATTTGCTTCTTCTTGAGCAGCTGCTGTCTGTGGGTCACATCTGTAGGTGTGTTCCAACATGATCAGCATCTGGTGAGCTCACAGATGTGCCCTACAAGTACACTTGACTCCATCTTTTGGGACTTCACAATCCTGATCGCATAATAACTCTTACTACACAGAAACAATTTTTCAGTTCTGCATCAATGGTACATGTAATTATAAACAGATTCTTAACTCAATTAATGATATGTTCCAGTCACATAAACCTACTATATACATCAATCTCTAGGCACAAAATACACAATGTTAGGTAAGGTACATATTTTAAACCACTCAGCCTCCTGTACAATAGGTGTCAGGGCTGAGTATGGGTAGAGCTATACCTCTACCTCCCCTCTAGGTCTGCTGGACATGTTGTGGGACAGCCTTTTACATATGTGATAACAATAAAGGATCTGCATGTGTTATCATCACTCGTGGCTGAGGAGTATAAAACAGTTCAGTAAAATATTATGCTTTTTAACAGGAATCTTCAGAGACATACTGGCATTTATTAGTATAATTATCAATCATGTGTAACATTACATATGTTCAGAATGGCGTTTTCCAAACTGTGGTCTGTGGCTCACAAGTCTTACACAAACATTTTGTTGTTGATCTGCAGAGGTTTTTAGTGATAGTGGTTTCTATTGCACCATGTCACATGTTTGTCTGTTTGTTGTACTGCAGCTCACAAATCAATATTACAATGCATTTCTTTTATCACTTTCCTGAGTAGGGCAGCTGTCATGGGATGTCCCAGCAAATGTAGCCTTTCTATATAACAAAGATGCCATGCTCAGTATAAAAATAAAAGAAACATCCTGTAGAAAACACCTGCTAAATCAGATACCCAAGTAGCTACTTTTGTTAAATTTCAATAACGTAAGTTGGTACGCGAACTAAATGAGATGACCCAAAGTGTTGGGAAGAGTTGCTCAGGTGGCCCATGGGGTTCAAAACTTTGTAATGCTGGCATTACATTTTTATTTTTTATTTTAAATGCAAAACCCTGGAAGACAGCATCGTGACTATCCTGACATTTAAATGGAAAAAATCCCAGCTGTAGTACTGCTATCTTTTTTTTTTTTTTAATTTCCTGTGTTGTATGTTAGTAATGAAAACAGTGTGGTCAAAGAAAGATACAGAAGAGCTGCAACCAGAAGCCATGTTGATGTAACTTACAGCCAGGAACACCACAATCATTCCAACAAACAATGACACAAATGCTTTCATGTTTATCATTTACATAGTAGCATATTTTGTGTCGTCAATTCCTCAGACCCCACTTAATTGCAGGCGTCCTGGATATACAATTCACAGGATTTTTCAAGAACATAACATCTGGAAACATGGGGGTTTGTATTTCCACGTTATAAGACTTCTCTCAATTTCACACTTTAAATATAAGTAGCCGACATACTGGCATTTAAATGTCTGACTTAAACCCTTTCCCCTGCTGCACATATTTTAAGCAAGCCCCAGACCACACTCCTTCTGTGAGAATTTAAGGCTTTGCTGTGTGTCTTGTTATACCCTCAGTTTTGCCTGAAAAGAAGCTTTACCAACACTTCAACTTACATTCCTTAAACATATGAAAGTGTAAATGTGAACACAACAGCTAACATGACTATATTCAGAGACAGTGAGAAGAAACAGTACAGCTGGACATGAGTATATTTAGGGTTTATCCTGAAAAGGGCTAATCTGTTAAAAAGGTTACGGTGTCTATAAATTTGGGTAACATCATCGTGTTGTATTTACTGGATGTCTTCTATAGTTATTCAATCAATATAGCATTACAAATGCCCATAATGAATCTGTTATTTAATTCTTGGTTGGCATCTGACAGTTACCCTGCCAAGGCTGCATGAATTGTAAGATGCAAATTGCACATTATTCAGATACAAGAAGTGAGGGGTATGTAATCACATCAGTGTTAACACTACGGAAGCAGTAATTCAACAACCCTCCATTGTTACACATGTAAAGACAAAATGCATGGTCTATCTGTTCACTGGTTCATGATGTCTCCAGACATGATCAGCGCTGACATTCATCCACCTACACAAGGGTGTATACAGAATCTATTTCTAAGGTGGCAGTAACCATATGCCAATAATGATTGACTGAGGAGACCTACAGCCTAACATGGGCCACTGGTCATGGCATTCCTGCAGTCACATCTCAGTCAGTGGTGAAGGTCTGTCTGTGAGTAGAAAAGTCGGTACACAGACCTCATTGGTGATGGTAAAGGAGAGTGCAGTGTCACTCCAAGACCATGATGTTGAAAAAAGCTTTATTCCTTTCTTGATTTGAACCTCAAAATGAGGGCCACTCTAAGGGGTGGGCCAGCTGAGCACTTCCCCAGGGCACCACCCTATAAGAGATTGTAAGATGTCACTGGAATATTTGGAAATATGGTGCTAGGGAAGTCAGGTTTTCTACAAGCAAAAGGATTTCTCCAAAAATTATCCACAGTTTGGGAACACGCCTTCAAAAACGTTTGCCAGTCCTGTTCAAGACTGAAAAACTGTAAAGAATATTAGTTTGAAGCAGTGCCAAATTAATAGTGTGCCCATGACATCCAAGTCTTGGGTTGGCTCTGCAAAAGCCCTGGTGCAATCACAGATTTGGAACATAAGCATAGTTTAACATGCTACCCTGTACAGATCACATTCAGAACATCATGTGCATGTCTGGAGGGTACCTGCTGTGTTAGAATATTCAGAATGTTACAGTTTGTTTGTAATAAGAATTGCTGCACTGGATGAAATATGAACAAAACATCATAAAGTCTCTCCTGCAGCCTCCTCTTTACACTTCTAACCCAACCTTCAGTGTGCTGGGTCACATTTTGTTGCTCACAGCCCTTCTCTATATATCATGCACCACTTTCCTATTTGGCTCACCTTTTCTATCCTGAACATGGAGTCAACACATTTGTTTATCTATCAGACCATATGAGGGTCAAATTCCAGAAGAGTGCAATCATAATACTGACATGAGACCCTCAAACCTCATATGCCAGCATGAATTTGAATTGAGTGGCAAAGCACATATCTTATTTATGATATGATTATTCTTACTGGGAAGGATTAAAACTTACATTCACTACCAGGAACTGTTTTTTTACAAACAATGAAGACCGCGACTATTTTGTGCAAGCCAATGTGATAATGAAATTTAACATCTCAATCAACAGCATAAAATCTGTGAATATGTATCACAAAATAAAAACTTAACATAAGCATAAAAGCATCACACAACAAGACCAAAAAAATGTGAACCTCTACCACAAAACAAAAACATGTCAACAAGTAACAAAAGGAAAAAAACAGAATATGTGCACATGCATCACAAAACAAAAAAAATATTTAAAAAATATAATTTGTATCACACAGTGCACATAATATATATAAATATGTGCCACAGGACAAAATTTGAAGTGACAGTTCTTCTGGGGTACTTTGCCCCATCACTGGCCAATGTTTCAGCACAGCATCTTGGTTCCAATTCCAGTGTCCAATGACGAATGCCATAACAGGTGGATAAGGGTGTGAGTGTGAAGAATACAATAGAATATATTATGGGTTTGAGCCCTTAAGGACACAATGCAAGTAGGCCTTTAATAAACAGGCCCATTGTGCCCCCATCATATCTGACCTTCTCTGTCTAGAAAAAAGCAATCCTTACCCACATCCTAAAGCCTTAATAAGGGCCAAGACTGATCTTGGATGGAGGTTTCCTAATAACCACTGGGTCCATCATGCCTAAGCCCAGAAAGGTGTGTGTGAGACCAGAAAGAGACTGACCAGAAAAATAAGAATGGGCCCATCAAGGGACAGTATGAGAAGCAGGGTGTGCATTTGTGAAGTACAAGTGGGGTGAGATGGAGGACAATGGCAGTTATTAGGCCACAGGCTCACAGTAATGCAGAGAAACAACGGGAGGTGACAGGGAGCACTTTTCACCACTAGACTAAGCCCAGCCCAGTACATGCCTGTGTTGCTCACTAGGCAGCATTACCACCGCCTGCCCCATGCCATGCTGACCGGTGACAACACCCACATATACAAATATAGTGGCCCTGCAAGGGGCTGTTCTTAGATTCAGGAGCAGTGAGGTGAGGTAGAGTGTACAGGGTAAGGAATGATGGGCTGGTGGGCAGCATACAGCAGCTGTGAGAGCACAGGAGGAGAAAAAAGTGACACGACAAGAAGGGAATACCATCCTATGGGGATGCGACACAGGCTTCTACATTTTGTGAGCAAATGAGAGGTTTCCATGACATGCTGACAATTAGGCCATCCTCCCTGTTCTGTTGTTAGGATTGAGCTCAAACTCATTTGCCACCTGGATGAGCTGGTCCATGTAGCCAGGTATGCAGCAGGACAGGAGTCTGGTGTACTGAGTTGGATGTGATGATAAAGGCTACAATTTTGCTTTGTCACTGCAGATTTTTCTTGGTGTCTGAGCCACATATGCCAGTGGTGTTATTTCATCTTCATCTCAATAGACTGGCCAGTCAGGCCTATGTGCATATTGCCACACTCATAAGGGATGTTGTATGTGCTCAGTGTCTTCAGTCTCAGATCATCCTCCACAGGATGGAGGAAGGTGGAGATGTTGCTGGGTGGCATGCCAACCCTTTTTATGTTCCACCAGGACAGCTACCTGCTGATGAGGCTGTCAGTTTTCTGGACATAAGGTGGAAGGCCATTGAGATTTCTCACTGGGCTTGGTGGTCCTCACAGGTGGATATAAGCACCCATCAAATCTGCTTCTGGCTGTACCCATCTTAACTCCAGCACATCATGTGGCTCTCCCCATCACAATAGGCTCTAGACCCATGTACCAAGGTGACAAGCACAGCATGTCTGTTGGAAGGATGGTGATGTGATCCAGCGTTCAAGTATAGGTTGATGTGGATGGGTGTGTATCAAGTAGATATCTCTGGACCAGCCAACCCTTGTGGTATTCTTCACTGGACTTTCAACCCTTGAAGATGGGACTACCAAGATGTCCCACAATGCTTGGCAGTGGTGTTGTACAACATCCAAGAAGAACAGCGAGCTCAAATGCTTCACTGTGAAAGCTTAAAAACTTGCAAAATTGGTGAACTTATATCAACACAAGAACTATTTATATGAACATGTGTAATAAAACAAAAACATAAAATATGTGAATATGTAGGCCTATCACAAAACTTCTGCATATTTTTTTTTCCTTAACATAATATCTCATTACACAGTAAATAAAAGAAACATAACAAACTTGCCATCTGACAAATAATGGTTGATGTATACTTGGCATCGATGTTCAGTGAGTTGTTAGAGGTGGGTTTTCCTATTGCATTTTGATTCATTCAAATTACAAACTGGACAAGCTACTGTTCATGCCTTCAAGATAAAATTACCCATATGTTAATATATCACAGTTTAAGGAAATTAATTCAAGTTTTAAACATAAGCAAGAAGAACACAGATCATCAACTGCTATTACTTATTCAAGTAATAATAAAAATAAACAAATGCACAAGGACAATCAATACTTATCACTGAGATGAGAGGCACATGAAAACACTATAAATAAAATACTGAAGCCATGCAACTTGAACAAGGACTAATACATATGCATTTACACTTCCGTATGACAAATATTTGTACGTATATCAGTAGCTGACAGTTTAAACCAAGCTAACCCCTATCGTCACATCGTACAACTCTTATGGAGGTAAGACACTTACAAATCACGTCAAACCTTTTTGGGTGACTATATGTAGCCTTCCACGGTGAAGAACACATGATTAAGAATTATAGGTAAATGTATGAGCTCAAACATAAGCAACCAACTGCTATGTAAATTACAAATGTAATACACAGTACAAATGCAATAAAAACATACATGTATGTACTGAGTTACTAGGTTAAAAACAGCTGGAACTAACTCAATTCAAACAAAACAAGCAAAACTACAAAATCAAAAAGAAACATATATACTGAGCACTTACTTTGTCTCAGCACACCAGAAAATCCATAAAATGACAGCAAATTCTTGCTGCACCTCTTACTTGGGAATTACCTAATATATTGTCAAATTGTTATGGGTTAGTGATTATGTGTGACACATCTGCAATGGTACAAGTGTGTTGTCTGACTGCATAAAGTGTTGTGTTTTTTAATACCAATAATGCTACCATAAATCAAAAACTAGCATCCAACCCTGTATAATTGGAAAATTTAAAACAATGTTCCCAGAAGCATGCAGTTACCTCCAAAGTTAAAATCTGACTGCAAACACCAACATACTGGGAACTATTCAATCCAACATCCTCGATAAAAAGGTTACTTGTAGCAGTACCTCAATATCCTGACGAATATCAGAAGGATTTATTTTCAGTGATGCTATGGCTTAAGCAGATTGAAAACCTTGACAAAAAAACACTACATAAAACAGTGTTACACTTCCCAGTAACAGTAGCTTGGCATGTCATAGCAATCTAGGTACTTGTTTCATATCACATATTTTTACTGTCATTTTCACACCCACATACACAAGCCTTCATGAAAGAAATGTTTTGACTGCCAATAGCCTGGACTAAAAACTAAATCTACCTCGTACTTTGAAAAAACCAAGGCCATTTCGATTATGAATAACGGATCCAATACCTACATAGTTTTCAAGGACAATAGGTTTATGTTCTATACTGCAGTGAGGGGCTGCACTGTTTATTGTCTGTGCTTTCTCCACTGCTGAAATAAGGTTTTGCATGAAGTCATCTATGTTGTACATTTCCCTAACAGCAGCAGCAGAAGACTCTGAAACCAAAGTCATATACTGCACATGTAACAGTTACATTCCATACTCCAGGTTATTAACTCTTTGAAGCCCTTAGTTCATGTAAATAATATTTAAAAGCTCATCGAATTTAAAAACGATCAGTCTGAGATTTGGGGGTCTCACATGAGCATTGCTGAAGATTCAAGCACTCCACGATATTCTGTATTTGCTGTAAACAGTGACTAGTGTTTTGAAGGCACTATGGTCCTGCAAAATATTCGTAACTTCTAGGACTCCTCAACTCTTTGAAGATGAAGGTGATATGCTCCTTCCAAATGTCAGGAACCATTAACACTGCTGCTCATTGTAACAATGTACCAGATCTGAATGCTTAGCCCTCTACTAATCAACAATGCATTATATCCCAGAAGACTTGAATCTTCAAAGATAAGTCTATAAACAGCACCTGGAGAAATAATTGCCACTTACACTCCAAATCATATACACACACAAATAAATTATGTGGGCAAAATACACAGTTCTTGAATATTAAAACAGGTGGCTTTAAGGGATTAACAAACTTACAGGAACCTTCTGCTTATGCTTTGAAACAGATGTGCTGACAATTGTGATCAGGCATTTGCATACTTCCATGAACCTCTCCCATTATAACATGTGTGTACAACTATCTTTTCTATCAACATCAGTCAATGCTAGAACTCACTACCCATGATATATTCATTTGTACTGCATGACAGGGCTGTTCCACATTGAAACACTGAAATTTATGAAATTAGAGCAGTAAATGTAAAGTATTTACATCCTAGACATTATCTGAAGCTGACTTGATTTGATTACAACTGTAAAAAACTTAACCCACAAGATGACTGAAAGAGGTTGCTTATAGTATCATCACACAGTGTCACTTCATGCAAGTGGCTTGACCTCTGACCAAGCATCGTCACTCCTCTGAAAGCTCCCTTAAGCACATGTCCTGTAACTACTGTCCACCTAGTTTGTATGCCCCATTGCTCAGTTTTTTGTGATTTTCATTTTGCTCGTAATACCATATACAAAGCATAATGCCAGTTATACACAATTTATATTGTTGGGGGGAGGGGGATATATACACATTTACCTTCACTGACAGCCATGTTATATTAAATAGTATATGGTGGAATTCTGAACAAAACTTCTCCCTCTAATCATAAAATACAGATGAATTTCACGGAAATACACATTTTCAAACAAAGCCTACAAAACTGTGACCCAGTACAGCAAACAGAACAGTTGTTAAAGGAACGTACATACAGATTTCAATTTGCTTTCAAAGTTGGACAAATTTGCCTAACATTATGTGTGTGTGTGTGTGAATAGGAAAGATCTGATCTGCATGGTCTCAAAAATGATTTCAACAAAAAATAAAAAGCAATCAGTAATGAAATGCACCATTCAGAAGAGAAATTGTAGTGCCTCCCGGATACAGTAGGTTTCACTACTACTTAACCGGACAAGTACTACATATTCTGAGTTCACGATGACCTTACTATCCTCGCCTTGGCCTTCGTGATCTTGGATTTTCGCTGCCACCAATCGGATTTGAATTACTCGCAGATATCTGATAATGCCTTCCGTTTCATTCAATATAAATTCACTACCAGGATCTCAAGGACAATGTGGTGCAATCTAAATAATCGTCCAATTTACTAATAAATATAAGTAATCTACCTTACTAAATCTATTACAGTATTAAATTGAAGGAAAGCAAAGTAATTGTTTCTTACTCAGTTTTTTTTTTTTAATCCAATGCCCCCCATGTCCTTTACGGACTTCGTGGTCTTCCCTCCTGGGCATGGCAGAAGTGTAACTGACTTCTGAGGTTGGGACGCCCATGAGGTGCGGTTACGTTGTCCCAATGATGTGAGTGGTGATATAGGAGGATGTAGTACCAGGAGGGCCCTTAAACCTAATTTCTACTAACCTACCCAGACCATGGTCACCGCGGGAATCCTCCCCTT
>Ga0123355_10019939_pt1 | contig 10687 bp, 5 predicted proteins | sample TergutEmb28metaG_3_FD_89872 | JGI IMG/M metagenome (GOLD analysis project Ga0123355, IMG submission 89872) | Embiratermes neotenicus P1 segment gut microbial communities from Petit-Saut dam, French Guiana - Emb289 P1 | ecosystem: Host-associated > Arthropoda: Insects > Digestive system > Gut ...
CCATTACCGTTGGGAAATACTGTTTCGTTGCCTGAGCTTTGGATGTTTTTTTCCATTGTTCTTGCCATTTGAGTATTCCTTTTTCTGCTGCTTCACGGTATATGGCACTTATGGGGATCCTTCAGTAGCATATGCTACCACCAGCATAGCTCTCAGGATCATGTGACCGCACAAGTCCCATCACTACATCAAAGTAGGGATACCTTCGGGGGGAATAAAACTGCATCATGGCCTATAAATTCACTTTGTTTGCAAGGGAAAATAAATGAAATGTCATTTCAGATCATAACTTCTCCCATAGTTGGTAAGGAACGGACAGCATCTGAATTACAATAGATATAATATTGGGATGTGAAGGTACCCTGCACTGTTTCTGAATGAATCGTAGGTAATGGAATGAATAAATTGAACACATTCAGTAGATGATATGAAGCAAAATTAATGAAAGAATTTCATTTTGTGTATACTCATAATACTAAAACCAGTCAGTATTTCACAAAGATCAAATTACCGAACTGTGCCAGTCAGAGGATATGATTGCTGAACTTAAGAAGAACAGGTATGCTGTGCTCTTACAGTGAGGTTCAAAGTGTAAACAAACTATATTTTTACTGGGGACTGTTGGCATGGGTTAGAGCTTGACAAGATTAGGTTGTCTCTGGAGGTAGTGGTCTGACATGTTTTCAGTCTGTGATATCAGACACCTACTGACTGGTTGTGTTCAATTCCAGTTGGTGTCAATGGACTTTTTCATTGACATAATCCTTCTGGCCACACTATGGCCATGGGGTTGACTCAGCCTCTAACAGAAATGAGTAAGAGGTAAAGCAGTCCCGTTACAGACCCGGAGGAGCCCACAGGGTTCCAGGAAGTTAAGTTTCCCAGATTTTGTGACAACAGCACAGGATGGTGGTAGGTTGTTAGCCTTACACACTGACTGCCTTTACCCCCAGGAAATACTCCTGGTACTCATTTCTGTTAGAGACTGAGTCGACCCCAGGGCCATAGTGCGATTGGAAGGATTTTATGTCAATGAAAATTCCATTGACACCAGCGACCTTCCGATCTGTAGCACAGCACCTTAACCACTGTGCTACCGCGGTCCCCCTAACAGGACTGAGTACCAAGAATATTTCCTGGGAAGTAAAGGCAGCCAGTGCATGGGGCTGACAACCTCACCACCTCCACGTGCTGATTGTCTTGAGATCTGGGAGCCTCAACCTCCTTAAACCCTCTGGGCCTGTCCAGGCCTGTAATGGGATTGCTTTACCTTTACCTTTTACTGACCGGTTGTAATGTACAGGTACCTGTGGTGAAGACTGAGGCCAAGATTTCTACGAATAGTTACACAGAGGAAAATAAGGCAGGGATGTTTTGGTTATGTTCTGACATTTAGCTGTCAGCTATCAAAATGTGATATGCAACAGTAGAAATGTAACTGCACAACATGACATTGTTTAATTCTGTAATTTCAAGCAGGTAGACACCATTGCAATAGTTTGGTAGTAAAATGCAGTGATGGGAGGACAGGTAGGAAGGGGTTAAACAGAGAAACAGTAATCACCACCAATGCCTCTCACTCTCAGTATCTGCTGGATGCTTTTCATGTTATTAGCCAAAGATCTTCTTCGCACCGGTTGCTGCTGTTCAGTGATTTTGCTTTCAACCTGTGAAACTTTCATTCATTTTCTGAGTTCCAGAGAAGCAGCAGTTTCTTCTCGATTTCAAACTTTTGCTGTGTTCTGAATTTTGTATGCGTTCTTCTGGGTAATTCCCGAGCGTCTGAATTTTATATGCCAACGTTTCGGAACACTCTGTTCTATCTTCATGGGCAGGTAGGTACAAAGAGTTCTTTGTACCTACCTGCCTATGAAAATGGAGCAGTGTGTTCCAAAACGCTGGCATATAAAATTCAGATGCTGGGGAATTACCCAGAAGAACGCATACAACAGTAGTTTCTTGCTGAACTTTGATTTCATTTTCTTACATGTGTTACATAATGTATAATCACAATGTGAACAGGACATACACCGCCTAGGTAATGTAAGCCCTTGTCACCATAACATATCACTAAATATGAAAAGCACACCACATGGTACCTGACACTGAATACAGCATCATACAATAATCAACTACCCATAGTCATCACTGACATCTGCCATTTTTTAAAAGATTTCAAAAGTTTAATTATCATTTTATCACAAAAATTTAATGTATTAACCCTTACCCTGCTAATGTGGAAAATATGGTGAGCTCCTAATAATACCAACAAATGGCAGATGGGATTTAGCTCAGCATTTAAAGGGCTAAAGAAAAACTGAATTGTAAATATATTTGTAAGAAGTGAGATCTTACTTCCACAATGTGATACATATGCTTTTTAATATGTTCTAATGGTTAGCCTCATGGTAACCCCATAGGGTCAAAATATGTAGCTGTATGGATACTTTATAAAGTTGTGTTCGATGGTTATTTGTTTATTCCTCATGTTATAAGAGAACAAGTTTTACATCCTCTCAATACAACATAAGAATAGTCCTGTGAATTTTAGTGTTCATTTTTACATAGCAAATGGGAAGATAAAGGATTCTGGACTAATGATAACAGGAATTCATCACACTTAATCTTCTCTCAATGTCTTTAGGCATGTAATTTTGACTTGATAGTGTTATTCCCAAAGACAGGAACTCTGTGCCACACTGTTAAAGGACATATTAAAATTTGTTAATGTTTGACAGATGTCCCCAAGTATATTTAATGATTTTCAGCTGTGTATAATCAAAACTGCACTGGGCAAAACCTCCTTGTGCAAGAGGTTACTATGCCAATTTATTCAACAATTCACTCCTAACCAAATTATGGGCTTTCTTGAAGTCTATAAATACCTGATGTACTGTGTCACTGTATTTCCTTTCTTTCTCAAATAATTGATGAATGCAGAATGTCTGATCTATTACATCAAAATCCACATAGACAAGTCCCAGTAATTTCATCTATGTAAGAACATCAGAATGTTTAATGAAATTTTGTTATATGTCATTATAATTACTGGGATCAGTTTTATCACCCTTCTTATTTTTTTAATAGGTAGGTACAGTAATTGACTCCCTACCCTCTTGAAACAATCCTTCCAGAATACAGTATTTTACTTCTTGACTGAGTACATTCTGCTGGAATTTGATCAATGTCTGGTGATTTATATCTTTCCAAAATCAGAATAACCACGTCAACCTCAAAGGTGCTAGAGTCAGACACAAGTTGTTCAACTGTACATATTTCGGTCTGCCTAACATAATGAAGTTGGTCGGGTAACTCAGTCGGTATAGCAACTGACTACAGGCTGGATGATCCGGGATCGAATCCCAATGGGGATGAGATTTTCCGCCCGTCCAGACCGGCCCTGGGGCCCACCCAGCCTCCTGTAAAATGGGTACTGGGTCTTTCCTGGGGGTAAAGTGCAGCCGGGGCATGCTGCTGACCACTCACCCCCTCCTAGTGCCGCGGTCATGGAAGAGTAGAGCTATACCTCTACCCACTCTCTGGGTCACACCGGGCCCTGTAATGGGATCACTTTACCTTTTTTTAACAGAATGAAACCCACATACATGTCTAAACTCGAATACTCCGAAATTAATGATTCTGTTATTTTGAAGTGGGTGTGTCAATCCAGCAGAATTAATTTGTAGACCTACATTGTTCTGCCTAGATTCAGTACCATGACACTAGCCATTTAGATCGTGTGTCGGATGGACCGGGTACGCGGTGCCGCAATTAGTTGAGGCACTGCGCTACAAGCCGAAGGCCGCTGGTTCGATTTCCGATGGGGTCGTTGGGATTTTTCATTGACTTAAACCTTTAAATGCCGAGTTAAATCCCGTCTGCCATTTTCTGACATTATTAGGTGCTCACCCTATTTTTCACATTAGCAGGATAAGGGTTAATCCTTTGGCACTCGGGTCGATGCAGCCTTTAACAAAAATGAGTAGATGAGATGTCTCGTGGGGCTAAAAGCGGCCGTTACGTATGGCTGACAACCTTATCACCTTCGTGTGTAGATTTTATAGAAATTCTGTGGGACTTTCGAGACCCGTAATTGGATATCTATCCCGTGGACGGATACGTTAGAGACTGTTACATTGAAGCAATGTTTACTGAAATATACGTTACATTTATTTAGCATGGATCAGATCCTTAGGCATCCCATTCGTCCCAGTTTTCCCTTGACAGTCACGGTTTTGTAGGTTTCAAACTGATTTGTTACCGTGTTGGCCATATTCTGTTCGAAACGCCAAATTTCCCGGGTGTTTGCAAGTCATAGAGATACGCAACGCGTATTACCATTTGAATCTCCACGGTGGGAGTAACATCTATACGAGAAAAACATTAATCAGCCAGCCAGCGACGAGGAATAAGTACATATTCGATTTGAATTGAGAGGGATGAAGGACGGAAATGAAAATAAAAGTCAGTGATCAGAGTCTCAGGCGAGTGGTATTATCAATTTTATTTCTTGTTTCTGTATTGCGTAATGTCTCAGAGTTATCTCGTATTAGTAATATTAATTAGTAACTGTGTTCTTATTCAGTGAATGATTAACAATTTTGTCTTCTACCCCTTCACCCACCATTTAAATGATTTTAAAAGTCCATGTTTTCCGGTTTTTAAAAAAATGGGAACACTACGTACCACGGAACGTTAATTCTGCATGCCTCGATTATTTGTGCCTAGAGTAGATGTAATAATAGTAATATTATATATTTTTTTCATCTGTCAGTTATTTCAAATTTTTGTCACAGTTAAATACCTCATGCCGTAGTAATCCCTATAACACTATGGTAGACACATTCTTGTGCCACCAATTGGTTTTGCAGGTACGAAACAGTAATTGCCCAAATCTGATCCATGTCGACCAATCACATTGGTTGAGTCATGGATGAGAGGGTACAGCGGATGAGGTTCTGTACTCCGTGCTGTGGTACGGGGTATGTTGGTTTTGTTATGGATGGTTGGGTGAAGTAGAAACGTGAAAGGATTGCCTTTTTTTTTTTTACGTTGGAACAATATTGGTACATCATCTGTGATACATGAAATACTGCACACGTTTTTTTGTTATTCACACACTCAAACTAGATTAAATTTGTGCGTTACAGTTAAACGTCTAATTTATATACGTCCATTTCTTAGGCCTAAGGCAAATGGCTATGGCCCATCTGTGATACAGGTCCACAAATTACGCCTATTTGTGCATCGATTGCTAAATATTTCATATACTTTTAAACAGAATATTAGTGTGTACGCTTCATTCATTGCCAATTAATTATGTTTACTAAGTGGCTATTTTTAATCGAGTGCACGAAGAAGAGATTAAAGTGAAAAATTGTACGTACAGAATCCTCACAGGAGCAGGGGGAGTGCATACAAGAATCGAATCACAAGCGTGAATGACAGATAACCGTACAAACAACTTTTCGATCGCATTTGTCGGCAAGAAAACTGTTGTAACGTTTGGTGCAGGACTGATTCGTGTGAGTAATTTTATGCATTCTTAGAACACGCCAGTACAAAAATCACATCTCCCAGGAGAGTGGATACGTAGTAATCTCAAGTATGTAGACGTTAGTAACATTTGTTTATTGTAATATGAAGAGCGTGCTGCAGATCTACTCTTCGTGTTTGTAACGCAGTCAGTTCTATTAGCTGAATAAATATTTCACGTAAGCAAAATAATTTCATTTTTGACGAAAGTTTTTGGTGTGTTTGGAACTAACGAAATAATTATTGAGAATCCCTGACACGGCTATTTATTAAAAAGATTATTTCATGTCGCAAACTGAAGCAGCATATTGCACCATGACTAATATCAAGCCAACTTCAGGCTGTATTTACAAAATCTATTAAGAGGAATCAGATACAGCTGTATGCATTTATATTAACTGATAAATTGAGAGCCCAGTTTTTACAGTTTTTTGTTACATATTTGACGTTCAAATTATTAATTATGTATTAAAATTAAGAGTTTAAAGCTTTTAGATTAGATGACATGTTCGTGGTGTGATGGTCTATTGTGGTATCCTTTAAGTAATCAAGTCTTGGTTTTCCATTGTGATAAATTATTTAGGCGAAATCTGGATTTATAGAAGCTTGTAAGAAACCATTTTCTCATGGAAATCTGTAATAATATATCCTTGTTAGGTGATGAATTTAACCTAGGTTGTTCGAAGAAAGGGGAGAGTCAAACTTAGACATTACTAGGCATAGGAGTGACATGGTCCAGTCACAGACCAGTTATTTTGTATGAACTGACTGTGCTGTTGGAATCTGTTGTTCATTTCTGCAAATATTGAGATCTGTATAGGAGAGGAGATAAAACAAAGTAACTTGTGTGTCATTGTGTGTTAATTAGCAGTACTTACAAGAAATGGATGGTCTAGGTTTTGATCTCATTATACCCACAGTCAGCTACCTATTGCTTCTACATTTTGTTAGGTAAAGGAGAATGGAGGGTTGGGGTTGGAGTTAGAGCTGTCTGGTGGTTTGCTAATATGGTACTGCTATTGTTAAAGAGCTTTTGAGGGGAGATGTATGTTTATCATTCAGGTGTGTGCCTTTTTTTTTGTTTTCTCGTCGATAGTGTTCATATAGTGTCTCTTTTTTGTGATCTGCTGGGTAATATATTTATCACTGAATATAAATGTGCATAAAAATGTTTCCTCATATACATTGTGGATGCAGCCTGAGGAAGGTCGAACACTGTCATGCAACTGTAGTTTGTGGTCTGAAACAATCATTTTAATAAACTGTGTTGAGAGTTTTTGTAATTTTAGTAACTTTTTGTATAAAACACATTGGGTTGCCCCACATTAAGTTATATTATGGTGATGGTGAAAAGAACCAAAACATGTTGGTAATTAATAATATGTGATGGACCATCTTTTATACATGTGCATTTGTTGGTTTTATTGTGTGAGTTTAAAGTTTTTCCTCTGCTTAAGCAGAGTATTTGAAAAATATGAGAATGTGGTGGTAAAGCATAATGCTTTATTAACCTTGGTACTAGATGAAGCTGAGTGGTCTTAAGAGTTAAAATTTATTTTTATTCTGTGATCCTTTACTGTAAAGGGATGTGGAATGCATTGTAATATAGTACAGCTACCACACATGTGGTTTGTATGGCTGTATGTAGTCATCATGTAAGGATGTTATACGGAAAGGTAGTAAAGTTCACCCCAAAGAACAGGGGGGGAGGGGGGTTATAGGTATAGCTCTGCTCTTTCTTTAACCTCAGCACTGGGTGGGAGTGGGTGGTCAAGGCCACATGCCCAATGCTTTACCACCTGGAATGACATGGTACCCATCGTATAGAAGGCCAGTCTTGGGTGTGGAGGATTGCACCCGCACTGGGATTTGAACCCTGGACCGTACAGCGTGTAGAAGAATGTAATATTGTACAAACCAGAAATATGGCAGTGGGCCGGGATAGAACAGTCGGTGTAGTGACTCGCTACCGGCTGGACGGTCTGGGGATCGAAACCTGGTGGGAGCGAGATTTTCTGCACCCATCCAGACTGACCCTAGGGCTCACCCAGCCTCCTATACAATGGGTACCGGGTCTTTCCCGGGGGTAAATCAGCCGGGGCATTGCTTTGATCACCCACCCTCATCTAGTGCTGAGGTTAAAGAAAGAGTAAAGCTATACCTCTTCTCCACCTCTGGGCCTTCGTGGCCTGTTATAGGGTGAACTTTACCTTGACTAGAAATATGGCATGGTATGTGTGTCAAAAATTACTTAACAGTGGGTACACTACTTATGAGCTCTCCAGTTGAAGCAAAATTTTCTCCAGAAATGAATTACAGAGTAGTCTTTCAGTGCTGACACATATACTTATGTCTTTTTTCTTTCTTTTTTTTCTTTCTTTCCCACATTTTAGTGTTAGAGAGAAGGGCAGTGTTTAATTTGGTTCCTTTATATTACATATTTTTCATGTAACAAGTGAGGTGTTGGAAATAACCTCCTTGAACTTTTCAGAATGCTTGACATGTGGTAAACAGGTTATTAAATCGTGTTGGAAGTTCTTGTGTAGACATTTCTGACACTGCACAGCAAGTTTAATGGCATCTGCACTGCCAATCTTGTCAGTGTGTGTACAGTTATGTTACTTCACTGCAGTCACACAGTCCAGTTTAATCTGCTATCTGCTACAGATGTGTGTTGCACAGTTGTAACATATATTTGTTTTGTCCATTCCTATGCCATACAGTTTAATGCAGAGGGTTTTCACTGTTGAGACCTTTCTAAGGAAGGAATCCTTTGCAAAGTGCCATAGGAAATTTAGATTACATTTTCCCGATGTTACAGTCCCTTCAAAATCAAGCATGCTTGAGAGGTGTAGGAAGTCATTTCCAATGCTTACTCTAAGATGTATTAAGTTATGTTACGCATATTATGTGCAGGAGTGTAAGGCCATTTAGTTTCCCATGCATCTAGCATCAGTTTTCAGTTTTAAGTTGAACTCACCGTAGTGCAGTAGCATGATCTGATAGCCCATTTATCACTGGCTTAATAAAATAATGATCCATCCTTGAAATCTGTATTCAGATATTATCAGGGGCAGATTTGTAGTTGTTTCGAATCTGTATTATGAAATTTACAGTTGACATGAGTTGAAAGGATGGTAGTAGGGAAGTCAGACATTCTTGACATTAACTTTCAACAAGGGAGTCTGTATTTATGCTATCACACATGACAGATTCTGCTTTGGGTTTATAAAGAAAATCTATAACTATATGTAACGTACCTAAGAAGTGTTCAGCATCTCTTTTTGGTGCTTGTATTTACCTGAAACATGTTGCAGAGTTCAGATCTGAGTTGTACCGCATGCAGGGCTCAGTGTCTTGTTCTTGACATTGATGCTATATGTCTGTGTGTTGCATTTCAGGCTCCTTTTACAAGGGGACCCACTCCTCCTTTTGCCACATTTGTCTGCAGAAGCTAGTTCATAAAGTTCATTTTTAACTTTTCACTGGCAACATTTCTGTTAATTTCATGTAGTTCTTCATTAATTGTATGATGTGTGGTGTGTGCTGCTCATTGACAGAGGTTAATAACTCATCAGTTTTGTTTAAAGTCTCTCATGTTTTGTTGATAAATGGTAAAATGGTTGTGGCTGTCCTAAATTTTGGCTCCCTTATTTGCAGTTATTATTGTGCTGGTGATAAAATCTAGAAGAATGAGATGGGCTGGGCATGTGGCGCATATGGGTGAGGAGAGGGGGCTGTATAGGGTCTTGCTGGGGAAACCGGAGGGAAGGAGACCAATGGGGAAACCTAGGTGTAGATGGGTGGATAATATTAGGATGGATCTCCAGGAGGTGGGATGTGGGTATATGGACTGGATTGGGCTGGCCCAGGATAGGGATGGGTGGCGGAGGCTTGTGAGTGTCGTAATGAACCTTCAGGTTCCGTGAAATGCGGGGAATTTCTTGACTAGCTGCAAACCAGTTAGCTTCTCAAGAAGGACTCTGCACCGTGGAGTAAGTAAGTAAGTACCATGTTTGTTATAGAATTTGAATACCCTTTTATCTTGCAATTTTATGTCAGAATATAATATTTGGAAGATTGTGTGATGAGATTAATGCTTCTTTCAGAGTGCCTTCCAGAATTTGCTGAGGTTGGCCAGGTTGAAGGACAAGGGGTTTCATTATCATGACCGTGAGTCCGATTTTATAGTTGATGTTACATTATTCCCATTACTATTAAGTTAAGTCAACACCTGGTAAGTCCTGAGGGCCTGAACGACAGTGTAGAATTTCAAAAACATGCATTGTAACTGTACAGTATGAACCAACAGGATGCGCTATTTACTTTCAATTTATTTCAGTAATTAACCTCTACATGTTTTGGGCAAGCGTACTGCTCATCATCAGGAGGTATTACTCAGTACAGCAATTGGTACGTGTCATGTTGAAAATAATGGAATTGTTTAAAATTACTTAAGTATGTATACATAGTCATTAGAAAGTGTAAAACTTAAAATTTCAGATTATGTTGAAAGGTATTAAATAATGAAATTATTTATTTTACGGATATATCACAATGCATGTTCAACAAAACATTAAAAATACACTGTAAATTGCCTTATATACAGGGTGTAACAGGAGGAACGGACCAGACTTCGGGAGGGTGTTCCTTATGTTAAACTATACCGATATAACCCAAAACACCTATATCCAAAGTTGAATGGTTACGGAGATAATGGCCAGTGAAGTTTGAAACTTTGACAGCTGTTACACACTTACTGATTACCAAATTCGTATTGAAACTTACAGGAATATGTGGTTTCTCTAATGTTAATAGCTGTACGTAACATCAAAGTCACTTGTGAATGACATAAAGCCATTAAATTGAACTACAAAAACACTCACACTCGTGTCATAGTTGTCCTTAGACTTCCAAGTACTTTACGCAGGTGGCAGCTGATCTGTTATCTTGTGACATCAGAACTAACGTGCGCTGTAGCGCACATGCCAAGGTCACTCCATTACAAAGTCTCGTTGTCAGGCAGGCGCATTGGACAAGTATGACGTCACAGACGGCGTATAGTACGTCGACTCCGATGAAGCCCACACTTTTCTCTGGCTATTATCTCCGTAACCGTTCTACTTTGGACATGGGTGTTTTGGGTTATATC
>Ga0123355_10019940_pt1 | contig 10687 bp, 3 predicted proteins | sample TergutEmb28metaG_3_FD_89872 | JGI IMG/M metagenome (GOLD analysis project Ga0123355, IMG submission 89872) | Embiratermes neotenicus P1 segment gut microbial communities from Petit-Saut dam, French Guiana - Emb289 P1 | ecosystem: Host-associated > Arthropoda: Insects > Digestive system > Gut ...
TGCCCCCTTTGGTTGAAATTCTATGGTGTTTTTATCCCCCCTCACCGGGACACAAAAACGTGCCGCGCGGGGCCCCCCCCCCCCCCCAACACAAGCGCGCGCGCGCACACACACACGTACCACTTTTCTTGATTTAACCACGCTAATAATACCTGGTGCCGATCCCTGTGGCTGCGCGGTCTAAGGCGTAGCTCTGCGGCTGCTCGCTTGCTAAGATTGTGGGTTCGGATCCCACCGGGCGCATGGATGTCTGTGTGTTGTAAATATTGTGTGTTGTCAGGTAGAGGTCTCTGCGACAGGCTGATCACTCGCCCAGAGGAGTCCTACCGACTGTGGTGCGTCGTTGTGTGTGATCTAGAAACCTCGTGCATGAGGAGGCCATGGCCCACTGGGGGGCTGTCGCGACAAAAACAAACAAAATAATACGTGATTAAGCTTAAAAATTATGAAGCTCCTCAGTGTACGACATCCTTCAATATGCAGCTACTTGTCCCCTCTTGGCTGAAATGCTGTCATCACAGCCCCGCTCCTAGACAGCCTCAATGTACATTCCTTTCAGCAACTGAAATACACAACAGGAAAACGGCAATTTTTCTAAATACTAGGCTCATACTTTCGGGTTTGCAGGCAATTAGATGACCAACCAAAGCTTCTGAACTGTAAGACTCGAAAAATTTCCAAAATTTGACCGGTTATTAAATTCTTTCGTGACTGCAATTTCCTTTTTTTTTTTACTGTCACTAAAAACATTCTAATTCTGTCACACCACCACGGGGTCATTAGCATATTATATATTAATGATTTTTCAACACAATATGATGACTGAGACATGAACACGGAATTATGAAATAAATTACTGAGTTCTATTTAAAAAAATTGCGGTCATCTACACGAGACACTACTCTTCAGATCACACCCGAACACCGCACACCGTTCTCAGGCTTATTGTCATGGCGATCGGCACATCTCACGGGACGATCATAATGCACTTCATTCTATTTTGTTGTTACCATCAGGAACGAACGCCCTCATGCATGAACAGTTTGAAACCCATGCTGATGTCGGGCCAGGACCGTCATTAAATTTGATCAACAACCATTAATAATCTTGTTTATTAGTGCAATGTGATAAAACACATACAGTTAATGTCACACACTTCACGATTACCGTTGCTAACTGACTTTCAGGTCTTTTAACATGGGAAGTACTTCATCAGCGCTAATTAATATTCTGTTAATGACTCCGCCATGTGTAAATGAGGAGAAAAGTCACACTGAGTTTAAGGTATACTACGTAGCTCAGGTAAAAAAAAGGTAAATCAGTCCCATTACGGGCCCGAGGTGCCCAGAGGGTTCCAGGAATTTAAGGTTCCCAAATTACGTGAAAATGGCCCAGGATGGTGGTAAGGTTATCAGCCCTACGCACCGGCCGCTTTTACCGCCAGGAAATACTCCTGGTTCTCATTTCTGTTGGAGGCTGAGTCGACCCCAGGGCCACAGTGCGATCGTAAGGACTATGTCAATGAAAAATTCCAGTGACACCATCTGGAATCGGACCAGCGACGTTCCGACTTGTAGCAAAGCACCTTAACCACTGTGCTACAGCGGTCCCCCACAGCTAAGGGGTACGGCTATTAAATTCGCAAGAATTTATACGCAGTTAAATGCTTTAGTAAGATAACAACAAAATAAATCAAACAGATAAGACGCTACGAGAGAGATTTGTGTATTCATTCAATCGTAGTCGTGAATTGTCGGTTTTAATATTTTTGTGTGTTCTTTACACCCACAGTAAAAGTGACACGCGGTGCCGCAAATAGTTGAGGCACTGCGATGCAAACCGGAAGGTGTAGGGTTCGATTCCCGTCGGTGTCATTGGAATTTTTCATTCTGGCCTCCTTCTGGCCTCACTACGGCTCTGGGGTCGACTCAGCCCCTTAACAGGCGTGAGTACCATCGATACAATCTGGGCGTAAAGGTGGGCGGTGCATAGGACTGACAATCTTGCTGCCTTCATGTGCCGATTATCTAGAAACGCTGGGAGCCTCAAACGCCTGCAGCCCTAAGGGCCTGTCCAACGCATTACCTTCACCTTTACATTAGATAACAAAGGGAGTGAAGGTTGTGTCGCTTCAAAAGCAAGTATCGCTATGGAGTGTAATAGCTGCAGTGCGAATAACTTTGCAAACGTGGTTATTTTATCTGTAATTACATCTAAGTGATATGTAGAAACCAACACTTTACCAATGAGTTACTGCAAAAATTTGCAAGCAACTGGCTCACTTGAGCAGGATTCTTCTTGCAACACTTACAGACACCCAGCAGGTCACGCAATAACCAGACCTGTGAAACAGTGAGTTCATTGTTATCAGCCTATTCGTATTCTGAGCCAGCTGAACCTCATCAATAAAAGGGTAAAGCAGTCTCGTTACAGGCCTGGAGTGGCCCAGAGTGTTCCAGGAAGTTAAGGTTCCCAGATTACATGACAACGGCACAGGATGGTGGTAAGGTTGTCAGCCCTATGCACCGGCCGCCTTTATCCCCAAGAAATGCTCCTGGTACTCATTTCTGTTAGAGGCTGAGTCGACCCCAGGGCCATAGTGCGATCGGAAGGATTATGTCAACGAAAAATTCCAATGACACCATCTGGAGTCGAACCAGCGACTTTCCGATTTGTAACACAGCACCTTAACCACTGTGCTATCGTCAATCTCATCAATAAGCCAACATTAATTGCCTGAAGATCCACCATAATAGAATCTTCCCATCTAAGCCAAAGTCCACCTAATACTATCCTCCATCCCAGGTCTCCCGTGTAACACGTTCCAAGTATTTCTCAAGACACCCACGCGTACTACAAATGCCAACTATTCAAAGAACAAATCCGAACTATGGCTCTGAGTTTTGGCCGAAGCTTGCGGCCATGAGGAATAGCCAGTTCGTATACAAAAGTTCTACTTGCATTCCCATACGCGAATAAAGGTCGAGAATATGTCAAGTAATTTTAGATAGCCTCGAAATTGAAGCTGGGAGCTGTAAATGTGGAGGATACACACAATATGAACCTTGCCTCATTTTATTTTAGTTTGTTTTCATTCTCATTTGAGAACTGATAATAATGGGGCAGGTGTAACAGACTGCTACACTAAAAGAACGCACCAAAATAGAACAAGATGAGTAAAAGGTAAAGATTGCCAAATCCGATGGTCATGCGGTCTAAGGAGTAGTTCTACAGGCGCTTCAATGTTAAGATCGCGGGTTCGAATCCCACTGAGGGTATGGATGTTCGTCTCTTGTGTTTGTTGTGCGTTGTGTAGGTATGAGCCTCGGCGAAGTGCTGATCACTCCTTTAGAGGAGTCCTACTGGGGTGAGCGAATAATTGTGTGTAATCTAGGAGCCATAAAACGAGGCGGCGTAGGCAGGAGGTGAGCTGTAGCGCCACAAAAAAAAAAAATTGATACTGCCGTGTTTTTGGTACGAGAGTAGGAAAACTAGTGAAGCCGATGGAAGAACGACGGTTCATTACTGTGATAACTGTAATAATCTACGGAAGCTTCACCAAAGGATGAAATATCCAAAAGGCAAGTGTTGCCTATCAAGCGCGTTCTAAGACCGTTAACTATAATGAGTTGAGCTTATGTACCAAAACGATCGGCACGTTCAGAACAACCGAGGAATCAGCAATCACGGTACCGCATCTAATGGGCATCTAACATGCAAGAAAAATGTGCATAGAGCTATATGCCTTATGAGGCGGCAGATAAACTTAACTCCTTACGTACTTGGGAAAGTACCCTTTGTTGGACAACATGCATCGAAAAGCAAGGCAATTACACTGAGTGATTATTTTGCCTAAAAATAAAACTGCCTTTATCAGCTGAACCGATCAAGCAAGAAACCAACTGTTACACAAGAAACAAAATCGAAAGAAATATCCTACATACAGTAACACGAAAGACGACTAACTGTAGTGGTCACATGTTGCGAAGGAACTGTCTTCAGAAACACTCTACTGAAGGAAAGATAGAAGGTATGAAAAGACGACGAAGAAGATATAAGCAGATACTGGTCGACTCTAAGGCAAGGAGGGGATAATGGAAATTTAAATAGGAAGCACTAGGTCGCAATTTCTGGAGAACTCAATTTAGAAGGAGCTACGGACCTGTCTTTAAGACAAACCACGTAATAACTTTAATTTGTTAAGCACTGTCTGTACAGGCCTGGACGCGCCCATAGGACTCCAGAAGGTTGAGGCTCCCAGAATTTCTAGGCAATCATCACATGCAGGTGGTAATGTTGTCACCCCTACGCACCACTGATACTCATTTCTGTTAGAAGATGAGTCGACCCCAGGGCCATAGTGCGGCGGGAAAGACTGAATCAATAAAAAATTCCAATGACACCACCAGGAATCGGATCCGCGACCTCCCGGCTTGTAGCGCAGTGCCTCAACCAGCTGCGCCCCCGCGTGTCCCAATAATGATAACTGTCTTTAATATTACTTGGTTTTCCATTAATATTATTAGTCTGTGTGCGCGTACCTGTGTGTGTGTGTGTGTGTGTGTGTGTACACGCACTCTTTGTATCTTTACTCCATCTATCTTACAGCAAAAAGGAATTTGAGTTTGTTTTTTGGAGGAACACCACTTAAGGCGTTTTATGAACAACACCGAAGCTTTCAAGGAGGAAGAAAACTAAATATTTATATTTGCTATTCATGACACTATCCTACGGCAGGCACTGTACTGTAGCGACTTCAACAGTTATGGCTTGGTCAAACGTCTTTTAAAATTTTAACAGACCTACAACTAACAACAGCAGTGACAGAATCCATCTCCTACAGATCCAGTGGCGTGGCTGCCGATCCCAGCGGCCGTGCGGTCGGCGCAGGACTCCGGCCGTTCGGCTGCTGGGATTGCAGGTTCGAATCCTGCTGGGGGAATGACTGTCTATTGTGTGCGTTGTGTGTTGTTAGGCAGAGGTCACTGCGCCGGGCTAATCACCCGTCCAGGGAAGTCCTAGCGAATGTGGTCTGAGTGTCATCGTGAAGCCTCGATAATGAAGAGCCCATGGTCCACTAGCACCTGTTGCCCTCTCTCTCTCGCCCCCAAAAAACAGCGCGACTGGAAAATGGCTCAACACACTGCTACTAAACTTAACAAGACAGGCAGGCTTCTAACAAAGTCGGTCGCCGACGGTATATCTACATGTTTACTTGTACTGTGTTCGGGACATAAACAGATCGATTTCAACCGAATTGCTGGTTATCTACATATCTTGTTCTGCTTCCCCACTGCCAGGTGCGCGCTTGTGCAATGTCCCCGTAGAAATCTGAACACTGAAATGTCACCAGCGGCGAAATTTCCAGTCGTGTTCAACTTCATATCTTCTACGACGCCTCCTAATGCAGCGTCCTGAGGGATGGACAACTGATACTAAGCAAAGTTACCTACACTGACACTGTCACGATCCTCAGAAACTTCTGCATCAACCTCAAGTACCAGCCGTACCTGTTAACCCGCAAGCACGCAAACCTAATGTCGATTTACTTTCCCTGAATTTTGAATAAGCAGGAAACTTTGCATCTCACCAAATTAACTCTGAGCTCCCGACACGAGAGGGGTCGAGTGAACGGAACTTCAACGACTGGCGTTAAAAACATAAAAGTCTGTGTACCTCTATACAGTAAATAACACAGAAACACTGTGAACCAACCGTCATGAGAGGTGGAGGTGCACAATAAAAATAATGCTTGGTAATACAATGGCGGATTACACGGTATTATGGTCATGGTTAATGTTTTCTAAACAGAACCACGGCTAAATTATTGCCACGTTCCCTTTTACTAGTAACAAGAATCTCAGTGTCGTGTTTTCCATCCACAGATGCTACCTTCCGTAACCTGTCGCACAAACCACAGATCACCGTAAATTAACAGATTAGTACTTGAAACCCCTGGGGAAACTAACCTTTAATATTAAATTATAACTGTAGAATAATTCCTGACAGTGCTCAGAAATTTTGAAATATACCAAACGTTTACCACCTAACAAAAAAACAGCGGAAAAGTTTCAGTTACGAAGGTTAATGCAGCATTGACCTTCTCTTAAAAAAAAAACACACACAACGGGCATGACATGATGCATCAGGATTATGTTGTTTGTCCTACAACAACAGCGATGAATGATGAATAACATCCCAAGCTGTCCACTGCAGGTTCAGTGGAAAGGTTAATGCGATTACTTCAAATTTCATAATCCAGGAAGAGCGTTGAAAATGCAATGAACACGTTGACATGTCACAACCTGTACTAATGTAATATGTCACTGGTAGTTTCCAAGTTGGGATGTCAATTGTCTTAACCCTGGGGCGTGACACATGAAACACACCATGAACCTCACAGACCGAAATAACTGCACAAAGGTGCATTATATTATATTAATTGTTTTCACGTCAGCGTCAGCCGGAAAATAATGTCCTTCCGTCCCAAAAAAGGGGGTCGTGAAGAAGGAGGACAGTATTGATTATTCATGTAGCGTATATAAATAGAGTGCTCCTAGTTTTAGTGGTCTAATTTTACAAACAAGTTCCAACGTGGCACAGATGGTAACAACAATTAAAGGACGACAAACTATGAAGTGGTGTAAATTCAGCACGTATGAACCAACTACCTAACTCAAAGGAGCAGACTGTCTCTCTCTCAGAAGTTAATCTTCCGTCAACTACTGAAAAAATTCTCCGCATATTATGGAACCCGCATTCACATGAACCAACCACTTGTCTTTCTTCGTAGCCAGACCAATCAAGTCCACACTATCCCATTCTATCTCTCAAAGATCCGTTTTCATATTATCCTACCATGTCTGCATTGGTCTTCCAAATGGTATCTTGCCTTCACAGTTACCCACCAAGACCGTCCCTCCTCTCCCCCATACGTGCCACACGTCCCGCCCATCTCCTCCTTCTTGTTGTCATTGCACGAATAGTATATGGTGGACAGTAGAGATCATGAAGCTCTTCATTATGGCGTACATTCTCCTCAATTTTCCGCTTACCACATCACCCTTCGGCTCAAATATTTTCCTCAGCACCCTACTCTCAAACACCCTCGGCCTATGCACTTCCCTCAGTTTGAGAGACCAAAACGACATGCAGAAGTACGGTGGTGCGTGTTTTAGTGTATGCTTCTGGAAAGCAAATGTGAAGACAAAGGACTATGGACAGAATGCTAGCTAGGAACAAACTGGAGCAAGTTTCTAACAGTACTACATTCCAATTCTTAACTGATGATGCTTACATAAACCTCGGTGACCGAAAACCAGTAGGCCCAATAAATTTTGAAATCTGGTATAAAAGGGGAAAAATAGTATTTGCAAGTTTTTAGGTTGTCGCAGCAGTGTGGATGAGGTATCCACTCTTCTAGGATAGGACGCTAAGTAATGGGTATTCGTTTCCCGACGTTTCGAGACAAAGTACTAGTTTATTCTTGAAGGGTGGAGGAATCAAAACGTCCAAGAATAATGGGCACTTAGATCCTTGAGTATGCGGTCCTTATGTTGTCTCGAAACGTCGACAACCAAACAGCCAGTGAATAAGCGTCATCTTAGAAGAAAGGATACATCAAATTATATATATATATATATATATATGTATGTATGTATGTGTGTGTGTGTGTGTGTGTGCCGGGTAGCTCAGTTGGTATAGCGACTGACTAAGGGCTGGACGATCCAGGATCGAATCCTGGTGGCGACGAGATTTTCCGCCCGTTCAGACCGGCCCTGGGGCCCATCCAGCCTCCTGTAAAATGGGTACCGGGTCTTTCCCGGGGATAAAGTGCGGACGGGGCGTGCTGCTGACCACTCACCCCCTTCTAGTGCCGCGGTCATGGAAGAATAGAGCTATACCTCTACCCACCCTCTGGGCCACGCCGGGCCTGTAATGGGATCACTTTACCTTTATATATGTGTGTGTATATATATATATATATATATATATATATATATATATCGAGCGAAGATTCCTTTGGTGCTTAGCACTGACATACTGCAGCAATATTTTTAAAGCACTATTGTAACACAATAAGTTTCTGAAACGTGCAAATATAGGACAGATCCGATAGCTTCAACCGAAACAGGTCCTTCAGGTCAATAACAAAACTCAATTACTGACATGTCGCAACAGTACGGAATAACTTACATTCCACGGTCACGCTTAAGCACAATTCAGTAAGGTCAAACATCAAATGGGTGACCACGTGACTTGGTCATCTGTTCTGGCGGCAGCATCGTGACACTCCACTCTCACATATTCAATAACCCACCATGTGTATGCACAATCTTAAGCTACATTTATACATTCTAGGCAAGTGACAGGAACAATATGAATAATCTCAGCGTTCTTATGTTCATATTCTTCTTCCCCATTCTACTGCGCAACAGTCCAGTGTCGGGCCGTGGCCTCATGTTCTTCACGTTTCGAGACATGTGATGTGGAGAGAGGTTGTCAACCCTTTACCCAATCCCCAACCTGGAGGACCAGCCCTCCATATCTATGACTCCCGGAGACACGGTGATCCATCTATACCGCTAGGCACTGGGTAGCTCGGTACCTCGGGAGCCCCAGGTCCCGTATTAACAATAAGTGGGCGTTATCTGTTCACATAATCCCAGTAAACCACTTGCACAGTCGGCACAATAAACCTCTATCTACCCCACATAATACATTGTGGCTATTTTCAGCATGCCATAAATTCGTCGTGCGCTGCCACACGAATACAGATCTCGTACAAAGATCTGCATTACTCATTTGCTTATTTGAAGCTCACCAACCCTTGACAGCTTTCATCTGGCTCGTAGGCCACCTTAGTCCTTCCTCAACTCGTCTAAACCTTCCTGCCAAAGAATGCCGTCAGTAAACATTCGATGTTGTGATGATTACTTTCGATTACTGGTGAAGCCAAATACTGATATCCGTCACTGCACAGTTTGTGTATTGCAGCATTAATAATAAATGGCGCATGCACATATCATTAAACAGATAACGATAATATAATAAATACTGTCAGGGCATAGCGTAAATTTGGCAAAGTTATATGCACATGCACTTCTCAATAAGAACTAAAAGTAACACTCATGTCAAGTAAGTATGATGAGTTACAAACTTTCCACTGAAGAACATTCTACAAACGGCTATGAAGAAGGTACGTTATATGACTCTAATCGGTAGCGGCTAGAAGAAGAAAAAGGAAATTGCAGGCTAATGTTAAAGTGCGTCATTAGAGAAAGGAAGGTGGGAAGTAAAAAGGGCTTCGGAATTGTAACACATTTTCATCAACTATCACGTTCTAACAGGACCAGTCTTTCGGCTTCACAGCCGCCATACCAATTACTTTAATATTACGCACACATGTCGTGGTGCAGAGCCGTGACATGCAACTACGGGAATCGGGATACAAAAGGTTAAGAAGGAGGCTTCAAAACTTGTTAAGAAGACACCACGAGTGTGATAAAACGAAACAGGATTGTTAGGCTGTCAACTAACACGCGCGTGGAAGATAATAAATGTATAGTAATGGGTTGTTGGAAGACTCGAGGGAAAAAGACGTAGGCGTAAATTAAAGATAATATTAAAATTATTCTTATTACGAAGTGTGGTATGAGGATGTCGACTTGATTTATTTGTTTCAGATGTCATTCAATATGAATCTAAACCAGGTATATTCACCTCCAATTTTCACAACCAAACCCTTAAATTTTATCACAGGTGTATCCTCTGTCCTACAAACGGCTACTTTCAGAAAGGTTTCCTACAAACAATTTTGCGTATATTTATTGCTCAGATGGCTAGCCCACTGCGTCGCTGCACCAAAACTACCTACTCACAAAGTTCCTGCACTGCGCCGTTACGTCGTTCCTTTAATTATGCTACTGAACGACATCCAACATGCCTATAAAAATTAATTTGTGAATAGTAAGTCATAATTCGAAGACTTCTTCGCGGATCTGGCATATTGATCTTCTCCCACCCCATATCCAATTTCCACTCCTTACCTACAACAGGTTGGGGGTATTATCTGACAGACAGTCCCCTGTTGGATGTCGAATTTCATAGTTTATTCCAGAAAATCCAAGTTAAGATATTGCTTGCTGTCTCTGAATGCTTATGAAACGTGAATTTTCGTCAACGGTACCCACTACCGTATTACCATTTGCACATATAACGCAGTGCGAAAGAGACAAATTATAATACGACTGTGTGTTGTGCCTAATGCACGAAAAGTTGCGCGTAGCGAACTTTTTAATTAATTAATTAACGGGTGTATACGGTACATTTATATGGCACTAGAACAGTTATCCACCGACATAACAGAAATAGAAACACATCTTGAGATCTGCGCTCTTGTGGGATATTACGCAGCCTAAAGTGGTAATTTTTTACCGACATTTCGGGACAATCTATCGGTCCCATCTTCAAAGGTCAAGAATCCAAGAATCCTTTTTGGATTCTTGACCACCGAAGATGGGACCGGTAGATTGTCCCGAAACGTCGGTAAAAATTACCACTTTAGGCTGCGTAAAATCCCAGAAGAGGGCAGATCTCATCTACTTCGCGGCGGAAGCCTGAAATCCCGCATAATAACACAAGTCCATTACCTGAACCTTATAAGACACACACACACACACACACA
>Ga0123355_10019941_pt1 | contig 10687 bp, 7 predicted proteins | sample TergutEmb28metaG_3_FD_89872 | JGI IMG/M metagenome (GOLD analysis project Ga0123355, IMG submission 89872) | Embiratermes neotenicus P1 segment gut microbial communities from Petit-Saut dam, French Guiana - Emb289 P1 | ecosystem: Host-associated > Arthropoda: Insects > Digestive system > Gut ...
ATATCTTTTCCTTTGACATGATATTTTAATCCCTTTGGTAATCCAATCATTATGTTTGGGTTTATACAATTTGAACACACTAGGAAAGCTGTTTTCAAAATGTCTTATTAGAGTGCAGTGAAAATTATTGAACGAGCAGTTTACATCCCTAGAATCATAAACTCCATTCCATACTTCAATCTATCAGGAAAATTATTTGTTTCTTCTATGTACTTCTCTTTATAACCAATGTGTAATGTAAAATGTGATGAATTCTGAGTTATGAATTTCATTATATTCATTTAGAACTAAATTATTAACAGCAAACCATTTAATCTTGCAAGAGAGAACTAAATTTGACACTGAACAGAAATCTTTAACATTTCTGCTTCAGATTATGACACTACTATCACCAGCAAATTATACTGATTCTGATATAGAATTTATCTTCAGGGGAAGGTCATTTATATGTATTATGAACAACAGAGACATTAGAATTGATCGTTGGGGAACTCCATGTTTCAATGTACCCCAGTCAGAGAAAATATTTTTAGTTGAATTAGGTGATGTTACTTCAACTTTCTGTCTGCTGTTTCATATAAAGCATCTGAACCAATCTTCAGCTGCATCTCGAATTCCATAGAATTGTAACAGAACTAACACAATTTCATGATCCACATAATCAAAAGCCTTTGCCAAATCACAGAAAATTCCTCCCACATGCATTTTTTTGCTTAATAGATTTCAAGACACAATCTGTTAGTGTGAAGGCAGCATTTTCAGTTGGTACCCCTTTCCTAAAACCATACTGTTCAGTGATCAGTATGTTGTTTGTATGCAGGTGTTATGCATAAGTTTATTCAGTCTGTAATTTGTCATACTGGTTTGTCTCCTTTCTTGTAAAGTGCAATTTTAAGACTGTCATCAGGAAAAATACCTGTTTATAGTGAGTGATTATAAATGTAGCTGAATGGGTGACTACAGAGAGTTGTACATGCTTTTAATATTTGATTTCTTACTTCATCATAACCTGATGATTTCTTCAGTTTTATGGAATGTATTATATGTATTATTATTTTCCTCAAGTGCTGGAGTATCAGGATATCCAGTGTATCCCCTTCCTGGCTACAGGTGTGCTACTGTATACAAATTTAAAATGTTGTACACCATCAACTGTGTTATGTTTGATCACCTGCAAGATGTGAGCAAAAATAAGAAATGAGGTGGTATCACATATGAACGGTTATTCACGAGCTGCTGGATTCCCTGGTACATACCCTGATTCTCCCTGATGTAGGTAGGCAGACACTAAGAGAGGCAAGCGAATTAAAAGGTGATTATCCATTTTATGGTGACTCTTTAGTGTTTAGGCAGTAGCAGCCTGCAGGATGCCAGACATATTGCCAAGACTGCTCCCAGTACTGGGTGTTCAGAATAATAAGTAACAAAAGTGATTTAAAGGTAAAGTCATTGATTAATCAGTGATATTACCTTTGCCTCATGTAAGTTAGCTCGTACATGAAAAAACTATTTTGAAAATCATTTTGTGCTATTACTTGGTTAGTTATAATAAATCCTTCAATTAACATGGAAATTATTAGTTATATTGTAAATTATAACAGCTGCTCAGAAAGTGACATGTCATGGCCACAATTTGTGTTCTCCTTTCCATATAAGAATGGTGAATATTTTACTGTCATTTAAAATTGTTAAGAGATAAAAAGCAAACTTTTTCCCTGTTAATGCCATGAAGGCATGCAGGGGGAGTAGAAGCATAGCTCCACTCATTCTTAACCTTGGCACTAGATGGAAGTGGGTGGTTAACTTCGCACCCCAGCTGCTTAAAACTGGTACTTTTGTATGTATCAAATAATTCCACCTATTTAAATGTCAATGAATTGTATTTTATTGAACATTCTTTGCATTCTCACGATGAGTACCAAGAAATAAAGCTCAACTCAAAATCAGGCACTTAACAAATATGGTCTTTTAGGGGAAAGGGCTATCTTACTCCAGGCCTCTTTCAGTGATATATTATCATGCTTGTATGATGCAACTTTTCTGTTTTCCCAGACTCTTTAAAATGCTTACTGACAGGTTTGTCATTGAATGGTGTCTGTGTTTTTAACCTAATCTTTCTTTTGAAATGATAAAGCCACATGCAGATAAGTTGAAGATTTCATAGTGCAGTACATATAAATACCTTCAAACAGCCTCTATGTGCAGCCAGTGTCACTGAACTCTCATACACCATGAGGTCATTAGTGGTCATCTTTGGTCTTCTTGTTGCAGCTGTATAGGTAAATAACACTAAAATACTGATCTCAGCTACTGAAATATTTGAATTAGCAATTGAAATATGAATGTATGTGGTTCAGAACATGCAGAATTAAGAACAGAAGTGACTTGTCAGTACACAGATAACACTGAAGACAAGTGACATGTGATAAGAGAACTAAAGTATATCAGTAACAAAAACTAGTTTGTTCTGGTCAATAATTCCTTAGCACTTAAACTTTTGAACCCAAACTCACTGTCTTCATTACACTAAATACATAACAAAAAATCATATTGATGTCACACAGAAAGTCACACCTGACATTCAGTGCTTTCAGATCTGTGTTTGACCATTGTGTGTTTTCACTCAAGAAATGTAGCCCTTCTTATGACAGTATCCACAACACTGGAGGTAGTGGACAGTATGGCATGAGTAGCAAACTTGTGCCAGTGTTTTATAATTGAATCAAATTATTTTTATGTTCAGTCACAAAACTAAGGCAACTGCAACTTCCAAATAACACTTAAAATGTAGAGTGATTTTTAGTGATTAGGAATTTTTAGTGTTTCTGACACACTAAAACATTCCATATACAGGGCTGGAATGTAAGATATCTGACTGCATCAGTATACATTGAATTTAGGTGGTGTATTTCAGGTTCTGATAGATTAAGGGAGACTTCAGGTTCTTAGAGCAGTGCCTATGAAAACTGCCATCTGGTGGGGTGTAGTCTGGTATAAGTTTCAGCCTTCATCACGGGGCTGTATCATCTACCTTGAACACAGAGGTAGCAGCATATTCAGAAATGTTGGTACACTTGCACCAGCTAGCACAGCGTGACATCACAGCTTAGGTTTTGCACCTAGCAATTCTAGACTGCTCAGTGCGCCTTTAATGTAATGTTAGTACAATAAACATGAAAATTTACCACTGTGCTCTGTCCTAATTGTTTAAATGAAATTGCATCAAAGACAAGTTATTCTACTAGTTTCAAGCAGATATCAGACAGGTTTTGGAGGACTGGATAATTTGAAGGACAAACAAAAAATATTGGTAGTACTAAACAATTCTCTTTGATATTAATTTTATTTTCACCAGGCTGCCCCTGGAGAAAGGTTTTCAAATGGTCCTACACCACTGAATGTCTATATGCCCCTCATTGGTAAGTGTTTGTAGTAGTGGAATTAAACCTACTATGCTTATGTTTATTTTACATATCCAAAATTTGGTCAAGGTGACAACAGGGAAATAACTTTATAGTACCAGTAGAAGTGTGAGAACTGCCTCAATTTAGAAACCCTTGATTTAAGACTTTAAGACATTTCCATCTACTATGTCAAACAGAAAATCATACTTGGTCTCAGTTTTTAAATTCATATGATATCAATATTTAACAAGCAATAAATAGTTCATTCATTGTGGGGAGGTTGCATACATTCACTAATTTAAAAACATATCTGTCCTGGAGTTACTAATATTTTTAGGCCCTTAGTGGGGAAAGGGTATTTCCAGACAGTTACAGAATAGAGACTTGTGATGTCTCACTTTTCACAGCCTTGGAAGTACATCTTGTTCAACATACAAAACTGAAGCAGTTTATGTAGCTGTGTGAGCAGCAAATAAAGGTGTTCCTGTGAAAATAATGATGACATGTGGGAGACTGGGGGGTCCAGCTGTATGCATGCTTTACCTCCACTGGAGCCAAGTGGTCAGTTGCATACCCTAATCACATAATGCCAGGGAAAGAGTCCCTGTTATGCATTGTACAGGAGGCTGGGTGGGCCCCACAGACAGTCTGCACATTCTGGAGAAAAGGAAATCTCTTGTCCCTGCCAGGAAACAAACCACTAATCTGCAGTTGTCCAGCTGGTAGCCCATTCACTACACCAAATGAGCTCTCCTGCCTTGTGTATAACTGTGTATGTTTGACAGGCAGAACATATTGCATTGGAACAGCTTCTCAGTCAGTCATCAAGCACAATTATTCTGGTCAGCTTGAACCAGTGAAGACGAATGGGGCTCATCCGGGGGAGGGGGGGCTTACATGCTGCAGCCCCCAATCAAATACCGAAATTAAAAAAAAAACACAGTTTTTGTAGACGTGATGCAATCAAACGTCTTATGTGATTTACCCTTCACCTAAACCCAAACACTGAAATTGGCTGATGACTAGTACATTAGGATTTTGAAACATTAAATAAGAAGACTTAGTATGTGTTAGGTATAAGGTACAGGTAAAGGTAAAGCTCACACTAGAACAGGCCATGGAGGCCCAAAAGGAGAGTAGAGGAATAGCTGTACTCTTTCTTTTACCTCGGCACTAGATGGGGGTGAGTGGTCAACGGGACGCCCCAGTTGCTTTACCCCTACTCTACAGGAGGCCGGGTGGCCCCCCAGGGCTGGTCTTGACAGGTGCGGAAAATCTCGCCCCCACCGGGATTCGATCTCCAGACCGTTCATCCCGTAGCGAGTCGCTATATCGATTGAGCTATCCCGGCCCGGCCCAGTATGTGTTAGACGAATTTAAAACAAACAAGATTTGAGCTTATGACTTAAATTTGGGGAGTGAGTCATAAAACATGTAGCTATATTTGTGTGTACACAATTGCAGCTGCAGTGTTATGTTACAATTATACTTATGACATGATTTTTATAACTTAATTTTTAAAACTGAACATACATTATGTATTGCCTCAGGGTCAGTCCACCCGTCTACCAATGAAAAGTTATGGGTGTGCACCTGTTCACTTTTGATTCAATATGTATTTCAAAAGAGTCCTTGTAACCTCTTATGATTATCCCAAGCCTTCTATGAATTATGCAGTATTCTATATGTGTGAGTATAAGAAAATTTTGTGGTTAGAGAAATTGATACCAGTACTTTTGTTTGAATTTCAGAGGGAGCACCAAATGTTCAGGCACCAAAGATAGTCAATGGCTATCCAGCAACAGAAGGCCAGTTCCCACATCAGGGTACCCTTCTTATAGATGGTGGAACTTTCTGTGGTTGCAACCTCCTGTCCCCAGACTATGTGCTCACTGCTGCACATTGTGCCCAGGGGTCAGTATGAACTGTCACGTGACAAGGACCATCCAACTTTATTCTCAAAAGCAGGGTTTCTAATAGTACATAATATTTGTTCTGCGCACTTTGTTTGGAGGCGTTTTTGCAAATATGTAAACGTTAAGCTATGTTTGTTAAAGAATTATTTAATTCAGTCTCAGTTTCATGGCTCGGCAGCCTTTATCACAAAGGAAGGTATGCTGTGACAAGACAGACTATATTTATCCCAAGACTACCGCAGATGTAGTAGCAAATAGAACTTTCACAGTCTACCCAGTCCATTAAGTGTTACATTGATTCGCGTGAAATGGAAATTGAGATAGAAATTTCAAGAAAAGGAGATGGTGATTTTGAGAAGAAAACTTATTGGTATTAATATCAAAGAAACACAGATATGAAAAAAGTTAATTTTGTATTTGAAAATGTAATCATATGTTTGTGTATGACTTACTTAACAACACTGTCATTCGTTCAGACGATACGGTAAAAAGTGATAGGATGACTAGAGCAATATGAATCATAAGGTTGGAGAACAAAGTGGTCACGGCCTAATTTAAAGTAATGGCATGTATTTGTCTGGAGGATTTGAGAGAAAACATGATACACTTGACAGTGGAGCCAGTCTCTATGAAGCTACTCACTTGACTTCAATACTCAGTCCTCTGTATAATAGAAGTGTAACTATTTAGTGGAGTTTTGGAAATTTTCTGTGGCTTTGAAAACTCATGTGAAGACAACAGAAAACACTGCATGTTTGCAAACTCTATTCAAAATTCTTGAATGACTGCTGTGAATCGTTACATCTCTTTTGACTTGTGTTATCTACTTTTCTTTCTCCTTTCATTAATTTAACAGCACTAGAAAAAGAATATATGGAAAAGAACTATCTACCATTTACAATAAAGATACATGTTTTGTTGTAGTTACTGAGGTAATGTATTTGTGTGTAGGTTTTAAAGTATGTAGTGGATTTCTTTCATAAATAAATAAATAATAAAAGGAATAGGGCACTATTAATTACGGGTTATAAGAACATATTATTATTTAAGGAAACAGTGACATATCTGCAGTGGCTATGTGAACTGAAAAGATACCTGTGTTACATCTGCAGCTCATCATTCCAAGTCATCTTGGGTCGCCTGCTATGGAATGGAGGTGGTGGTGTTAGTATTATGACATCAATCAAGATTGTACACAGTGGTTACAGCCCCTCAACTCTAGTAAATGACATTGCAGTTGTCTGCCTTCCAACTCCTGTCACATATACTAGTGAGTATCCAGCACAAGTTTCCCCTACAGTTGTTGTGTGTGCATAGTGCGGCCACATGTTATCCGTGTTCAACACTGTGGCTTCTGCACATCTTAGGAGTAGACACCCATACAATGGATTCTGTTATCCACAATGATAAAGTGATGATAACAACGGGTGGTCAGCAGACGGAGCCCACTATTAACCATGTGGGGGGCGGCCGCTTTTCATAATTTCTGAGTGAAAATGAGCATCTGTGAGCAGAAAATTCAGCACAATTCTGTATCTTCTGAATTAAAACCTGTTGTCTGATGCTGAACACCTTCTCTTTGTTTCTATTCTATGTACTTGAAGCCTAAGGTGTATACTATTATGCTTGAAAATAATTATCAACAGCAGTAGGTGTGCACAAATCATTGGTGGCAGGTCGCCTGGGGGGACTGTATTTTGTGCAGCAGTGCCTTGTTATTGGCGGGTCCTCAGTGAGGAACTTGCTGCATGTCACATAACTGGTGTCTAGAATTTTAAGGTGCCTACTAGATTTTTGGAAACTTTGTGCATTCTTGAATGGTATTATTCAAAGTTTTCTCTCTTCCATGTCACCTGTATTCTCTCCAAGCTAATTTTTAAAATCCTAACCTTCTGAACGGTACAAGATTCTTGTTGTCATGACTATATATATATATATATGTGTGTGTGTGTGTGTGTGTATGTGTATGTGTGTGTGTGTGTGTAGAAATTAACTGTATTCAATATATGTTTTAAATTAGTAGTAAATACTGACATTTCCATGTTTTGAAAAATTAGGATGGATTTATTTTTAATTTGTATTAACTAGACTTTGATCAAAAACTACAAATTTCCTCTTGTTCACACTATGTGCTTCATCTGCAGTACTTTAGACATTATAAGTATTATTTGCCATTTTGATTGGTGGCCTAAGATGACAATTAAAATATGCAATTAGTTGTGGTCCTCAATTATTCCTCCTTAATGAAGTATTTGAAATGAAATACAATGTGTCAGTTAAGCGTACAGTTGTATGTTGCTGTACTGTATGCAACAGTTCAGTTACATTAAACTCCCCTAAAAATACAATAGAATGGAAAATACAAAAGTAGGATGAACTGACTTCCATATGCAATTAGCAAGAGCTGAGAGAAAGTAAAAGACAGGGGCTACAAGCTGCAAGAATTTCCTGAATTTGTGCTTAATGTTACATTAGGATGGTTTAAATGAGTGATATGTAAGAGAATTCCTTTCACATGTTTTGCATTAAGATGTATGTCTTTATTGTTTCAGATACCATCCAGCCTGTAGCACTGCCAAAAGACCTTTCTAATACGTATGAGGGGGTAACTGACCTAGTTAATGGGTTTGGCTTGACAATACAGGGTAAGTGTGTTGACCCATTCTATTCATACAGCACAGATAAAAAATTATTATTATTATACAGTTAGTGCCATTTGGATCTAATTGAAGTTATACAGAAGTACATAATTTGAAATCCAACAGGGACACCTTTTAAATGCAATTCGTGTATGAGCCTTTCGCTCTCATTGCATTTGAAAGACTGTGTCAGAGCAGGTAAAATATTTTGTCGTCACGAGCACAGGAAAGACCGTGGGGAGTTCTGGTCATAAAATTTAAACTTGCAAGGTCTGAGGTACTTACAGCAGTGTTGCTGATTCCTCAAGTCAATTGGAATATTTGCTGTGTTGACTGTTTACAGTTACAAACATTTCAAAGCATCATAGTGCCTTCAACTTCAGGATCAAACAGTTCAAGACCTCGTGATCCTGTAAGTGTTCGATGTCAGGAGAAAATTGTTTGTGGTCATGAGGATATTGAGGAGGCCTTGTCCACTGAAACAAGTCACAGGTACACAGTAAGAACCCACAAGCATAGCTGCCCTGCTAACATAACAGTATTGAAACTCAAGAATATCAGCAGGCTGCATGCTAACAATAGCACCAAGACTGTCCACGTTTGAGTTAAGAAAAACATCCACATGCTCAGAGTGATCAAGGATGCCTAGGCCAGAAACCTTGGCATAAACTGGATCCCATGTGAAAGTGGTAGAGCATACATTAGGACAGTCAAGGCAACCAATAGCAACCACATGCCAGAAACTTGTGCACCACCTTGATAAAGCATAGTCATCATGTCACGGTTACAAGACAGAACTTCAACAGTACATGCAGACTAGATAAACAATAAGCTCCATGGATTGCACTGTGAAGGAAACTGTGTAGATCCATATACATGCAAACAACTTCAGTAGGGATGAAGGCTTCACACTACATTCAGCCTTAGCAGCTCAGGAAACTCGTTTGGTGAGAACAAAATTCCAAGCACTTGAATTATCTGACTCAAGGCATTGACCCCCTCAGCATGCACCCAACTATGTACTCTGGCTTTAAATATAATTTTGGCAGTCTTGGTGGTAAGTCATACCAGAATGCTTGACAGACACTGTGTTGGTCTGCACACTCCTGATGTGGCTGTCAGCCCAATGGGATCTTATGGTGTACACTATACTTTAAAACTATTTGTGCCACTTTCACAAAGGAATGAAAGTGGGACGGTCATGAATCATTTATTTAAAATATGTACTTGATGTAGAAATTCTTATACTAACGACAGAAAATTTGCTAGAAGTGGCATGTTGTGGCACAGTCTTATGTTTCAGTTAATGGAATTACTATATTCCTTTCATGACATTAACAAATGAAATGCTTGTAGTGCTATCATGTAATTGAAATTACTCTATGCACTGGCTCATGATTTTTTGGTTACTGTTGCCACCTGAATTTTAAATGATTATTCGACAAGTGTAACAGTAACTGTTAAGTGAACTCATAAATGACCCTTCATGATAACACCAGTCATTTTTAAAATTCTGCAATTACTAATCCTATCAGTCTTGTATTCAATTATTTTATGCAGCATATCAATGTAGTTTCAATGTAATTATAGGATGGAAGTAGGTAGTTTTAATTTTAACTGCTGAGAAAAAGAGTTAAATTTGTGATTAATTTTTAGAACCAGATGTTTGATTTTAATAGAATGATTCTGTAGCCATGTGAAATAGCAGCTGCTAAGGCTGCCTGGAAATTGAGAACTACATAAGTATGTGTACATCTGTTACATTTACTGATAGTTACAGTGACTAAAAATTTAAAATACAGCAACTGACATTGTAGCGTTAACAGCAGCACTAATGTTTAGAAACACAATTTAAAATATTCCAATACAAATTTTGTTCAACAGGGTGCCTCTATCAGAAAATGCCTATTTATTGAATGCATAATAATACTGAAAAATTTACACATTAGATTGAAACAGCTGAAATGTAGAAGCCTGTGTGAATGAGCACTTTGTGTCAGCAGTGTTCACTTTGTTAAGAGAAATTTTTTGACTGACACACTAAGCTATACTAAAACTAAAACTAAAACTAAACTAAACTAAACTAAATTAAACTAAAGTAAACTAACTAAACCATTCTCTTTATAGGTGGTGGTGTCAGTCCATCTCTGAATTATGTTGATTGGGTAATCATAAGCAACACTGAATGTTCTCAATACTATGGTAGCACCATCCAACCTTCTACTATCTGTGCCAGTGGTGCAGGAGGCAAGAGCACTTGCAATGTAAGTTACGTCCAATGTTTAATGTAGAGAAGAATTAATTTTGCAACTTTCAACATTTAATGCATCATGCATACATAAAGCCAATATTGCTATGAGGTTTTGAAAAATCACTGCCTAGATCATTAGGGACCAATGTAATGGATGATGCAAATTAAACTGTGTGTGTGTGTGTGTGTGTATGTATATATGTATATGTATGTATGTGTAAATATATATATATATATATGTGTGTGTGTGTGTGTGTTATGTATGCACATAGACACATGAATATATCATGGCTCCCTGTCTTCATCAGGAAGAGACCAATATGATAACAGCTGCATAACACATCATATTGGGCCATTATGATGAAAGCTGTGACAACCTAACAAGCATCACCAATTCATGCCATGCGAATATTTTCCCCTCACCTATATGCAGCCTTTCTCATACAGTTTCCCTGTCCAAACCGTATGTGCATGCTA
>Ga0123355_10019942_pt1 | contig 10686 bp, 7 predicted proteins | sample TergutEmb28metaG_3_FD_89872 | JGI IMG/M metagenome (GOLD analysis project Ga0123355, IMG submission 89872) | Embiratermes neotenicus P1 segment gut microbial communities from Petit-Saut dam, French Guiana - Emb289 P1 | ecosystem: Host-associated > Arthropoda: Insects > Digestive system > Gut ...
CCTTCTTGAGACGCTAACCGGTTCTTAGCTAGTCAAGAAATTCCCCGCATTTTAAGCAACCCGAAGGTTAATTACCACATTTAGAACAGCCCGTCACTTGTCTCTATCCTGAGTGAGATCAATTCAGTCAATGCCCCACCATCCCACTATCGGAAGACCCATCTTAATATTCTCCTCCCATTTATGCCTGGGTTTTCTCCAAGTGGTCTCTTTTCCTCAGGTTTCTCCACCAAAACCCTGTATGCACCACTCCTCCCACCCATACATGCTACATGCCCCACCCACCTCAATTTTCTTGATATGATCACCAAAACAATATTTGGTGAGGAGTAATGATCATTAAACTCTACAATATGTAGTTTTCCTCACTTCCTTGTTACCTTGTCCCTCTTATGTCCAAATATTCTTCTTAGCACCCTATTCTCAGACACCCTCAGCATATGTTCCTCCCTCAATGTGAGTGACCAAGTATCACACCCATACAAAACAACAGGCAAAATTATAGTTTTGTATATCTCAATCTATTACGCACCAAATGACAGCAAGCATTCCATGACTTCAATCTGCTCTTAATTTCTTCCTTAATAGAATTTTGATTCACAAGGGCTGTTCCCAAAAATTTGAACTGTTCCAACCCTTTCTAAGGAACTATTAACAATGTCCATATTGTGACTTTGTACAGAATTCTGCTCGATTTATGATCAAATACTTAGGTGTATCAGCATTTACTGCTAGTCCATTCTTCTTACTAGCAACTACTAAACCTTCTGTTTTTCTTTATAGTACATAATCTTCTGCTCAATATATTAACATCATCACCACAAACCAAAAGCTGACATGTAAAATTTAATTTCAAGCTATCCTGGTTTACCCGTACCCTCCTAATGGCATACTCTAAAGCAAAGTTTAAAAGCAATGGCAATTAAGCATCTCCTTGTTTCAAACAATTCTTAATAGGAAATATGTCAGACGAATGTCTGCCTACCCAGACTCTGCTATAGGTTTCATTCAGACACATTTTTATTAGCCTAACAATGGTCGATCTTTTGACTTTAGAAATGCAACCAAAATTGGAACTGAAACCATGTTTCCATAAGAACAAACCGGTCAATGTTTAGATTCAACTGAAATAGAATGGCATTTCATTATGTTCAGTCATTACCACACAACTAAATCATCCATGGTTAGCACATATAAAAGCTGCATATACCAAACCCTACCACTGTTTTGCCTTATTTAGCAACATGCATTTCAATGCTACTGTATCATTATTTATGTCTCTTAATCTAGCACATGAGAAGAAAAGCATCTGAAGAGAGGACACATCCCTTCACACTCTTGTTCTGAAGAGTTTGGTTATATCAAATGTTATTATACCAACACAAATTACATTTGCAATGATAAAACAACCTACTATAGCCAGGTTTTGTCATCTTACTACAGGGTGCGGCAGAAAGAACTCCCCTATTTGAGATGCGAATAAATGCAAAACCAAAGAAGATACGGAAATGTTTTTTTCTATTTCTGGAGAGCACACAGAATGCCGTTTTACATAAACGTGTTTTGAACAAAACATCATGCAAGTGGCGGCTTTGAATGTTGATAAACTGATGTAGCCAATCTCGGTAGTTGTCCATGACCTTGAGAATCATTTCAGGTGTAATGGCAGCAACTTCCTGTCATATCGCCACCTTCAGAGCTTTCAAAATTTGTCCTGTTTGTCTAAAGTTTGATACCAACGGTAAATCGTTTTCTTATCAGGAACAGCTTCCCATCAACGAAGCGCAAAGCGGATGCGAAATGCACGCTGTGTTGCTACCGGCGACCTGCCATTTTTTATAAACTCCTCAACAATAAAGGCTTGATGTTCTCCCAACCACGCCATGGTGTACACTGAAAACGGCACGTACACAGCTGTTCGGCGACGTGCTCCCTACCACTGTATGCGCTCCCCACCCGAAGCTATGCCCCTCCCAAATTGGGGTGTTCTTTCTGCCGCACCCTGTAGTAAAACACAAACAGGCACAAAAAATAATATTTTATGCTACAAGGGGCCTTCCCTTGCCATTTAATGTTACTTTATCAGGTTATTTCTTCATAACATTACAACAAAACTTCTAGCCTAAATTAAACTGAAATTATTGTTACGCTTTTCAGTATATGTATACACAAATGATTACACTATGTTTTTACTTGGCACCTGAAACGGCTATCAGAACCTCCTGATGATGAAGTCATGGACACTGATTGTGGTCTTTTGTCATTATCAGAAGGCACATGTAGAACAATGAGCTTTCCCCCCTTTTGTTACAATCGGACAGTACAGCGGACTGCAGTGCGTCTTGACACATATAAAATGACTCCTAATCATTCATGCTTCTGCTGGCCATGACAACATTTTTAAAGGCAGTAAAAAGAAGTCTAATGCAACAAGGAATTCTTTTTGGTTTTAACCCATCAGCACCAGACAATTTAATTTAATATGTATAATACAGAGGAGGGGGTAACTTAAGTTCGGAAAAAATGCATGTCTGGTATCACATGACCAGCATATATAACTTTAATTAAATTTTGTACAGCACCATCCAGTATTTGAAGATGTATTTTACATTACCACAGCAATTCAGCTTTGTGTGGTAGTCAACTCACTAAAAACAGAAGGCAGCATTCCTACTGTGGCATCAACAAACCCAGTTAATTATTGCAAGGAGCAAAGTACACTTTCAAAAGCTGAGGCAGTTGAGAAATTCAGCTCCTTCTATGGAAACTGAAACTCTTCTGCTGTGATTGTACATCTGTTACTGGTTCATATCCTGAGCCACATGAAACCAATCACCACTCTCCAGCCATATATCTTTAAAATACATTCTAGTATTATACTCCCACCTACACTGTGTTCCACACGGTCTGAGTTTTCTGGGAGGAGGGACTATGGATTTTTCCTCTTCCGTTTGCTACATTGGGACTATGGACTTTTCCTCTTCCATTTTCTACATCGTCCATCTGTCTTCCATCTCAAAACACCTGGATTTCATCATCACAAATTATGAAACTTATTATGCAAATTTATGTTGTCTCCACAACTTTCAAATATTCTCATCAGCTCCCCATTCACAAAACACCATCTATTCAACCCTTAATTCAAGAGATCACATTTCATACACATAAGGGCAGCAGACAATATTACAGTTCTGTATATTTTAGTCTCTGTGTTTTTAGATGAAAGATGGGAATGTCAAGCAGTACAGTAAAAATTTATCAGGATTTCAGAGGTATGTACTGCCTCCATCCTCAAGGCAGCAGACCTGAAGATGGGAACAGAAGCTTCCACCAAAACAGTAAATTTCTAACAGGGTACATGGTGCCACATCCCTTGAAATAGTATTCTTCATACCTGCCATGGTGAGAACCTCCAATTACATGTAGGGCATAGCTTATTTGCACTTGAAGATGGCCTCTCTTTCAGTGCACAAATGACAAGGGTATGGCACTGTAATCATCATCTACAAACAGTTAAAAACACTTCTGTGATGACAGCACAAAAAAAGAACCCCTTCATATATACAGCATTACAAAATCCCCTCCCCTCAAAACTGACTTCAGAAGCAAAAAGGATCAGTCACAGTTAATCTGTAATGTCTCAATTTCATTCAGTCTCCACAAGAAATAAGCAGCAATTAACTGTATAGCTATTTGCTCTGGAACAGAAGAGGGCTGAGACTCAGGTATTTCTGAGCACACTAAACATGGTATATATTGTAAGTCAGTAAAGCAAAAGATGGCCAAAATTAGCTGCATTACCAAGATAATATGACAACAATGAAGTATAGGTCCAATATACTGATGGGTTAAAAGCACATGGCACATGATGTGTTTATGATGCATTACCCACAACATACATTAAAAAGTAAAAGTACACTTTTATCAACACAATGCAAAGAGTGAGTAGTAACATACTTGCGATGACAAAGGGTTAAATCCATCATTTCCATATTTATAAACCTAAAATTCCTCAAATTATTATTACATTTTGGTTTGTTTTCTAATAATGCATACAAACACCAACCACATTTGTACCCCACAAAGGTTTCAGTATTTAGTATGTCAGCATGTGTCTCAAACCGGATGTAGCAACATTAATCACAACTTAATTTAAGCGGTGGTAATGATGTGACACATGTCTGCACAAAAGATGTGGGAGTAAAATATCTAAAAATGTTTCTAAATGTGATAAATTATACATTTTCAGACTATAAAATAATAGAAAATTATGACACATGGTATCATCAATGTTACTCTACACTTTTCTTTCTTTAAATAAAAAAGGAGCTGAATTATTACTGCACCACTGCTACTCAGCACTACTACTGTTACTACTGTACTATTGTTAGTATTACTACAATGTTAAATCAGATTTTCAATCTGTCATTGCATTCTAGTTCAAGACACACAAATTATGACTACATGAGATTAACATTCTGATGATGACCAAGTCCATTCTATACATACTTCCATTGTACTACTGTTTGCATGGGAAGCTCAAACTATAAATACAAGTTCCCTGTTTCTTGTGATGTTTCATTTGTGCTTACATGGAATTTTGAGAATGTTCACTCAATACACTGATCAGTCAATGGTGTTTCTGCTACAGGGTACAAGATGAAAATGGAAGTCTCAGATGTTTCAGGACCATAATATTTACCTAACATGACACTTGAACTTCATGGTATGCTAGGGCACATATCAGGCGTGATAAGAACACATGTGTCCAGTGTCCTTACATCAGTAACTTGGATTCCACCAGTGTGGTGTTTCTTTCTGTGCGACATCATTGTGGAGCGGGACACAAAGGCTTTTTCACATATGTCACAGGGGTAGGGGCGCTCACCAGTATGCAGTCGCTTATGAATAGTAAGTGGCGAAAACTGAGTAAAGCTTTGCCCACAAATGTCACAACGATATGGCCGTTCACCTGTATGACTACGTCTATGGCAGCGCAAGGCATCGCGCCTTGCAAATGCCTTGCCACACCACTCACACACGAAACTCTTCTCACCTGTATGCATAGTGGAGTGGATACGCAAGTCGACACGTGTCAGGAAGCCTTTGCCGCACACTTCACACATGAAGGGCTTCTCACCAGTATGTATGCGCAAGTGTGTTGCCAGATATGACTTGCTCACAAACATCTTGTTGCATATGGTACATGGGTACTGTTTGTTATCTGTTCCTGAGTGAACACGCTGGTGTGACTTACACAGGCCCTTTGTGATAAAACGCCGCCCACAGGTCTCACAAAGGTATGGCTTCACACCCAAATGGCGGTTCTGATGGTCCAGGAGGGACTGTTTAGTCTTGAAGTTACGTCCACATGTTGTGCATGGGTAAGGTTTCAGATCACTGTGGACACGCTGGTGAACAATCAGATATGACTTGCACTGGAAGCCTTTCCCACACGTGTTACAAGTAAACTCATAATGACCTGTATGCTTAGCCTCATGCTGGGCCAGTCCAATTTTAGATCTGAATGCCTTTGTACATGTTGAGCATTTGAAAGGTTTTTCACCTGTGTGTTTCCTCATGTGCTCCGTCAACTTGTAGTTAGTTCGATACTGCTTCCCACACTCACGGCACACTTTAGGTTCCCACTTCTTTCTTCGTGCCACTCCCTTCTTCTCTTCATGCATGATTTGTGTATTAGACAATCTGTGCTTCCGTGAGTGCATCTCCTTAGAGTGTGCTTTCAGAGCTTCCTCATTGGTGAAGAGTGCCCCACAGGCCTTACATTTGTTGCAATGCTCCTCATAATGTGACTGAAGATCTTCCCTCTTGGCAAATGCCTTGCCACATATATGGCAAAAAACCCATGATGACTGGTCCGGATATTCAGAGGCTTGTGGACATGACAGCATGAGGAGTCCATTAGCAGCTGGATTCATGAAATTTTCATCTGCCTCATTCCTGGCACCATCTTCACCCTCTATCCTGCAACTGATTTACTAATTATGTAACAACTAAATTGTAACATATGCACACAGAATAAACTGAGTTTAATTCCTGTTCTTATATCTACCAGTATTATAATTAGTGAACATACAGGGCTCCAGAAATATTACTTTAATCTACTAACCACATAATGAACACTATTCACCCATACACAGAGAATATGCAAATGATGTAAGAGTGGTCAACTGCTGAAGTAAACATGGCATTGTTACCTTTTATCAACACATTAAAGCCAAACTTATGAAATAAATTTTATATTTCAGAACATTATGACAGGGACCCATATGGGAGTGTGATGTGAAGGTGCATGATACCTAATAAGATTTTCTAAATGAAGATGAAAATCTACAAACCTCTCCACTCCTACCCCACTCTTGCCTACTAGCGGTGGGTTCTGTTAAGGAGAGTAACCCATGCTAAGGTTGAGGTAACCAACCCCTTCGGCAACATGGGTCACCAAGCAAGTAAAAAATATACGGTTGCGAATTTCTCGAAGGAGCCTCAGAAGGCAGGAATAACTGATGATGAATGGATTTGGAAAAGGAATATGAAAACTGGAACGTGGAATGTAAGAAGCCTTCTTTGGTCAGGAGCACTAAAAATGCTCCATACTGAATTGTCAAAGTTAGACTTCAACGTAGTAGCGCTTCAGGAAACTTGGTTGGAAAGTGGTATCCAAAAATCTGATAACTTTGCTTTATTCAATAGTGGATTAAAAAGTAAAAAACATGAATTTGGTTGCAGTTTTTATGTAAGTGGAGAATTTTAAAATATGTTAAAGATTTCAAAATTATAAATGAAAGTATATGCTGTTTGAGATTAAAAGCTAAATGGTTTGCATGCACTCTGATAAATGTCCATGCACCAACAAATGTAGAAACGGAAGAGATAAAAGAAGAATTTTACAATTTATTAGAGCAACATACAAATCAAATAGCTAGGTCAGACATTAAAATAATACTTGGAGAATTTAATGAAAAAGTTGGTAAAGAAAGCATATACAAACCCACAATTGGCAATGAAAGTTTACATAATGAAACTAACAACAACAGAATAAAAATGATTCCATTTGCGATATCTAAAACTGTAAGAAGTACGTTTCCACATACAGATATTCAGCAGACGGCAGGACAGCGAATTAAATAGATCATGTTTTAATTAGTAATAGATTAAGGAGTGCAATAACAGACATCAGAGCACTAAGGGGACCAGACATTGGATGAGATCACAACTTACTGAAGATGAATTTTAAAGTGAAATTAAGGGTAAAAACTGGAAATAAATATAATGAGAAAAGAAAAATGGTGAATATTTTTCAAAATCCAAAGTGGAAACAAGAATATGCTATAGAAATTAATAGTATGTTTGAAATACTGGAAAATTTGGATGATGAAGATAGTATTGACAATAATATTAATGAAAAATGGGAAAACATTACAACAATAATCAAGGAAACCAAACAGCAGCTTACAGAAAAGGATGAAGGCACAGAAACATTTAAAAATAAATGGTATGATAAGGAATACAAATTTTCAATAGAAGAAATGAAGAAAACAAGAGAAAAGTGGTTGGAAAAAGGAAGAAGAGAGAAGGAAAAGCAGGAGTATCACTATAAAAGAAAAGAAGCTCACAAAATAATTAGGAATAAGAAAAAGACATGCATGAAAAATGTAATAGAATCAATAGAAGAACATCAAAAGCATAATAACACAAGGAAAATGTATCAAACAGTAAACCAGTTTAAGAAAGGATATCAACATAAATTTAGCATAATTAGGAACAAAAAAGGAGAAATGGCAATGAATACAAAGGAGAAAGCAGAAATGTGTAAAGAATATTTTGACAAATTACTGAACACAGAAGAACCATGGGAATTAATTAAAAAAGGAAAGAAAGAAATTAGTGAAGTTGAAGGTGAAGTTAAAGAACTCACTATAGAAGATGTAAAAAAGGCAAGAAACTTAAAAAATAACAAGGTGGCTGGAACTGATGGAATACATCCAGAATTAATAACATACGGAGGAAATAAACTATTGAATAGGAGGTATGAACTAGTAAGACAAATCTGGGATGAGGAAAGGATACCTGAAGAATGGAAAGAAACAATAATAGTTCCTATACATAAAAGAGGAGACAGAGATAGGTGTGAGAATTACAGGGGAATAGCACTGGGAAATGCAGCTTACAAAGTTTTGTCAAATATAATATTGGGTAAAATTCAACCATATATTGAAAAAGTTATAGGGGACTATCAGAGTGGATTTAGAGATGGAATAATAAACGAGAAACTTTGGGAGTATAATCAGAGTGTACAGTATTTATTTTTTGATTTTAAAAAGGCATATGGCTCTATACCTAGAGATACACTATGGAAATGTATGAAAGAATTTAAAATTCCTACTAAACTAATAAATATATGTAAAACATGTGTACAAAAGACAAGAAGCGCAGTTAGAATAGAAGGAACAATTGTCATCTTTTTTTTGAAAATAAAACAGGCTTGAAACAGGGTGAACCTTTATCACAATTATTATTTAATTTGGCATTACAAAAGTGATACAAAGTATAAAAATGGTTCCTAGTGGTATAAAGATTGGTAAAGAACAATTGAATATATTGGCATATGCAAATGACAATGCATTAATTGGAAAAAATGAAATAGAGATAAGAAAACTTTTTGTAGAAATGGAAAACATTGCCAGAAAGTTCAGACTGCAGATAAACCAAGAAAAGACAAAGTATATGATAATGGAAAGGAAAAACAGTTTAAAGAAAAATAAAATAGGACATTTGAAAATAAAAAAATTACAATTTTGAAATAGTGGAAAATTTTAAATATTTAGGAGCTATACTTAATGAAGACAACAATAACGAAATAGACTTGCAAGAGAGAATAAACAATGCTAACAAAATATATTTTATGCTACAACAATTTTTTAAAAACAAAAACATATCAAAGAAACTAAAATTAAGACTAAAGAACACAATAACAGACAAAATGTTAACATATGCATCAGAAACTTGGACACTAACAAAGAGAGATAGAAAGCAATAGAACATTTTTGAAAGGAAAGTGTATTGAAGAATTTTGGGCCCAGTATATGAAAATGAAAAAGAAAATTGGAGGATATTAACCAATAAAGTAATTTATGCAAGAGTTAAAAAACCTACTATAAGAGAGACAATAAGATTAAATTGATTACATTGGTTTGGGCAGGTACAGAGAATGGAAGAAAACAGAATTCCCAAAAGAGTATTATGAATAAATTTGGAAACAACAAGATTGAGAGGTAGCCCAAGAAACAGATGGCAAGATGACGTGAGAGAAGATGGACAAATAGTTGATGGAGAAGGGTGGCAGAAAAAAGTACATAACAGAGAAGAATGGATGAAGCTCCTGAGAATGGCAAGGAGTCTTTGCATTCTGCACGTGCCAAAGGAACAAATGAATGAATGAATGAGTGAATGAACATAATGACACTCAAACCATATAGCCATTAGTCACTTGGAAAATGAAATTATTTTCTTACTACATTACAATTTAGGCCCTTGTATTCAGTACATAATTTATCATACACTGGACATTAGTAGAGAGTACAAGCATTGCATTAACCATACGAACACATTTTTTACAGGGCATTTTACTATTTGTTTACCTCCACTTTGTCACATCTGAAAACACAATAATAAAAGATATAGTATGGCCTTAAAAATCACGACTACATTAGAAAATGTGGCATTCCAAAAGCTCTTAAACAAGATCTGACCACTAAAAAAAAATTGTACATTTAATGATACAAATAATCCTGTCAGAATTTTCATCTATGTTCTGTATCTACTGCACAGTGAACTACAATAAAACACTGCATCATACCCTCCACTCAAACCCCTTCCTATTTACCAAATTACATGTTATTAACCTTTTGGCGCCAGAATTATTTTTTTAATTTTAGCACACCTGTATATAAAATGTGAATAATACAGAAACCAAATAAGTTAGATTTATGAAACAAACTGCATTTTGAAGAGGAAAAAACGGAGAGTATATACCATGTTTAAAATATTCAGGACCTATATTTGTTCAATAAATAAATAAAATGCAACATTTCGAGGTTAGCGGTGCGGTATGACCACTATAGTCGTCGTTAGGCGTCAAAAGGTTAAAACACATATAATTACAGTCTTCTCACATGTGCATACAGAATAACTTTGAGGACAGAATCTCATGTTGCACTGAATACTGTAGTACTTTGAGTTTTACACAAGAGTCACGATAAGGCTGAGTATCTGGTTTGTCAACAAGGTGACTGACAGCATCAGTGGACTTCAGGCAACACCCATAATTTAGTCTTAGCAGTGCTGTTGATTAGAACTGCTCCATCCAGGAGAAATTTGAAACTGGTTCTGTACCATCTTTGTCTGATCTAATGCACTCAGTACAGTACATGTTGTTGGTCAAAAAATAACACTTTTCATACATTTGTAGTACAGTTATGCAAGTGCTGACTGCTGTACATATTCTTTTTCTCAGTTGAGTAAAGACAGACCAACTTGATGCCACTTACTTACTTACTCCATGGTGCAGAGTCCTTCTTGAGAAGCTAACTGGTCTGCAGCTAGTCAGGAAATTCCCCGCATTTCACGGAACCCGAAGGTTCATTACCGCACTCACAAGCGTCC
>Ga0123355_10019943_pt1 | contig 10686 bp, 8 predicted proteins | sample TergutEmb28metaG_3_FD_89872 | JGI IMG/M metagenome (GOLD analysis project Ga0123355, IMG submission 89872) | Embiratermes neotenicus P1 segment gut microbial communities from Petit-Saut dam, French Guiana - Emb289 P1 | ecosystem: Host-associated > Arthropoda: Insects > Digestive system > Gut ...
TATCTTTTAAATTTTCATAATCCTTTGGTCTTTGGTCGGTATTGGGAATCAGCAAAGAAATTGATGTACCTGTTGTTTTGCCTTCAAAAACGCCTGAAAGTATTTGAACAATATCGTTTTCTTTCCGCGGAGAAGTATACGGCAAATCAGGGTTGCCCGGTTTGCGGCGGTCAAGGTCTGTTTGAATATCGGCGCAATCCAAACCAAGCCCCGACGGGCAGCCGTCAATAACCGCGCCAATCGCTGTGCCGTGGGATTCGCCCCATGTTGTTATTGTAAAATATTTTCCGAAAACAGAACTCATTTTTTTCACCTTTTTTCTTTTTCGCGGTTGCGGGCAATGCAAAGGTCTTTTTGCGGGGATGGGCTTGCCCGTCCGCCGACAATGGCAAACTAAAATGCCAAAAGTCTAAAAAGCAATCATATCCTCGCGCTTTGGACCATTGGAAAGAGTGGTAATTTTAACACCTAATTGCCCCTCAATAAACTTTACGTAATTTTTGGCGTTTTCGGGCAAATCATCAAAACGGCGAATGCTCCGAATATCTTCGCAAAATCCCGAAAGAATTTCATAAATCGGTTTTGCTTTATCCAAAAGACGTGAAACGGGAAAATCCGCGGTTTTTATGCCGTCAATTTCATAAGCAACACAGACAGGAATTTCATCCATATATGAAAGCACATCAAGCCCTGTCATGGCAACTTCAGTAGCTCCCTGCGACAAAACCCCGTAGCGCGTTGCGACTGCATCAAAATAACCGACACGGCGCGCCCGTCCTGTTGTTGCGCCGTATTCGCCTGCATCTCCGCCGCGTTCGCGCAAGGTGCTTGCTTCTTCTCCGAATATTTCCGAAACAAAAGCTCCTGCGCCTATGGCGGAAGAATATGCTTTTGTGACGGCAAGGATATTTGTGACGGCATATGGCGGCAAACCTGTCCCGACAGGCGCAAAGCCCGCGATTGTTGATGAGGATGTAACATAGGGATAAATTCCGAAATCGGGGTCTTTAAGCGCACCCAATTGCCCCTCAAGCAAAATTGTTTTGCCTTCCTGCCAACTTTTTCTCAGGAATTTGGGAACATCTGCGGCATAATTTTCTGCAAATTCTTTTCTCAATCTGCATAAGCTGTTATAAGCATCCATATAATCCAAGCCTTCATGCTTATATACGCCCTGCAAAATTAAATTTGCGCGTTCATATATCTCTTTCAATCTTTGTTTTAAGTGTACATTATCGAAAAGCTCATTTAATTGCAAGCCTTCTTTGGCGAATTTTTCCGAATAAAAAGGAGCTATGCCGGATTTGGTGCTTCCGAATTCGCGGTCTTGGCGGCGTTTTTCTTCGAGAGTATCTAAAAGTATATGATGAGGGAGCAAAACTTGGGTTCGTATATCAATCATCAATTTTAAATCCAAACCGGGAACTTGATTATACACCGATTGCATTTCGCGTTCCAAATATTCAAGATTAAGAGCAAAGCCATTGCCGATTACATTAACAACATGAGGATAGAAAATCCCGCTGGGCAATTGGTGCAGGGCAAATTTTCCGTATGGATTCAGAATTGTATGCCCCGCATTGCTTCCGCCCTGAAAACGAACAACTATGTCCGATTGTCCCGCGCGATTATCAATAATTTTTCCCTTGCCTTCATCTCCCCAATTTGCTCCGACTATTGCCGTTATCTTGCCCGATGTTTCCTTTGATGTTGCGTTCGGCGTTGCTGTTCCCATAAAAATCAATTCCCTTCTTTAATCTTAATTCTTTATCTTAACTTTTTGTTTAGATTTTCAATTCTTCTTCCGAAAAATCGCAACCCTGCAAAACAGGCGCAACAAAATCCCGCAAAAATCCCGCGGTTTGCTCTGCGGCTCTGCCTGTGAAATTATGAGGTTTCAGCAATTTTTCCAATTTTTCTTGCGATGTATTAAAAATAGGGTCGTTGGCTATCCGAATAAGCAAATCATTTTCCAAGCCGTCTTGCTTAACGCGTTTTGCGGCGGCAATAGAGTGTATGCGGATTGCTTCATGAATTTCTTGTCTGTTTCCGCCGGCTTTAACGCATTCCATCATTATATTTTCTGTTGCCATAAAGGGCAATTCTTCTAAAATGTGACGTTGAATTATTTCGGGATAAACCACCAATCCATTGCTTACATTTATATAAATATTTAAAACCCCGTCAATCGCCAAAAATGCTTCGGGGATTGCAACGCGTTTGTTTGCGGAATCATCCAAAGTGCGTTCAAGCCATTGGGAAGATGCAGTCATTGCTGTATTTTGCATATCGGCTATAACATATCTGCATAAAGCAGCCATCCTTTCGCAACGCATTGGATTGCGCTTATATGCCATTGCTGACGAGCCGATTTGATTTGTTTCAAAAGGTTCTTCGATTTCTTTCAAACCTTGCAACAAACGGATATCATTGGAAAACTTTGCACAACTGCTTGCGATTTGCGCAAGCACATTCATAAAGCGTGAATCAATTTTACGCGAATAGGTTTGACCGCTGACGGGATATATGCTGTCAAAATCAAAATCTGCGGCAATCATATGTTCCAATTGCAAAACCTTATCGCCGTCATTTTCAAAAAGCTCCATAAAGCTTGCTTGGGTTCCCGTTGTTCCTTTAGAGCCGAGAAATTTAAGATTTGCAACAACAAAATCAATTTCTTCCAAATCAAGCAGCAAATCATGAATCCAAAGTGTTGCACGCTTGCCGACAGTTGTTAATTGCGCCGGTTGAAAATGGGTAAAACCCAGAGTTGGCATATCTTTATATTTTTCGGCGAAATCTGATAAATTGCGGATAACTGTTACAATCTTTTTCCGCACCAATTTTAATGCTTCGCGCATAATAATTAAATCGGTATTGTCGCCCACATAGCAACTGGTCGCGCCCAGATGAATAATCGGCGCGGCAAGCGGGCATTGTATGCCGAAAGCATGAACATGTGCCATAACGTCATGGCGGACGATGCGTTCGCGTTCTTTCGCGACATCGTAGTTTATGGTATCAATAAAATGCGACATCTGTTGTATTTGTTGGTCTGTGATATCCAGCCCCAGCTTTTTTTGCGCTTTTGCCAAAGAAACCCAAAGCCTTCGCCATGTGGTGAATTTAAAATCTTCAGAAAAAATCTTTTGCATTTCGCTTCCGGCATATCTTGTCGAAAAAGGACTTATATACATTATTATCTCCTTTATCAAAAGGCTAAAGGGGAGGGGGAAATCCCCTCCCCAAAAGACTTTTAAAAATCTTTTTGAAAAACATCAAGAACATGGTGAGTTATTCCGACCATATCTTGCCGCTCGCATGTGGCAAAATGATAATCCATAAAGATATCAAAAGTTTTATCATCCCAATCCGCCATAGAGCCGCGCATATGAATTGCATAGCCATCCGTTGCCACATAATGCAGACGGGTTACATTTTTAAAATTTGCCATAAGGGCATCAATATCTTCTTTGCGGTGAAGCTCAAATATATCCCAAATATTGGAATGTGTTTCAAAGGTTACAGTATCCAATAATTTTTTATCAATCAAATCATGAATACCGCCGCCCACAAAGCCATATGTTAAAATACTTGCATCTGCCATGCAATATGCCGCAAATATTTTGCCGCCGGGCTTTGTGGTGCGGATTGCTTCGCTTATGGCTTGCAATTTGTCCTCTGTTGTATAAAGATGATATAAAGGACCGAAAAGCAAGGTGATATCATAGGCATTATCGGCAAAAGCTTTTAAATCTCTTGCATCGCCCTGCGCAATGGTTATGTTGTTTCCCTTTTTTATATTTTGCTTAAAAATTTCTATGTTATGCTCAAGCAATTCTATGGCATCAACATCATATCCCAAATCGGCAAAATAATGTGAATATCTGCCCGTTGCTGCGCCGATATCTAAAATCCGATTTCCTTTTTGCAAATATTTTTCGATATAGCGCGTTGTGGTTAAAAATTCTGTTTTGCCGTGGCGTGTTTCCAAACGACCGGCTTCGTCGTAATTTTCATAATAATTTTTGAGATATTCCAGATAAAACCTCCCCCTTTCGTTTGCGGCTTAAAACAATACTCGGGGCTTCAAAAAGCCCGCCTTTGGCTGCAACTTTGATTATACCCGCGATTGCATTTTGATTGATTTTATGACCTTGTTCCAACGCGTCCGAAATTTTCAAATCTGGCGGTATATTTGCTTGTGGCTGTGCTGAAAGCCGATTCCATGTCAATACCCAGCGTATTTGCCAAGCAAGCAAGCGCGAATATAACATCTCCAAGCTCCATCTCAATTAATTCGATATCATCCAATTCAAAATCCCTATCTCCGTAATCGCTGCCTTCCAATAATTCTTTGCCCAATTCTCCTATTTCCGAAACCAAATCTAAAAATCTTGGATATGCCTTTTTAGTTAGTTCATAGTTTTCTGTAATTCTTCCGGCGATTTCTTGGTAATCCATACAACATACCCCTTTTTTTCTATACTTATAGCAACCCTCTGTCTTTTTTCTTACCTCTTTTGCATTTTTAAGATATTATTGCTTTTTTACATCTTTTGCATCTTCATTTTTCTTTGCGTCTTTTGCATTACACTGCACAACACGGCATTAACTTTTACATCACAGGGTATTCCCCTGTAAAGCAGGCTTTACAAAACCCCAAATTATCTCCTTGGGCATTGGGTATGATATTCTGCAAATCTTCGAGCTTTAGGAATGCGAGAGAGTCGGCGTTAAATATTTTGCATAGTTCTTTGATATTATAATTTTTTGATATGAGTTGGTCTATGCCCGAAACATCTGTACCATAATAACAAGGCCATAAAAACGGCGGAGAAGATATGCGAAGATGAACTTCTTTTGCTCCGATATCCCGCAACATTTTAATAATAATGCCCATTGTTGTTCCGCGAACCACAGAATCATCTACCATAATAACCCTTTTGCCTTCGATATATTTCCGCATGGGGTTTAATTTAAGTCTTACCGCGCCTTCCCTTGAGAGTTGGTCGGGTCTTATGAATGTTCTTCCGACATATCGATTTTTTCCGAAGCCCTGCTCGAATGCAATTCCGCTTTCTTCAGCATATCCGAGCGCGGATGGTGTTCCTGAGTCGGGAACGTCGATAACGATATCGGCATCGACCGGGAAGGATTTGGCAAGCATTCTGCCTGCAATGCGTCTTGAATCATTAACCAATTGCCCCGAAATAACAGAATCGGGACGGGCAAAATATATATATTCAAAAATACATAATTTCGATAAATTTCCGCAAAGACTTTTATCGGAGCGCAATTCTCCGTTTTCGATAACAATAACTTCGCCCGGTTCGATATCCCGCCAAAATTCTGCACCAACAGCATCCAAAGCGCAACTTTCGGAAGCAACCACAACAGAGCCGTCATCTTTGCGCCCCATGCAAAGCGGACGCATTCCGAGAGGGTCTCTTGCGGCGATGAATTTATTGGGCGAAAGCAAAATCAAAGAATACGCGCCTTTGATAATGCGCATTGCCGCCAGAACGGCTTTTTCTATAGAGCCTGCCGCGATGCGTTGCCGGGCTATTGTATAGGCTATGATTTCCGTATCGGATGTTGTTTGATATATCGCGCCGGTTTGTTCATATTCGCGTTTAAGCTCTTGCGCATTTATTATGCTTCCGTTATGGGCAATTGCAAGCGAGCCTTTTGCATAATTCAATACAAGCGGTTGGGCATTTTCTTTTCTGCTTCCCCCAACAGTTGAATAATGAACATGCCCTATTGCCATTTGCCCTGTTAATTTGCTGATAATTTCGTCATTAAAAACCTCATTAACCAAACCTTGATTTTTATGGAAATACAATTCACGCGTACGATTTACCGCAATGCCGCAAGCTTCCTGCCCTCTGTGCTGCAAAGCCATAAGCCCCATATACGACATAGCCGCACAATAGGAATCATTCCTTCCTTGTTGGCTATAGATTCCAAAAACTCCGCACTTTTCGCGCATTGCTTCCCCTCCTCTTTTGGGTTCAGGTTTCTTGTTTATTTTGAGTGCAACATTTTTTCCGATATTGCCTGCAAACAAATGTTAAAATTTTGATTTTGCATCTATGATTTTACAAGCTATGATTACCAATTTAACTTTTTAAATACTGCTTTTCCAGTATATAGTAAATTTTTTCAAAGAGCCAATTAAGCCGCCAAATTGGCGGCTTAATATTTTTATTTTCTAAAATCCGTATAAATGCAACGGATATCATGGATTTGGATTATTGAACAACCTCTGTAACAACGCCGGAGCCAACGGTTCTGCCGCCTTCGCGGATAGCAAAGCGCAATCCTTGCTCGATAGCAATCGGGGTGATGAGGTCAACGGTAAATTCAACGTGGTCGCCGGGTTTGCACATATCAATCCCTTCGGGAAGAGCGATAACGCCGGTAACGTCTGTTGTTCTGAAATAGAATTGCGGGCGGTAATTGTTAAAGAAAGGAGTATGGCGACCGCCGTCCTCTTTTGTCAGAACATAAACTTCGCCTTTGAATCTTTTATGCCCTTTGATAGAGCCGGGTTTTGCCAAAACCTGCCCGCGCTCAATATCGGTTCTTGCAACACCGCGGAGCAAAACGCCGATATTATCGCCTGATTGGGCGGAATCAAGAAGTTTTCTGAACATCTCAACGCCGGTAACAACAACTTGCCTTCTGTCGTCTGTAAGACCAACAACCTCAACAGTTTCTTGCACTTTCAATGTTCCGCGCTCAACTCTGCCTGTTGCAACAGTTCCGCGTCCTGAGATTGTAAATACATCCTCAATCGGCATAAGGAAAGGCTTATCATCTTCGCGCATCGGAGTTGTGATATATTCGTCAACTATTTCAAAAAGTTCAACGAGTTTATCGCCCCATTCGCTTGTCGGGTCATTGAGTGCGCCCAAGGCAGAGCCTTTGATGATTGGGGTATCGTCCCCGGGGAAATTTTGCTTATCAAGAGCTTCGCGAATTTCCATTTCGACAAGCTCGATAAGGTCTTCGTCGGCAACGTCGCATTTATTCATAAATACAACGATTTTGGGAACGCCAACTTGACGCGCAAGCAGGATATGCTCGTTTGTTTGCGCCATAACGCCGTCTGTTGCAGCAACAACAAGGATTGCGCCGTCCATTTGAGCGGCTCCCGTTATCATATTTTTAACATAGTCAGCATGTCCGGGGCAATCAACGTGGGCATAGTGACGATTGGGGGTTTCGTATTCGACGTGGGTTGAAGATATTGTTATTCCTCTTTCTTTTTCTTCGGGAGATTTATCAATTTTATCGAATTCGACGAATTCGCCCAAACCATATCTTTGATTCAAGGTTTTGGTTATGGCGGCGGTGAGGGTTGTTTTTCCATGGTCAACGTGACCGATTGTGCCGATGTTTACGTGAGGTTTATTCCTCTCAAATTTAGCCTTACCCATTACAAAAATCCTCCTTGTTTTTCAACGTGTGTTTTTGGAGCCAATAATGTTATTATAAATTCTTTTTGTTTATTTTGCAAGCACTTTTTTTATTTCTTTTTCAGTTTGCAATTTCTGCCTTAAAATATCGGCAATTGCAAACATTTTGCAAGCGTTTTTCTTTTCTTTTTCGGTTTTTTCGTTGTCTGAAAAACTGCTTTTTGTCTTTCGTTTTTTTATTCCCAAGGGTTCAAACTCTTGGTTGCACACTCCCGCAGTATCGCAATGGATTGCCACGCTCCGCTCGCAATGACGCAGGAAGTGCCGCGGCAATTTCGTGTTGCGGGCAATGGGCAGCTTTCAGGCGCAGGGGAGTACATTAACCCGAATTACGCGCCATAGTTTTTTCCTGAATGGATTTGGGGACTTGTTCATAGTGATGGACTTCCATAACATAAACCCCGCGCCCTTGTGTCATGGAACGCAAGCGCGTTGAATATCCGAACATTTCGGCAAGCGGGACATATGCATGGATAATATGCGCCCCGGATGATATATCGGTTCCTTCGATGCGTCCGCGGCGTGAGTTTATATCTCCGATAACATCGCCCATATAATCTTCGGGGACAGTTACATCAACTTTCATAATAGGCTCAAGCAGTACGGCATCGCCCTTGCGCATTGCTTCTTTAAACGCCATGGAGCCGGCGATTTTAAATGCAATTTCGGATGAATCCACTTCATGATAAGAGCCGTCATAAAGAGTGGCTTTAACACCCAAAACAGGATATCCGCCGATAATGCCCGATTGCATGGCTTCTTTAATGCCGTTTTCGATTGGGGTAATATATTCTCTGGGAATAACACCGCCCACAATCGCATTAACAAATTCAAAAGCTTTTTCGGAATCGTTTGCATCAATCGGCTCGAATTTAATTTTACAATGCCCGTATTGACCTTTTCCGCCCGATTGCTTAACATATTTGCCTTCGACATCAACAGCTTTGCGGAAGCTTTCGCGATAAGCAACCTGCGGATTGCCAACATTCGCTTCTACTTTAAATTCTCTTAAAAGCCTCTCTACAATAACCTCAAGATGCAATTCGCCCATTCCTGCAATGATTGTTTGTCCTGTTTCATGGTCGGTATAGGTTTTAAAGGTCGGGTCTTCTTCCGCCAATTTGCCCAAGGCTATTCCCATTTTATCCCTTCCGGCTTTGGTTTTGGGTTCAATCGCAACGTGTATAACAGGTTCGGGGAAATTCATGCTCTCCAATACAACAGGATTGCCTTCAAGGCATAGTGTGTCGCCTGTTGTCGTATTTTTTAAACCGACTGCGGCGGCTATATCTCCGGCAAAAACCTTATCAACTTCTTGCCTGTGGTTGGAATGCATTAAAAATATGCGCGATACCCGCTCTTTTTTATTTTTTGTTGCATTATACACATAAGAGCCGGATTCAAATGTTCCCGAATAAACCCTGAAAAATGCCAATTTGCCGACAAAATTATCATTGACGATTTTAAAAGCAAGAGCTGAGAATGGTGCCGTGTCATCGGCAGAGCGGGTTATTTCTTCGTTGGAATCGGGGATTATGCCTGTTATTGCGGCGATATCCGTTGGTGCGGGCAAATAATCGATAACACCGTCCAAAAGCTTTTGAACGCCTTTTTTCTTGTAAGCCGAGCCGCAGAATGCCGGGATAATATCACAGGCAATACATGCAGAGCGCAAAGCCGCTTTAAGCTCCGAAGTTTCAATTTCTTCTCCCGAGAGGTATTTTTCCATAAGCTCCTCATCGGATTCGGCAATTGCCTCAATCAAAGCAATGCGGGCTTCTTGGGCTTCTTCGAGCATATCGGCGGGTATTTCGCCCTCGATAACATCTTCGCCCAAATCTCCGCCAAAGGTATAAGATTTCATATTCATCAAATCAATAAGCCCTTCAAAGCCATCTTCTGCTCCGATTGGAAGCTGAACGGCAACGGGATTCGCGGCAAGCCGCTCTTTTATCATTTTGATAACATTATAAAAATCTGCACCCATGATATCCATTTTATTGACATACGCCAAACGCGGCACATTATATTTATTGGCTTGCCGCCATACTGTTTCGGATTGGGGCTCAACGCCGCCTTTTGCGCAAAATACCGAAATTGCCCCATCAAGCACACGCAACGAACGCTCTACCTCAACGGTAAAATCAACGTGTCCGGGTGTGTCAATGATATTAATGCGGTTGTCGTCCCAAAGGGTTGTTGTTGCGGCGGATGCGATTGTTATGCCGCGCTCTTGTTCTTGATCCATAGAATCCATAACGGCTGTTCCTTCATGGGTATCTCCCATTTTATAGGTTTTGCCGGTATAATATAAAATCCGCTCTGTAAGAGTTGTCTTACCCGCGTCGATATGAGCCATTATGCCTATATTTCTGGTGCGCTCCAGCGGATACTCCCGTTTAATCAAGTTAAAAACCTCCATTTTTCATAAACTGAATGTTGCTGCATGAATTTTTTAGAAACCAGATGCAAATATGTGAATTTTAAAGAAATTTCCGGTTTCCAATATACTGGTTTCTAACCGGGGAGCATAAAAACTCCAATAATTACCACTTATAATGGCTGAAGGCTCTGTTGGCATCTGCCATTTTATGCATTTCTTCTTTACGGCGGACTGCTCCGCCTGCATTATTAAGTGCATCCATGATTTCATTTGCAAGGCGTTCTTCCATGGTTTTTTCACCACGGCGGCGCGAATATTGCACAAGCCAACGGATTCCGAGAGCTTGGCGGCGGTCGGGACGGATTTCCATCGGAACTTGATATGTTGCTCCTCCGACCCTTCTTGCTTTAACTTCGAGTTGCGGCATGATATTCGCAAGAGCTTCTTCAAAAGCCTCGAGGGCATTTTTATCTCTGCGTTCGGATACCTTGGCAAAGGCTTTGTAAACGATTCCCTGCGCAACCCCTCTTTTGCCGTCAAGCATTATTGTATTGATAAGCTTTGTGACGACTTTGGAATTGTATAAGGGGTCTGCCAAAACCTCCCTTTTTGGTACATGACCTTTTCTCGGCACTTTCTTCCCTCCAATCTTACTTAATAGGGTACTCAACCCTGCGCAACCGGCTTAATGCCGTGTCCGCAAGACTGTTTGCGCCATGGTACTATCTTTAATTGATAACCCGTTTATTTTTCTGCTTTTTTCGCAAAAAAGGAGAGCCGAAACCCACAGCGGATTAAAAATTAAAAATAGCACCA
>Ga0123355_10019944_pt1 | contig 10686 bp, 4 predicted proteins | sample TergutEmb28metaG_3_FD_89872 | JGI IMG/M metagenome (GOLD analysis project Ga0123355, IMG submission 89872) | Embiratermes neotenicus P1 segment gut microbial communities from Petit-Saut dam, French Guiana - Emb289 P1 | ecosystem: Host-associated > Arthropoda: Insects > Digestive system > Gut ...
GAAAAATCGACGCGAGCACTACACAGTACCTCACTCAAATGCTGCTTGCCAGCAACTGACGCTATCGACAGGCGGGAAAAAATTCACGCATGCGCACTAAGGTTCAAGGTCGGCTCATGCAAGGGCGCTAGATTATAATCCATCAGGTGTTCGCATAAAAAAATACGGTCGGATACTTTTCTAACAGACCTCGTACATGCTTTGAGATTTTGAATATTTTATTATTCTTGGTGGTAATTTGTATCAAATACAAAAATAATGTTGACACATGAATTGATGATAGAGGCACTACAAACAGCAGCAAGTGTTGTATTTTTCTTAATAGAGACCAAACTGAAATTGCCTAATGACATTTAGTATATTCTAGTTCTTCAGTCTCCAAGCTGAGTTGTCATTGAATCCTGCCACTTTAGTTTAGCAGATGAAACATATTCTAACAGGAACAGATTTCTCATTATGCAGTTATCCACTAAATACATAGAAGGTATAATAGTGATGTTAACTTGATTTAAGTATCTGTAAGATGTACATGAAGAAATTATATTTAAATTTTTTCTGAAGTCATGCCAATTTGTATGAAGTGAACATTGTATGTTTTACCCGGCTGCTTTTTGTTGTGTGGGATTTGGAAATGCCAAATATGCAGTTGTGCCTCATTACAGTTTGGACAGGTGGTTCTGTGCCACAGTGTGCTCACATGATTGTGTCTTACTGCATGCTTCTTCCACTTGCAGCACTGTGACTGTAGGTGTGAGTGTTATGAGCTTTGTTAAGAAAGCAGACCCAAAATAATTGGCAATTCAGAATACCATGGTGCAGCACTGAAGTGATTGAGGGGAGAAAAAAAAAACTGTAATATCTCTAACTGGTTTATCATTTGCTACTTATGTCTTGAAATATACAAAAATTGTATTAAATACTAGGACATCATATTTGCATGACATGCAGACAGTATTTACCTGATGTCAAGAAACTGACGGTACTTTGATCGTGGGGTAAATTCCTCTGCTGCTCTGTGGTTTGATGGTAGTATTTGTGTGTTCCCTTACAAAATTCTAACCTGTTCTTTCAATATAACTTACGTTGTACTGCTTTGTACAGCCATCATTAGTTGTCACCATCACAAAACATAACATGTTAGTTAAACCCTTGTAGTTTAGTGTTAGAAGCTGGTCACTGCTGTACTGTCAGGGTTTGGCATATATATTATTATATTTGCATTCACATATTAAATTCATTAAGTCATGGATTAAAAATATAACTCAGAACTTAATGAGGCATTAACTTGAAACATTTTCTTCATATAATATTTGTAAGGTTGGGAAACATTTATGCTTCATTGCACAGTATTTGAAATTAGAGGAAAAATAAGCATTATTTGCATAAAAATATGAGAATACATTTATCCTAATTTTTACTGCTGTGAAACTGTAACATTTTTGGTATTTCATTAAGAAGTGTGGCTGGTGGAAATGTTATTTGAACCATTGTCACTTTTGAGCCACAAGTTTGGTCCGGTAAACTAAACTTAGAAATTGGCATCACAACAAATTGTGATACTCTACCATAAAGGGATAGAATAGAATAGAATAAATAATTGGGTTTGCGCCCTTCCAGGCCTGATGCACCTAGGCCTTAAAGTAGGCCCTTTGTGCCCCATACTCCATATCAAATTATGGGAGCCCTGTTCTTTAAACCAAGTTCCAGATGGCCCCCCATACCTAGTTTCCTAGTGTCCTCCAGGTCCAAAAAGAAGGAACCCAGATATAAATGTCTAAAATTCCTTCTACCAGATTTCCATCTAACTAGAGCCCTCCATAGAATCCTTACTGGAGTCCACTATTGCAGAGCTTCCTTAAAAACTAATTTAATCTCAAACTCACCTACAGGACCAAAAAGAAGGAACTCAGGTATAAATGTCTAAGTCACCATATATAGACGCCTTCTACCGGAGTTCCCCCTAACTAGAACCCTCCATAGAATCCTTACTGGAGTCCCCTATTGCGGAGCTCCCTTAAAAACTAATTTAATCTCAAACTCACCTCTGGGTCCAAAAAGAAGGATCCCAGATATAAAGTCTAAAATTCCATCTACTGGAGTTTCACCTGACTGGAGCCCTCCATAGAATCCTTACTGGAGTCCCCTATTGCAGAGCTCTCCTTAAGCTCTAATTTACTCTCAAACTCACCTACAGGACCAAAAAGAAGGAACCCAGATATAAATGTCTAAGTCACCATATATAGATGCCTTCTACCAGAGTTCCCCCTAACTAGAACCCTCCATAGAATCCTTACTGGAGTCCCCTATTGTGGAGCTTCCTTAAAAACTAATTTAATCTCAAACTCACCTACAGGACCAAAAAGAAGGAACCCAGGTATAACTGTCTAAGTCACCATATATAGGTGCCTTCTACCGGAGTTCCACCTAACTAGAGCCCTCTGTAGAATTCTTACTGGAGTCTCCTGTTGCGGAGCTTCCTTAAAAACTAATTTAATCTCAAACTCACCTACAGGACCAAAAAGAAAGAACCCAGGTATAAATGTCTAAGTCACCATATATAGGTGCCTTCTACCGGAGTTCCACCTAACTAGAACCCTCTGTAGAATTCTTACTAGAGTCCCCTATTACAGAGCTTCCTTAAAAACTAATTTAATCTCAAACTCACCTCTGGGTCCAAAAAGAAGGAACCCAGGTATAAATGTCTAAGTCACTATATATCTTCTTCTACCAGAGTTCCACTTGACTGGAGCCCGCCCGCAGAATCCTTACTGGAGTCCCCTATTGTGGAGCTCTCCTTAGACTCTAATTCTCGGAGGAGAAAAATATATGGTCCACCAAGCAGAGCCCCTATACTTGGCAAGGCTAAATACAACTGGGAGGTTGCCTGGTATCCCAGAGGGTGCCGTTAAAGACCAACTCACCCACTGCCATTCATCCCTTAGGCATGGCACTCACACCGTAGGATTGGCGATTGTTTTTCAAGTTTACTGCTTTAGATATGCTGTGTTCTGTGCAAGGGGGTCACCACTCGTAGGATGTGGCTCTTCACCACGTACAGATGATCTTGGGCAGAGAGAGGCTATAATCTGCTTCTACCGCCCCTGGAGAATAGCTAGAACCCTCCTCAGGCCACCAGTGTCCCCTCTCGGTAACATGGTGACCCCAGTACAGCCCGGCTGACTCCCCTTGACCCCCCATGAAGGGATTATATAAGGGTATTTTTGTGCATGTTGTTTTTGCTTGTTGTTTTTGAACATATATGTGGCAACATGTGGTGGTGTGTAATCAAAAGTGTATATCCGGACACCATTCATTGGAGACAAAATTCTCTGCATCCTATTTGAGCATGTGTGCTTAAAATGTGTTTCTGCAATAACCATTACTATAATTTACTACAGAATTTGTTAAGAAATTAGTCCTGATGTTTGAGACTTAGATCAGGTTCATAGAAACATGTAGATACTATTGTGGAATGGATACGTTGGCACACAGCTGTCTGTGCTGTGTATTCTTTTCATGTTATATCTCTGTGTGTGTTTGTGTTTGTGGTCTTGACAAATGTAGTCCTTGAGTTTTCAAGCCCTCTGGTGTGTGATGCTGTGTTACTGGGTGAGTGGTTCCTGATGTTTTGAAGAATCATAGTGCCTCCTCCTCTTCAAGGGTCAAGCAGTCAAAGAATCCTGAAACCACAGCAGCATCCTGTGAGAACTTATGACCTCACTAGCCTAGTTCTCTATGTCAATAGGTTTTCTCTTGTAATAATGCTGTGATATGTATGTACAAAGAATGCATATTTGCCTGTTGCCCATTATAATGATAATTATTTATTGATTAACTGAGCAAGGTCAGTATGTCTGTGTGTTTGTCAGTTAACTCAGAGTACATGTTGTGTTTTCTTGGATCTCTTATGAAGCTTATACAGTTGGCGCTTCCCCCTCCCATATTGCAGCAATAAGGACTCGTCTGGGCCAGGCTTGATCGTGGAGAAGCTTCCCGAGACTAAAGTGTCCATGTAAGAAGTGAACCAATAACAAAACTGGCTGTTTGTTTGATTGTTACCAGCTTGGTGTGCATGCATGAGCATGGTGTGGGGTAAAAGTATGAGATTAGAGATCTCTACTGCTGTGGTGAAGACCATCAGTGTTATCAGATTGTGATGCATTTTTCTAAGTAACCACAACATCTACAGTTATGAAAGTTGGCATGCCTGTATTTGATGTTTCTCTGTACAGCGTGAGGTTTTTCCTTTGATAGTAACGATTTCCTTTCTGTGAGGCCATTTAAAAATGCTATAATCCCTACAAAAGAAAACAGTGGATACAGACATCCCTGAAGTACATGTGCACCATATTTCATGACTGTATAGATTGTAGCTGCATAGGAAACATGCATCTAAATTTGTTGAAATCAAGATTTTTTTTAACATTGGGCTTATTTCCTCCCCTTGAACTTGCTTCCGTAAACCCATGGAGATGCCTTATTTTCATTATCATGTATGTTTCTATCACTGGAGAGCCTTCTGTTATAGTTAACAACATCTATATTATATTCTAAAGTGCATAGATGGCAAATTTTATGAATAATATCTAGGTTTATTTATGAAAAATTCATGCTGGGAGTGTGTGACTGTATTGTTCATGAAATATGTGAAACTGACATTTAGTGACTGACATCAGTGAAAGGTCACTACTGCTAAGAATAAATGGAAATCTGTTGGAATGCATGCGTAAGTAGATTTTGGTGTCAAGTTATACAAACCTAGAACCATTGGTATAAATATCTATAGTCATTATCACTAGTTGATATGTATTATTGCACATACTAATTCCTCAGTACTGTATAAAACTATATACATCCTTACCCTGGTAACTGTTCCATATTTATCTCACAGTTACACATTGCTCATTTTATGTACAAAATCTTGTTATGTCTAAGATACTGACTTTTTGAGCTGTGCTGGTATGTAAGTACTGATGTTTTGGAGGGACCTGGTACCTTCTTCTTCAAGGTAGATTAATCTGAATGAAGAAAGAGACAGCAGGGTCCTCCATAACCTTGGTACATACCTACCAGTCTACAATGTGCCACACCCCAGAAGACAGTAATCCTCCTAGTATGAGAACTGTGATGCTTGGAAGCCAACACCATTACACGTTTTTTTAATCTTTATAAATGACCAAATTGATGCACAATTCTTTTTCTTACACTTGTTTATTCCAGTTCTCTACATGTTTCGAGCAACCAAGTGCCTCATCATCAGGACAGTCAACTGTATCAATATGACCTCTGGTATATGTCACTGTATGTAGGTGACCGTGTGGTGTGCAGGTTTAGATGGAACTGCAGTTCCATCTAAACCTGCACACCACACGGTCACCTACATACAGTGACATATACCAGAGGTCATATTGATACAGTTGACTGTCCTGATGATGAGGCACTTGGTTGCTCGAAACATGTAGAGAACTGGAATAAACAAGTGTAAGAAAAAGAATTGTGCATCAATTTGGTCATTTATAAAGATTAAAAAAACGTGTAATGGTGTTGGCTTCCAAGCATCACAGTTCTCATACTAGGAGGATTACTGTCTTCTGGGGTGTGGCACATTGTAGACTGGTAGGTATGTACCAAGGTTATGGAGGACCCTGCTGTCTCTTTCTTCATTCAGATTAATCTACCTTGAAGAAGAAGGTACCAGGTCCCTCCAAAACATCAGTACTTACATACCAGCACAGCTCAAAAAGTCAGTATCTTAGACATAACAAGATTTTGTACATAAAATGAGCAATGTGTAACTGTGAGATAAATATGGAACAGTTACCAGGGTAAGGATGTATATAGTTTTATACAGTACTGAGGAATTAGTATGTGCAATAATACATATCAACTAGTGATAATGACTATAGATATTTATACCAATGGTTCTAGGTTTGTATAACTTGACACCAAAATCTACTTACGCATGCATTCCAACAGATTTCCATTTATTCTTAGCAGTAGTGACCTTTCACTGATGTCAGTCACTAAATGTCAGTTTCACATATTTCATGAACAATACAGTCACACACTCCCAGCATGAATTTTTCATAAATAAACCTAGATATTATTCATAAAATTTGCCATCTATGCACTTTAGAATATAATATAGATGTTGTTAACTATAACAGAAGGCTCTCCAGTGATAGAAACATACATGATAATGAAAATAAGGCATCTCCATGGGTTTACGGAAGCAAGTTCAAGGGGAGGAAATAAGCCCAATGTTAAAAAAAATCTTGATTTCAACAAATTTAGATGCATGTTTCCTATGCAGCTACAATCTATACAGTCATGAAATATGGTGCACATGTACTTCAGGGATGTCTGTATCCACTGTTTTCTTTTGTAGGGATTATAGCATTTTTAAATGGCCTCACAGAAAGGAAATCGTTACTATCAAAGGAAAAACCTCACGCTGTACAGAGAAACATCAAATACAGGCATGCCAACTTTCATAACTGTAGATGTTGTGGTTACTTAGAAAAATGCATCACAATCTGATAACACTGATGGTCTTCACCACAGCAGTAGAGATCTCTAATCTCATACTTTTACCCCACACCATGCTCATGCATGCACACCAAGCTGGTAACAATCAAACAAACAGCCAGTTTTGTTATTGGTTCACTTCTTACATGGACACTTTAGTCTCGGGAAGCTTCTCCACGATCAAGCCTGGCCCAGACGAGTCCTTATTGCTGCAATATGGGAGGGGGAAGCGCCAACTGTATAAGCTTCATAAGAGATCCAAGAAAACACAACATGTACTCTGAGTTAACTGACAAACACACAGACATACTGACCTTGCTCAGTTAATCAATAAATAATTATCATTATAATGGGCAACAGGCAAATATGCATTCTTTGTACATACATATCACAGCATTATTACAAGAGAAAACCTATTGACATAGAGAACTAGGCTAGTGAGGTCATAAGTTCTCACAGGATGCTGCTGTGGTTTCAGGATTCTTTGACTGCTTGACCCTTGAAGAGGAGGAGGCACTATGATTCTTCAAAACATCAGGAACCACTCACCCAGTAACACAGCATCACACACCAGAGGGCTTGAAAACTCAAGGACTACATTTGTCAAGACCACAAACACAAACACACACAGAGATATAACATGAAAAGAATACACAGCACAGACAGCTGTGTGCCAACGTATCCATTCCACAATAGTATCTACATGTTTCTATGAACCTGATCTAAGTCTCAAACATCAGGACTAATTTCTTAACAAATTCTGTAGTAAATTATAGTAATGGTTATTGCAGAAACACATTTTAAGCACACATGCTCAAATAGGATGCAGAGAATTTTGTCTCCAATGAATGGTGTCCGGATATACACTTTTGATTACACACCACCACATGTTGCCACATATATGTTCAAAAACAACAAGCAAAAACAACATGCACAAAAATACCCTTATATAATCCCTTCATGGGGGGTCAAGGGGAGTCAGCCGGGCTGTACTGGGGTCACCATGTTACCGAGAGGGGACACTGGTGGCCTGAGGAGGGTTCTAGCTATTCTCCAGGGGCGGTAGAAGCAGATTATAGCCTCTCTCTGCCCAAGATCATCTGTACGTGGTGAAGAGCCACATCCTACGAGTGGTGACCCCCTTGCACAGAACACAGCATATCTAAAGCAGTAAACTTGAAAAACAATCGCCAATCCTACGGTGTGAGTGCCATGCCTAAGGGATGAATGGCAGTGGGTGAGTTGGTCTTTAACGGCACCCTCTGGGATACCAGGCAACCTCCCAGTTGTATTTAGCCTTGCCAAGTATAGGGGCTCTGCTTGGTGGACCATATATTTTTCTCCTCCGAGAATTAGAGTCTAAGGAGAGCTCCACAATAGGGGACTCCAGTAAGGATTCTGCGGGCGGGCTCCAGTCAAGTGGAACTCTGGTAGAAGAAGATATATAGTGACTTAGACATTTATACCTGGGTTCCTTCTTTTTGGACCCAGAGGTGAGTTTGAGATTAAATTAGTTTTTAAGGAAGCTCTGTAATAGGGGACTCTAGTAAGAATTCTACAGAGGGTTCTAGTTAGGTGGAACTCCGGTAGAAGGCACCTATATATGGTGACTTAGACATTTATACCTGGGTTCTTTCTTTTTGGTCCTGTAGGTGAGTTTGAGATTAAATTAGTTTTTAAGGAAGCTCCGCAACAGGAGACTCCAGTAAGAATTCTACAGAGGGCTCTAGTTAGGTGGAACTCCGGTAGAAGGCACCTATATATGGTGACTTAGACAGTTATACCTGGGTTCCTTCTTTTTGGTCCTGTAGGTGAGTTTGAGATTAAATTAGTTTTTAAGGAAGCTCCACAATAGGGGACTCCAGTAAGGATTCTATGGAGGGTTCTAGTTAGGGGGAACTCTGGTAGAAGGCATCTATATATGGTGACTTAGACATTTATATCTGGGTTCCTTCTTTTTGGTCCTGTAGGTGAGTTTGAGAGTAAATTAGAGCTTAAGGAGAGCTCTGCAATAGGGGACTCCAGTAAGGATTCTATGGAGGGCTCCAGTCAGGTGAAACTCCAGTAGATGGAATTTTAGACTTTATATCTGGGATCCTTCTTTTTGGACCCAGAGGTGAGTTTGAGATTAAATTAGTTTTTAAGGGAGCTCCGCAATAGGGGACTCCAGTAAGGATTCTATGGAGGGTTCTAGTTAGGGGGAACTCCGGTAGAAGGCGTCTATATATGGTGACTTAGACATTTATACCTGAGTTCCTTCTTTTTGGTCCTGTAGGTGAGTTTGAGATTAAATTAGTTTTTAAGGAAGCTCTGCAATAGTGGACTCCAGTAAGGATTCTATGGAGGGCTCTAGTTAGATGGAAATCTGGTAGAAGGAATTTTAGACATTTATATCTGGGTTCCTTCTTTTTGGACCTGGAGGACACTAGGAAACTAGGTATGGGGGGCCATCTGGAACTTGGTTTAAAGAACAGGGCTCCCATAATTTGATATGGAGTATGGGGCACAAAGGGCCTACTTTAAGGCCTAGGTGCATCAGGCCTGGAAGGGCGCAAACCCAATTATTTATTCTATTCTATTCTATCCCTTTATGGTAGAGTATCACAATTTGTTGTGATGCCAATTTCTAAGTTTAGTTTACCGGACCAAACTTGTGGCTCAAAAGTGACAATGGTTCAAATAACATTTCCACCAGCCACACTTCTTAATGAAATACCAAAAATGTTACAGTTTCACAGCAGTAAAAATTAGGATAAATGTATTCTCATATTTTTATGCAAATAATGCTTATTTTTCCTCTAATTTCAAATACTGTGCAATGAAGCATAAATGTTTCCCAACCTTACAAATATTATATGAAGAAAATGTTTCAAGTTAATGCCTCATTAAGTTCTGAGTTATATTTTTAATCCATGACTTAATGAATTTAATATGTGAATGCAAATATAATAATATATATGCCAAACCCTGACAGTACAGCAGTGACCAGCTTCTAACACTAAACTACAAGGGTTTAACTAACATGTTATGTTTTGTGATGGTGACAACTAATGATGGCTGTACAAAGCAGTACAACGTAAGTTATATTGAAAGAACAGGTTAGAATTTTGTAAGGGAACACACAAATACTACCATCAAACCACAGAGCAGCAGAGGAATTTACCCCACGATCAAAGTACCGTCAGTTTCTTGACATCAGGTAAATACTGTCTGCATGTCATGCAAATATGATGTCCTAGTATTTAATACAATTTTTGTATATTTCAAGACATAAGTAGCAAATGATAAACCAGTTAGAGATATTACAGTTTTTTTTTTCTCCCCTCAATCACTTCAGTGCTGCACCATGGTATTCTGAATTGCCAATTATTTTGGGTCTGCTTTCTTAACAAAGCTCATAACACTCACACCTACAGTCACAGTGCTGCAAGTGGAAGAAGCATGCAGTAAGACACAATCATGTGAGCACACTGTGGCACAGAACCACCTGTCCAAACTGTAATGAGGCACAACTGCATATTTGGCATTTCCAAATCCCACACAACAAAAAGCAGCCGGGTAAAACATACAATGTTCACTTCATACAAATTGGCATGACTTCAGAAAAAATTTAAATATAATTTCTTCATGTACATCTTACAGATACTTAAATCAAGTTAACATCACTATTATACCTTCTATGTATTTAGTGGATAACTGCATAATGAGAAATCTGTTCCTGTTAGAATATGTTTCATCTGCTAAACTAAAGTGGCAGGATTCAATGACAACTCAGCTTGGAGACTGAAGAACTAGAATATACTAAATGTCATTAGGCAATTTCAGTTTGGTCTCTATTAAGAAAAATACAACACTTGCTGCTGTTTGTAGTGCCTCTATCATCAATTCATGTGTCAACATTATTTTTGTATTTGATACAAATTACCACCAAGAATAATAAAATATTCAAAATCTCAAAGCATGTACGAGGTCTGTTAGAAAAGTATCCGACCGTATTTTTTTATGCGAACACCTGATGGATTATAATCTAGCGCCCTTGCATGAGCCGACCTTGAACCTTAGTGCGCATGCGTGAATTTTTTCCCGCCTGTCGATAGCGTCAGTTGCTGGCAAGCAGCATTTGAGTGAGGTACTGTGTAGTGCTCGCGTCGATTTTTC
>Ga0123355_10019945_pt1 | contig 10685 bp, 7 predicted proteins | sample TergutEmb28metaG_3_FD_89872 | JGI IMG/M metagenome (GOLD analysis project Ga0123355, IMG submission 89872) | Embiratermes neotenicus P1 segment gut microbial communities from Petit-Saut dam, French Guiana - Emb289 P1 | ecosystem: Host-associated > Arthropoda: Insects > Digestive system > Gut ...
GCACCAACAGAGCATACGGGCATAACATGAACGCATGCCGCCACACCACCGAAAATAGAATAATGGCAACTTCATTATAGGAATTTTAACACTCCCTGAGGATGGTCAAAAGGAATGACTGAAGCATGTAGGAGTTATAACAAATTTTAAACAAACTGATATGTTTTAAAGTATTCTATGTAAATAAATATTTTAAAAGCATATAACAGTGCAAGTAGTTGGTCCACATTTCCAACCAGATTAAATTTTATAAAGCTTCCATCAAATACTGTGGCTTCCTGCCTGCTATTTAACACATAATGTGAAAACAATAAACCTAGGGATGTTGTTCAATAAACACCTCAAGTTTGGGAGAAAATGGCGCAAAAAACAATGATCAATCATGCATAAAGTTACATAGAGACAAAAAACAATTTGAAAATACACTGACAGACGACATGGTGGAAGAAAATTGCAAGAATCTTTCTCGTTTGTTAAAATTTACATGACAATTTGAAAGTGTGAAAAACGACAATAGCACACATTGTGAGTCATGCTGGTGATGACCACAAAGAACATGATAACGAAGAAGGAGAGAAATTTTACAGAACAAGTCACAGTGGAGGACTGAAGGCTACCAAGACTGCACTCGCTTATATTAAAAAAGGGGAGGGAAACATTACAGATGAACTGTTTAGATGCTACCATGATCTTGCTGCAAAGATAAGAAAGGAGGGTCAAAACAGAGACTCATTTCCCATTTCTTGAAAATACGATCCCTTCACCTACATTAAGTTTATATCAACCATCGTCTCTTTTATTAGTCCTCCACATTATCTGACATTTACAATTATCAAACTTCCTTCAGCCCCATTTAGATTAGATAATTAGCACACTACTGTATTTCAAACAGCCATCCCAAAATGCTTGTAAATGAATTAGTTGTGTCATATAACCTTCCCTGAACATGAATGTGATAACAGTGTACTCACTTTCATTTGTGACTGAACATGTTCGACGAGGTCTTTTACGAGCAGGGAGCATTGATGCAGAGTAATTTGTGGAAGCCAAGATTGATGAAATAGGTGAACCACTGGTGCTAGCAGCAGCATAATGGTGAGGCGGAGATTTCCGACGTAGGTCATACGGTGAATGGTGGCTAGAACTACTGCCACTGCTGCTGCCGCCACCACTTACATCAGGTGTATTCGTACTCCCGACTGCTGCAGAAGTGGCAGCTGTTGTGGACGTAGAGCTTGTGGAACTTGATGAGGCACCTGCGACAGCAGAACTGCTCGATGTTCTGCCTGTTCCAGGCATACTTTGATTCAGTTCCTGACATGGCAGTTCACATGGTTCTCCTAAAATAAATACATAACAACAATTATTTTAAAAACACAATAACATAATCACAAAACAAAATAATTTCCAAATCCAAACTAAAAGCCACATTTGACATCGTCACCTCAGAGTAGAGTGGAACACCTGCAGAGAGTGTTTTTGGTACATACAGCGTCACCAATGTGCGCCAGGATAGCCCAGTTGGTATACTTTCTTGCTACAGGCTGGACAGTCTGGGGACTGAATCCTGGTGAGAGCAAAATTTTCTGCTCCTGTCTAAACTGGCGCTGGGGCCCATTGCGCCGACCATAAAATGGGTACTGGGTTAATCCCAAGGGTAAAGCAGCAGAGGCATAGCATTAACCACCCAACCTCATATAACACTGAGGTGAAAGCAAGAGAATGGCTATAGCTCTATTCCCCTCCTGGGCCTTCATGGCCTGTTCTAGGGTAAACTTTAACTTTTTACCTTTATCTGCAACACCAACCTTCAAGAGAATTTTACTATTTGTGCATATCTCTGGTAGTATTTCATAACAAACACTTAAAATGCAATCTACATTCTTGACACAAAACTGAAGTTCCATTTTACCACAGAAAGTTATGACACAAAGCAGGCACAAATTAATGGTAGTAGCATTCTTCAAATACAAAGCATTGCGTCATCAGCATTATAGCAGAAGAATAAACAGTGTCCCAGCTTGTCAAAATGTACCCTGTACAGTTTATATATGAAGCCATTGTTTCATCTGGCTACATGCATCACTCTAACATTTGGGTTGCCTCATTTGAAGTAGGCGAGGAAGCAGTCACCACTATTCAAACTTGCTGAATCAGGGACCATATTTTTCAATGTAATGCAGCTTTGTAACCACTATATTTTGTGGAGCTGACAACCCACCCTCATCTAGTGCAAAAATTCAAGAAACAGTATTACAGCTATACCTCTATTCCGCCTCCATGCCTTCAGGCAATATGGGGTGAACTTTACCTTTCTACACACCACATTTAAAGAAGGTGCTGGAAATGGTGTTTTTTGCTAGCGAAGAAGTGCCACATAGAACAAACAAGTTATTCACTACACATCAAATGTCTCTTGGCGAAACTGAAAACACAGCATTTTCAATGATTTCATTCAGGTTGTCCCTGGTGTACGATTTATTACCATAAACCTCTTCTTTAACACATCCCACAGGTATAAATTACATGGGTTCAGATATAGTGAACAAGGTCACAATCCCCTAGTTTTTATTCTGTCATCAGAAATACTACAGCATACAGAATTATGAGTCTAGAGGTTCACATGGCAGTGTGGTTGAGGACTCACTTCTTCTGGAAAAAGGGTAATTGGCTGCCAACCCTTGAACATTAAGTCATTAGGTTCCTTTGCAGTATCAGAAACTGACTACCCAGTGATGTGGTATTGTATCCTACAAGCACCAGAGGCCTTAACACACAGAATAGAATTATTTGTGGTGTGAGGAATTGCAATGTCTTGCTGGAAAAATGCATAGGCTTTCTATAAATGACACAGGTGTCCAGGAAATGGTGTCAGAATGTGTGCTACCTATCACTGAAAATTAAAAAAAAAAATTGAGCCATATGATATTAGCTCATCTTGCAGGATATAACATACTAACTTATCATGCTCTGTCATTTCAGGAAGGAAAACAAAAAAACCTCACCCTGTAACAGGTCATGAAGGCCCCGGGGGCTATACTCTTTCTTTAACCTCCATGCTAGATGAGTGGGTGGTCAATCCCACACCCTGGCAGCTTTAACCCCAGGAGAGACTTAATATCCATTGAATACGAGGATGTGCGCGCCCCCGGGTCGTTATGGACAGGAACTGAACCCTTGCCCTCACCAGGTTTCAAACCCTGGACGTCCAGCCCTTTGTGGATCACTATACCACCTACACTATCCCAGCCACCACTTCATGAATGAACATGAAACTGCAGACCAGTACCAGTTAATCTGATCGTTCATGTATCATCTGAGATGAAACTAAGCTTCATTACTAAACAGATGAGAGTGGTACTAAAACATTAATTAATATACGTCTGGCACAGCTACTTTATTATATACGAGGCTACATATTTCAACCTTTTTAAACGATCATCATCAGGCCTTCTATCAGATCATGTCAACAGATGCTGTGTACACATTGGGATCCCAATATGTTTACATTGATAAAATACATAAAGTCTAGCAACTCAGTTACATAAGAAGTGATGTGTGTATTGCGTAACTATATGTAGTTAAAATATTTAAAATGGTGGGTGGGCATTACAACTATAACATCAGGTCCCGATAAAAGCTAAGTATTCCAAGTAATACTTAGCTATTATCAGGACCTGAAATCAAAGTTGTAACGCCCAACTACTATTTTAAATATTTTAACTACATATAGTTATGCAATACATACATCACTCCTTCTTATGTAACTGACTTGCTAGATTTTATGTATTTTATCAATGTAAACATATTGGGATCCCAATGTGTACATAGCATCTGTTGACTCGATCTGTTAGAAGGCCTGATGATGACCGTTTAGAAAGGTTGAAACATGTGGCCTCATATACAATAAAATAGCTGTGCTTGACGTATATTAATTAATGTTTTAGTATATTCCTAGCACATTGTGATGTCTTCCATCAAGATGACAGTGGAGTCAATTTGTCTATCACACATGCCCTCAGTGGGCTAGTTCACTAAGGTTAGACTTCCTTCATGATCTGTAATATAGAGGTCTGTGAATAACAGATGTGATCTTTGCTCTTCTGGGATGTTATGAAGTGGTGACTGGTAGTTACTTATCAATGTTTTGGGACAACCTATCAGTCCTACCTTCAAGGGTCAAGCACTTGATGGAACTCATAAGCTGGCCCAAAATATCGATAACGAACTATATATCAATGCTGCATTATGACCCAGAAAAGCAAAGATCGCACCAGAAGCAGAAGTCTGAAATCATGCCATAACAGAAGTTCTATACAGATGCAAAACCAACAGTTCTGATGCATTTTCTGGTGATAACGCAAACATGCATGTATGTTATTCAATTTTATCAAAATATTACCTGTGCAATGTCTCCAATCTAGCACCAACTTTGTCCAGTTTCTCCTCAGTTTGTTCCTGATATGCATGTTATCTTATGTCTAAAATGGAACCCATTATACTACACCATTTCACAAAATTTGTAAAATGTTTTTCAGTACAGAACTGGTGTTTCAGGAAATTTCCCTTGGTATTTACAACATTTTTTGTTGGATGTGCATTTAGCATATATAGTACAAAGAAGCACATACTGCTGCCAACAGAATGCTTATAGTGACTGCAGGTGTATAACATACTGCAAGCAATCCAATTTTGGCTACAAGCTAGCAAATGGCCTTTGTGTATAGAATAAGCAAACCCATGCAAAATCGCTAGTTACTAGGGTCATATACAATGATGACAATTTACTTTAATTTCCCACTGATCAATACACTAACATTCTTTATGGCACTATGTCCTACTTACGTAGAAACCTACACTACTATTTGTAAGAGAATTGCCAAAAACTAACATTAGCAAGACTACAGTCATACTAGCCACCGAAGCATATCTGGCAAACATATCAAATCTAGAAACAAGCCTAAAAGAAAACTTTTTAAGTAAAATGACTTTTACATCTTCTAACACGGATGTCGCAATAAACAATCTGCACATTATCTGACACACGTTTCATACAGTGCACTGTACATTTGCTCACACAAAATAATGGTATCTAGAGAGTAATATAAGCTTACTTTTCCTGTTCAGATGACAGCACAAACATGCACTTTCACTCTTACATGCCATGACACACCACTGTACATTAATCTAAGACACTAGGGAATCTGTACAATGCAGAAGAAAGTCAGCCACAAAGCACAATTTGTACTAAATATTGCACAAACTTGATTTTCATTCATATAATTACTGCACTCATCATTTTATACTCTGTTCTCTTTAAAAAGTGTTGCTACCATAAATATCAAGAAAAGAAATATAGTTTGTGCAAATTAAACACATTAAAATTTCACACTTTATTTTTCAGCAACAACAAGACAGCAAAACTTGTCAATTTATAAATACATTTCTCCCAGTCTAAATATTCACAGGGGGCGCAGATTATACTCTACTTAGATGAAGAGGAATGTAACTATACTTACTTCTACAATCTGGCAGTTGTGTAACAAGATACATGCAATGGATTAATATTCAAGTGAAATTACATTCAACGGGAATGTAAGCAGCCACAATAAAACATACTGGTGTTCTAAAAATACCCATGCAGTTCATCATGTTCATTCACATAACCTTAAATTCCATGCCTGGTGTGCAGCAAGTGCACACAAACCCATGCTTTTCAAAGAAAAAAATTTCTATTGCTACAGTTTTCAAAATAAATAAAAATACAGCAGTTTTACTGAAAATTTCAATTTACATAGATTTGCTATATGTGTCAGTTATAATGACTGTCATCAAATGATGCAAATGAATATAATGGAAGGTCAAGTTAGCAATGAGACAGCTCTCTTTTTTATAAAATATTGTCGTACTGAGGTTTCTCTTGTTGATGATTTTACCTTCCTTTATATACTGATGTAAAGGCTTTGCCTGAGGACAGTAATTATGACTGAAACATTTGGCAAAACTGTGTAAAATGAAACTGTTTCACGGAAAATCTGTTATATTTGAGTGTATTTATTTCAAAAAATGTATTGCTAACACAACAGGATGACTCCTCCAAGATCCTAATGATATGTTCAGTAAATTATTTAGAGAACAGATGAAGAAAGAACACATGACTACTTCACACAGAGCAATGCCTGGCACCCAAAGTACACTTCTGAATGACTGCCCCAAAAGAGGTATCTGGCAAATGGTCCATATCTCACACAATGTGGGATCCTAGATCTACAGATGTGAATATGATGGGTGGGGGGGGGGGAAGATAATTATGTGAACAAGCCACATTCTTTTTTGACGCTCAAAGATAAATTGCTAAGTTTTCAAGAAATGAGTTCCATCATGTGTCAATAAATATTTTCAGAAGGTGAGACATACTCAGAAGTTGGAGGTTGGAACTTCAAGAAGGTAAGTTGAACAGCTGGGAAAGCCCAACTCTAAACACCTGGCAGATGCAGCCTCCCTATGTGATAAAAGATCCCATGACAGCTACTGTGCTTCTGCACACAACTGAGATACAAAGCGAAATAAATGCCACAAATATTTTATTCATTAATTTTTTACAATACTTTACAATTTCCAAATACAGTAAATTCTGCTACCTAACAGGAGACGAGAAATAACATTTCAGTGCATAAATGGCTTTGTATTATAATGCAACCTGTAACAGGTGATAAAAGACTATCGAATAATTTGATTTCCGGATACTGAACTTCTTTCTCATACCAAGTAAGGCTAACATTCTTATAGAAATGTTGTACCTGTCCTGTTTGTACATACCATATGTCAATAAATTTTGGCAACTCTCCATGCTGTTCTTATTGAAGGGGAGTTATGAGGGAATGAACACACTGGCAAGGGAGAATATATTAACTTTTTTGGTTAATTCTCTACAAAAAAATGCTTTTAGAGCCTATCATTAATGTAATAACTTTCTTTTGGATGCCACTTTCTTGCTGGCCATTAACATTTTTCCAGACAACACCAAAGTGTGTTCCAATTCATAATGCTGTTGACTGTGATTATACAGTGAATGAGTATGGAATACTGGATGAATGATACTGACAAGGAAAAAGTGAAGTACCCAGAGAAAACCCAAACCACTGCCTGGACCTCAGCGGGAAGAGGCCAGTGACTAACACCCTCAGCCATGGTTCGGCCTGCAGAGCATGCTAAACTCAACTTCGGGGCACTATACTAAAAGCGTGTTTTCCAACTTAAATTATTCTTGAATTTGTAGGCTACTAAAGTTTGTCTTCCTATATATTTTCACACCATATATTTCGATTTACATATACACCGTCGCTAGTAACATATTTCGTGCAGTTTTTGTCAATATATACTGTAAGCGTAGAAGTTTTAAACCATCTGTTCACGTTAACAAACAAATCATTCATGCAACAATGAACGTAGTCGGTTTCTGCATGTCAAACAACAAAACCAATAATACTAAGTGACTATCGAATGCTTTATTCACTTTTAAAGGGATATACTGTTAATTCAAAAATTGCTTTTCACAAAAAATTTTATTGGAAAAAACACTTCTCATTACATCCTACATAACAATAAGCTGTCAATAGTAATGGGCCTCAGACGAGTCCAAACAGTAAGAAGGAAGTCTTTCAACTTACCAGAACTCGATAGGGATACATGTGAGAGCCTGTTTACAAGTTTTCTTCGTGATCTCCTTACATATGAGCGCGAAGTCGTGAAAGATGCACTCGGCATTTTAGATTTTCCTTTATATTTCACCATAGAATGACCTAAACAAAGGACACCCTTCCATCAAACCAGGCAGCCATTTTCTCATTCAGAGAACAATTCAGTGACGGCCCAATAAGAGCATTTCAAATTGTCACGTGACTACAGTAATTCCAGTATGATGGGTCTGATCCGTGGAATGGAGGGCTGCAGGCATACGGCATATTCTTGTTTAACTTCTGCAGGGGCGTGTTTTCTTCTCTCTGTCGTTTATGTTGCAAGTTTTTATATATGGAACTCCCCACATAACAGGTAATAATATTGCCACCTCTTGTCCATTTTATAATCCATACGTTGCGATCCTCGCTCTTGACAGGGTTGCCAACTATGTCACATATGGTCGTAGTGTGTGGAAATGAAACAAAGTATCTGTAGTAAGCGCATTATGAATGATGATGTATGTGTAGCTTCAATACACAATTACCTTCCCAGAGAATTTAATAATATAAAATGTCTTTACGTTGTAGGGATCATCCATCCACCATAAAGAAGAGATTCCTGAGCGTTTTCGTAATGATGTTTATATCTCCACTATTTTTATATTATTTTTCCCAAGAACAAATTCTTAAGGAGGTGAGTGCAGTTACCACACGATAAGGTGTTCTGTTTTGTGCCATCATTGCATAAAAAGTTATCTTGGTAACAGGGGCATGTTTACTTACCCGTCTGCTCTAGTAAGCCCACACCAAGAAACCTTTATGGCATAGTGGAGGTATAGCATCACACATTCTTAATCTTGGCGCTAGATGAATGTGAGTGGTCAGTTTCACGCTTCGGCCACTTTACCCTTCAAGGAAAGAGATTCTCAATACTCACTAAATAGGACGATGCGTGGGCCCGAAGGCAAGAGAAAAATACTCAGAAGTTGGGATTGAAACATGTTTATTTTAAAGCACTGTGTTGGTGAGGAATGTAAATTAATTCTTAGAAATGTGGCTGAAGGAGGATGTGGTCTGATGCATAGGCCACAACCCTCCCCCTCCATCCTTATTCCCGCTGCAAAACTGTGTCAACACATTATGTGGCTGTGCTTCAAAAACTGAATAGTTAAGTGGTAAAGACTGCTGAACACACTTACATATTCAACAAATTCCTTTTTTGTCACCAGTATGGCATTTACATGTTTTGGTTTGATTTTCATTACACTGTCATTGGGCTGTAGTACAACTATATGCAAAGGAAAACCATGCAATACTGTACACATTTACATTAAAGTAATAATTGAGAGATCAGTTTTACATTTATGTGGAGGATTTTCATCTTCACTTGATCAGACATGTTTTTAAGATTGTTACAGTTCTTTCAATTTGAGATGACAAGGTCAGTACAGATACTGGAAATATTAAGTCTGTGTATATGTCTTGGTGATAAACATGATGATAACACAGTACAACAGGGTTTGTTTTAAGTACTCTATGTTTTGATAGAAAATAGAATGCATACTGAAATAATGAAATGTGTAAGGTGCTGAGCAACATCTACAATGTAGAGTTTCTTCCTTGATGGCATAATGTTTTTACTAAATTCCTTCAAAATATTGGTAACTATTTTCCAGTGAACGGAGTGTAACATCCCTGAAAACCCCAATTTTCATCAACAACACTGACAGAACCGCGTATATTTCGTAGTTTGAGATTATCAGGATACAAGGAATTTAACTATCATTGCTAAAGATTAAATTGAAAGCTGTAGAGTCACATGCCCGCGTGTGTATTGCTTGGCAGGCTGTTTGTATATAGATGGCTCTCTGCTTTTTTCAGGCTACTCTGTGGCAGCTGTTGGGTCTGAGGATCCATGGCCTGCTTCCTGCTCTTGTTATTCCATTGTTACTTACTATGGTCCTCTTTCTTGGTCCACTCTGCATGCAGGGTTTTAGTGGACTGTGGAAATTATATACTGGTAGGTCTTTCAGTTCAGTGCATTTTATGCTAATTAGATTAGGCAACATACAAGTAGAGAGATCGTTTGAGTTTTGAGGATGTAATTAATTCTGTTTTCTGCCTGCACAATTTAAATTTTTTTTTCTACAGTTCACTGTACTGATAGACTGAGCAGAGACGTAAACCACATGATTTATTAACCTCTGCCTTTTGTCTCTGGGTGGAAAGTTTGAAAGGTCAATTGCGACTGGATAACTGGAAGCCTATCAGACATACAGCAGTGAAGAAAAATGCTTTGTACTTCAGCAATCAGAGCATTAAAAATAAGTTTTCTTCTATTTTGTAAGTTAAAATCAGTCTTCCTGTTACAGGCATGGGCATTACCAGGACTTTCAAAGGTTGGAGGTGGGCAGGGAGGAGGGAAGCTTGAAAACTAACATTAAGCCATCTAAGAATATTTATATGGATTGTGCCAGAATCTTTATTTTATACATCCCTTTGTGATATATAAATTATATTAGAAAAAGCCATTTATCACAGCTAAAATTTTTGTTATCAGTAATAATATTTATTGCAACATGTTTTGGCCAGCTTGCCCATCGTCACATAATACAAAACATGAAATAGCTGGAAGGGTTAATCCCTCCAAATATTTTGTATTTTATGTTATCTGATGATGGCCAAGCCAGCCAAAACATGTCGTAATAAATATTAATACTAATAATAAAAATATTTAGTTGTGATCGACAGTTTTTTGTTATATGATTGTGCTAGAGTTTTGGATCTCTGTATTAAAGTAAAAGTGATTTTTGAACATATTTAGTGTGTGTTATATTTTCTGTCTTTTTTACTGTCAGTCTCGTACAAAACTCTGATGGAAGGGATTGAGGGGGGGGGGGGGGGGGGGGGGAGGTTTTTTTTTTTTTCCCCCCCCCCCCCCCCCCCCCGACCCCTGTTATGGGGGGGGGGGGGGGGGGGGGGGGGCATAAAAAAAGAGGTTTTTAC
>Ga0123355_10019946_pt1 | contig 10685 bp, 9 predicted proteins | sample TergutEmb28metaG_3_FD_89872 | JGI IMG/M metagenome (GOLD analysis project Ga0123355, IMG submission 89872) | Embiratermes neotenicus P1 segment gut microbial communities from Petit-Saut dam, French Guiana - Emb289 P1 | ecosystem: Host-associated > Arthropoda: Insects > Digestive system > Gut ...
CGGTAGACCCTGAACATCAAGGAATGGGGTTAGGCAAAAAGTTGATGGAGCAAGCAATATGCTACGGTGTTGAACACGGTGCAACGAGGGGCTTTTTAGCAGCCGATATATTGAACAAAAACGCAATCGGATTATTTAATAAATACAATTTCTTAGCGAAAGATTCAGATAGTGAATTGCAAATGATTAGAGCGTAAGTTTGCCTCAATCATTAATAGCGTCATTTCCATCTTTCGTAATACGCATCATATAAAGAAAGCGGTGAACTTATGTACAATCTTTGCTTATTCGACCTGGATGGCACTTTAACAGACCCAAAGGTTGGTATCACAAAGTCTGTAAAACATGCGCTGGCACATTTTGGCATAGAGGTGCCAAGCCTAGACGCGCTGGAGAAATTTATCGGCCCGCCCCTACGGGATTCGTTTCGGGAATTTTACGGCTTCACACCGGAAGAAGCCGAGCTAGCCGTGGCCAAGTACCGGGAATACTTCCCCACCAAAGGTATTTTCGAGAACGAGCTATACCCTGGAATAATGGAAACACTGGCAAAATTGCAAGCCCATAACATAACCATGGCTATGGCCACATCCAAGCCCACCATTTATGCCGAAATAATAGCCGAGCATTTTGGCTTTAAGCGATATTTCACAGCGATTATAGGCAGCGAGCTAGACGGCAGGCGCGGAAAAAAAAGCGAAGTGATAGAATATGTATTGGAGACTCTTGACCCAAAGCGCCAAATGAAACCCATAATGATAGGCGACCGCAATTACGATATTATTGGCGCAAATGAAACTGCCATCTCTAGCATAGGCGTCACCTGGGGGTACGGATCGCAGGCAGAATTAGCGGCCGCAGGGGCGACTTTTATAGCAGGCAGCCCCGGTGAGCTTAGTGAAATTATTTTGCGGCAGTAATTTTGCCCAAATACTTATAAAGTAGCCTTCTTTCGAAATCACACTTTTCGATTTCGAAAGAAGGCTACTTTAGTCGCTACATTGTGAACAAAAACTCCTGCACTAGGCTTACTACCCGGCCGTCTTGCACTTCTATAAAGTGGACTGCGGTGGGGAAAAAGTATTGCATAAATTCGTCCGGGTTGTTTGTTACATGCAACCTATTGCCGTCTGTGTCTTCTACGAATAGTAGCATAGTGTCGAAGAAGGTGAATTCAGTTTCGTTTGTAATTTCGAAAGACAGGGTTTCAATGCCGGCCTGCTGTACATAATGCCAATGTGATTCGCTATGCCAGTTTGGCCGTATGTGGTAACCACTTGGGAAATCGTATTGCGTTAGCCCCAGTTCTTCTAGCGCTTGGGCGTCGTTCCATTCTATGAATATGATGGAATTTAAGGAAGCATCGTGGGTAAACCCTGGCTGCTCGCCGGCGTTATATCCTACAAAAACTTTCACCGGGGTGATATAAAGCCTGTCGCCGCGGATTTCAATAAAGCCTGATAAGGCTTCGGCTTCGCCGTGCTGTGGCGGGGTTGTGGTTTCGCCGTTGCAGCCTACCAGCAGTAGCATGGATAGGCATAACGCGATTAGTATGATTATTTTTTTCATCTTGCACCTCCTTTATTTTAAACGACATTTTCTGGGATTTGTTCCATAAATATTTTTTTGCTTGCGCTCGCCAGGCTGTGCTGATTGTAAAAAACATTGACAAAATATCGCCGAACAAGCAAGCTATAGTGAAATAATTCGAAATCAGTCTCACCTGTCGCGGCAAAAACACCCAAAACGCCTTATCTCGGCGCTTTAGGTGCTGCTCGGGCGAAACCGTTTCTCATTAGAGTTCTTCTGAAATTGCAAAGAACGCCATTTCAGAAAAAACAAAAGATTGAAAAGGATTGAAAATGTAACTTTTCCGACCCTCCCCTACGGGAATTTCGGAAGAAGTCTATTTATTTAATATAGCAGAAAAGCCATAAAATACGAAATGAGGCCAAAAATGCGAACTATCATAACAATTTCTATATTATTAGCCTTCATCTTAACCTTTGCCGCCTGCGGCAGAACGCAGCAATACCAGCCACCCCAATACACCCCCACCCCATCCCCAACTTCCACCGCAGAAACCCATACCCCCATCCCGCCGCCAACACCAACGCTAGAGCCGTCACTCGTGGCAAAACCCACCCTTTCAACCATATCCGGCCAAGTGCAAAAAATCGAGGGGATGCTAACCCCCGCCAAGGAAACCCACCTATATGCAGATTTCACAAAAATCCACATACAAGACCTTCAAGGCAACCCGGCCATCATTTACGCAGTGGGATGGGCAAGAAACTGGGTTGGTACGGTCGTAATCGGCGATATCTCTCCAGGCGCAAAAATTACCGCATATTTTATGGAAACCTCTGGCCGCTACATTCCCATGGCTATCCGAGGGGAAACCTCTGGCAAAAACGTAAACATAGGCTGGTTTTTCCAGCTGGGTGACACGGCCTACGCCGTAAACAGCCAAGGTTTCGCATTCGCCACAGATGAAAACACCGTATTTGTGCAAGATATCCCCACTGCGCCCGGCTTCGCTGGCCCATGGAATATCAGCTTTTACAGCTACGGCATCCCTTTGGCAGTGGTCCACGACGGCCATGGGCTGGCACAGAGAGTGTATATGCTAAACGACCATATGGATTTCTCCCTGCAAAACCTCCCTACCCTGCTACCGCCATCACAACCGATAGGCGATTTTGAAACCTTGCATCTGCCGGTTTTCGCTAACAACTTACTGGTTGAAGGCCTGCCAACCCTGGCCGCCTCATGCGGTACGGTTCTAATCCCCTACACCGCCGCCACCACTTTAATTGGCTACGGTGTGATGCGAATTTTCAGCGAAGGCGGGCAATTGCAGCTTTTCTCCAGTGATGGCTCTGGGGCGGGTAGCCTAACCCTGGTGTTGAACGACAACGAGGCCGTACAATTCGGTGGGAGACGGCTGCCTATGCCCCTGCCGCCCATGCTGATAGACGGTGTGGTTTATGTACCGGCAATCTCCCTCTTCCGAGGAATCATGCCATTCTCCAACGGCCATATCCTACCTAGCCGCATAGAACTATACCAGAATGAACTCTTCCCGCAGGGGCCGCATTTTTTTGCCAACTATAACCCTGAACAAGCTGTAAACCTGCCCGTTTTCGTGAATGGCCAGCCCATAAATGCCGCATTGCAAACCATCACAGACAACTATCGCTTTATAGCCGGCCAGGGCACAATCTACAGTACAATACTGATGATAGAACTAGCCCCGGTACTGCAATCTCTAGGCTACAGCTACAGCCAAAGCGATTGCGGCGAAGGTTTTTATATCCACAGCTACACCTCTGCCACAGAATGGATTTACACATACCCGGTGCTTGGCCGCTTCACCCGGCCAGCCACCATAGATGGCCGCATCTATGTGCCGTTGTTCTGTTTTTTTAGGGATGCATGGCCGCATGCTAATGTGGCGGTGTATGATGGCGGGATTTATATTGGTATGTAAATGAAAAATGGTCTCGCCAAAGCGGCGCATGAAACGCCAGAATTGAACGTTTTTGTCGCCGCAGGCGAGACCGTTTTTAAATTAGTTCGCTATGCTATAAAAACTCTCCTTAGCCGCACAATTGTTATCGAATAGCGTGGGCGCGCCCCAGTTTCGCCAGCTTTCGTGGTCGTTTTTGCCCCATATTGTTACGGTGTCTATGTGGGCGGCGTATTTTTTGTATAGGGCGAATAGTTCGGCGTACATTTGGGCTTGGCGGGCGGATTCTTCGGGCGTTAGGGGGTTGGAAGGTTCTTCTGGCGAGCCGAAGGTGATGTCCAGCTCTGTTATGCTAATGTTTGCGCCGGTTTTTATGAAGCGATCCATAGCGTCTTGCACTTGGGTTATGTTGTAGTGGAGATGGTTGTAATGGCTTTGCATTCCTATTCTTTCTATTAAAAGGCGGCCGTCGTACTCTGGGTGGGATTGCCACTTGGCGTTTATTTCTTCTGTCATTTGAGCTATTGCGTCGCGCTTGTTTGGCACATGTTCATTGTAGTCGTTGTAGCTTAGGATTGCGGCAGGGTCGTACTTGCGGGCATAGTAGAATGCATCGAAAACAAAATCTGTGCCGCATTCGCCGGGGGCGGCGCCGTTGGCATAGGCTAGGAACCAATGCCCAACCGCCATGGGGTTGTCCGATTCCCGGCGGATATAATCCCGCCAGTTGCCGCTGTATGGCTCGTTGTAACGGTCTACGAAGGCCTCGTTTATTACATCCCATGCGTAAACCTTGCCGCTGTAGCGGCTTACATATCTTTTGATAAATTCGTGTAGGTTGGCCTTAGCTTGGGCGCGTGGCAAAGGCGTGCCAGTCGGGGTTTTGTTAAGCCAATCTGCAGATTGCCCGTGCCATACAAGGGTATGGGCGATTACGGCCATGTGGTTTTCATTTGCCCAGGCAACCAGCCTATCTGCCTCTTGGAAATGGTACACCCCAGGGGCAGAGCTAATGTACACAGGTTTCATGGCGTTGCCTGGCGAAACCACATTGTAGTGATGGCGGTACATTTCTAGCATGCCTGGGTTATCCCAGTCGTTTGGCTGGCCGTTTGTTTCCCAATTGTACACCGAGAAAATATTGCCCACTTTAAAGTAATCCGCAAATGTTTTGTGTAGCGATGGTAATGTTAAATCCCATTTTTTCATGTTTGGCCTCCTTGTTGGTTTGTTATTTCAGTTGGTCGCATTTTGGCACCAACTGGATTGATATTTCTATTATGTACTAAGGTTGTGGGGTTGGCAATTGGAGGCGGGCAAATGGCCGGTTAGGTTGCGTGAATGGTAGATGGAGGACTACATGCCGTCTTTCACAAAAAAAGACGCCCGAAGCCCAAGCTCCAAGCGTCTTTCCACATATCACGCCGCCGCCAAAATCTCCCCAACATCATCCCCATCTACAGTCTCATTTTCTAGCAACATCTCTGCCACGGCTTCTAGGGAATTGGCGTTCTCTCGCATTATCTCTAGGGTGCTTTCATAAACCTCTCGAACCAGCGCTGCGGTTTCGCTGGCGATTTTTTCATCCTGTTTTAGCATGGTAAGGTCTACAATTTCTGTCCCCATGCCGAATTTCGCTACATATTGCATGGCTGTGGCTGTGGCCTTTTCTATATCATTGGATGCGCCGGTGGTTATGTTTTCGCTGCCAAATTTTATTTCCTCTGCGGCGCGGCCGGCTAGGCTTACCATCATCTGCTGGCGCAGGTCAGTTTTGGTATAGTACATTCGCTCCTGTGGGATGTTTACGCAAAAGCCTCCTGCCCCGCTTGTAGACGGGATTATCGTCACCTTTGCCACCCGATTGCCCACCAAGGTGGCGGCTATGGCGTGGCCGGCCTCGTGCCAAGCCGTGACCATGCGCTCTTCTTGGCGAATTTGGCTGCGGTCTTTCTTCTCGCTGCCTGCCAGGGCGGTGTAATACGCCGCTGTAATGTCGCTGGCTTCTATTTGCCGGGCGTTGCGGCGGGCTGCGTTTATGGCCGCGTCATTAAGCAGCCCCTCTAGCATAGCACCGCTGAAGAACACCGTATCTGTGGCCAGTTTTGCCAAATCCACATCCAGCCCCATGGGCTTGCCTTTGGCGTGCAGGTCTATTATCTGACGGCGGGCGGTTATGTCTGGCAGGCCAATTTCTACCCGGCGGTCGAGGCGCCCTGGGCGCAGCAGCGCCTCGTCTAGGGTGTCTGGGCGGTTTGTTGCCGCAACTACCACAATGCCGGCGCTTTCTGCAAAACCTTGCATTTCTGTAAGCAGGGCGTTTAGGGTCTGTTCCCGCTCGTCATTGCCATTTAAGCCGTCGCTGCGTTTTTTGCCAAGGGCGTCAATTTCGTCTATAAAAATCACACCGCTTCCGGCCTCGCGGGCTTTTTTGAACAAATCCCGCACACGCGCCGCGCCCACCCCCACATACATTTGCACAAAATCCGAGCCGCTTACCGCATAGAACGGCACGCCAGCCTCCCCGGCCATTGCTCTGGCCATTAGGGTTTTGCCCGTGCCAGGCTTGCCATGGAACAAAATCCCCCGTGGCATACGCGCGCCATATTTTGCAAATTTCTCTGGCCGCTTTAGATAATCTACAATATCCTTCACGCTTTCTTTGGCCTCTAGGTTCCCGGCCACATGCCGGAAATCGCAGGCCGCCTCTCCTGCCGCCACATTCACCATAACCGGGCTAAGCCCGCTTTTGGCCTTGGCCATACCGCTGCGCCTATACAGCAACAGCCCAAGCCCAGCCACCAGCGCCAGGGTGATACCAATCTGCAAAAACCCAGCATCTCCAGGGCTGGCCTCGGTAACGGTAACCCCTTGCAGCAGCAACATTTCCTTAAAACCCTCCCGGCGGGGGTTGTTTGTGCTAAACTGCCCGGCCTCGCCAGCCAAACTAAAGCTAATAATCGCACCGCTGCCCATATTCACAGCCTCTACTCGGCCATCCTCCAGTGCGCCCATGAAATAATTGTATTCCACAAACTCTGCCCCTGCCCGCCCGCGAAAATAAACCCCGGCCAAAATACCTCCCACCAGCAGCAAAATAGCGGCACAACCCAGTATGTTTTGGTACTTCTTTATAAACGCCACAGCAATCTCCCCTTTAATATGTATTGTCACTAGCCCGCATATTATAAAGCCTGCCGCAGGGAAAAAGCCAATGTAAGTTTTTGAATTTTAGGGAAAAAATTCATGGCTATAAAAGGTGAGAAACTTCTGCGGTGCTATAGTCAGTGAAACCAAAAACCATCCGCCAAAGCTTGTAGTTTTACTGTACTGCTGTGTAAGCACCTCCTTGCGCGCATCTAGTACACTGCGTCGTTGTTTTTGCGTTTGCAAATTCAGTTGGTCGGATTTTCCGACCAACTGAATTTTTTGCCATAATAAAACTGCAACCTCCAAACTTCTATGGTTTGCTTATAGAACAAACGAAAACAATACCGCAAAAGCGACACCAGAACCGCAAAAAACAAGACGTTTCCAGCGTTTCTGCTGCAACAGGCGAGGCTATTTTCTAATTATTTCACTATACCGGTTCGCCCATTACCCCATCCCCAACCAACAAACCACCCATAAAATCTCAATTTTGCCATTTCCATTAAAAAATGTCTTGCATTAAGTCCAAACCTATGCTAAACTCCTTTCCGTTGGGAGGGTTCCCGAGTGGCCAAAGGGGGCAGACTGTAACTCTGTTAGCTAAGCTTTCGAAGGTTCAAATCCTTCTCCTCCCAGAAAGCAAAGGGCGCAAGCCAAACCCAAAAAAGCTACCTTAACCCAAGGTAGCTTTTTCCATCCCCCTCGCCCATCGCCGGGGAGGCAATTCCATGGGAATGTAGTTGAGGCTTCAGGGTGCGTCTCGTAGCCGGGTACTGTGTTCGTGGCTGTGGCGCCACCAAAATGGCAAGAGGTTTTTCTAGCATCTATACTCAAGGAGGATTATCATGAACCTAGCACAGGCCGAAGCAATTATGAAAAAGTATAACCAAGAGCCGTTTCATATTCAGCATAACCAGATTGTATCTGGTGTTATGGGGTATTTTGCCAGCAAGCATGACCCGCAGAATGAGGAATATTGGCGCGTGGTAGGGATTCTTCATGATACAGATTTCGAGCAATACCCAGAGGCGCATTGTGTCAAGGGCGTGGAATTGTTGCAGGCCGAAGGCGTGCCAGATGATATCATCAAAGCTGCCATGAGCCACGGCTGGGGGCTAACGGAAACACCTTACCAGCCAGAGAGTTTTATGGAAAAGGTTCTTTTCACCGTGGACGAGCTTACGGGCTTAATTGGCGCAGCAGCGCTTATGCGCCCCAGCAAAAGCACATTGGACATGGAGCTTTCTAGCGTGAAGAAGAAGTTTAAAGATAAAAAATTTGCCGCAGGCTGCAGCCGCGACACAATAAGAAAAGGCGCAGAAATGATGGGTTGGGAACTTGATGAAGTCATCAACGAAACACTCCTGGCCATGAGAGAGGTGGAGAAAAATGCAAACTAATGCATACGATGTGCTTAAAGAGCGCGGCTTTATAGCCCAATGCACCCACGAAGACGAACTCCGGGAGCTGATGGGTAAAGAGAAACTCACATTCTACATGGGTTACGACCCCACCGCAGACAGCCTTCATGTGGGGCATTTGCTTACGCTAATGGCTCATTCACATGTACAAGCCGCCGGGCATAGGCTTATCACCCTAATGGGCACAGGCACCGGCATGATTGGCGACCCAACCGACCGCACAGACATGCGCCGGGTGTTAACCCGCGAAGAAATCGCCCACAATATCGCCTGCTTTAAGGAACAATGCTCACGCTTCGTGGATTACAATGACGGCAAGGCCATAATGGAAGAAAACGACTGGCTGCTGGGCCTGAATTTGCTAGAGTTTATGCGGGAGTATGGTGTCCATTTCTCTGTAAATAAAATGCTGGCGGCAGAATGTTACAAATCTAGGCTGTCCGAGGGGCTGTCTGTATTCGAATTCACGTACATGCTACTACAGGCCTACGATTTCTTGCATCTGTACCGCCGTTACGGCTGCGTTTTGCAGCTTGGCGGCAGCGAGCAATGGTCAAATATTATCGCAGGGGTAGAGCTGATTAGGAAAGTAGAAAAAAAATCCGCCTTTGGCCTTACCTTCGAAATCCTCACCACCAGCGATGGCAAAAAAATGGGTAAATCCATGGGAGGCGCAGTATGGCTAGACGCCGCCAAAACCTCACCGTTCGATTTCTACCAATACTGGCGCAACACCGAAGACGCCGTGGTTATCCGCAACTTAAAGCTGCTAACCTTCCTGCCACTTGAGGAAATTAACGAAATGGCAAAATGGCAAGGCGCAGAGCTTAACCGCGCCAAAGAAATACTAGCCTTCGAAATAACAAAAATAGTGCATGGCCAAGAAGAGGCAGAAAAAGCCCAGGCTGCCGCCCACGCGCTTTTTGCAAAAGGCAGCGAAATGGACTTAGAATCCATGCCCCAAACCGAAGTGCCGGCAGGCCTTAGCATAATCGAACTACTAGAAACCATGAAACTAATCCCCTCCCGCGGCGAAGGCCGCCGCTTAATAGCCCAAGGCGGCGTAAGCATTAACGGCGAAAAAATCACCGCCCACGACCATATAATAGAAGCAGCAGACTTTAAAGATGGTTTCGTTTTGGTGCAAAAGGGCAAAAAGATTTTCCACAGGGGCAAACTGATATAAAAGGAGAATGCATATGCTAATCCCTGCAATAAACCTGCCGGGAAGAGGCAACGAAGCCATCGAATTCTACAAAACCGCCTTGGGTGCAGAAGTTGTTGATATTGGCATTACCATCCTCACATTGTTTGGCACAAAGTTCTGCATAGAAGACGACAAAGACGAAGCAGGCATTAATAGCGGGCTAACCATGAATGTCTTTCTTGCTAGCAAGGAAGAAGTCACCGCTGTTTTTAACAAACTAGCTGAAAAAGGGCAGGTTGTAGAGTCCTTAAAACCAGACCATTGGACATCACTATGGGGCTTCGTTGTTGACTATTTTGGTGTTAGATGGTGCATAGCCGTAGAGCATAGCTAAAAATTTTGCAATAAAACCCGCCGTAAGTTTATGGCCCACATCACAAAATCAACTAATTACAATCTGTAATTAGTTGAAATCCGTTCCAACCTAAAAAAAGGAGGCCTCCCATGATAATCAACCATACCGACATAGCCACAACCGCAGTAACCCCGGCACAATTCCCTACTACAGATTGGCCGGAGGTGGCCTTCGTGGGCAAATCTAATGTGGGTAAATCTTCGCTTATAAATGCCATGCTGGGCCGCAAGCGCCTGGCTCGCACCAGCCGCCAACCCGGCAAAACCCGCACCATCAACTTTTTCACCGTGGAAGACAAACTCTATTTTGTAGACCTCCCCGGCTATGGCTACGCCCGGGTTTCTAAAAGCGAAAGCGAAAAATGGGGCGCAATGGTAGAAGGCTACCTACAAAACCGCCCGCAGCTAAAACATATCTTCCTATTAACAGACATCCGCCACGAACCCGGTGAAAACGATAAAATGCTATACGAATGGTTTCAGCATTACAACCTACCCATCACCCTAGTAGCCACCAAAAGCGACAAACTAAAACGCAGCCAAATAGCAAAACACACCGCAATAATCCGCAAAACCATCTCAAACCCGCCTCCCGCTGCCCCCCCCATACCCTTCTCCAGCGAAACCCGCGACGGCCGAGACAACTTGTGGGGAATCATACTGGACAGCTGCGGCCTCGCTATGCTATGATAGAAGTTAGAAGCTAGAGGCAAGAAGTTAGAAAAACAACAGACAAATCACATATCCACACAAGAATTTGCAATTTGAAAACAACATCACAGGGTAGCAGCCCTTTGAAACATCCAACCATCTGCGCACACAGCGCACCCACGCAGCAAAGCGAGGAAGCAAGCCAGGCTTAGCCTGGCGCAGCGGCGAGGCTTGGGGCGGCAGCCCTCCAAAACATCCAACCATTTGCGCGCACAGTGCGCACCCGCAGCAAAGCGAGGAAGCAAGTCAGGCTTGGCCTGGCGCCGCGACGAAACTTAGGGCGGCAACCCTCCAAAACATCCAACCATCTACGCGCACAGTGCGCACCCGCAGCAAAGCGAGGAAGCAAGCCAGGCTTGGCCTGGCGCAG
>Ga0123355_10019947_pt1 | contig 10685 bp, 11 predicted proteins | sample TergutEmb28metaG_3_FD_89872 | JGI IMG/M metagenome (GOLD analysis project Ga0123355, IMG submission 89872) | Embiratermes neotenicus P1 segment gut microbial communities from Petit-Saut dam, French Guiana - Emb289 P1 | ecosystem: Host-associated > Arthropoda: Insects > Digestive system > Gut ...
AACCCCGCGCTCTTTCCCCGCCCGGGGACGACTTCGCTCTTTGTCAAATGCGGTCCCATCACCACGGCGCTTGGTGGAAGCGCAGCGGCTGGCCTTGTCCCGGCGTCACCACCTCGCCTTCCCACATCACACACCGGCCGCGGATGATGGTGCCGACCGGCCATCCGGTGACCGTCTTCCCGTCGTAAGGTGTCCAGCCGCATCGCGAGGCGATCCAATTGTTGCGGATCGTCGAGCGCCGCTTCAGATCGACGATCGTGAAATCAGCATCATAGCCCGCCGCGATCCGACCCTTGTTGGCAATGCCGAACAGCCGTGACGGTCCCGCGTTCGTGAGATCGACAAAATGTTCGATGGTCAGCCGCCCCGCATTCACATGGTCGAGCATGACGGGCACAAGGGTTTGCACGCCGGTCATGCCCGAGGGGCTTTCCGGATAAGGCATCGTTTTCTCGGCCAGTGTGTGGGGCGCATGATCGGAGCCCAAAATGTCGACAATGCCCTGGCGCAGCGCAAACCACAGGCGATCCTGATGGCTTTTGCCGCGCACCGGTGGGTTCATCTGCAATTTCGTCCCGAGTTGCGCGTAATTCTCGCCGCTCAAGGTCAAATGATGCGGCGTCACCTCGACACTCGCAATGTCCTTATACGCCGCAAGCAGATCCATTTCCTCGGCGGTCGAGACATGCAAGACATGAACGAGGGCATGTTTTTCCCGCGCGATGCGCAGAAGACGCTGGGTCGCGCGCCATGCGACTTCCTCATCCCGCCAGATCGGATGGGAGGAGGGGTCATTTGCCACTCGGAGCACCTTGCGCTCATTGAGGCGAAATTCATCCTCGCAGTGAAACGCCGCGCGCCGCCGAGTCTGGCTCAGAATGGCCGCGAGCGTTTCATCTTCGGCGACGAGAAGTGAGCCGGTGGACGAGCCCATGAACACTTTCATGCCGGCTGAACCCGGTAGCCGTTCAAGCTCGCCAATGTCGCGCCAATTCTCGGCTGTCGCGCCAATCCAGAAAGCATAATCGCAATGGATGCGGCCCTTGGCGCGGGCCATTTTATCGGCGAGCGTGGCGGCATCTGTCGTGAGTGGCTTGGTATTCGGCATTTCGAAAACCGCCGTGACGCCGCCGAGCACAGCGGCGCGCGAGCCGGTTTCCAAATCCTCCTTATGGGTCGCGCCCGGCTCGCGGAAATGGACCTGGCTGTCAATCACGCCGGGCAGGATATGGAGGCCCGCAGCCTTGATCGTCTTGCCGGCGTTCGCCTTGGCGAGATCGCCGGTCTCGGCGATTTTGCCGTCCCTTATGCCGATATCGCGTATAAAGATCCCTGTGTGATCAACGACCGTTCCCTCTTTGATAACGAGGTCAAAACTTTGCGGCACTGGCGGATTCCTGACAAAAAACTGGCTTGCGCCTTGCTCCAAAAATCCCATTTTCTCATTGGAAAGTGAGATGGCCAAGCTTTGCCGCAAAAAGTCGCGAAAATTCAAGGCTCAAGGTTCTGGATAACGGAGCACAAGGCAAGGCCGGGTGTCAGTTGCACGCTCGAACCGAAATCAAATCGGCCGAGAGTTGAAACGAAACCCATGCCGGTCCGGCATCTCGTAATTTTGGAATGAATTCATCCAAATTCACGAGGATTTTGGAAAAGGGCAAGACACAAGCCGAGGGTTTTATGGGTAGCAAGATTTGTGTTCTTCACGATCGCGGCGTGATCGAATTGACCGGTGACGACACGACCGGATTTCTGCAAAGGCTCATCACCAATAGTGTCAAGGACATCCCGCCTGGGGAGAGCCGCTTTTCCGGGCTGTTGTCGCCGCAGGGCAAGCTCCTGTTTGATTTTTTCGTGGTTCCGTTGCCGCCGGACCAAGGGCAGGGCTATCTCTTCGATTGCGTGAAAGCGCAAGTCGCCGACCTCGTCAACCGTCTGAATCTGCATAAATTGCGCGCCAAGATAAAGATCACCGATCGATCCGAGGAATTAGGTGTGGCCGCCATCTTGGGCGAAGAGGGAGCAGCGGGCGCAGATGGCATCGTTTTTCGGGACGGTCGCGCACCGTTTATGGGGCTGCGCCTGATTGCGCCCCACGGGGTTTTGCAGACCTTCGAAGAGGCGCCCGAATCGGATTATGAAGCGCATCGGATCGGGCAGGGCGTGCCAAAGGGCGGCGTCGATTTTACCTATGGCGACGCCTTTGTGCATGATATCAACCTCGATATGCTGAACGGTGTTGATTTCAAGAAGGGCTGCTATGTCGGGCAGGAAGTTGTCGCCCGGGTGCATTACCGCAAATCAGCGCGCAAGCGTATTTTGAAGATCGATGTTGAGGGGCCCACGCCCTCGCTTGGGACGCCAATCACCGCGGGCGAAATGCGCCTCGGCGAAACCGGCTCGGCCAACGGCCACGAGGCGCTGGCCACCTTACGCCTCGACAAGCTTGAGGAAGCCCGTGCTGCGGGCCTTGCGATCAGGGCCGGCGAAGCCACCGTGGATGTGACTGTGCCGCCTGAGTTGATTGAGGCGGCCGCCGGGGTCGAAAAGCGGCTTTAATCGATTCTGCAAGAGCGGGTGCGAAAAAGTGGGTTCCGGTTTTTCGTAAAAATTCCGCTCTAATTTATGAGTGCCGTGAGACGGTTGGATCCAAGATCATTGCCTTTCCCATCCAGATCGGGACAATCAGATCCTCACAATTTGTCCCGGTTAAAACATGGCCCAGATTTCGACGTCACTTGGCCTCGATAGCAAGCCGCGCTGCCCTTGGCCCGGAGCCGATCCGCTCTATCTCGCCTATCACGATGAGGAATGGGGTGTGCCGGAGCATGACGACCGCGCGCTCTTCGAAAAGCTCATGCTGGACGGTTTTCAGGCCGGGCTTTCCTGGATCACGGTGCTGCGCAAGCGGGAGGCCTTTCGCGCTGCCTTCGATCATTTCGATCCGGAAAAAATCGCCCGTTACAAGCGACCCAAAATCGAGTCCTTGATGCAAAATGCCGGGATCATCCGCAACCGGGCGAAAATCGAGGGCAGCGTGGATTCGGCCATGGCCTATCTCAAAATCCAGGAGAAGGAAGGGTTCAGCAAGTACCTTTGGGGATTTTTCGATGGCCGCGCCATTGAAAATACTTACACTGACGTCAGCCAAATTCCGGCGCAGACACCGCTCTCGGTCAAGATCGCCAAGGATTTGAAAAGCCGGGGTTTTCGTTTCTGTGGGCCAACCGTCGTCTATGCCTTCTGTCAGGCCACTGGCATGGTGAATGATCATTTGGTTAGCTGCTGGCGGCATGCCGCGTGCTCAGCTCACATCCGCTCTCATGCTTAGAAGATCAGCTAGCCGGCCGATCCCAGAAACCAGGGCTTGGGTGCGGCTGCCCTCCGGCAAGCGGCTTGATCTCTTGAACCCGACGCCTTTCGATTGGGAGGATCAGGATCTCGCCCTGGGTCTTGCCCGGACCTACCGCTGGGGTGGGCATTCCGCCTGGCCCTTGCCGCTCTCTGTCGCCCAACATTCGCTTTTCGTGCTGACTTTGCACCGGAGCCTCTTTTCCGAAGAAGCTAATCCCACGACGGAATTGCGCGAATTGCTGCATGATGCGGATGAGGGCCTTCTGGGTTTTGACTGCATTTCGGTGGTCAAGCCTTTCCTTGGCGAGGCCTATCGCACTTTGACGGAGCGCTTGGAAAGCGCCATTGCCTTGCGCTACGGCCTCCCGGCCTGGACCGCGGCCGAACGCAAGATCCATAAGAAGGCGGACCGGATTGCCGCAGCAAGCGAAGCGGTCCATGTGGTGGGGTGGACGCCGAGCGAGGTGCGCCACACTTTGCGAATCCCTTTCCCGGTTTTGCCGGAGGATCCGCTCTTTGAGATTTTTGGCGGCACACCTTGGGAGCCTTGGCCACCGGCCGTGGCTGCCGAGCGGTTTCTGGCAGAACTCGATCATTTATCCCCCCAAAAGCCGTGACTCCTCTTCGAGCTTCGCGAAATTGTTATCAAAAAAGGGCAAATGCTGAGCGCATGGATATTTCCGATTCGGATAGAGGTTTCTATTCGCAAGTCGAAAGGCCGGATGCGATGCTTCGCATCGGCTTCAAATAAAAACGCATTGAAATGGAGGCGTGGTTGGCTCTGCTCATTCATGTCTGCCCGCTGTCGCGGCTTACCGAAACGGTTTTCACATCGGGCGCTCGAAGCCTGGTGACCCTGATCAATGAGGGGACACCGGTCGAGCGGCCGGATGGGATTGCCGCCGAAAACCATCTCTTCATGACCTTGTCGGATATTCTTGAAGAAGCCCCGGGTCTCATCCTGCCGAGTCAGACGCACGTCGAAAATCTACTGACTTTCGTGCAGCGTTGGGATCAGAAAGCCCCCTTATTGATCCATTGCTTCGCGGGTGTGAGCCGTTCGACAGCCGCCGCCTTCATCGCTGCCTGCGCGTTGCGCCCGGGGCGCGATGAAGTAGAATTGGCGCAAGTGGTGCGGACGAAATCGCCGACCGCGACTCCGAATGCGCGTCTCGTCGCCCTCGCCGATGCGATGCTGGGGCGCAAGGGCCGGATGGCCGCGGCGATTGCCGCGATCGGCCGCGGCCGCAGTTGTACTGAGGGTGCACCTTTTGCCATCGAGCTGCAATGACCGCAGTCCTGGCTAGAGCGGGATGCGAAAAAGTGGGGGACCTCCTTTTCGCAAAAATCCCGCTCTAAATCTTTAGAATCGATCACGTTCAATGATTTTTGTGTCGACTCGACCCAAAATCATCGTGTTCTGACGATCTGCGAAATCAAAGAACGACCACGCGCGTGCCGATGCTCACTCTTTGATAGAGATCGATGACATCGGCGTTCATCATCCGTATGCAGCCGGAAGAGACGGCTTGGCCGATCGTATCGGGCTCGTTGGTGCCATGAATGCGAAACAGCGTGTCTTTGTCGCCCTTGAAAAGATAGAGCGCGCGCGCTCCGAGCGGATTTTCAATGCCGCCGTCCATCTCTTCCGGCAAATCCGGACGACGCTGCAGCATGTCCTTTGGCGGTATCCAGCGTGGCCATTCCGATTTGCGGCCAACCCGTGCAATGCCCTTCCATTCAAAACCCTGGCGGCCGACCCCTATGCCATATTGGATGGCGCTCCCACCTGCCTGGACGAGATAGAGATGTCTTGAGTTCGTATCGATAACGATCGTTCCGGGCGGCTCCCTTGTCGGATTTTGCACTCGCGCAGCGGTTCTTTGATTGAAATTGACGCCGAGCTCGTAATCATCGACCGTGCCCTCTTCGCGACCGCGTCGAGACGGGGCATAGGGATCTTCGTAAGGCGCATATCCATAAGACTGACCCCGGGCCGGCGGATTGGCGGGCTGATAATTGGGAGAGGCTGGCCCAGACGGATAGCCGTAGGATGGATAGTTAGGATAGCCATAGGATGGATAGTAAGGATAGCCGTAATAATAATTGCGCGACTGAGCCTGTGCCGAGGAGTTGGGCAAGAAAAACGCGATGGCGAAGATATAGGCGATGCCGGAGACACCCGGAATATTCGAAATTTTTGCGATCATTTTGAGGACCTGGATATGGCTTTCCTCGATTCAAAGCGCATGAGGATTCGAACAAATCAAATAATAGATGCTGCTTTCGTAAACTTTCAGCATACGGATTTTTTCAATTGAAAGCAAAATTAAACCGGTTTGGCAAGCCACCAAACCGGTTCTCCTTTGTCTTCATTTTTTGTCTTCATTTTTGAGGAAGGCCGTATGAGTCTTCCCCTAGAGCACAACGACGGGCGTTCCGACTTTCACCCTTCCGTAAAGATCAATGATATCTTCATTCAAGAGACGGATGCAGCCGGAAGAAACCGCCTGGCCGATCGTATTGGGTTCATTGGTGCCATGGATGCGGAACATGGTATCTCCATGCTCATTATAAAGATACATGGCCCGCGCCCCCAGTGGGTTTTCGATGCCGCCCTCCATCACTTTCGGGAGATCCGGTCGGCGCAAGCGCATGGCGGCGGGTGGAGTCCAACTCGGCCATTCGGCGCGGCGTCCAATGTGGGCGTGGCCGCTCCAGCCAAAACCATCCCGTCCAACGCCGACCCCATAGCGCATCGCCTTGCCGCCGTCCAACGACAGGTAGAGATAGCGCTGTTTGGTATCGATCGTAATTGTTCCGACTCGCGCATGAGTTGGATCATCGACCAAGGTGCCTGTCGATCGAGCGCCGCGCTGAAGATCGTATGACAAACTCGCCTGTTGAATCGGATGATTCGTGAAGCCCGCCGGCGTAGGGCTGTCAAAAGCAAACGCCGTCGCTGTGAAGAGGGTGCTCAAACCTGCGGCTGCAATCAAACCCGTCTTCAATGAATGCCATTTCCCCATATTCCTGAAATCCCTCCGCGAGAAAGCCAGCAAAGATATTTGCCTCCTCAACGTAGAGCGCGGCCGTTTGTTCCATTGCATAAACGCAACACTAAAAATTTTTTTGTAATCGCTTTTTGGGATCCGCTCAGGGCTTGGGCCAGGAGAAATCGTCGGCGCGGCCCGGCTTGGGTGGCACTGGCTTGCCCTGCTGCAAGGTCTGTTCGATGAGATTTTGCGCCGCTCGACCGCCGGCTCCGGCCTCTTTCGCTCCCGTGGCGAGTTCTCCGTTGGTGGCAAGCGACGGAGCCGTCAAAGGTAGGATGGGTCCGACGATCGGCTTTGGCGGCGTCGGGGCCTCGCCCTGTGGCAGGGCTGAGACATTTTGTTCCGAAGGGGCACCCTCGCCGGTCTCCGGGGGATTGCCCGGCACCCCGGATGACAGACCCGGTTCCGTCTTGGGTAGAACCTCATCAAGTCTGTGGCGGATCGCGGGTTCGACGAAGCTGGCGAGCTTGCGGGCCCCGGCTTTGGTGAAATGGATTCCATCGGCGGCGCGCAGCTTCACCATCTGGCCATTCAAATCGGGACCGGTCAAGCTGTATTGACCGGCTTCATCGGCGAAAGTCTCCCATATGTCGAGGTAAGTCGCGCCCGCTTTTTCCGCATAATCGCGATAAAGCTGGTTCTGACTGAGGGCGCCGGCCGCGAGGCGTTCGCTTTTCAGAATGGGCAGGCCGACCCAGACGAGCGGAATTTTCTTGTCTCGGAAAAGACCGGCAATCGTTTCAATTCTCTGTATATAAGCTTCCTTCCATTCCGGCGAATCCGGCTCATGGCTGCCGGTGGCATCATGCAAGGGTTGCCGGTCGTTACTGCCGATGAGCATGACCGCGAAATCGATCTTCTCATTGCTCGCCAGGAGGTCCGCAGTCGCTTTGGTCCAATCGTAGAAATCGTCGCGGACGAGTCCCGAATTTTCCTTGGCCTTGCGAAGGATGGCGACTTCCGGCCGCTTTTCGAAAGCCTCGGTCAAACCTTGTGCCAGCATTTGCCCGAGGCTGTCGCCGAGGACGGCGACGAAAAAGGTCGGTTCAATGTGCGGCTTATCGCCGGCAGCTGATTTTTCGACAGGCTTTTCGGGCGATTTATGTGCGGCGCGCCTGGCCGAAGATTTCGGCCGCTCCACATGGGATTGAGGTTCATTCCCATAATATTCCGGCGCCGGTTTGGTGACCCGATTCGGCGCTGGACGAAAAAACTGTTCAAACCAGGCAAACGGATTGACCTGGGCCAAGGCCTTGCTGCTTGAGACCGGAGCGAATCCGATGCCGAGGCCCAAGAACAGGATCGCGGCCGATCTCCCCAAAAGCAACCGGGAGCAAGAACAACGTGGAAATGGATGAGCCATGAAACCGATCCTTGCCAAGCTGGGATTTTGTCACGCGGGCTAGAGCGGGATGCGAAAAAGTGGATGCCGGTTTTTCGCTTAAATCCCGCTCTGAATTATGAGAATCGATCACGTTTTATGATTGTGGATCGTCTCGATACAAAATCATCGTGATCCAAGCTCGTTCCTTCTGTGCGTCGCCAATTTAAGAGCTTTCCCATTCCCTGACACCTTTATAGATAAAAGCCGTGTGGCGCATCAGCCTTTGGGGGAGAGCACAGTGTCGATCATATGAATCACGCCATTCTTTTGCGGGACGTCCGCAAGTGTGACGAGAGATCTGTTGCCCTTGGCATCGATGATTTCAAGCTTGCGGCCGTCGTGCCGAACGGTCAGTGTCTCGCCTTCCATGGTTTGATAGTCGGCCGAACCATTGCCCTTCTCTATGGCCGCGATAAAATCAGCGATGGCGATTTTCCCCTGAATCATATGATAGGTAAGGACCGCGGATAAAACGGGCTTGTTCTCGGGCAACAACCAGGATTCAAGTGTGCCCTTGGGAAGCTTGTCGAAGGCTTTGTTCACCGGAGCGAAAAGGGTCACTGGCCCTTTGCCTTGCAAAGTCTCGACGAGATCCGCCGCCTCTACGGCACTGAGCCAAGTCGTATATTCCTTCGAATTGGCCAAGTTCTCTAGGATGCTCCTTGAAGGTAGCATAGGGGCGCCGCCGACTTCCACGCTCAATTCCGCGCAAAGCGGCAGCAGCGAAGCGCGTCCGATGACGGCGAAACCTAAAGTTGCGATCAAGGCTGTCTTGACAAAGGACGACACGATCATTCTCCTTCATAATGGGAAGGCCTCGATAAATTGCGATGTTTTGCATCTTGGCACTCAAAAGACAAAGGCGGGATCTGAAATTTTAAAATCGCGAAGCGATTTGGTCTAAAATCATCTTGCCTCTTCAAACTCAATTCTGATGTTCTTGCCATGGCTCAATCGAAATCCATAAGGCTCGTTCAATCGTCTATCGAAGAGGAGGGCCTAGGTCATGGTTTCAGTCATCAGACGAACTGGCAACCCGGCTAGGGAAATCCGCTATGCCGCAAAACCCTGTGCGCTCGGTTCCGTCCTGGTCGCACTGAGTGAAAAAGGGATTTGCGCCATTCTCTTTGGGGATGCGCCAGAGGCGCTTTTCGATGATCTGCGAATGCGGTTTCCACAAGCTCTGCTGAATGAGGCTGGTCAGGACTTGACGGCCCTGACCCAGAGGATCGTCGCTTTTGTCGAAAACCCCTCCGAAGGGTTTGATCTCCCGCTCGATATGCAGGGCACACCTTTTCAGAAACGGGTCTGGCGCGCGCTCTGCTAAGTTCCGGTGGGCTCCACGGCAAGCTATGCCGAGATCGCCGAGAAGATCGGCGCACCAAAGGCCGTGCGCGCCGTCGCCAACGCTTGTGCCGCGAACGCCATTGCAGTCGCTATCCCTTGTCATCGCATTCTACGCAGCGATGGCGCGCTTTCCGGGTACCGTGGTGGCGTCGGCCGCAAACAGTTTTTGCTGGGACGCGAAAGGGTTCATTCATACGAAGGCTCGTGACTCAAGCAGGGCGGTCTTGCTTCGACGACAAACGAATAAGTCCGATCAAAACCGGAAATCTAGCAAGCTCGAAAATGGGGATCGTCCTGCAGAGCTTGGCAGGGTTGAAGCCGCATTTTTTTCAATAGAGTTTCGTGCCTGCGAGGCTTGATGGAAGGCGCCTAAATCAAGAGCTTTGGCATGAGGTGGGACTAACCGAGTGGCTCGCGATAAGCCCTTCGCCGGCTGCCTAAGGGAGCGGCATTTCTGCAATTTTGCCAGGCTTTTGTTGCGTTCTTGCCACAAGTCTTCCGATTAAGTGAGGTCAAGTGCAGTCCTTTGTTGAAGAGCAAGACAAGCGGCGTAACTTGTTTCCCGTCAAATTCACTTTGTTAAGGGACCAGACATGTTCCGCCATACCCTCGCGACCGCTGTCGGCTTCGGAGCGCTGACGAGCGTGGCCTTTGCCGCCGATCTCACACCCGCTCCGCCTCCGCCACCGGTCTACAGCTGGAACGGTTTCTATGCCGGCTTGAACGTAGGAGCGGATATTGCGTCGGACAGTTTCGCGACTATTCCAGGCGGGACATTGGCGACGATTCCGTTCGATGGCTCGCTGGGCTGGGGAAGGGGCACCTCTTCTTCAAATGTGGGTTTCGTGGGCGGCGGCCAGATTGGTTACAATTGGCAGCCGCTTCCTTGGGCCGTCCTTGGTCTAGAGACGGACATCCAGGGAATCGCAGCGAGCGACAATATCAATAATGTCTTCTTTTCCGCGGTGGCTCCTGGTGAAGGCACTGTGAGAGATGAGTTCTCCGGGCATCGCTCCTGGTTTGGGACGGTGCGCGGTCGCATCGGGTTCACCCTCAACTCCTATCCGCAACTCATGATCTATGCGACGGGCGGCTTCGCCTATGGTGGAGGCTCCAGCTCAGCGCAGACGACGGCATTTGATACGGCAGGCAATGTGGTCGGGTTCTTTCCCTTCGGTCATACCTCCAACACCAATACCGGCTACACTGTAGGTGGAGGCGTGGAATGGGCCTTTCTGCCCAACTGGTCGCTCAAGGCCGAATACCTTTTCTTGAAACTCCCCGGCAATAGCGCCGCCATCCCCACGACCATATTGGGCCCCGGTTCTTTGCCGACGGACGTGATGTTCTTTCATCATAGAGCGGAGGACAACATCGTCCGGCTCGGCGTGAATTATCACCTGAACTGGGGGCTGCCCTCCCCGATCGTCGCCAAATATTGAATTCTCTCTGAAGTGATCCTCTCGCTTAATTTGAGCCCGGTCGAAAGGCCGGGCTTTTTTAATGGCTTAATCCCGGGGATGAGCAAAACGGTGCAACAATGG
>Ga0123355_10019948_pt1 | contig 10684 bp, 5 predicted proteins | sample TergutEmb28metaG_3_FD_89872 | JGI IMG/M metagenome (GOLD analysis project Ga0123355, IMG submission 89872) | Embiratermes neotenicus P1 segment gut microbial communities from Petit-Saut dam, French Guiana - Emb289 P1 | ecosystem: Host-associated > Arthropoda: Insects > Digestive system > Gut ...
CTCGCAGCCGAGCTGGCGCCAGTGGTCGTAATCGGCATGGTTGCCGCGCATGTAGATCATGCCGTTGATCGAGCTTGTGCCGCCGAGCACCTTGCCGCGTGGTTGATACATGATGCGATTGTTAAGATTGTGCTCCGGTTCAGAATCGAACATCCAGTTAACGCGCGGATCAACGAAGGTCTTGGCGTAGCCGAGCGGCACGTGGATCCAAAAATAGTTATCCTCGCCGCCCGCCTCGAGGAGCAACACCCGGTGGCGGCCGGATTCGCTGAGGCGGTTGGCCAGCACGCAGCCGGCGGAGCCAGCGCCCGTGATGATAAAGTCGAAAGTCGTTTCTGCGGCGGTCATGTTCCCCCCTCTGGCGTACTGGGGGTTGTTGTGCCGAGCCGCGTAGCGACGACGGCACCCCCCGCGGCAGATTGCGTTGTCACTGCATCCCGAGCAAGCAATCAACCCGGCATGGCACCTGTACGCCGACCGGGAAACGTGGACTATCGGAGGTAAATGCGACGTGCGTTATGCGCACGCTCGCTGTTCCATCGGGGCCGCCTGATGGCAACGGAGCGGACGGCTGCGGTGGACGCGCCGCACCGGGCAGCGGCATCAGCGCAAGGCGCGGCACGGCGCGCACGCCACGGGCGTACGGTCCCCCGGTTGTCGCCGCGCCCTGCCTCCCGCAGACTGCTACGCAGGGAATAGGGGAGAAAGAGCAAATGGAAGTACGCCTCGACGGCCGCACCGCCATCATCACCGGCGCCAGCGCCGGTCTCGGCCTGGCCATGGCGCAGGAATTCGCTGCGTCCGGCGCCAACGTCGCCATGCTGGCGCGTCGGCCCGATGTGCTGGAACAGGCCACCAAGGCCGTGAGCGCTGTTGCCAAGGGCGGCAAGGCGGCCGGCTTCGTCTGCGACGTGGCGAAAGCCGATAACATCACGAAGACTGTCGCGGACGTCATGAAGACCTTCGGCAAGGTCGACATTCTGATCAACAACGCAGGTACGTCGCGCGCGATGCCATCGACCGAGATCACCGATGAGCTCTGGCACGAGGATCTGGAACTGAAGCTTTTCGCCGCGATTCGGCTGGTCCGGCTGGTGTGGCCCGGCATGAAGGAGCGACGCTGGGGGCGGATCATCAACGTGCTTAACCTCGGCGCCAAGGCACCCCGGGCGAACGGCGCGCCCACCGCGGTGTCGCGGGCTGCCGGCATGGCCCTCATGAAGGTGCTGTCGCAAGAGGGCGCGAAAGACGGTATCCTGGTTAACGGAATGCTGGTGGGGCTGATCGACTCCGACCAGCATGTGCGGCGCCACGCACGCGAGGGTTCCAACACGCCGTACCACGAGTTTCGCGCCAAGATGGGCGCCAACGTGCCGATCGGCCGGATCGGCAAGGCGGAGGAATTCGCCGCAATGGCCTGCTTCCTGTGTTCTGATCTCGCTGGCTTTACCACCGGGGCCGCGATCAATATGGACGGCGGCGCCAGCCCGGTGGTGTAAGCAACCGCGCTCCCGCTGGGCGGGAGAGGGTAGGGTGAGGGACACGCCGGCAGCAGCCCCGTGCCCCTGACCCTCTCCCACTTCGTGGGCCAGGGGAGATGTACATGCCGCGGATCATCCCAGTACCGGCATTCGACTGCGTGGTGTTCGGTGCCACGGGCGACCTGACATTGCGTAAATTGCTGCCGGCGCTGTACTACCGTTTTCGTGACGGACAGATGACCGAGGACGCCCGTGTCATCGGTTCGGCGCGCTCCGCGCTGGACGACGACGCGTTCCGCCAGCGCGCTGCGAACGCGCTGAGGCAGCACGTCGCTGCCGGCGATATCGACGACGGCATCCTGGAGCGCTTCTGCGCGTGCTTGCGCTATGTCCGGCTCGACGCCACGAAACGCGACGCGGACTGGGACGCTCTGAAACAGGCGTTGCGCCCGGAATGCGTGCGCGTTTTCTACCTCGCCACCTCGCCCGACCTCTATGGTCGGGTCTGCGCCAACCTGGGCGCGGTCGGGCTGGTGACAGAGAATTCCCGCGTGGTGCTGGAAAAACCGATTGGCCACGACCTGGCGTCGGCACGTGAGATCAACGACAAAGTCGGGGCAGTGTTCGTCGAATCGAAGATATTCCGCATCGACCATTACCTCGGCAAGGAAACAGTGCAGAACCTGCTCGCACTGCGTTTTGCCAACACGATCTTCGAACGCTTGTGGACCACTGACGTGATCGACCACGTGCAGATCACCGTCGCTGAGACGGTGGGGCTGGAAGGCCGCGGCGGCTATTACGACCGTGCTGGCCAGCTGCGCGACATGGTGCAGAATCACATGCTGCAGTTGCTCTGCCTGCTCGCGATGGAGCCACCGGTATCGCTCGACGCCGACCGTGTGCGCGATGAGAAGTTGAAGGTGCTGCGTGCGCTGCGACCGATCGAGCCGCACGACGTAGCGCCGCTGACCGTGCGTGGCCAGTACACCGCCGGCGCAATCGACGGCCAGCCGGTTGCGGGCTATCTCGCCGATCTCGGCACGGACGGTCCGAGTGCTACGGAAACCTTCGTCGCGCTGAAGGCGGCGGTGTGCACGTGGCGCTGGGCGAACGTGCCGTTCTATCTGCGCACAGGCAAGCGCTTGCCAGAGAAGGTGTCGGAAATCGTCGTACAGTTCCGCGCTCTGCCGTTCTCGATCTTTCCGGCCGACGTGGCAGAGTGGCAGCCGAACCGGCTGATCATCCGGCTGCAGCCAGAGGAGGGCATGCGGTTAGGTATGATGACGAAGGACCCTGGTCCTGGCGGCATCCGGCTGTCGCCCACCGGACTTGATATCCACTTCGAGAAGACATTCAACGTGCGTTTCCCCGACGCCTATGAGCGCCTGCTGATGGACACGGTACGCGGCGACGCGACGCTGTTCATGCGCCGCGACGAAGTGGAAGCGGCATGGACCTGGGTCGAACCGATCCTGGAGGCATGGTCCGGACGGCCCGATCACCCGCGGCCGTACGCGGCGGGAAGTTGGGGACCGACGGCGGCCATCGCGCTGATCGAACGAGATGGTCGGACCTGGCACGAGCAGATCGAGTAACCCGGACGGCGGGTAACGACGCTGAAGGCTGCCGATCTTTCGCAAGCGCCGCGTGCGTTTTCGGCCACGGTCGAATGAACTCATCCAGGCTGAAAAGCACACTGGTTATTTTCTGGATTGGTCGGTCGGGACTGAACGGGCGGATATCCCTGCGTAGCCGCAGCCGGTCATTGATTTTCGCCATGTCGCCCGCAGCATGCGCTTCGCATGCCTGCTCCTATGCCCCGGATGCTCATCCCGCGCGCCAGTATGACCCTGCCGTCGAACCTTTTCTGACGACAGAGCCATCGTCGAGCCGCGCCTTTCCCATCGGAGCTGGCCCGGCGTACAAGCAACGCAATTGCAGAGGAAACCGCCATGCCGAGCACAATAACCCGCTGGGATTCACCCGTTCCCATCCGTTATCCGGATCCCGACATCGTTGTTCTGGACAAACGCTTCGAGCACCTGGTCCTGGGGAACGCCGCAATCGAGCGCATCGCCGGCGGCTGTCGCTTCACCGAAGGACCCGTCTGGCTCGGCGACACGCGCCAGCTGTTGTTCTCCGACATTCCCAACGACCGGATCATGCGGTGGGACGAGGAGACCGGAGTGGTCAGCGTGTTCCGCCGTCCGTCGTTTTACGCCAACGGCAACACGCGCGACCGGCAGGGACGCCTGATCAGCTGCGAGATGGGCACCCGGCGTCTCACGCGCACTGAATATGACGGCAGCCTCACCGTGCTGGCAGAGACCTTCGAGGGCACGCGATTGACCGGGCCGAACGACGTTGTGGTGAAGTCAGACGGTTCGATCTGGTTCAGCGACAACGGCGCGGGCATTCGTGGTCATTATCTCGGGCACAAGGCGTCGCAGGAGCTGCCGTTCCGCGTCTATCGCATCGATCCTGCGACCGGCGCTCTCAGCATTGCGGTGGGCGACATGCAGCGCCCCAATGGCCTAGCATTCTCGCCAGATGAGAAGCGGCTTTATGTCGTGGATACGCCGGGTGGAACGAAGACGGTGCATGTTTACGACCTCGTCGAAGACGGCACGAAGCCGGTGAACGGTCGATTGTTCTATGACCAGATGCCCGGCTATGCAGACGGCATTCGCTGTGACACGGAAGGCAATGTGTGGAGTGGCTTCTCCGGCGGCGAGGGTGAGGACGGCGTTGCCGTGTTCCATCCGGATGGCACGCTGATTGGCCGCATCCTGTTGCCCGAGCGCTGTGCCAATGTGTGCTTCGGTGGCACTAAGCGCAACCGCCTGTTCATGGCAGCGAGCCAGTCGGTCTATGCATTGTACGTGGAAGCGCAAGGCGCCGCGGGCGGATAGCGAGAGAAAGGTCTCTCCCGCTTTAGGAAGAGGTCTGCACGCGGCCGCCGGTGAGGGTCGGAATGCACAGATGCTCGGTGTGGTCCGCTCTCACCCTGCCTGCTTGCAACATGCGCGCAGTATGCAGTTCTACCGCTGAAATCGCGTTAGCCTTCCCGCCGTCATGCCGCCGTCAATCACCAGCTCCGATCCCGTCACGTGCCTTGACGCGTCGGACGCCAGATACAGCACACCGTCAGCGATATCTTCCGGCTGTCCCGCTTCGCCCATGGGCACCATCGCCGCAGCAATGGCGCGGGGATCGAGCGGCGCATTCGCGCCTGGCGGCAGCTTCGTCCAGATCGGCGTGTCGATGACGCCGGGATGCACTGAATTGACGCGGATCTTATCGCCCGCCTGTGCGCACTCCAACGCGATCGACTTGGCGAACAGGCGCACGGCACCCTTCGTCGCGCTATAGCCCGCGAGACCTGCCGAGCCGCGCAAGCCCGCGACAGACGACATCATGATGATCGAACCGCCGCCAGAACGCCGCATCAGCGGGATGCTGTATTTCACTGACAGGAACACGCCATCGACATTCACCGCCATCTGCCGCCGCCAGTCGGCAAACGACATATCAATTGCCAGACCCATGATACCGATGCCCGCATTCGCGACCAGCACGTGCAGACCGCCGAATCGGCGTTCTGCCGTCGCGATGACCTCCGGCCACGACGTCTCGTCCGTCACGTCCTGACGCACAAAGATGCCTCCGGTTTCGCCGCCGACGCGCTGCCCGCCGACGTCGTCGAGATCGGTCAACAGCAGCTTTGCGCCCTCGCGTGCGAGGGTTCGCGCGCACGCGGCGCCGATACCGGATGCCGCGCCGGTGATCAGAGCGACCTTGCCATCGAGCTGTGCCATCGGGCTCCCTCCCTTGTGTCCGGCCTGACATGATCATTCTATCGGCCATGACGGAAGGGGACGGAACGATCCTGGCAGGTAAATCGGCGTTGGCCGCCGGCCCGGCGGGCCGGATCGGTGGCGCGATAGCACGTGCGCTCCCAGCGCAGGGCTGCAGCGTTACGCTGAACGGCAGGGCCGACTCCGCCACGGCGTAGGAGCTTGGCAGCTTGCGCCAGCCATCTCTTCGCATTGTGACCGACAATCCGGTTGCCTGGTTGATGTTGTTCCTGTGCGGTCCGCGCAGCGCTGACATCGGCGCGGCGCTGTGTGATGATCATGGCCATGCGAGGCGAGACCGTCATGGTACCGAAAGCCAGACACCACGATTGGTCACGCTGACGTCGCGGTCTGCGGTGATTGCGAGGTGCGCTGCGGCGAGCCTTGACCCGCTTGGTGGCTCAAGCTCTCAGGATCTTGCTTCGTCGTTTGGCACCCCGCAATGACTTAGGGACCCGGTTGCGACGCTCGGTGCTAGTTCAGTCCGTACAACTGCGCCACGTTGTCGCACACGATCTTTTTCTGCACAGCGGGCGAAACCGCGGACAGGTTCTCCGCCAGGATGGCGCGCGAGGCGGGCCAGAGCGAATCAGGGTGCGGATAGTCCGAACCCCACATGATGTTATCCTCGCCGATCAGCGGCACGATCGGCTCGAGGAACTTGTCCTGCTGATAGGTCACGTAGCCCTGCCGGCGGAAATAGTCGCTCGGCTTCAGCTTGAACCCGAGACTACGTGCGCGGTCGTGATACTCGGTGTCCAGCCGGTCGAAGATGTAGGGCAGCCACGTCACACCTGACTCGCCGAGCACGAAGCGGAACTCCGGATATTTCTCGCAGGCACCGGACGCGAGCAGCGACACCAGCACCTCCATCGTGTCGGTCTGGAACAAAGCCGAACGGACCAGCCGATATTCGGTGGCGTACTCTTTTTCCATCTCCGGCGTGTTCGGCGTGCGCACGGCCTGGAAGCCGGTGGAATGGAAGGAGATCGGGAACCGGCACTCCGCCGCAGCTTCCCACAACGCGTACCAGTCGTGGTGCCAGAGCGGCACCACCATATGCTTGAATGCCAGGTCGCCGCCGCGCAGCCCCATCTTCGCACAGCGCCGCACTTCGGCTGCGGCGGCTTTCGGATCGTGGTTCGGCACGATCGCCAGCGGGAAGACCCGGTTGGGATCTGCCTTTTTCGCGAAGTCAGCGACCCAGTCGTTGTAGACCTGATCCGCCCAGCCCCGCATCTCGCGGTCAGCGATCATGTGGTTGATCATCAGGCAGCCGTATACGATCTCGGCCGCGAGATCGTCCCGGTCGAGGTCGGCGACGCGCAGTTCCGGCGTGGTCGGCCGCGGTTTCGCGCCACGGCGATAGTCCCACTCGAAGCCGGCGTCCTTCATCTCATCGACGTGGTGGAACGAACCCTTCTGATATCTCAGAAAGCCGGGGCCGACGCCATTCCACATGCCGCGGTCCTGGTTGTCGACGAACCAGTGTAGTCCGTCGTCGCGTTCCTCGGTCCGCGGCGCGTTCTCGCGCCACTCGCGCGGCGCCTGCGACGACCATAGGTCGGCCGGGCAGTAGGTGAGATCGATGTGATTGTCAGCCGAGATCAGTTTATCGAGCATTACGTTTCTCCCGTTGCCGCGACGGCGCAGAGGCTCCGGCCTGCTCTGTCATGGGCCGCTCGCCACGCCACGCCATGATCGGTTTTGATGCTAGCCACGTGGCGGCACGCGAGGCAATCCCGGGTTTGGTTGGCACTGCGCTGCTGCGCCCGCTCCTGGTTGGTTCCGGAGCAGCGCACACGAGCAGCGCCAGCACGTTCGCCGCTCATGACCGGCCGAGACCAAGAGACGCACGGCATCAACAACCATCGCTCCGGGGGTACAACCCGGCATCAACCCGCACTACGCGCCCAAGCGGTCTCGCTGCTCCAGATTCCGCAACTGCGCCAGCAACACCTTCTTCCGCGCCTCCGCCTTGGCCCGGTTCGCGTGTTTCACCGGCCCGAACCCGCGAATCATGTCGGGAAGTTCCGCCAGCGCGACCGCGACGTCCAGCGTCTCCGGCCGTAACGTCTTTAGCGCGACGTTCAGGTCCGCGACATAAGTCTTGACGAGCGCCACCTCCGCCCGCCGCTCTGCCTGCCAGCCGAACGGATCAAGCCGCGTGCCGCGCAGCGCTTTGCCGTGTCTCAGCAACCGAAACACTGGCAGTGCGAGCCAGCCAGGCACAGCGATCTTGCGCCGCCGGCCGGTTGTTCGATCGATGCGTGAGGTCAGCGGCGGTGCGAGATGGAACACCGGGTGCCTCGTGTACGATACGGCGGTATGCAGCCGTGCCACTTCGTATTCGTCCTTGTAGGCCATGAGGCGGAACAGCCCCTCCGCCACTGCACGGGAGAGCCGGCCGGGCGCGCCGCATGCCGCGGTCTCGCGTGTGATCACGGCGCGCACCAGCGCGCGATAGCGGTTGGCATAGTCGTGTGACTGATAGTCGACCAGAAACGCGGCACGCGCCTCGATCAGCCCGTCCAGCGAGGTCGGCCGCGCCTTGGTCCCGCCCAGGATTTCCTGCGCCAGCTCCGCACGCTCGGCCAGCACGCGACCCCACAGGAAGGCGCGCTTGTTCAGCTCGACTGCGGCGCCGTTCAGCTCGATCGCACGCAGGATAGCTGGTGCGCCGACTGGCAGCAGGCCACGCTGCCACGCCACACCCAGCAAAAGTGTGTTCATCGCCTGTGCATTGCCAAACAAACGCTCGGCGACCCGAACAGCCGGCAGCCAGACCGAGCGCGTCGCATCCGTCGTGGACTCGATGGTTCGGCGATGCAGTGCCGCATCAATTACCAGCCGTGAATCGTGCTTGAAGGCCGCGGTCGCGGCGAGGTCCATGTTGCCGATTACTGCAGCGGCTGGCGCGTTACGTTCCAGCACACCGGGTGCGCAAGCAACAGCGAGATCGGCGGCGATCATCAGGTCGGCGGTGCCGAGCGGAATACGCACGACGTCGAGCTCGGATTCCCCATCGGCGATCTGCACATGCGCGACGACGGCACCGTTCTTTTGCGCCAGTCCGGTGAAGTCGAGCGTGCGCACCGCGCGTCCCTCCAGATGCGCGGCCATCGCGAGGATCGCTCCCGAGGTGACGACGCCGCCGCCCCCGATGCCAGCAAACAGGCCACGCCAGGGGCCGGGATGTGGCAGCGCGGGTTGCGCCAGCGTGCGTGCCAGGTCGGCCTCGCGCGCCTGCCAGAGTGGATCGATGTCCGGAGCAGCAGGTGGGCCGGCGGCGGTGACGAAGCTCGGGCAGAAGCCTTTCAGACAGGATAGATCGACGTTGCAGCTGGTCGGATTGATCCGCCGCTTGCGGCCGAGCGGCGTGTCCACCGGCTCGATCGCGATGCAGCCCGACTGCGCAGAACAATCGCCGCAGTTCTCGCAGACGTTCTCGTTGATCATGACGTGCACCTCGGCCGGCGCCACGGTGCCTCGCTTGCGCCGCCGGCGTTTTTCCGTCGCGCAGACCTGATCGTAGATGAGCACCGAGACGCCGTCGTAGTCGCGCAGCTCACGCTGTACTGCATCGAGTGCATCGCGGGTGTGGCGTGTTGTGCCGGACGGCAGGTCGCGTGCCGGCGGCAAACGCGTCGCGTCGTCGGCGACGATCGCGATGCGCGCAACGCCTTCCGCGGCGAGCTGGGCGGCGATGTGCGGCACCGTCGGTGCGCCCTCCGCCGGCTGGCCGCCGGTCATGGCAACCGCGTCGTTGAACAGCAGCTTGTAGGTGATGCGGGCATGCGCTGCGAGCGCCTGGCGGATGGCGAGAATGCCCGAATGCTGGTAGGTTCCGTCGCCAAGATTGGCGAAGGTGTGTGGCGTGTCGGTGAATGGTGCGAGGCCCACGAACGCCACACCTTCACCGCCCATCTGTACGTAGGTTCGCGTCTGGTCGCCTTCATCCAGTGCCATAATGTGGCAGCCGATGCCGCCGGTGGCGATGCTGCCCTCCGGCACGCGCGTCGACGTGGCGTGGGGACATCCGGCGCAGAACGCCGGTGCACGCTTCAGTAGTTCAGGGGAGCGGTCGATGCTGCCCGGAGTGTGAAGGACGAACGGACCCGCTCTCCCATCGGGGGAGCGCGGCGAAGGACGGGGTGGAGATGACAAATCACCACCTCTCCTGCCATCGCTCTCCGTCAAGGGGACTGGAAGAGCCTCCATTGTCGCCTCTAGCGCCGCCGCGACGTTTTCTGGAGACAGCTCCATCAGAGGCGACAGCAGTGGCGCGCCACGTGCATCGATTTTGCCGACAATCAACGGTCGTGTATCGGCTGGCAGATGATACAGCGCATCGCGGAGCTGCGGTTCGACAAACGGCCGCTTTTCTTCGACCACGAACAGCACGCGCTTGCCGCGCGCGAAGTCGTGCAGGCCGTCGGTTTCCAGCGGCCATGTCATTGCGATCTTGTAAATCGCGATGCGCGGGTGATCCTCCAGCCCCAGCAGCCGGAGCGCGTGCACCAGGTCCTGGTGCGCCTTGCCGACAGTGACAATGCCGATATCCGCATGGCGATCGCCGCTGACCAGCCGATCCAGCTTGTTCGCTTTCGCCCACGCCAACGCTGCCGGCAGGCGTTCTTCGAGCACCCGCTGCTCCAGCGCCGCGCGGTCTGCCGGAAAGCGCAGTTTCGGATCGAGATTCAACCCGTGCTGCGGCATGATGAAATCAGGCGTGACGAACGAGTGGTTGGAATGGAGGACGGTGGTAGCGCACTGCTCGACTGTCTCGGCCGTGGTCTTGAGCGCAATCCACAATCCAGAAAACCGCGACAGCGCGTAACCCGCGAGACCGAGATCCAGAATCTCCTGCACACCGCCCGGATTCAGCACCGGAATCAACACATTCTGGAACAGGAACTCGGTCTGGTGCGGGTAGGTCGACGAGTGCGCACCGTGGTCGTCACCCGGAATCGCCAGCACGCCGCCGTGCCTATGCGTGCCGGCCATGTTGGCGCAGTGCAGGGCATCGCCGGAGCGGTCGACGCCAGGTCCCTTCGCATACCAAAGCCCGAACACGCCATCGACGCGCGCGCCGGGAAACACGTCGAGCTGCTGCGACCCCATCAGCATCGTCGCGGCCAGGTCTTCGTTGACGCCAGGCTCGAAGCGTATGTCATGTACGGCCAACAGCTTCTTGCGGCGCCACAGCTCCTGGTCCAGTCCGCCAAGCGGCGAGCCTCGATAGCCGGAAACAAGACCGCCTGTCCTCAGGCCGGCGGCACGATCGACCCGCGATTGCTCCAAGAGCAGGCGTACCAGCGCCTGAATACCGGACAACAGGAC
>Ga0123355_10019949_pt1 | contig 10684 bp, 7 predicted proteins | sample TergutEmb28metaG_3_FD_89872 | JGI IMG/M metagenome (GOLD analysis project Ga0123355, IMG submission 89872) | Embiratermes neotenicus P1 segment gut microbial communities from Petit-Saut dam, French Guiana - Emb289 P1 | ecosystem: Host-associated > Arthropoda: Insects > Digestive system > Gut ...
ATGTGAATAAACTGGATGCGAAATTCCCTAAACTGACCAACGTTCGCCCTGTCTACTTACCCCCTGCGACCATCGCTGTCACGCACTCAACCGAGGGCGTAGCAGAATGGACGGCGTACGAAAAAATCAACGAATTTGTCGCTGCAACCGATTTGCTCAAATTCAAGCCCGACGCGCGAACATTTGGCTTTAATACCATGAATGGATACGAAGCATGGGTCACCATTCCCGACAATATGGAAGTCACCGCCGAAGGATTTCGCCAATCCACATTTTCCGGTGGACTTTTTCTCTGCCATTCGCGTGCATTCAACGATTTAAACAGCGACGAGGGTGAATTATTGTACGATTGGATTGATGACAGCGAAGAATTTGTCCGCGACGAGGAAAGTGCTCATAGCATATTCCATGGAATATACGGACATTTGGAAGAGCAATTCAAGCTGCCCATGTACCAATTCAAAAATTCGCTATGCAATGGCTTGCTTACTATCGACTTTTTCCATCCCATCAGAGAAATGACCGAAGAAGAAATCGCAGCAAAGAAAGCCGATAAAATCAAAAGCAAAGAGGCACAAAAAATGAGCGAAGTAAACATAATGGAAGCGCTGACATTCCAAGAAATGTGCGAAAATTTAAGCACGCAAGCTACAAAAAGCATTCAAATGACTACCTCAAAAATCAAAGATGTCGAATTTATCGGCAAGGTATGGCTCGACATGATCAAACACGGGCATTATGGCGGAGTGTGGCAGAAAACACTGGGGTCTTGCTGGGGTGATATCTGCGATGTTCATGAAAGCTGCTTTCAAGAATCGGTACTCTTCATCAATAGCTCGGACATGGAACCGGATTTAATGATTGGCAGGCTTAAACACGAAGATGTTAAAGATACCAAAGGTCTTGATGTTTTATCTGTTCCGGAAAGCGAGTGGGCTATCGTTTTTAAGAAAGGTAGTCCTTCCGGCAACAACAACGGAAACATCGGAAAGTTGAATACTAAACTCGCCGGAGACTGGCTGCCCAATTCTGAATATGAAGTCAATACCAACTTGCCAATGATTGAAATGTATCCGAAAAAAATCATAGGGCTCGATGTACACATACTCATGAAGCCTATATTCACGGGCGAAAGGGCGAAACGCCTCAAAAAAGAGCGACTGGAACACGAAAAAGCAGCTCAACAGTGGCGCAAAATCAACGAACTTAAACTCACTTTGAGGGAAATAAACAGCGACATGGCGAAAAATGCTCTGAAAAACGACATTTCGCAGCTTGCGCTTGAAGAACAAATCGCAAAATTAGAGCAAATTGTTGAAAATGCGAAGAACTCGGGCGCAAAAATGCCGAATATCACTCCTGTGAGCGTATGGGTAAATGGCATGGAAAATCACAATGTTTCTTCGGATGGTTTTGACGCGACGTTGATTTTATTTCACTTGCAAAGTGCCATGACAAAGGCAAAATTCACAAAATTCACCGAGCCTGATGCGAATGAAAAATTCACGTTCACTTTGGAAATTACGAAAATGGGCGAAAACACGCCGCGCATTATAACGCTGCCGCTTGCTTCATTTACTAATACGGATTTTCGAATGTTGCGTTTCGAACCATGTCGCGGCGAGGGCGAAAATCTTTTCGTCCCTGAAAAAAATGTCAATTACGATATTATTCTTGAAATTCGTGATAACGCCACGGGACAAAAACAATTCTACCGCCCTGACAGAGAGTATGTTTTGATACACGATGCGATAAAATCTAAGGAGAAAAACAATGAATAAACCTAACCAAACCAGCGAAACAAACACAGGCAACACTGTGGTGCAAAATAGCACACGTGAATTACTCCTCCATATGTTTGAAGTGCCCGAAAAATTTGCGGTTGATGTGAAATATTTGAACGGACTTAGCGAAGCTGAATTTTGCGAGGGATTTCGCGCTCTATGGCAGACGATGGTCAACATATATTCCGATGTTGTCGCCGACCCTGCGCCATACAGCTTTCCATTATATGAAGACTATGACCGCTATCAAGCGCCAGCCGATGGCAAATGGAACGAAGCGTATGATGCCAACGGTCGTATAGCCAACTTGCTGCGCAAATTTTGTGTGGCAGGGGAGTTGAACGGCGGCGTATTGCATATCAAGCTTGCTAAATACAACGAACTACTCAAAACTAACCCTAAAATGTCGGGTGTACAAGCTGCGACATTGATCAACCGCCTGCAGGATTTTGGATTCGCGTTCAGCGATTTTGACGGCAAAGCTTTCGCCAAGGGCATAGATACCTTTGAAATTTCGTTTGAAGATAATATCAACTTGATTCCCGCACTTAAGAGTTATTGCGCAATTGACAGTGACGAATTCAAGTGTTTTCAATACCATATCTTCTCGGATGCTAACTTAGAAATCATTCCTGCGCGAGCCTTTGCGTTCAGTCGTTATCTTAGCGGACAAGAACGCGAGTTTTTCTTGCAATTCCACAAACACATGCAAAACGCGGGTCTAATTTGTAAAGAAAACTGGACTTTCGGTTCGGATTTTGGTGTGGAATATGTCACAGAAAAAATGCTCGCCGATAAAACAAAGCCATGGCTTGTTCGCACAAGTTCGAAAGGCGGAAAACTTGGCGTAGTTATAAAGATGTTCCACATCGCTATGTATAACGAATATTTAGACACGCTGCCGGCACGATTCAAAGATGCTTACAAACCTACTGCGCCATGTGGTACGTACTGCAATAGACATCTTGAAGATTGTGGAAGCAAGTATACTTATTTACTTGACGGCGAGATATATGGCGCGCACTTGTATTTTGGCATGGGCGCGGAAATTCGTGATTTCAACCCTGATGATGCTGAAATTTATGTGTCGCTTATCAAAATGGAGGGCGAGACAAAGCGAAACAAGGAATTCAACGAAAAGCGTGAAATTCTTAATGCGAAATTCATCGATAAGGCTCGTGTCGCAAAAGCAGAATACATTCTTGGCAAAATTGATGCCGATGTACTTGAAACTGTGCAAAAAGGATATAAAGAGAGCGATACAACCGACGAAAAAGTAGCCAAGCTTGATGCGGCAAAAACAACTGCAGAAGAGCGACTTGGCGCTAAGCATCATGTCGTGGCAACTTTCGGCAGTGGAATGGAAAATGGTGATGCAGGAGCGGCAAAAGGCGAACTTGTCACATTGCTTTTGATTATGCTACGCGAAACTGATTTTCCAAAAACTGATTTCAATGCCATGGTAGACGCGAAAACAAAGAGTGCGTACACTTTTGACTTCGAAATCAAACCGCGAGATGGCGGTGCAACACAAAAAGTGACGATGTCGCCGGTGTCCAGTTCCGAGGGTTATATGCTTATGCGCTTCGAGCCGGTGAAAGCGGGCTTTGTGCCGCTGAAAAACATAAAATATGATATTATGCTTGACATTAGCGAAAAATCGACAGGCAAGCGGTGGCGGATAGTTTCGTATGATTCGTATATGTTGAAGCATGATGCGATTGTGGGATAAAATATCCCCACCCTCTTGCCACCAAACCGCATCGAAATTTCATCTCCGTCAGCCGACATTTGCCTATGGCAAAGCCAGCGTCCAAGCTCGAAATCTCGACACGCTTTCCTACCGTTAAAAGTCGTGCCTCACGCTTATGCGGAGGCACGGCTTTTAACGCCAGACGGAGGACAGGCATAACATACTAGACTTTTTAAGCAAAGTCGTGCACCAAAAGGCGCTTGCCGGCCCTTTGGCAAGCCAGACTCAAATATGAGAGTAAAGAAAGAGCTTTATCAAGTAATTAGCAATGCATATGAATTATTATCTTCCGATCTTAAAGAATGTATATCTTTGATTCATTTATTAGGGAAGACACAAAAAGATGCAGTAAAAGAACTTCAGTTATCAAAGTATAGTTTCCAAGTGCGATATATTAAGGCAATTGAAACAATGCGATTGAATTTTATGCAAATTTATTATGGAATGAATACTGCTCGACTCATCGACTGAGAGCTGAGCAAAGACGGAGTTTATTTAGGTTCTTTCTTCTTTTTCATAACCAGTGTATCTACAAATCTTCGCCGATTTTTTAGCGAGATATATCCCATGACTGCAACTATAGCTGCCCCTACTGCATTTGCGATGAAATCCCACATTGTGTTGTATAATGCTGCAAGTCCCACGTGTGGTGTGCCGTCCTGTTCTGCCCAACGAAGCATGTTCCCGCCAGTGAAGTAGTCAGCGCCGAATTCAATGAGTTCCCAAAGTACACCGATTGTCATGGAGAAGCAAAACACGAACAAAGTAAGAAACAGCGGCGAAAATGAACGCGGAAGTTTTTCGGTTTTATGAAGAGAGCAGATCAACATAAATCCAAGTGCAGCCAACATTCCGCCACTGAATGCGTGCATAAGAGTATCGAAATGAGGTATGCTCCAGAATAAATTGAGTCCACTTCCACCATAAATCGAACCCATTACAAACACCAAATATGCTAGTATCATTCCCGGCGAAAAGCTGACCTTTTTCCACTTTATGATAATCGGCGGCAAAATCATAGCGGCTAATGCTACGGTAAGGGTGCCAATTGAAATTTTTGCCCCGAACAAAGTTGCCGTGCCAGATTCGGAGCTAAGTGTATACACGATGGCGTAAATAAGCGTGCTGATGACGACTGAAAATGAGGCGAAATATAAAATTCGTGCTGTTTTCTGCATGATTGCTCCCAAGTTTTATGTTTGAGTAAATAGTATGCCCGAAATTGCACATTTAACACATAAAATCAACTCCCCCACAGCGAATCTGTGGGGGAGAGTGCATTATTTTTTATGAGTTTTTTCGGCATTCGCTAGCATCAATTTCAAACGATTTTCTTGATTCACGCGGCTAGCGCCGGGATCGTAATCGATTGCGGCAATATTTGCATGAGGGAAGTTGTCCTTGATTTTTCTCATCATGCCTTTGGCGATGATATGATTTGGCAGACATCCAAACGGTTGCACGATAACGATATTTGGCACTCCGTGCATGATATACTCCGCCATTTCGGCAGGAAGCAGCCATCCTTCACCCATTTTGACCGCATGACTGAGATAGTCTTCGCTAATTTTAATTACCTCACGGAAGTCTGCTGCCGAGCGAAATAATCCTTGCCGTTGCACTTCTGTCCGCATGACACGTTGCATACGCAAAGCGTACTTTAGCAGCATCTTGAATCCGACTTGCTTGGTTTTGCTCGTACCATATAATTTGCGGTCGTGGATGTATGTGCATGCACCGTACAGCAAAAAGTCCAATAGTCCTGAGTTTATCACTTCGGCGTTGTGTTCAAACAGGAATTTCTCCAGTTCGTTGTTGCCGAGGGGAGCATATTTAACGTAAATCTCGCCCACAATGCCCACTTTGACCTTGTTGCGAGTGGTATCACGCTCAATCTTTCCGAAATCCTCGAGAATTGCGCGACAGTTTTTGCGCAGCTTGAAAAAGCTGCGCCCCGACATAGCAGCTATGCGATCTGTCCAAGTGGACACAACCTTGAGCGATTCGCCGGAGGTCACTTCATACGGCAAAACCTGATTATGAATTGCCATCATAAAGTCACCGTAAATCACGGCGTACAGCATTTTTCGCAACGTGTTCGGAGTGAGGCGAAATCCGCTGGACTTGTCCAACATTCCCGCAAGATTGAACGTGATGACGGGAATATGTCCCAAGCCCTGCTTATGCAATGCTTTGCGCAGCAGCGAAACATAGTTGGAGGCACGGCATCCTCCGCCCGTTTGCATAATCATCAGCGCAACTTTGTCCGTGTCGTACTTACCGCTGAGGAGGGCATCCATGAATTGCCCTGCTACAAGTAGAGCAGGGTAGCATGTGTCGTTATGCACGCTGCGCAATCCATGCTGGATGATTTCAGGATGTGTGGTGGAAAGGACATCGACTTTGTATCCCTCGCGTCCTAATACTTTCCTGACAATCTCGAAGTGAAAGGACAGCATATCGGGCATAAGGATGGTGTGAGTCGCCTTCATCTCGGGCGTGAATTTGGCGACAGGGAGAACATGACTTTTGATATCCATTATACGCCACCGTTCCTTTCGCGCATGACCGAGGCAAGGCTTCGCAAGCGAATTTTTGCTGCGCCCAGATTGTTGATTTCGTCGATTTTTATTTGCGTGTACAGCTTGCCATTTGCGCGCAAAATCTCGCTGATTTCGTCACCTGTGATTGCATCCAAGCCGCAACCGAACGACACCAGCAATACCATTTCCATGTTCTTGTTCGCAGCAACGAATTTCGCAGCATTATACAATCGTGCATGGTATGTCCATTGGTTAAGAATGTTGAGCTCAGGCTTGGGCAGCAGATGACTGACAGCATCATCCGTAATGACGACAAAACCAAGCGTTGTGAGCAGACGGTCAATACCATGGTTTATTTCGGGATCAATGTGATAAGGTCGGCAGCCGAGCAGAATCACGGGCTTGTCGTGTTCGCGCGCGTAATCAAGAGCTTTTTCTCCCATTGCCGCAACGGAGGCACGCCATGTGTTGTGCACTGCGTGAGCTTTGATCACCGCAGTTTTGATGTCGCTCTTCTTGACTCCGGGCAGCACTTGCTTCATTGTCTGCAGCATTTGCTCGACAAAATGTTTGGAGTGCCATGCCACGTGCGGGAACAGCATTTTCACCGACTTGTCCGAGTCGTTGGCGTTGATGAGTTCGGGATAATATGCCACGACAGGGCAGTTGAAGAAGTGGTCGGAAATGCCCTCGTCCACACTGTAGCTCATGCATGGGTAGAAGATGGCATCTACGCCTTTGGAGCGCAAACTCTCTATGTGTCCGTGTACCATTTTGGCGGGATAGCACGCCGTATCCGATGGAATGGTATGCTGCCCGGTCATATACAACTCACGGCTGGAAGGGTCACTTAGTACCACATCACAGCCCAAATCGGTGAGGAACGCAGCCCAAAATGGTATATTTTCATACATATTAAGCGCGACGGGCATACCGATTTTCATTTTTCCACCACCAATGAGTGGAGTGGACAAAATTGAGCTGTATTTTTGCGCTACAACATTGGGCAGAGGTGAGATCTTGTCTCCTCCGCTGCCGAGTTCGCACTTGTTCCCGGTGACAAATTTCTTCCCATTGAAAGTGTTCACGGTCATTGCACATTTGTTGGTGCAGCGATTGCATGTGACTCCGACCGATTTGTGAGTAAACGCTGCCAGATCTTTCGCGCCAATTAAGGCAGTAGTGCCCGAAGCGTTACGCTGCGCGTAAAGTGCCGCACCATATGCTCCCATAAGTTCGGAGATTGATAATCGCACCACTTCGCAGTCCAATTCGCGCTCGAAGCAGCGCAGGACTGCATCGTTGAGGAAGGTGCCACCCTGCACGACAATGTTTTCGCCAAGCTCTTCTTTACTACGCACGCGGATGACCTTGTACAGCGCATTTTTGATAACACTTTGCGCCAGTCCTGCAGCGATGTCGGCGACACTTGCGCCGTCTTTTTGCGCCTGCTTGAGCGATGAGTTCATGAAAACTGTACAACGTGAGCCAAGGTCAACGGGATTTTTAGACGTTAACGCAAGAGCGGAGAAATCCGATAAATTATAGCCCAATGCCGAAGCGAAAGTTTCGATAAACGAACCGCATCCCGAAGAACACGCTTCGTTCAATACGACTGAATCAACCGCGCCATCCTTGATGTGAAAACACTTGATGTCTTGACCGCCGATGTCGATGATGAAATTGACATCAGGGCTAAAGTGACGCGCGGCAGAGTAGTGCGCCACCGTCTCGACAAGCCCGAAGTCAATGCCGAACGCGGCTTGCATCAATTCTTCACCATAACCTGTCACGGCACTAGCTGCAATTTCGATTTTACCTGCGCAAAGTTTATGTATTTCCGCCAACTGCTTGCCGATGACAGGCAGAGGATTGCCCGCATTGGAGACATAATGTCGGTACAGAATGCTGTTGTCCTCGCCCATAAGCACGACCTTTGTCGTGGTCGAGCCTGCGTCAATTCCGAGGTACGCTTTGCCGCTATATGTAGCGATGTCTTGCTGTTCGACTGTCATCTTGGCATGACGAGCTTTGAATTCGATGTACTCTTCTTCCGACTCGAACAATGCTTGTCCGGCGACAAGTTCGCTGCTGTCGTTTGAATTGTCGTTCAACGCGGCGACAAGTGCGTCGTACTCAAGGGGTTGCGCAGTCTTTTCTGCATGATACGAAGCCCCTAGAGCCATGAAGTATCGCGCAAGCTCGGGACAAATGCATTTGGCTCCTTTGAGCGTAGCGATAAATCGCTCGCGCAATGCGGAAAAGAACGCAAGCGGTCCGCCGAGGAATAGTACGTTGCCCTTGATTTCACGCCCTTGTGCCAAGCCTGATATAGTCTGGTCAACCACTGCTTGGAATATGCTTGCAGCTAGGTCTTGCTTGCTCGCGCCCTGATTAAGCAGTGGCTGTATATCGCTTTTGGCGAACACTCCACAGCGTGACGCAATGGGGTAGATTTTCTCGTGTGCTAGTGCAAGCTCGTTCAGCTCCATCAAATCTACATTGAGCAATGCCGCCATCTGGTCGATGAACGAGCCCGTTCCTCCGGCGCAAATGCCATTCATACGCTCCTCTGCGCCTCCGGTGAGGAAAATAATTTTCGCATCCTCACCGCCTAATTCGACGACGGCATCGGTGTCGGGAAATTCGCGCGCGACAGCGTCGGCAGTAGCGAAAACTTCCTGCACAAATGTCAATCCGCCCGACTCCGCCATGCCCATTCCCGCTGACCCTGTGACAGCAACACGAACCGCCGTGCCACGCAAAATATGCTCGAGCGATTTTATATGCTCGAGCGTTGTTTCGCGCACTTTTGACAGGTGACGTTGATAGCTTTTTTCGACGATAGTATCGTTTTCATCGAGAATTACGGTCTTGAGCGTGGTCGAACCTACGTCAATTCCGAGTGAATAGTGTTTTTGTTCCATTCTACTAGTATACCACACTTCGCTGTTTGGGTCAAGTCTAACGTTCCTGACACGCTTGGGAATAGTTTTGAGCTACATATCGCTAATTTGTCAATTAATTGGAGCGAGTCCACGCAGCGCGAGGAAGGAGTTCGCCTGCGAGAGTAAATGAGCAGTGGTGTCATGCTCAAATCTAACAAAGTTGGTGTTGTTGCCCCTTTGTTGGAATACAAGCGTCCCTCGATCACCTATATTTATGCTTGCGTACGCACCTGTTCGATGCACTCTATACTGGTATCTATCCCTAGAGCTGAAATCGATTCGTATTTCTTGTTCGGTGCCGTCCGAAAACCTAAATGTAGCAAAATAGCACCTGCGAATTATGTAGTTAGTCACTCCATGTGCTTCGCGTTCTTGTCTTACTCGAGTATTAATTACTTCAGCTTGTTGATATATATGAGGGCTATTTAATAAATTCGACTCAATTAGGAAAAAAACGAGTCCGATGATTAAAAAAATAGCGCCAAATGCAACGAGGAAGTAGACTAATTTCGTCTGATTTGGTTCTGCCCGTTTAGATTTCATGATACGGCTCTCCTAGTTTGTTGTTGCGCATAAATCCTCAATCTGCCAGTCAATCGGCTCAAGCCCATGCTGTGTAAGAAAGACATTCGCCTGCGAAAAATGTTTGCAGCCAAAGAACGCTCCTCCTGCAAGTGGACTGGGATGCGCTGCCTGCAACACCAAATGCTGCGGATTGCTGATCAGTTCCGCTTTGCGCTTGGCGTCATTGCCCCATAGTAGAAATACGACAGACGAGGACTTTGCGTTCACTTGCTTGATGACGGCGTTGGTGAATTGCTCCCATCCGCGATTTGCGTGGCTCTTGCTCTGCTTTTCGCGCACGGTCAGCACCGTATTGAGAAGCAGAACGCCCTGCTGTGCCCACTTGATGAGATGCCCATTGTTCGGAATCGTGCAACCAACGTCATTCGCCAATTCTTTGAATATATTCTGCAATGACGGAGGTATCCTTGATGGTGGCTTCACCGAAAATGACAATCCGTGTGCTTCTCCTGGATTGATGTAGGGGTCTTGTCCGAGTATAACGACTCGAGTTTCCGCTAGAGAGCTATATTTCAATGCGTTAAAGATGTCGTACATCGATGGATATATCTTTTGGGTGCGATATTCATGCTTGAGAAATTCGCGAAGTTGCAAATAATACGGCTTAGTCATCTCCTCGGCGAGGAAACTGTCCCAATCATTGTTAAGTTTTTTCATATATTCATTTTACCATATAGTCTGCTATATTTCAAGTCACAAAATACTTTTCGTCGCATAAATTGACAATAGATGATTATTTAATAAGGATGACATAAATCAATGAACATTCATAAAAATAGAAAAAAAGTTTGCCGCGGTTGCGGTAAACTGCGCTGTTGTAATTGCTGCCGATGCTGTTGTGGTTGTCCTTTGCCGCAGCCTGGACCTCCGGGACCTGCAGGTCCAGCAGGTCCGCAAGGTCCAAGAGGACCTCAAGGCAGCAGAGGACGCCCAGGTCGTGACGGAGTTCAAGGTCCGGCAGGAGCGGACGGGTCGCAAGGTATCCAAGGAGATATCGGACCACAGGGTCCGCAAGGAATACAGGGTGATACCGGTCCGCAAGGCATTCAAGGGATTCAAGGCGAAATAGGA
>Ga0123355_10019950_pt1 | contig 10684 bp, 8 predicted proteins | sample TergutEmb28metaG_3_FD_89872 | JGI IMG/M metagenome (GOLD analysis project Ga0123355, IMG submission 89872) | Embiratermes neotenicus P1 segment gut microbial communities from Petit-Saut dam, French Guiana - Emb289 P1 | ecosystem: Host-associated > Arthropoda: Insects > Digestive system > Gut ...
CACATTAATAAAATAAAGGTTATTAAACGAATCATGTATGGCAGATGTCATTTTGATACACTCAAAAATAAGTGTCTTTTTCTTGAACACTTATCCTGATTTCAACTATCTTTGGAAAGAACCTATTTGACGCTTACCCTTGAATGAACGGCTGACATGAGGTAAAATATACTATAGAGAGGTTGGGATAGTAGTGGATATTCCACATAGGAATTATGACCTAGGGTTCAAGGAAGCTATGACCCTATTCAAGGATAAAGCATTAGACTTTTTTGGCATTGATGGATAGAGATCATTACCGAGTCACTAGCTACAGAAAGTGTTGAAGTTGAAGTTAAATCACTTTTTAGAGATTTGGTTTTTGCCACTAGCAACGGTAAAGGTCTTCATCTCGAAGAAGAAATTGCCTTGAGTGAAGATGACCTATGGCGGTTTCTGGATTACAACGTAAGCCTATATCGAATCCATAAGCGAGTATTTAATACTGTCATATTTGTAAAAGAACCAACAACTCTTGCAGGTATAGACCTTGAGCGGTTGACCTTCAAACCCATCATTGTGCAGTGTGCCAACATCGATGCTGATGCTATGCTCGAAGAACTGAAGCGGGATATAGAAGATGGAAAACCAGTCAACGAATTAAAGTTAGTATACCTCCCCTTATTCCGTGGCAATGCTCTTGATGCAACTGGTTTGTTCTTAGAAAGTACGAAACTTATCCGCGACATGAAGGTCGAAGACCAATTCAAACAAAAGGTATTGTTCTTGGCAGTGTTGATAGCTGGCAAGGTAGTTGACCCGAAGGTATTAAATCAAATATATGAAGAGGTGAGATTAATGGGTACAGGAAATGTTATTTTGGATGTTGCTGAAGAGTATGGCGAAAAGCGTGGTATTGAACGAAACAAAGAAGAAACTGCCCGTAAGATGTTATCCGATAATTTCGATGTGCTTGATATCATCAAATATACAGGTATAGATGCGGAACGATTAAAAGAGTTGCGTGATACCATAAACGGCGACCCTATATATGCATAGGTAGTTATCATGGGTACAGGAAATGTTATTCTTGATGTTGCTGAAGACTATGGAGCAACACGTGAGAAAGAAAAAAATTGCACGTAAAATACTGCAATATGTAGCGCAGTAATTCAACTCATAGACTTGTGAATAAAGGTACAGGATTCCCATATCTGTCTAACACTTGTCTAACACTTTCTATTTTGAAACCGATACAGAGATAACAACGCTGGTGTAGGTTGGAGCGATAAGACCCTTCAAAAACCGCAGAATATCAAGGTTTATCTGTAACTATCTATTTCTAACAAATGCTAAGTGTTGAATAGATGGCGAGACTTTATGGGTGGTGTCCGTCTGCCCGAAATGGAAGCACCTACTCCAACACGCTTTGCAGAACTTGTAATGACCACTGGACAAATGAGATATGGTGGGATTGAGATTCCTTTCACACAGAAATTGTTGAGTGAATTATATCCAACTCATGCTGATTAAATAACTGAAATTGATGCCGATATGACTATCCAATGCATGATTATGAGCATGTTGCCAATGATTATGGGTGCTGGTGGAAACATTGATATTATGGGTTTACTTGAAATGCTTGACGTGAATATTGCTGATTTGCTTCCAATGCTTGCGGGCGCAGGTTTTGCAAGCATGGACAGGACATTCGCAAGCATCTACATTGACCAACATCTACACTCATGCGATAAAATCTGCGGAAGAAGCGGCAACTACGGCATTAGATGATATGTTCACGCTCCCTCTACCTAGAGGGGTTTTCTTTTGGGAAGAAGGAGGTCAAGCATGGTAGAGAGTGGATTATATAAAATAAAAGATGAATACTACATTGACTTCCCACATGAAAAACACCCATATTAAAGACGGCGGACCATTTTATTATGCCGCAAAGGGTAAATAAGTAGAAGGTCAAGAAATTTTATAAAGCAACTTGAACTTGGTCGGATGCATTCACAGATTGATGCATTGAAAATTCGGGATAATTTAATAGAGGAAGGCAGACATGGATAAAAATTTATTTGATGGTTTTAATGACATCTTGCAACGAAGTTCTTGCGTATAAGCGAGGCAAAGTACAGCTTAAAACAACTACGATGGAAAACTGCCATAGAAAAAGCCCTTTTCTGAATTTTGGGCAATAAAAAAGCCGGTAGTTTTTACGCTCTTGGCATAATTGGGGCGTGCTTTTTTTACACAATCATCCCAATTGTCCTAAATGCGTAAATAAACACAGTAAGCGTAAATGCGGAAAGCAGTGTGGTCAATAAAATAATAGTAGACGCGGTATATCCGTCGCCGCCAAACTGCAATGCCATTGCATATCCGGCAAGCGCGGTGGGTACACCGCTCATTACCATAAGTACGGTAAGCTCATCCCCGCGGAAGCCCAGCGCATACCCTATTGCCGTACAAATAACCGGCAATATCACAAGCTTCATGGCAGTTGCAATTACAGAAAATTTAAATCGTATTTCGAAGCCCTTAAAGCTGATGTTGCCGCCTAGGCAAATTAAAGCAAGTGGCCCGGACAGGACAGCTATCGAACTGACAGAACTATTTGCAATCGCAGGCAGTCTAATTCTGGAAAGTGACGCAACAATCCCTAAAACAACGCCAATAATAATCGGGTTTTTGGCAACGGCCAATAGCAATGATTTGATGCTAATTTTTTCGATTGTAGGCGAATACACAGCCAATATAATTGTAGAAAAGATATTGTAAATAGGCACAACAAATGCCAATATCAAAGCCCCCGGCGCGGCCCTTTCTGCGCCCAGAATACTCACCAAAAGCGGAACACCCAAAATAGCATAGTTGCCACGAAAAGAACCCTGAACAAATGCAGAAATTATGGATTTATCCTTAATAAAAATATGGGCAAAAAGCCATATAGCAAAAAACGAAAACAGTGTAAACACTACGGCATATGTAATAAAAGCCGGGTTAAAAACCTCGGTGATATCGGCCCTGTATATACTAATGAAAACATTGGCGGGGATACCAAACAAAAACACAAGCCTATTACCCATGTTCAAAAATGGAACATCTATAAAGCTTTTATACTTTAAAAAAGCCCCAAAAAGAATTACAACAAAAAGAGGCAATACTATGTTGAGTGAAAACACAAGATTTGCCAGCATAGCGTTGCCCCTTTCTATTTATTTACAGTTTACCAATCCCGTCGTCACCGGGGTGTAATTTGTTCGTATCTTTCACAAATTTAATTATTTCATCCACCGTACTAAAGGCAATTGCCGTATGAGAGTCCCCTGCGCCATAGTAAATTGCCAAGCGGCCGGTTGCGGCGTCGCATAATGTTGCAACAGGGAAGCACACATTTGGCACAAAGCCTGTGGTTTCGTAGTCTACTTCCGGTGTCAGCAGATACTGGCTGCCGCGGTACAATACTTTGGATGGGTTTTCCAAGTCAAGAATGGCCGCGCCCATGCTGTATACAAAACCGTTGCAGGTATATATTACACCGTGGTAAATCATTAGCCAGCCTTCGTCCGTTTCGATAGGAATTGGGCCTGCGCCAATTTTGGTAGATTCCCAGCCGGACGTCGTACCCATAACCTTACGGTGCTTGCCCCAGTATTTTAGATCGGGGCTTTCGGATACATAAATGTCGCCAAAAGGTGTGTGGCCCGTGTCGCTTGGGCGGCTAAGCAGTACATAGTTCCCATTAATTTTGCGCGGGAACAGCACGCCATTGCGGTTGTGGGGAAGGAACGCGTTTTCGAAGCGCGTGAAAGTTTTAAAATCTTTTGTTTTTCCAAGCCCGATTGTTGGCTGCTCTGCATGGCTGGTGCACCAGATGATAAAATACTCGTCATCCATTTTCACAAGGCGCGGGTCGTAACCGTAGGTAGGCTGGAACGGCTCGCCGCTTTCGTCCACCCACTTGATATCTTCCGGCTCAAGTTCCCAGTTTATTGCGTCTTTGCTTTTGCCAAAATGCAAATGCATGGTGATGTCTTTATGGTCTGCGCGGAAGACGCCTACAAATTCATCGCCATAAGGTATAACCGCGCTGTTGAACACCCTTGCGATATTTTTGGGCCCGGGGTTCCAGGTTATAATTGGGTTGCCTGTGTATCGCCAAACTACTTCTTTGCAGCTTGCGGGTCTTTCTTCCCAAGGCATATTTGGGATATTTGTGCCGTTTATTATTTTTGCCATGCAGTGCCTCCTAATTTGGATTTTTATAAGATAAGCTTAACAAAAAATTGAGGCTTTTACAATATCTCAAATGTCTGATATATTTATAATGACAAGGAGGCCTAGGCCATGCTACAACTTTGCGTATCCCAACAAGTAAATGACGTCCCGTTTTCCTTCAAGTCAACGGGTATCCGCGTATACTCTTTTGAAGAAGCAATATACCACGTGTTTCATTTCTGGCGCGAATCTGCGGACGACTTTCTATCCGAGTCGATGATAACATGGGTTTCGGATTTAGGGCTTTCTTATATTGCGTCAAAAATGAAGGAGCTTGCCGGGACAGACAACTTTACCGCGCAAATACTTGGCTTTTTACAAATAGTAGATTACTTTAACGCAGAGGAAATAAACGGTCTGAAAATCACCTTGCAGGCATGGGAAATGCGCCAAGAATGGGAAAAACTAAAAGAGCGCGCCGACTATCTTGCACAGAGGGGCGAACCGGGCCGTGCTGTGCCGCTTTATAAGCGAGCCCTTCAATATGAAGAAAATGCTGATCTGTTAAATAACCTTGGCGTCGCACATATGCAGCTTGCGGCATCAAAAGAGGCCGCACGCTATCTGGCCCGCGCCTGTGCGCTTGAACCCGATAATATAAATGTTTTGCGCCACTATATCGAGGCCGCAATTTTGTGTGGCCAATATGAAAATGCCGAAGCCGCGCTTGCTAAACTCGAGCCAAACTGCGCCGACATTCAATTTTTGTATGGCCTTTTGGCATATGAACAAAAAAACTACACAAAAGCCATAGCGTTTTACGAAAAAGCCATAGGGCTTGACTCTGCCGTATCGTATTACGTATACAAAATGGCAGATGCCTACAAGGCTATGCGTCAATTTGCAAAGGCCCTTGAAGCACTTCATGCAATATCCGACAAAGACGCCGCCTATTATGTAAAAGAGGCGGAAATTCATGCCGCTGCGGGCGATGTTCCTGCGTCGCTAAAATGTATGCGCCGCGCAACAAATGCCGCAGACGGGGCAACAAATGCTAGCCTATGGGCAAAATTGGCTGAATACTACCGCCGCGATTACGACTGGCGCAGGGCCGAAAAAGCAATATCTCACGCAATAAGTCTGTCCCCCGACAACGACCTTGTCCGCTTAGAAAGCGCGCGCATTAAAAAAGGCCTAGGCCGTACGCGTGATTACCAAAACCAGCTTGCGGATATCCTGAGGAGCTTCAAGGATAGGTACAGGGCTGAGTAGTATTTCTATATTTGAGTCCATAAGTCAACAAAATCGTGGACATGTCTAATTGACATGATGAAATTTACAAGTTTTATGTGTAATTTCCTAGGCGGGATGTAAGATGTAAATATAAATGCACAATAAAAATCAAGTCGGCTGATTCTTGCTGTACATATTGTCAGAAAAGACACATCTCAATGTGTCTTTTTTTGTTGCTTAATTTGGTGGTTTAGATATTTATTCTGATACCCCCCTAATGATGGTTACAGGACTGATAATTTGACTAAAATAATATACATACTAAATAAATACAATTTTCGCGCGCATCCACAGAAGAGGGCTAGGAGGCTACATATGGTTAATAACATGCTTGAAAGACATGATTTGATCCAAGCTTTTAATAATCTAAAAGATTATCGTGTTGTAGCTGTATGTGCGCCGGCGGGTTACGGCAAAACTGTGGCTGTGACACAATGGCTTAATAAAGACACCCGCGCCAAGGCAATTTTTTCTGTCGATGAATATGATAATAATCTGGCCGGTTTTTGCGAACGGTTTTGCACCGCACTTCAAGTTTGTCAGCCTCAAAACAAAACCCTTGCCGAAATTATCGCACATGAATTTTTTCATAATGCTCCTCAGGAATTTGCCATGCGTGCTGTTTCCACACTTTCTACAAGAAAGCCGGCGGTACTTACAATAGACGATTTGCATTTAATCAATAATAGCGAGATATTACAACTGCTGCTTATTTTCATAAAACGACTGCCCAAAAACTTTCAAGTCGTTTTTATAAGCCGGAATGACCTGGCGCTTGGTTTTTCAGATTTATGGATAAAAGGGCAGGCTGCCCGCGTTAGTGCGGAACAGCTCCTTTTTACAGATAATGACATAATGAATCTGTTTAAAAAACGGGGTAACGAAATTACAGAGCGGCAAGCGAATGATATTAGCCGGCAGACCCATGGCTGGGCAATAGGTGTTAATGCATTTTTGTTATCCCAGAAGGAGCCGCCAGACAAAGTGTATCGCTCACTTGACGATTTTATACGGCTCAATATATGGGAAAAATGGGACGAAGCGACGCGTTATTTCATGCTTCGTACTGCGGCGTTGCGAGACCTTACACCTTTGCTTTGCAATTCGATGACAGGTATGACCGATAGCGGCAAATTCCTAAAAGAACTTGTGCAAAAAGGCGCGTTCACTACACAACTGCCAACAGGAGAGTACCGCTATCATCATTTGTTTCAGCAATTTCTTATACGTGTGATAGAGGAACGCGGAGAGATATTTTTGCAGTCACTCTTGGAAACAGAGGGGTACTGGCATTTATCCAATTCAGATTTTTACAATGCCATCGAGTGCTTTGTCCGCAGTAAAAATTATAACGGCATAGCAAATTGCTTCAATTTACTTGGTACTGCCGACCTTAGAAACATTGTAATGAGCCGGATATTGCCAATATTAAAATGTGATGGAGTTCAAGATGCAGCTAAACATCATCCGCATCTGCTATACTTAACATCTTATTGCGCGCTTGCAGATGGGCGCATCTACGATACGGTATCTCTAATGGACGAATATTATGCCAGACACTTAGAGATTGTAGCCAGCAATCCTGCCCGTGCCTATGATATTCACTATGTACGCATGATGGATTTTCGTATACCGCTAAAACGTATTATTGACGAAATGGAAGAACCTCGCGATAAATCATCCATTACCATAGATAGATGGGCTTTGTCTCTGCAAATGCCATTTCTACACCGGGGGATGAGGGATTATTCAGAGATGGTGTATGGGGACGTGGCCGAAAACATCATAAATTGGAAGCAAGCAAAAATTGGCTGGCTGTATGGAGAACGGACAACTTTGCTGGACGAAATCATAATCACAGGTTTATTATATGAACAGGGTAACTTGCAAAAAGCGTATGAACACGCTTTGGCCGCAAATACGATGATAATAAACTGCGAAATGCCTGACACAAAGTTTTGCGCAAAGTTCGCGCTGGTTAGAGTATTGGACGCACTTGGCGAGGTGGACGAAGCGGACGAGGTTTTGCGCTCTACATTTCAGATGATTGAAGAAGACAAGTCATTCCATTTGTACGATAACCTAAACGCTTTTACGGCACGCCGCAAATTTGTGTCTGGCAACACAAAAACCGCCGAAGAATGGCTTGCCACGCAAATGATTGACATTTCTACTTTGTGGGGAATATATGCGGACCTTACCGCATGCAGGGCTTTTATAGCAGTTAAAAAATATGACCGCGCCATTGCTATGCTAAATAAGATTTTGTATATGGCAATCAAATTCAACCGTCCAATGGACGCTATTGAAGCGCGCATTTTGCTGGCAATCGCTTTCTGGAACAAGAAGTACGGCTTCCAAAAAGAAGCCATAAAGCATTTAGAAAATGCCGCTTTAGAAGCATGCAATTACGGTTTTACACAGATGTTTATAAACGACGGGGCGCAGCTTGCCGGTATGCTTAGTAAACTTGTAAACCGTGTTAAGCAGCAAAGCCGGGAAGACGATAAATATCTAAGCTTTATAAAAATGTTGTATCTAAAAACCCGTGATAAAACTAGGGTAAAAGATGCCGATATGGATAACACTAAAAAATATACAGATAAGCAAATGGTAATAATGCGCCTGCTTTGCCAGGGAAAAACCTACAAAGAAATGGCTGCGGTTTTGGGTGTGAAGCATTCAACCATCCGCTCTCATTTGGTGGCTGTTTATAATAAGTTTGATGTGACAAATATGGCGGATGCTGTGGCTAAAATAAATGCGATGGGGTTGCTTGAGTAGCAGCCCCATTGGACATGGCTGTACCCAAGATGAACTGAACATTTTTTCATTGATCAATTTTAGCAAGTTTAATTATCTTATTGCGAAATGACAGCAATATGTCAAATTGTGAAAGAACATTAAGACCTACCACGCCCATAGTAAAACATTCATCTGGAAATGTGTGAGCATAAACTTTTACATTTTCGAGAACATAGTGGCTTCCAATGCGTAGCTTATCTACGGTAACTTCCCTAACTGTTGCAACACCGCTACCCGTGGTTATTTTATGCTCCCTGCCTGTGGATATGTCATATCCAAGTGCTTCAAGTGCTGTACTTGAGATGGTTGTTACAGTTGCGCCTGTGTCAAAAGTAAGGAAAGCCGCTTCATATTCTTTTGCATTAGTATCCCAGATATCAATATCAACATATAAGGCATCACCAAGAATATGCATGTCTAGTGAATCAGAAAACATAATCATAATACTATGGCAACTCCTTCTGGAATAATACCAACATAACGGACATAAACGGAAAGCCCTTTTTCTTTATAGTATTTCATGTTGTTCAAAACCTTGTTCATACTGGTATCGTGAAATACTACTTCACCGCCTATAACAGAATTTAACTTGTTCTGCCGGTAATTTACCATAATGACCCAATTGCCGTCGTATTCCTTTTCGATTTGTTCAATTGTTTTATACATAGCCTTGCCTCCTAATCACTGGTAGGGATTCCCTATAAGTTGTTTTTAATCAATGGGGATGTTGTTGATACTCATGCACCTCCATAATCTTTTATTTTAAACCTCCATCTGTTCTTTATTATAGTGCGGTTTTGCAAAAACATCAATGTGTCACTGTCAGTTTATTCGACGCTTGCTTTTTTTAATTTCAAAACCAACTGGTCGGTTTTCCCTACCAGTTGGTTTTTTTTACCCGCAGCGTTTTTTTTGCAAAATGCCCCTCCTAATGCTGGTTTTTTATATTTTCATATCTGATAGTATGCCTCCGGTCAGTATTTTAGCAATTTACCAACAAAAATCTACACGTATTGCCGTTTCGTTTTGAAATGAGCTGAGGACGAGTAAAAAATGCGCGGTTTCATGCGCTTTTTTGCGACAGACGAAGCTCAATTTCAATCGAAACGACTATTAAGGGGGGGTAGTGGATTGGAATAGAGGGGGGCTACAATCTAGCCCAATGTTCTAAAGAGGAATGCAGCCACCATGAGAATGGACGCAAATTTATTCAAAAGAGGAGCGTGAGACGTAACATGAAGATGAAGAAAGCATTATGTGTTTTATTCACAGTGGTGCTGGCGCTTGGGACAGTTCCCGTAGAGGCATAGGAAATACAAGCAACATCAGAACCACAAAAGAACTACTATGAAAGGAATTGATCAAAAAATGAACAAGAGTTTTGCAAAAAGACTTGCCGCGCTGTTTGTTGTACTAACAATGGTGTTTGCGCTTGTACCAATGGGCGTAATTGGCGCGGAAGTAGATGGAGCTGACTACTCCTACGTTGCAGTTTACGTACAGGATTACGATTATGTAATAGAAGAGGATGTTGCCTACGATTATGCAGGCATAATGCCATTTAGCGCAATAAATGTTGCAGATGAAATCACTTTGCGAGATTTAATCACCAATGCGCCAACCAATGGCACCCAGCTTGTACTCAACATTACAGCAAGCTTTCCTATTGGCAATGTCATCGCTGTTCCGCAGTATACAAACATCGTTATCACTTCCAGCATACCAGGCGGCGCGGTGCTGTCTAAAGTACCGGGAAACGCACAGCGGCACTTTACCGTACACGGTAATCTTACGCTTGGTATGGGTATTACGCTGCATGGACACCGTCCCGGCAATGTATTTAACTGGCAGTATGACGACCCTTGCTGGCCAACTGGCGGCGGAATAAATGTATGGCGCGGTACGCTTACCATACAAGGTGCTTCGCTAGTAGGCAACTACTCGCCTAGTGGCGGCGGAGCTATACTTGTTGGTGACGATAGCCCGGTAGTCAACTTCTACAGTGGCCTAATCGAAGGTAACAGATCACCTGGTTCCGGCGGTGGTGTAATGATGTCCGGCAGTGGCGGCCCAGCTATATTTAACATGCATGGCGGCGCAATTAGAAATAATTCTGTTTTTATAACCGCTGGAACAATAGTTTCAGAAGACCATGTCACAGGTAGTGCTATAAGGATAACGTCACCGCTAGCAACATTTAACATGTTCGGAGGCGAGCTTAGTGCAGCCCTTGACGGCGTAGCTGTAAGCTCAATCCTCGCTACAGGCTTTAACAGAACAGGCGGCGCGGTAAGTGGCCGTGCGGGTATGTCGCCAAGCGGCTCAGGCACAGGCAACTTTAGATTCCCACTAGCTCTTTGGGGCGATGTTTCCACCGTTCTTA
>Ga0123355_10019951_pt1 | contig 10684 bp, 10 predicted proteins | sample TergutEmb28metaG_3_FD_89872 | JGI IMG/M metagenome (GOLD analysis project Ga0123355, IMG submission 89872) | Embiratermes neotenicus P1 segment gut microbial communities from Petit-Saut dam, French Guiana - Emb289 P1 | ecosystem: Host-associated > Arthropoda: Insects > Digestive system > Gut ...
AACTCACTTGTGATAAGCTGGATTGCACGTGAAATCGAGCATTCCTTTCCACTTGCAGATAGAGAGCAACTTATAAATTATGCTCAATTATGGCACGGCGTTCAAAAGACATTATCACCTACTTCTGACTTTCAATGTTTTGCAAATAGTACAGTTAGATATGCACATCGCATGTTGAATAATGGACAGATAACCGATATACAATTCCAAGCAATACAAAATGCATTTAAGCAAAATGGAATAGAACCAAATCTTGTACTTGGAGATATAGGCAGTGGTGCAGTTGTAGGAACATTAGAACTTAACTGGAAAGTTGAACCGACATTAGAGTATGAACGTATTTGGTATTGTCCCGATTGCGGTTTTTCTACTTGGTGTGCATTGTTAATTGATGAAAATACAGGTGAAATAACAGGAAGCCATCTTGGGCATGGTATAAGCTCTCAAACATTCTTATACGATGAAGCATTAGGCTTATTCGGTGAGCATTGGCAATACGCTGGTGACGGTGAGCTTGCATTCTTTGCCGAAGATGAATTTTTATTGAAATTTCCACGCAAGAGAGATAGGGTTAATTTATTCCATGGCATTGATTCAACACAGGTAACGGTAACGATTGAACCGTGGGGGAATATTTATGATACTTCTGAAGCGCTTACAGGAGCAAGTGCTGTTGCATTCGGGACAGATTTTGTGACCGAGTTTATTTTTGATGATGGCGAACAAGAGATTGTGAGACGCTATAACAACATTATTGCAGTACAACAAGGTGAAAGCTGGGGAATTATAGATAAAAACGGAAATACTGTTGTTCCGTTTGTGTTTGAACACGCAATTACAATTGATAACTATACAGCGTTTGCTAAATATGACGGTAGATATGGGATTTTGTATGTAGGTGAGAGACCTATCTCCACAGAGCCAGAACAAGAAAGTCAAGATGTTTCTGATAACAGAGAAGAATATTCTCCTAATTTGAGAGAACAAGAACGTCACAGCCAGCATGAGCTTGAGAGCCTAATTATAGGTGAATGGGAGAATTCATGGGACGAAATTCGAACATTTCAAAATGGAGGACTCTTTGGGATAAGAGAGGGCTGGGAAAGCGCGTCAGGCGAATACACTATTTCAAGTGACAATACATTACATATCGTTATGTTTATCCATGGATGGGAAGATGAAGAAACCTTTACATGGACGGATAATGCCGGGAATGTTGGACGCTGGGAGTGGCATATTTCACAGAATCATCTAAATCTCGGTGGAGAGGTATTTATCAGAACTAATTAAACTGCATGTAGTACTAACAAGCAACTAGGCTGTTCTCACTAAGGGAGAACAGCCTAAAATAATGGGCAAAAGTAGCGTCAAGATACCCCCAGCATATCCGCCCCCTTATTCCCCTACATTTATTCATCCCCTGCGGGCAACGTAGAGAGGGAGTGGTCTCCTTTAGGATTAAAATCCGAAACGAGACCACTCCCTCTCTACATGTAATTACAAGAATGTAATCATATAAATAAATGTAGGGGAATAAGGTAGATAGAGTAGACAAGTTAGTTAGTCAGGTTAGGGGGGTGAGTAAGTGAGTGGGATAGTATTAGTAGATAGAGATAAGAAGATAATGAAAGAGATAGATAGGTGGAGAGTGTGTCAGGGAAGACATATAAGAGAACTGGCGGGCTTCGATGGACAGAGAGCATGTGACAGGCGTTTAAGGAAGCTAATAGACGCAGGGTATATCAAGAGGGAAAAGATACTATATGGAGTAGCAGGGATTTACAGGGTTACGACTAAGGCTGGGAGAGTGGTTGCAGGTGGGTTGCCTAGCGTAAGCCATAAAATCAGAGTGGAGCAAATAACGCATGATATAGCGGTGCTGGATACGGCAATCTTTTGGAATAAAAAGCATGGCATCAAATTTGAAGAAATGCAAACGGAAATAGAGCTACACAGGCTGTCAGGCTTCGGGAAAAGAAAACACCGTCCCGACTTTGTATATACCAAAGGTGGCAAAACTGTCTGTGTTGAGGTAGAGCTTGCACTAAAAGCAAGAGACCGCCTTGAAAGAAATATCCTAAGCAACTTTCAAAACTATGATACTCAAATATGGGTTGTTCCCAGCTTAAACACAAAAATTGCGAAGATATTAGAGCAGAACAAAACGGCTTGCCCTAATATTGAGATATTAGAACTAAGCGAAATACAAGAAACGGAGAACGATAAAACATGAATCAAATACTAGAGGCAATATGGCATCGGTGCGGATAGGTTCCATAATCACATTTTAATTACAGCAATCACAATTGCAAGTGTTTTTATTATAACCATACATCTAAGAAACCGCAGTCTAAGAAAGATATTTAGTTTTAGGAGGGAGCTGAAAAAGATTAAACCACCCAGAAACAGGAGACCTATAAAAATACAAGATGGCACTTTAATAGGTCACGCAGGTAGAAAACCAGTATACTTACCAGATGACGCAAAACACGCTTTCATTTGTGGCACCACAGGAAGCGGGAAAACAGTAGCATTATCCAACTTCATCAAAAGAGCTATGGAGAAAGCTTATCCTCTACCAATCATTGACGGCAAAGGAGATACAGGCAAAGGCTCAATGCTAGACATTATACAGACAATGAATCAGCAGTACAAAAGAAAAGTATATGTAATCAATCTCTCCGACCCTGCTAATTCAGACAAATATAATCCATTCAAAAACGCATCCCCAACAATGGCGAAAGATATGATTATCAATATGACCGATTGGAGCGAAGAACACTATAAGCTAAATGCAGAAAGATATATTCAAAGGCTTTTACAGCTTTTAGAGTGTAGCAAGATACCATTTTCCTTTAACAAAATTATCGAGTATATTCCAATAGAGAAATTCAACGAGTTAAGCGTCTCTTTACTTAAAGCAGACTTAATCACAAAAGAGGAACATACAAACAGTATAGAAATCAGCAAGACCAGCGGAAAAATTGTACAAGGTTCAATGGCTCGATTCAGCACCATTGCAGAAAGTGAAATAGGCGGTATCTTCTCTGATGATGGTATAGATATTGCAAAGGCACTACAAGAAAGAGCAGTCATAGTATTTATACTAAATCCTCTCATATATCCAGAGCTTTCTCCTGCCTTTGGGAGATTGATTCTGATAGACATCAAAAAAGCGATTGGAAGCCTATTTAATTCAAACATCGAAAAAACCTTTTTGATTATGGACGAAATCAATGTGTATGCCAGCCCTGTTTTGACCGACCTAGTGAACAAAAGCAGAAGCGCAGGGGTTACATGTATCCTATCCACTCAAAGCCTATCAGATTTAGATTATGCATGTGGAGAAGCATTCAAAGAGCAAGTAATAGAAAACTGCAATAACTATATTCTTTTAAGGCAAAACAGCGGTGTAAATGCGGAGCATTGGGCGAATATATTAGGCACAAAGCAAACAGTAGAAGTAACACATCAGCTACAGCAAAAGGGACTAGAGGTTTCCTCTACAGGGTTTGGAAGTCTAAAGCGTGTCCGAGAATTTCTATACCACCCAGACGATATAAAAACCTTGCAGACAGGACAAGGGATTTTCCTTTCAAGAGATACCAATACCAACAACAAAATCAATGTAAACAAGCCGTTTTAGGCAGAAAATATACATTCACAAGGAGAAAGCCATATGGGAGCTGATAAATTCTTACGCTCAAATTGGTCATACATACTTTGGTTCATCATCTATTTTGGTATTGCATGGGCAATACTAGGTGGAAATCTAAGCAGTTTTGTTATTGTATCAATCATATATGGAGTATCTATATCGGTAGCACTAAGCCCCATTGGAGAAGTTATATTACAAGCTACAGAAGATTTGAGAGAGCCAGCGACCGAGGAAGAGATAAACTACTTGCTTCCTATGTTTGAGGAAGTGTATGAGTACGCAAAAGAAGTAAACCCAAATTTGAATCAAGATATAAAGCTATATATCATGGACGCAATTTATGTGAATGCTTATGCTGTGGGACGGAAAACCATAGCCGTCACCAGAGGGGCAATAGTTACATTTTCAGCCGACCAGCTAAAGGGTGTTATTGCACATGAACTGGGGCATATAACACATGGGCATACAAAAGCACGGCTATTGTCATTTATCGGCAACTTCTTCTTTTCCATAATTGTCTATATTTTTAGATTGCTATTTTCAATTGTGCAAGCTATATCAAACATGGTGGCACGGTCTAATGTCATGGGCGTTGCCTTTTCGCTCATAACCTATGTTTTTCGTCTAGGGCTTGATTTAAGTGTATTTGTGTTTGTAAATCTAAGTGAGATGATACTTGCTTTAAATAGCCGAACAAATGAGATACAGGCTGATACTTTCGCTTATGAAATTGGCTATGGTAGAGAGCTAATGTCAGGCATGTATATATTGCAGAAGATGGACATGAACGCAAAAGTAAAGCTAATGGAAAGATTGAAAGCTTCACATCCTCATATGGCTCATAGGATTGCGAACCTAGAAAAGCTAGAAGAGGAAGAGCTAGAAGTATAATTACATGCAGACCTATCCATACACCCTTGTTGACCAAAAGTGCGAACATAAGGAAAACATGCTGTATTTGATGAAAGTCAAATATGGCATGTTTGACGTTGGGCGCATATACATGGGCGCGGGGGTATGGATCAAGAGATTTGTAATCATGGCTTTCCGTCACGGTGTGCCGAACAGCCAGAAATAGATTATATCTTTTGTGCGTTGTCAAGGGGCGAGTAGTATTTTTCACAAGGCGAAAAATCTCCACTCTTAAACCCTTGACAAATCAGGGGTTGCTAGGGTCAGAATGTAGATTTTGACAGATTTTGTATGTGGCTTTTTCTCATATCAATTGTTACTCGCTCATATCCTTTAATTAGGAAATGAGGGGGGTTTTATGGTCAAAGTAAGGAGAGAAAACACTAAAAAGCCTATTACACATACAGATACAATGACTATGGGGAAAACAACATATAAAGTGATAAACCGCTCCCCTGAAAATAATCCTAAAAACTTAAAAGAGATAGAGAGACAGTTATTTCAAATATTGAAAAAATATGAAACAGAAACATGCGAAAAGCATTGAAATCACTAGGAAAATGATGTATAATAACCTTAGTGGGAATATGATATTTTATACATCGTAATAGGAGGTAAACGATGTATCAAGCACCATATGCAAGACAATCCGCAGATAAAAAAGATAGTATATCCATAGAAAGCCAGTTTGCCATGTGTGAACATGAAACACAAGGAAAACAAGTTAGAAAGTATGCCGATAAAGGTTACAGCGGGAAGAATCTAAACCGCCCCGACTTTGAAAGATTAATGGAAGATATTAGACAGGGGCTAATAAAAAAAGTTATTGTCTACAAGTTAGACCGTATCAGTCGTTCGATACTAGATTTTTCAAACTTAATGCTGTTCTTTCAAGAACACGGAGTAGAGTTTGTTTCAGTAACTGAAAAATTTGATACAAGCACCCCAGTTGGACGTGCAATGCTAAATATATGTATCGTGTTTGCACAGCTTGAAAGGGAAACCATACAGCAAAGAGTAAAAGACGCATACTATTCTAGAAACAAGCAAGGGTTCTATATGGGCGGGGCAATTCCGTATGGCTTTAGAAAAGAAGAAACTACAATAGGTGGTAAAAAAACATCTAAATATGTTATTGATGAAGAGGAAAGTTCACAGCTTAAACTGATTTTCTCAATGTATGCAGACAGCAATAACTCACTAAATGATATTGTAACCTATCTAGTGGAGAATGGCATACAGAAGTTGAGAGGTAGTTCATGGAACACACAAAAGCTGAGTCAAGTCTTGTCTAGCCCTGTGTATGTGAAATCTGATTTATCAGTATATGAGTTCTTCAAAAGCCAAGGAGCAAACATCATAAATGATGTATCTGAATTTAATGGACAAGGTTGCTACCTGTATACAGGAACAGTTTCAAAGACAAGGAAACAAGCAGACTTAACAGACAAAGAGATAGTTATAGCACCACATGAGGGATTTATTTCTTCTGATGAATGGCTGAAATGCAGGTTGCGTTGTTTAAGCAATAGACAATCAGCAAAGACATGTAAGGGTAAAACCTCTTGGCTAACAGGCAAGTTGAAATGTGGTAACTGCGGTTATGCTATTCAGATTACTACAACACAAAAGAAAGCAAGGTATGGTTCTTGCTCCAATAAGCACACTAGAAAGACATGCAAGGGGACTGGTGGTACGATATATATTGGCTTGCTAGAAGATTATGTCTTTAATGCTATTCAGGAGAAACTATCAAAATTTCAATCATTATCTGACTACACAGAGAACAAGGTACAGCCTAAAGTTCGAGAGAATGAGCTAAAACTTGTTCAGATTGATAATGAAATAGATGACTTGCTAAGCAAAGTTGTAGGCGCAAATACTGTCTTGATGGAGTACATTAACAAAAAAATCGAAGAGCTGGACGAAGAGAGAAAGACGCTACAACAGGAAAACATAGCAATAACGCAAACTGTAAAAAACGATAAACTAAACGCTATGTATGAACATGTAGAACGTTGGGAGCATACTTCTTTTGAGGACAAGCAATCGGTTGTGGATGTGTTTATAGAAGTAATCCATATAAGTAACGGAGAAATTGATATTAGTTGGAAGCTTTAAATTTTTTGAGCTTAAATTTTTAATCTTCCCGTAGAGGTGAGTCACAGCGATACATAGAAAACGCGGTAAGCGTACGTGCAAAGTCAGCGGAGTTGCTCTATGTCACTACTGATGTAGAGGAAATCACCTTTAATCGCGTATTTTACACGGTGGATCTTCGCTACTATTATAAGATACGCGGAGAGGCATTCCAGCTTGTGAACAGAAGCTGCCCGATCACGGGGCTTGCTGTGTTTGATAAGCGAGTCATTTTGTTCGGCAGCGAGGGGAGTGCCAAGATCTTCACATCAGATACAGTGCTTGGCGGTCTAGATGAACATGCACTGACAAAGACGAATCTTCCAACCTCTGTTGTGGAAGCCGTGGATCCGATTATCCTGGGCATGAAGATTGTGGATGTTTGCGATCATCATCGTTCAGACTGTGAACTGACAGAGATCCCATGCTGCATACGCGCAGCCTTTGGCTGTGAGCTCATGATGGGCGGAGACAGCCGCCGTGTGTATGTTACACTGGGACAGTTTTCCATTGTACGGCTAGAGCGCGATTCTCAACTGCTCATGCCTGCTTATGACTACTGCTTGCCGGAGAAAGAATGCGTTGGGTCGGGAGAAGATGATCCCTGTTCACTCTTCTCTAAAATCAGCTTCCCAGTGGATGAGTTTTTCCCACCGGATACCATTGAAACATCTGACAATTACCGAGAAGCAAAAGCAACTTTATATCGTTAGTACAGACGGACTGAAACTGCATCCCCGATGGCGAAATTTCATCGGGGGTTTTTTATTTTTTTGTGCTTGCAATGTGGTAACTGATCTGGTATTATATATGTTGGCTTACAAGGAATTGTAAGAAGTATATTTAATGGAGGAAATAAAAATGATGAAAAAATTGCTGGTTCTACTATTCGCCCTAGCGCTTGTGTTTACATTCGCAGCATGTGGCAACGGAGACAATGGTGCTGACGAGTACGAAAACGGTGACGTGTATGAGAACGGCGCAGCAGCAAACAGTGCGGTTGCAGACTTTTTGGCAGAGCATGGTGACGAGATTCGTGGCATGACAGACGCAATGACAGGTGCCATGGGCGCTGACGGACGTGTTGAGCTTGAGGCAGGCAGCGGGAACGAACTGGTCTACCGCTTCATCTACGGCAGCGAGTTTGACTTTGATGTTGAGGGAATGGGAGACATGCTTGCTGAGACCCTAAGCACAATGGGTTCTTTCTTTGAAATGCTGGCAGAAACTTTCCGTGACGAGCTTGAGCTAGAGTATATGCGCATTACAGTTCGTTACTATGACCACGCAGAAAACCTCATTGCATCTGAAAGCTTTGACAGCGCTCAGTAAGATTAATTTATGTTCTAATTCAGTTGAAGCTATTTATGTTTCGCCCCGCCTTAGGCGGGGCGAAATGCGTATAAGCAAGATTTTAGGATATGACCTAAGATTGAATGAGGTCTGAAAAATACAAGCAAAAGAGGTTTGAGAAATTGAAACAGATTTGGAAACGTTCCTTGTCCTTGCTCCTGCTATCTATACTTTTGATTGTTGCTTTGGTTGGCTGCACGGACGAGCCAGAACCGGAACCGACCCCGGAGCCAACACCAGAGGTTGTAGAAACTCCAGAACCGGAAGAGATCGAAGAAGAGGAAGAGCCGATCGCGGGTATGGACATCCACGGTGCGATTCATCGCATCGAGTATGGTGACAATGTGGTGTATCTATTCGGCAGTATGCACGGCGGTCGGGAAACATGGTATCCCTTGGCTGATGCGGTAGAAGATGCCATGAATCGGGCGGATGTCTTTGTCTCAGAAATTGGTCTCGCTGATCCGACGGAGCAAGCGGAAGCAATACAAGCGGTTGCGGTTTTGCCTGACGGTCAAACTTGGGTAGAGTTTTTGCCGGAAGAGGCCTATGACCACATAGTAGCAATGGCAGAGGCTTGGGAAATGAACTATGAAGACGTGAATACTTTAAACCCAGCTTTTCTTGCGTTTTCCTTAGAAATGCAGCTTGCGCTGCAAATGGCGGAAAATATAGAAATCGGCAACACAGTGGGAGACATCAGTGTAGACGGTTATGTGCTGGAGCGTGCCGTAGAGCGCGGACTTCCTGTTCTGAGCTTAGAGACAATAGAGCAACAGGCGCAAATACTCTATAATCCGCCTTTTGAGGTGATTGTCGCTCGTGCGATGGGTCTCTTGCCACCGGAAGAAATGATGGAAGCGATACAAAACAGTTATGAGCCGAGCCTGGGCGAGCTGGCTGACATGTATGAATCCAACGATGTAACAGCTCTCGCCGAATCGAATATCAATGTCATATGTCTGGCAGCGGAAGAGGCGGCAGACGGCAATCTCTGGTTAATCTACATGCGAGAAACGGTAATGAATGGGCGCTCTGCCTATTATGCCGATGGCATTGCTCGTCTCTTGCAAGAGACAGAAGAACCAACTACTTTCTTCGTGGTAGTCGGTGTGTCTCACCTCATTCGCTCTCTAGCGGGTGAAGAGTTTACCGACATTGTAGCCCAGTTAAAGCTCATGAGCTTTGACACGGTACCACTTTGGCAGTAACTTAAATCAGTTGTTTTTACAGCTTGGTGCATCCCCGCCAAAAAGCGGGGATACAATAAAACCGTGGAACACACCCATCTTTGGGAGCGTTCCACGGTTTCCTTATTCAAACAAATCAAGAGCGTCAGTTTCGGATGTATTAAACCCCGATATTCTCACTTTGGCTAGAGTGCTCATGCAATAACTCCCATTGCTTTGTGTTCTCCTTATAAATATATACATCGGTGGTTATCCCACGACCCTCTATATATTTACCCTCAATATAACCACTGTAATGATATGGGTATGTGCAAATATGGCAATTGCAATCATGGTAGATTATCTTAGGATCTTCTGCTGCCCAGTACTTACTGTCTTTAAGCGTGTTCCAAAAGTTTGCATGGAAGGCTTCGATCTCTTTTGCATTTGAATATATCTGTCCTTCCACACAAAAAACTGCATTTTCATGTAGCAACCTTGAAACCTGTGAGTAGTCATGCGTGTTGATTGCCTCAATATATGCATGAAACACTTCTGCCAAAACCTTGTCCTCTTTATGCAGCGATTCTTCTGTTTTTGTAAGCATAAAGTTCATGTGCGTACCTCCGTATGTTGTAATTTTTTGAATATAGGTATATAATAGCATGCAGAGTTGGTTTGTAAAGTAGGCACTTAATTGTGCTGTAGGTACCAAAAAGTAACCATTGGAGAATGATATGAAAAGAGAGCTGCCATCATGTACTGTGCAAATTACTTTATCTCTGATAGATAATAAATGGAAGATGCTCCTTATCGGAGAATTGATGTTTGAGGGCACGCAACGTTTCAGTCAGCTAAGAAAAGCGCTGCCCGGCATATCTCAAAAGGTGCTGACGCAAAATCTTCGCGCCTTGGAAACGAGTGGGCTTGTATATCGTGAAGTTTTTGCAGAAGTTCCGCCCCGCGTTGAATATTCCTTGACAGACTTGGGTTCCAGCTTAAAACCTATCATAGAGGCTATGATGAAATGGGGAGAGGATTATAGAGATAACTGCTTTGAGGCATTGTCTGAACCTAGCGAATAAGCAGTATGGTTGACTTTGGAAAGTGAAATCACGCGAACGCTTTGCATCATCAAATAAAGGTCTCTCATATGAGCAAATATCGTTCACAGCATACAAAAAAGCGCTGTCTAACCATCCCTTAGATAGCGCTTTTTCAAATTGTAGCGTTTTGTAGGATTGTCAAAGATATTGGACATTAAGGAACTCGAATGGGGTTAGCCAGTTGAGCGGACGCATCGGGAAATTGTTAGAGCGCTTTTGGTATTCCTTGAGTTGGCTCATGAAGTCCTCAAGTGAATAAAAAGCATGAGCGGCATAGAATCGTTTGTTGTCTTCTCGATGACTACGCTCGACCTTACCGTTGTGCCTTGGGGTATAGGGACGAATCA
>Ga0123355_10019952_pt1 | contig 10684 bp, 11 predicted proteins | sample TergutEmb28metaG_3_FD_89872 | JGI IMG/M metagenome (GOLD analysis project Ga0123355, IMG submission 89872) | Embiratermes neotenicus P1 segment gut microbial communities from Petit-Saut dam, French Guiana - Emb289 P1 | ecosystem: Host-associated > Arthropoda: Insects > Digestive system > Gut ...
AAGGCACATGCGCTCTATCGCAAAGACGTCGAGTATGTGGTGAAAGACGGCGAAGTGATCATCGTCGATGAGTTCACGGGACGTATGATGCCCGGACGGCGCTGGTCCGACGGCCTGCATCAGGCGGTTGAAGCCAAAGAAGCCGTGAAGATCGAGCGCGAGAACCAGACGCTGGCGACCATTACCTTTCAGAATTATTTCCGTATGTTCAAGAAGCTGGCCGGGATGACCGGTACGGCAGAAACGGAAGCCACCGAGTTCGACAAGATCTACAAGCTCGATGTGGTGGTGATTCCCACCAATAAGAAATTGTTGCGCATCGAGAACCCGGACATTATTTACCGCACCGAGAGGGAGAAGTACTTTGCCGTCGCGGACGAGATTCAGCAGTTGTCCACCAAGGGGCAGCCGGTGCTGGTGGGCACGACCTCGGTTGAAAAGTCTGAACGGCTCTCGGATCTTCTCAAGAAGAAGGGCACCAGGCATGTTGTGCTCAATGCCAAATTCCACGAGCGCGAGGCGGAAATCGTCGCGCAGGCTGGTCGCAAGGGCGCGGTGACCATTGCGACGAATATGGCTGGTCGCGGTACCGACATTCTGCTCGGCGGCAATCCCGAATTCATGGCCAAGCAGGAGCTGGTGAAGAAAGGAATTGCCCAGCAATTGCGCGTGGCGCAAGGCAAGATCGAAGGCCCCCAGGAAGACGGCCAGACCTCTATTTTCTATTACAACGGGAACGAGTTTTTGGCTCCGACCGATGCGTGGATAGAGACGCTCGATCGCTACAAAGCGCAAACTGACAAGGAGCATGACGAAGTGGTTGGGGTCGGCGGCTTGCATATTCTGGGAACGGAGCGGCACGAATCGCGGCGCGTCGACAACCAGCTCCGCGGACGTGCCGGCCGCCAGGGAGATCCCGGATCGTCCCGGTTCTATCTCGCGCTGGAAGACGACCTGATGCGCATTTTCATTGCGAAGGAGTGGATTTCGAACCTGTTGCAGAAATTGGGCATGGAAGAGGGCGTCCCCATCGAGTCCAAGATGATGACACGCCGGGTTGAAACCGCACAGAAGACCGTAGAAGGCCAGCATTTCGAGTCGCGCAAACATCTGCTCGAGTATGACGATGTGATGAACAAGCAGCGCGAAGCTGTTTATGGGTTGCGCCGGCGCCTGCTGGAGGGCGTGGACCAGAAGGATCTGATTCTCGAGGACTACGTCTCGGCTATTCTCGCCGAGCAGTTGGAAGAGTTCTGTCCGGTCAAGGCACATGCGGACGACTGGAACATCAAGGGGCTGAAAGACGCAATCTTCACGCGCTTCGGCGTCGACTTCCTGGCTGAGGGCGTGAAGCCCGAGACTCTGAACCGCGCTGAGCTCGGCGATGCGGTTTTCGAAAAGTTGAAACAGCGCTACGACGCCAAAGAAAAGCTGATTGGCCCGGTAGCAATGCGCCATCACGAGCGCATGATTATGCTCAGCGTGATCGACCAGCAGTGGAAGGATCACTTGCTCAGCATGGATCACTTGAAAGAGGGAATCGGGCTCCGGGGTTATGGTCAGCACGACCCGCTGGTCGAGTATAAGAAAGAATCGTTCGACATGTTCGAAGCGATGATGCGGCGCTTTCAAGAGGACACGGTCCGGTATCTCTACCTGATGCAGATTCTGGAGCGGCCTCCCGACGCGGGCGCACGTGGCGCGCCTCCCTCCGGTGGTCCCACTGGACCTGCCCCCGAGCCGGGAGTTCCCGCGCAACGTGGCGGGGATGGCAACGGACGGCGTCCGCCGAAGATGGTATCAACCTCGGCAGATGAACTCGAAGAAGCCTTCCTGCGCCGCAAGCGTCGCGAGTTGGAACAGGCGCGCATGGCTGGAAGCGGCGAGCAGCAAGTGCAACAGGTTGTCCGCGGGCAGGAGAAGGTCGGGCGCAACGATCCTTGTCCGTGCGGGTCAGGGAAGAAATACAAGAAGTGCCACGGCGCTTAAGGCGTAACCAATTCCAACAACGGGATGCCCCATCCTTGGCGGGCTTTTTGCGACCGGGGTGGGGTCTTTGGCTTTTGCGGTCGCTTACTTGACTTCGGCGAAGGTCATTTCTCTTGCCGCGCTCTTCGTGGCGATTTTCCAATCGGCGAATAGGGTTGCGTAATTCTTCGTGATGTAGTCCTTGGGCTGCACGGCGAGCTTGTTCGCGGTCCGGTCGATCCAGCGTGGCAGGCCTTCGATTTCGCAGAAATGGCCGATGGGTGTCTCGTCGACCACTACGTTTCCTTTGCCGTCGCTCCACTCGGCGCGAAATTTTTCGTAGCGGAACGACGGCGAATACCCGAGCGCGTAGAGAATCGCATGCATCTTCTTGCCGTCAGCAATCGCTGTCTCTAACTCGACCCGGCTACTGTGTCGCCCGCGTGTGGCCGCGCTCTTATGCGTTAAGGTCCACTGCAGCCCGTACTTGCGGATACGCAGCAGTTCCTTGCGCTTTCGTAGGACTTGTCCCGGCAGATCGTAAAGTGTATTCACTTCATGCGTTCGCGGAGTAACCAAATGAAATCCAGCGGCTCGCAACTTGCGCGCGAGCGTACCCAGGTTTACCACACAAAACTTGATCTCGATTTCTTTCGGCATGAAAGCAGTGTATTACGGCAGCTGGCGAGACGAGATGACGACGGCGTCTGTTTTCCCCCAGTTCGCTTGCTCGATAGGGCCGATCACGAAAGGCCCAGGCGAGCTCTCCCCCTTCGTGAAATTGCAGCGACCGAGAGTTTGAATTTGTCCCCTCGCGTGCTCAAAATCTCGCGGGTTACTCATCACCAGCATCTGCGGTTGCGGTGATAAAGAATGGCTGGTAAAACCGGCCTGTTCTCGAGAATTTTTTCTGGAAACGCGGGGAAGCGAGCATTCGACAACCCGTTCTTTGGGCTCGCTCACTCCGGCGGAACCCGCGAAGATGTACCAACCCTCGATTACCACCTGCCAGTTCGGCGCATGACCTTCTCGACCGTGTGCGATTAGCTGAAAGTTGGCAGCTTCACCAGATCATCTTTGGGGACAGACTCTAGCGGTTCACCTGCTTTGCGCCAGGCCGCAAGTCCTCCGACGATCACAAATGTATTAAAACCCTTTTCTCGCAGCATGTGCGCCACCCGGGCGCTCGTGGCTTCACGCGCTCAAGTACAGTAGAGATAAATGTCCTTATCCTTGGGAAGAGTCTTGATTTCTTCCTCCAGATTGTTGGGTTCGATGCGGATGGATCCCAGGATCCTTTCCGAGCCGATGTCGTAATAGCCGTGGCTGCGCACATCGACAATTTGAACGCGGTCCTTTTCTCCCGCCGTCAGGCGCGCGGCGAGTTCAGCGACCTGCACCCGGGGCACGACATTATATTTGCGGTATTTGCGGTATTGGACCACGCGGTAGACGGCGTAAACCGCGATTGCCGCGATCACAACCACTTCCATGACCCGGCCCGCCTCGCGAAAACTCCTGAGAGTGGCAGCCAGAAAATCGCGGGAGAGGTATCCGATGACAAGATATGTGCTCGCGTAAAGCAACGCTCCGGCCAAATCCAGGCGTACGAATTGGCTGAAGCGCATTTTCATGCTGCCGGCAAGCGGCGCCGCCATCGTATTGACCCCGGGGATGAACTTGGCGATCACCACAGTGATCTTCCCTCTCTTGTAGAACGATTCTGCGGAGCGCAGGATGCACGTCTCCGGATTCATCGACAAGCGACAAAGGAATCCCAGCAGGGCCCATCCTGTCTTCCGCCCAAGCCAGAACTGCGTACAATCACCTGCCATCAGACCGAGGACGGCCGCCAACAGAATTCCTGGGCCTGACAGAGTGTGCGATGCGATGGCGGCGCCAGCCGCCACCAGCGCGATGGCAGCGGGAAAGGGAAGCCCGACCGATTCGGCAAACAGCACCCCGAATACCAAGGCATAGCCGTTGCGCCCAATTATCGATAACAAACCGTTCATATAGTGAGTAACCGCGTTTGATTCAACAGGAACAGGAGAAGGTTCAGTATAAACAAAGCCGGCCGCCTCTGAAGGGCCTCCGGTCTCATTGCCCGAGGAGCGAGTCCATCAGGAGGACGGCGCACCTCCTATGAATACTGTACACTCGGGGAGATCGCTTCAAATTTGTGCAAGTTTCTTGCCAGGGTCGCCTGGCGGTCACGATCCGCGAACCAGAGCCACGCCTTCTGCGGCCGCCCAGCTCTGCAAATCTTTTCCAGTCAGCGCGGAGGCCATCATCGCCTGCATGCCGCAGACGCCACAGCGGCATGTCCGATTCGGACCGCGCTTCCCTCTATTCTGTTCGGCGGACTGATCCGCGATTAACAGTCCGTGACCACGACAGAGTTCAAGCTGCCAAGGAGACCTCTATGCCACGCCTAGCGCTTTACATCGGAATCAGATCGGACGTCCCTCTTCATGTGGTAGAGGAAACGAAAGGGAAACTGCGATAGGGCGCAACATCGGTAAGCGCCCACGCTTTTCTTGTTTGTTCCATACGCCTCTAGTGCGACGAGGCGCTTGTTCCGTTTGCGAACAGAGTTTCTTGCAGCCAATTCAACCGCTGACCATGGAATTCACTGAGTTCAAGCGGCAAATTGCCGGATTGTTCAAGTCGGGCCACGACTCCAGGAATCCGGATAAATGCCACCGTGTACTGAATAGTAATCGCAATTATTATGAACGCGGCAAATGCGCCGACGAGCTTCAACGTGCGTTGCAACCTTTCCTCCTTGCGACTACACCTGAACAACTCAATTCTGTCCCAAGCTCTACCAAAAAATCGGCTGGCCGGAGTTTGCCTCACAAAATTTTCCGGCGAACAGCCGGATATCGCGATCCTGGTCAAAGCTCGAACGACGATGCAGGTACGGTCTAGCGGCGCGTGTTCATATAACTACGTTTCCAGATCATCGCTGACATCGCCTGGCCGCGAGGCTGACGTCGAGGCAGAAAGTTGAAGAACCAACCGGACTAGTTGGGACTGGCGCGCAATACCCATCTTTCGGTAAATGCTGGACAGTTGCGACTTGAGGGTGTTCTGGCTGAGTCCGAGCTCTTCAGCAATATCAGATGGAGTCTTGCCGTCAGTGATCAGCAAAGAAAGGCGGGATTCCGCTGGGGTCAAACCGAACATTACACGTAATGTGTCCTGCGGGGGACGAACACGCCGTGCAGGATCATTGATGAAGATGATGGCTCGCGGCGAATCGAGGTTGTCAGGGTGCTTGTCTCGAAATGGAGAGACCAAGATTTGAAGTGGCGGTAGTTCATGGCGAGAAATCTTCATCGCTCCTGCCGAGTCAAGGCCATTCCCGTTCGAAGTCGCGACTGCTACAGCGATCAGCCGTTGTAATTGTGCGGATTCTGCAGCGCGTTCGGCTCGGAGGCCATCGAGTCCGACCTGCAACCCACTGTTCGATTTCGTAAAAGCCTTTGCCGCGCGATTCATCACGATCACCTGCATTCTTGATCCGACAAGAATTATCGCAGTCGAGATCAAATCCAGTGCCCCCAGCAGGCCGGTGCTTTTTCCGCGTGCTACCGCCAATTCGGAATGCAATCGGTAAGCGCGCTTAATGTGTGGTGTTAAAAAATTGACGAAAGCCAACTCCTCTTCCTCGAACGGGCCCATCTGAGCTCCGCGAAAAATGCTCAAACTAGCGAGCTGCCGGCGTGCCTGTTCGAGAACAGTGAAAAGACCATGCGAGATTCCCTGTACACATAGAAAGTCGTTATAGAACTCGGTTCGTTTCAAATCTGAGAAGGGAACCAATCGTTCCGACGGTCCGATCCAATTGGAAGCGTTGCGTGCCACTTTTGCCCAGATATCGACAGTGTAATAGTGCTTTTCATAACGCGGGCTTTCCCGAGTATCGAGACCCCATTGTCTCGCTACAACAGAGTGACCGCGATCGAAGTGCAACAATAACGCGGCAGCCTGTGCATCAAGTGCTAACGCAACCAATCTCAAAAACTCCTCCCATCGCGATGCCTCGAGTGGCGATTCGTATAGGGCGTTAAGCAAGTCAAACACTATTCGCTTTTCAGGCATACACTCTAAGCACCCCAGAGGGCGGCATTTCAGACGCAGTCGCACGGCGCAGCTTCACGTTGAACCTGACTTTTATCGAATGCGACCGTTAGCCTGGTAGTTTGTGTTCTCTCTTACACCGATGGTCGCGTCCAATTTTGGGGGTAGCTGAACGCAAGCGGGGGGGACCCAGATCGAGGCATTCTCGCCTAACCAAACCGAACAGTCAACAAAATTATTTTGCACTATTTCTCGTGCATTATTTCTTGATTTCACCCCTTCGGGTGATGACATTCCGATGAAACCTGCTTAAATACCCCCGAAGCTATCGCCCATATTTGCGGGCTTAGCCATGACATCTGGACAAACGGAGAAAACTGGCGACTGGAGGTTGTACGAAGTGTAATCTGCCCACCACTAACTTTGAATTTGTCGTTCGTGAATCTTGAATCCGAGCACACATTATCAGAAAGCTGGAAGTTTTCCAGGTACTCCCCTCGATCGCTGCGAGTATTAAGTAGTTTTCGAGATAGAACGCCTTTGAGACCAACGACATGCTGGTGCCGAAGGCATTTGTTCTAGATCAAGGCTCACGTGACGGATAGACTCTCGGGCCATCGCTCAGTTCGTGTTTCGTTAAACATGAAGTATGAAACGTTCATTCACTAACAGTGCGCCGGTCTAACCCGGCGTAAGGGGAGGCAACGATGAAACTACTTACCGTCTTAGTGTTGCTTAGCATGTTGACGTTGGGGAGCACTATCCTTTCTGCTGACGACAACACAGACACAACCACCAGCCCTGAAGTACAGATAGCAAAGTTGTTCGAACTTGAGGCAGCGTTCCACAGCGGCGTATCGGTACATAACTATGTAGACGGCGACTCTGCAGAAGTGATTAATCAGCGCATCCGCGACGTATTGTCACTGTGGGCAGAGGACGGCACGCTAGATCTAGAAAGTAGTACTTATGAATTCAATGGGATGTATGTTGGGCGAGGAAGCCTGGATGATCCATCCCTCTGTCCGCCGCCTTCCAGCAATTGGGATAATCGGGGAACCATCTGTACGCTTTACAAGTATGTCGCTAGCTACTTCAAACCAGGAGCCAAGTTGATTGCGTTAGCCCCGCCTTATAAGACGCGCATCGCAGTAAACGGTACAAGCGGCACCCTATACTTTGAGTGCCACTACTTCGATGTTGGCGTTGACCCCGCTACCGGACTGCCGCTCTGGAAAGCGAAGACTCACATCAACTTCGATGGGTCAGTGATTCAGATCAATAGCCGATGGTATTTTTGGAATGCGAAAGCAAGCAAAGTGGGGGTCCCGGTCCCATAGTGTTAAAGCACAATGAGCGCTGGCCCCTCCCGTGGGGCCAGCGGTCGCCGCTAATCACGAATTAAACCACCGGGACGGGTTGTCCACTCCTCCAGCCAAAAGCACACTTGGTTTCCTATTTTGGGTTGAACTTGTGCGGTGGCATGACGTTGATCGCGACGGCGTGTCACGGCCGAGGCGGAGCCCTCCTCAACCAGAACTGTCCTGAACAACTTAGTTTGCGACTTCGGAACTTCGGAAAGATAAGTTTGCTAGCCGAGGCGCGGAAACGAATGAGTCCTGAAAGATGCTGAAAGATGCCAAGCAATCGCTGGTTGCCATGTCCTTTGCTACACTTTCGCAAGCCGGGCCGGTGGCCTACGTGCGTGAAGCGTGGGATTTCGTACATTCCCTGGAGGATGCGAGCTGCATTGCTGGAAGCGCCCAAGCATACGCATCGGATTAGGGCAGCCGGGTTAGTTGGAAGTGCTCTGCGCCTCTCGCAAGTTTTCGGAGGGATGGAAGCCGTTCTTCTCGCCTACCATCCCTGCAATAACACTCAAGAGCGACGCCCAGGTCGGAAACGCTCTCAGCTCCGCCGGGCTTGTATTCTGGGCGCTCACTCGGCACATGCCGTCCGAGGATTCCCAGTGGATGCATGCGGCGTTCCCTTGCTGCAAAGTTCCGTGATCGGTCCGCGGATGGGTTCGGTTCAGCTCTTTAACATGAGGATCGTCCAGAATACAGGCTGCGTATTCATTCAATTCTTGGCCATGTTGGCCGCGACCCGAATGAAATTCGCCACGATAGGACGCGAATCTTCCTTCAACCAGGCGATCTCCACCCTACTGGAGATCTTTGTATTCCGAATGGGAAGGCAGACGACCTCCGGGGTAGAGATAGACCGAGCGCATTCGGGAGCGACCGATACACCGAGCCCTGCTCCGACCAACCGCAGGATGGACAACCAGTGAGAAGCTTCCTGAACGATCTGTGGCCGAAATCCGTGTTCTTCGAAGATCGTGAGGGGCTTCTCGAATGCCCGCGCTCCAGCACTCCGCGGATAATAGACGAACGGTTCGTCGCGCAACACACCGGCCGAGATGCTCTTTTGCTTTGCACATCGATGCGTAGCCGGCAGTACGGCGACGTATGGTTCGAAGAAGAGCGGCCGAAGATTGAGCACGTCGGAAGGGTCACTGTCCCGCAGGATGCCTGCATCCAGTGTCCGGTTCAGCAACCCTTCCATGACCAGGGATGTAAACGACTCAGAAAGCCGCAAATGTACTCGTGGATATGACTTCCGGTAGGTTCTGAGAATCTGGGGTAGAGTTGTCAACATCGCTGAACTGATGAAGCCCACGTTGAGTGAACCGACTTCACCTGCCCCTACGCTACGGACTTCGTCAATGTCGAGCTGGACATTCCGTAGCGTGCGGCGAGCCCGCTCCAGAAGAGATTCGCCTGCCGGTGTGAGACGTACGGACCGCGACGTCCGGATAAAGAGCGGGCACTTTAGTATTTCCTCCATCTTGCGAATCTGCTGTGACAACGGAGGCTGTGAAAGATGCAGCTTTTTCGCTGCGCGGGCAAAATGCAGTTCTTCGGCCACGGCTACGAAGTAGCGGAGGTGCCTTAGTTCCAAATCCAGATCCATATGTCAATCATCTTAATTCAAAGGAACAATATATTGGACGTCTGATACGCCAGGCTGGCAAACTGATTTTTGAGGTTGCCCATGGTCTATTCCAAACCACTCTTTCCCCATTCGAGTTCCGATTCACACAGCACCGAGGTCCAGATCCGCTCCCTTCCGCCTGCAGAAGCAGTCGCCATCCCCGGGCCATCGACTCTTCACAAGATGTTCAACGGGAAGGATGGGGTGCGCGCCGTGTGGAGCATTCTGATCTTTGTCGCGATCTTCGCCGCGATCCTCGCCACGGGGATTTTCGTCCTCCGCCACCTCTACCCACCACCCCGGGGAAGCAACGCTGTCTCCGAGCTTTCTCTGAAATTTGCTTACGTTAACGAGTTCTTGTTCGCTTTCGCAGTGGTATTGAGTACATGGATCATGTCGAAGATCGAGCGGCGCGGCCGCTCGTACGGGTATGGCGGACCTCAACGACTGCAAATGTTTCTCGCCGGCATGGGCTGGGGAGTCGTCCTGATCTCGCTGCTCGTCCTTCTGCTATGGAAGAGCGGGCGGCTCATTGTCGAGCGCCGCCTGCTTTTCGGCAGGGACGTTCTGCGCTATGGGGTGCTCTGGTTACTTGCCTTCTGCCTGGTCGCTATTTTCGAAGAGTCCATAACTCGCGGCTTTCTGTTGTACACGCTGACTCGCGGGCTCACCAGGTTTTACCAGTGGGCACTCCAGACTCGCCACAGCCGGACGCTCGGCTTCTGGACCTCGGCCGTGATTCTCTCTCTCGTCTTCTTCCTGGGCCATACCGACAACCCAGGCGAGTCTCCGGTCGGGATGCTTTTCGTTTTCCTCGTGAGTATGTTTTTCTGCTTTAGCATCTGGCGGACGGGCTCGCTGTGGTGGGCTGTGGGGATGCACGCCGGCTGGGACTGGGGCCAGTCCTTCCTTTTCGGCGTTGCTGACAGCGGACTCACGGCGCAGCATCGTCTTCTGGCCACGCATGCTCAGGGCAACCCGCTCTTTAGCGGAGGAGCCACGGGCCCGGAAGGCAGCGTCCTCATCGTGGGAGTATTGGCGTTGGGCAGCCTGATCGTAATCTTGACGCTTCCGAAGGGCCGCTACCAAGCGGAAGCCGCAGACTGGGATCATAATCAGCAACTGCCGTTTGCCGCGCCTGATTTCGGGCGGTCATGATGGGAAGGGATTTCCCGCAAAGACCGGCTTAACGGTTCATGGCTAGCCGCTTCTTATGTACATCAATTCGGCATACGCTTCCTCCTGGCGGGAGCCGAGAGCGTGCCGCGCGAAATCGAAATCTGCTTCAGCGGGCCGGTCCGGATGATCACGCAGTTTCTGCCTCAGCTCAAGGCCCGCAAGGACCCACTGGTTATCAATGTTTCCTCGAGCGCTGCCCTCATCCCTTTTCTCATATCGCCGGTTTATAGCGCGGCGAAGGCCGCCCTTCACTCTTTCACTGAATCTTTGCGCGTGCAAATGGCATTCACGGGTGTCACGGTAATCGAGCTGATTCCGCCTGGTGTTGAAACCCCGCTATATCGAGATGAGGCCTTCGCAAGAGAAATGAAGCTGCCGAAAGGAATGGACGTGGATGTGTTCGCCAAGAAAGCCATTGCCGGCATCGAAGCGGGAAAGCTGGACGTCCGTC
>Ga0123355_10019954_pt1 | contig 10683 bp, 12 predicted proteins | sample TergutEmb28metaG_3_FD_89872 | JGI IMG/M metagenome (GOLD analysis project Ga0123355, IMG submission 89872) | Embiratermes neotenicus P1 segment gut microbial communities from Petit-Saut dam, French Guiana - Emb289 P1 | ecosystem: Host-associated > Arthropoda: Insects > Digestive system > Gut ...
CTACGTCAGCTCAACAAACTCTCCGTTAATATTTACAGCAGAGTTCATTTCTATAATTTTTAACAATATAAAATCTTCACTATCTTTGTTAAATCTCTTTGCTAGTTTTTCACTATCATCAAGCATTGCCTGTTTAATCTTCAAGTCGTGAATTTCAACTACTTTTCCATTTATCCTTATCCAATCCCGCGTTCCTGCTTTCAATGCAACAATTTGAATAAAATTATTTTTAATGAACTGCTCATAAACACTTTTATATTTCGCTGTTGAAATATATAGCTCACCCTCATATTCCATGACAGACCCGAACGGCCTTACGGCAGGGACATTCTCATTAATGGTTGCTATATAATATATCCCGCACTCTTGTAGAAATTCATATGTCCTGCTCATTTTGGCCTCCATGTAAGTTGAATGGTCACATATAGCCGATCAGCTATAATTGTAGGGGCGCCGCTTGCTGCGCCCGACAACTTAAGTCAACCCCAACTCCCGCATCAACTGCTCTCCATCAATCCAACACCCGGTCTCACCCAGCCTGACAGCAGGCTTTATCTTCCCATGATAGTCGCTCCCACAGGTGGTCATCAATGAATGTATTTTTGCCTGCTCATAAAAATACTTCGCGATTTTTTCATCATGATAGCTGCAAAACACTTCCGCACCATCTATCCCGGTCTTAGCAATTTCGCCAAACAACTCAGATTCCTCTTTTAGAGTATGCCCCGGATGCGCCAGCACAGCCCATCCTCCATTGTTTTTTATAAGCGCGATGGCGTCTCTTATATCAGGATAATCGATTTTCACATAACAAGGCTTCCCCTGAGAGTAATAGTCCCAGTAGAAATTCACAAATGGATTATCACTCCATGCGCCTCCTGCTCTATAAGGCAAAAGCAGCTTATGATCCATATACTCTTCTTTCCCAAGCAAGACCTCAGCAAAAGTTTCTCCTATCCAAATACCTGTTCCATCGCCAATATTCGTAGGAATAGCGTCAAGTTCTGCCTCTGAAAGCTCAAACCCTAAGCGGCGCGTGAGCAAAAGGCGCTCCATTGACGCATTCTTCTCGCTTGACAAGTTACGCTCTTCCAGCCTCTCAAAATCCGGGCTGCTCTCGTCAATTCCATATCCCAGAAGATGCAAATTTTTCCCTTGAAACATGCAGTCAATTTCAATCCCCGAGATATATTTGATACCAGCCGCTTCCGCTTCTTTCCGCGCTTCAGCGTTTCCTCTCACTGAATTATGGTCTGTTACTGACATAACGCTGATTCCCGCGCCCTTGCATTTACGCACCAAATCCGCAGGCGAAAACTCACCGTCACCGCTAAAAAACGAATGCATATGCAAATCTATCAATGTTTTCTTCATTTGGCTCACCTCTCTGCTTTGATAAAACCTTAAGGAGTATCCAGGCTAAACAGTGCCCCTGTGTTAGTGCAGTAAAGAGCTAAAACCCAGCCATCAACAGTAAAGAAGTTTAACTGTTTAACCATAACCATATCCGTGCCCATGAGATGCTGCACACTAAAAGCCGAGTTATGACCATGCCAGCCTCCCCCAAGCACCTTTTCTATACTGCCATCTTCCGCAAGCACCACGGCTTCATACCACACAGAACTGTTCACCTGATGGGGCCGTGGAAATATTGTAGCAAGAAGTGTATTATTTACACTAAATAGCTCGGAAAAGTCGATATCATCTTGCAAGAGTGTATTTTGTGTTCCATCAATATTTATGCGATATAAGTTCCCATGCCAGCCCCAGCCATCTCCGCCCAAAAGATAATAAACTCTATTATCTATAGTCACCGGGCTCCACGTCCGTACCTCCAACCCTGAAATAAACTCTCCGGCCGGATTTTGCGGCAGGGATGGCAGAGCAATACCTATATCAATATTATCAAGCTCTATCCGCTGTGCTTGCATTTCAGAATCAATCAGAATAAAGTCTGAGTGCGCGTCCACCCCACCCCAACTGCTGTTGATAAATACAACAGCATCATTTTCCACCTGCCACCAGCCAGTCTCAAAAGTAAAAAAATTATCACTTTCAAATCTGTAAATTGTACCACGTATGCCTGTATCAAGCTGTAAATACTCCAACCAAACCGAGCTTTCGTCAAAAACAGAGTGCGCAAATATGATCGAATTTCTTATCGGGTGGAAAAAAGGCACCCCATAATAAACCCCATCATCAATCAACGCTGCTTCCAATGTGGATAGCGAAATGCGATAAACCTCAAAATAACGCAGTCCCCCATCGCCTGCTTCATCAGCCCTGCGGGCAATAAACAGATACTGCTCATCCAAGCCTATAATCTCAATCTCGCCCTCACCCGGCACTACAATCTGCTCTCCTTGCTCTATGTCATCAAACGGCAAGCGATACAGTATAAAATTACCATGCGGAAACTCCGCAGAAAAACGAGTATACGCAAAGAAAAAATGCTCCGCTGTTCTTGCCCAAGTGGACGTGAAGCTTGCATATAGGTCACGAACAGCCTTTACTTCGTATGGACTTTCATCCTCAACATCTTCATCTTCGACTATAGGCACTTGCTCAACCACATTATTATACTCATTATTTGTGCTTTCTGTTATTGATTCCGATTCACAGCCCGTAAATAACAATAACAATGGCAACAACAATATAATTTTCAATGTCAAAAGTTTTTTCATAATCATCACAGGTTTTTCTCCTTTTGGTGTAATAAAATTTTCATAAAACCTACCAAATTCATTTGTGCCAGAATAATATACTTCTAGCTATGAGTAATAAGCATCTCTTGAGGCACTAAACTGAACAACACCCCAGTTGTAGTGCAGTATAAACCCAGAACCCAACCATCAACCTTAAAATAATTTAACTGCTTAATCATAATCATATCTGTACCGGCAAGCTGCTGGATTCCAAAACCTGCATTGTGGCCATACCAGCCGCCACCTAGCACTTTTACAGTACTACCATCTTCTGCAAGTACAATCGCTTCATACCAAGCAGAAGCTTCTCCACGATGTGGGCGTGGAAATATAGTAGCAATGAGTATATCATTTATGCTAAATAGCCCGGTAAAATCAATATTATCTTGCAAGAATATATCTTGTGTATCATCAAGACTTAGTGGTTTTGGTGCTCTCATAAAAGTACCATCAATTTCATCAAGCTGTATTTGCCTAGATTGAAGCTCTGAATCAATCAAAATGAAGTCCGAACCCGGCTCTGCCCCGCCCCAGATGCTATTTATAAACACAATAGAGCCATCTTCCATCTGCCACCATCCCGTGCCAAGAGAGTGAAAGTTATCACTTTCAAACTCAAAAAAGGTGTGACGGGCACCCGTGTCAAGATATAAATATTCCAACCAGACTATCCTATTATCAAAATCCACATGTGAAAATAAAATTGAATTATTTGTCAATTTGAAAAAGGGAACACCATAGTACGCACCCTCGTCAATCAGCATTGCATCCAACGTTAATAAGGAAATGCGATAAACTTCATAATGTTGCAGCCTCCACGTGTCAGGATCATCATATCGCCGGCTCACAAATAAATACTGTTCATCTAGTCCCAAAATTTCTATTTCGCCATCGCCCGGCACATCAATTCTTCCGCCCTTTGTTATATCATCAAGTGGTAAGCGATATAATGCAAAGTCACCATCAATAAATTCAGTAGTAAAGCGTGTGGATGTAAAGAAAAAATGCTCTTCCGTCTTTGCCCAGGTAGAAGTGAAATTTGCATATACATCGCGCGCAGCCACTATTCTATTTAAGCTTGTAGCTTCGTCGTCTACGCTCTCCGCTGATAAGACATGCTCGTCCAAACATATGTATTCATCCTTTTCTTCAGGCTCAAGTTCAATCATATTAATATACTCATTGCTTGCGCTTTCTGCTATCGATTCCAATTCACAGCCAATAAATAAGAATAGCAATAGCAACATCAATATAATTTTCAACCTTAAAAGACTTTTCATAGTCATCATAAGTATTTCTCCCTATAAGCACAGCCGAAGCTTTTGCTAGCTACGTCATTGCGAGCTCAACTCTGCTTAACCGCACGAGTAGCCCAATAAGTAGATATACCGGCATCTTTCAATGCCTTGTTAATTAAATCAGGAGCCTTGCCATCGTATAATGTACTGTCTGTGTCTTCATATGCATCTGTAATTACAAACCCTGCCTTTAATTGCCCACCAATTTGATCGTTAAAACCATGGCTAAATTGTATGCTGTCTTCATTCTCCGCAATTAGTTTTGCCATTTGTCCATGGTTTCTTAATGGATTATAGGGCAATTTTTCAGATACTGTTAGCGGGTTGCTATAATCGACAAATGCAAAGTTCAGACCATTGCATAGCCCCGACAACAATACCCCACCAGGCTTTAAAACACGATAACATTCACGCCATACATGATGCACATCCTCTATGTACACATTGGATACAGGGTGAAAAATTATGTCAAAGCTCTCATCTTCAAATGGGAATGGTTTTGTCATGTCTGCTTTTACGATATTAATGCAGTACCCTTCGCGCTCTGCAATCATGCGCTCGCTGTCTAATTGTTTGTCTGATAAGTCCATTATTGTACAATCAGCACCAAGTATCGAAAAAATAGGCATTTGCTGCCCGCCCCCGCTTGCAAGCCCCAGTAATTTTGCACCTTTTAGCGGCGGGAACCATTCGTGGGGCACAGCGATGTCTGGCGTCAATAGAACACGCCACTGGCCACTTCTTGCTTTTTCGCATTCTTCCGCGGTGACAGGAATACCCCACGCCCAGCCTTCCTCTGCCCATTTGCTAATGGCATTTGCGTTTTTTATTGTGTAATCTTCCATTACATTACTCCTTTTTAGCATCGACTTAATAGTCTGTGGCAAGGCCAAGGCGTGTTCCTACTAATGAGCTGCCACTCTTTGCGATGATGATTTTTCGCCGTTTGAGACGGCGCGAACGCAGCATGTACAGAGTTAACCTGCAAGTGAGCGCCAACGAAAAAGGGCGGAACAATCAGCCGTAAAGAGGGGCGGTAACTTAGTTAGGAGCACGCCCCAGGTACACAGTTTATAGTCATAGCTAATATCTGTGCGGTTTGATCTTCAGTGTTTCGCATATGTCCGAAGTTAGGGGGCAGCTGTGCAACAAGCCCATATTTTTCTCTGGCGTATTCAGCACGTGCATCACGCTCAGCTATAAGTTCCGCAACAACGTCATAATCGCCATCAAATAGATATGATAAATATTCATCGGAGAAGTATTCCAGACGCGTTGAAGTTTCCAACCTGCCAAATTCCAGCTTATAAATAATTTCTACTATATGGGTGTGCCCATATAGGCGGTTCATCAATCGGTTGTATCTTCCCGCTACAAAAAGCCACCAGCTCGATACGTCAATTTCAAATAAGTCACCATCCTGTATATAAAACAGTGTCCCTGAAATTCCATAATCATAAACATATTTATAATCGTAGTCATCCCATGCTCTAAATCTGGTTGAGGGTCTTGTAGTCAGAACACCTATTGTTCCATTATCATCTAAAGTCGCTAAATATGCACGTACAGTGCCATCATACCCTGTTATGTACTCCTTTAATGCCGCAGCAAATGGGTGAGGGGCGAAACCGTCCAAACTTAACCCACCGTCAAATTCTTTCCATCTAAAAGCAGTAAAACCCGCAGCACAATAGTTAAAGCCAAAATATCTTGTTGTACCACTTTCATCATCAAAAGCGAATCCACCATAAGCTCCGGAGCCCATTGCAAACCAATCCACAAGCAATGGTTTTTCAGGACGCAGCTCATCCAGCAAAAATAAATCTTCTTCGACAATAAATTGGATTTCTGCCCCGTTAATCCTTATATACCTGAAGTTTCTAACAGGTACGTTTGGAATAAAAGCAATCCCACCCTCATGCGGACTGCGCCCACGATACGAAAATTCAATAAAATTGTTGTGCCGGGCTAAGAGCCCATCCGTCACATATGCTATGGTTAATTGAATCTCATCTGACACAGAGATTGTCGTGTAATCAAGAATATACAAAAACTCTTCTGTCAGCTCTTCGATAGTAGCAGCATCTTGCGCCGTTTCCTTATACTCTTTACCACAGGCTGCTAATAAAAATAAAATGGAAAACAATATAAATGATATCATCAATCTGTTTCTCAATTTGCACCGCCGAATATAAATTTTCAATATATCCATAACTGTCTATGAAGCCGTCATTGCAGGCTCCGACCCGCAATCTTGTGCAGTTAACCCCACCACGATATTGTAATTTTTTGCACAATATCCATCTCATCAAAATGGAACTGTATTGTTGCCACTTTGTCCTGTGTTAGCGTAATCAACGACTCAGAGCTGGCAATCCAAAAGTTTTGTGCAAGCTGGCTCATATTTGGGCGAGCAAGGGTACGTTCTACCTGCCTCCGAGTTGAACCGACGCGCAGCCTGCTTTCGCCCAATCTATACGATTCGCCAATAAGATACATGCTGGTAGCTCTTTGATTAACCATGCGAAATGTAATATTATCGTATTCATAATTGTAGATTGTAAAGTAATCACTTGAAGATGGTAGTTGCTCTCTATTATTAGGTTCTCCCAAATATTGCACTAAGTAATAGCTATGTGATCCAAGTCCAGCCCTCAATCCAGGCACATCATAAAAGCGTGCATTCACATGGCTAAATAAGCCGGTCGCAACAATTACAACTGTAGCCAACACGGCCACCGTTATTAACGTTGCAAATGGAGCAATACATTTATGTATGAGCTTAGCAAGTTTGCACCTATTCACTATTCACACCTCACTTCAACACTACCCTATCTCCCAATACTCGCATTCTCAAACTTCGTATACTTATCTATAAACGTCAGCCCCACCGTACCCGTTGGGCCACTCCTTTGTTTGGCTATTATGAGTTCAGCCTTCCCTTTATTGTCAAGGTCGTCAGGGTTATAATATTCATCCCTGTAGAGGAACATAACCACATCCGCGTCCTGCTCTATTGCACCGGACTCTCTAAGGTCTGAAAGCATGGGTCTGCGGTCGCTCCTCGTCTCCACCGCACGGCTGAGCTGGCTCAGCGCAATCACCGGCGCCTCCATCTCCCTGGCAAGGCCTTTGAGGCTCCTGGAAATTTCCGAAATTTCCTGCTGGCGGTTTTCGCTTCTGCGGCTCCCGCTCATAAGCTGCAAATAGTCAATGACAATAAGCCCCAGACCTTTTTCCATCTTAAGTCTGCGGCACTTAGCTCTAATCTCGGTTGGTGTAATCCCCGGCGTATCATCAATATAGAGAGGCGCTTGGGAAAGAGGGCCGATTGTTGAAACAATTTTATTCCAATCATCGCCATCCAAATTGCCCGTTCTTATCTTCTGGAAGTCAAGCCTTGCCTCCGAACACAGAAGCCTGTTGACTATCTGAATTTTACTCATCTCCATCGAAAATATCGCTGTTGGCACTTTCTCTTTGATGGCAACGTGTTGGCAGATATTATGCGCTAGCGCACTTTTCCCCACGGCCGGCCTTGCAGCTATCAGCACAAGGTCAGATGGATGCAAGCCTGCTGTTTTTGAATCTAAATCAGTAAATCCGGTCGAAAGACCCGCCGTTTGCCCCTTATTTTTGTAAACCCGCTCGATATCGCCTATCGCATCAACAAGCAAATCTTTCATAGATGAAAAATCATTACCTGCCTTGCCCTGGACAATATTAAATATGCTTTTTTCCGCGTCTTCCAGAATTTCGTCGATTTCCCGGCCGGAATCGTAGCCATCCCCGGTAATCTTCTGCCCGGCCTGGATGAGCTTTCTTTGTATGGACTTTTTCTCCACAATACGCGCATAATGCTCCCAGTTGGCACTCGTCGATACTGTGCTTGCGAGCATTAAAAGATACTCACGCCCGCCCACAGACCCCATCAGGTCTTTCTCGTCAAGTTTAGCGCCAAGCGTAACCAGGTCAACAGGAATATTTCGCGCAAAAATGTCTGTCATAGCTTCATAGATGATTCTGTTATCCGGCCTGTAAAAATCCTCGGGCTTTAACCTTTCATGAATCTCACCTATAACATCCATTCCAAAAAACATACAACCAAGAAGCGCCGCTTCCGCCTCAACATCGTTTGGCGGAATCCTAAACTGCGCACCAGTTTCTAAATTAGAGTCATAATATTCTGACATTTGATTCAGTCCTTATAATTCGCTAGTAATAATTACAGCAAGCTTAGCAACAACCTTTGGGTGTAGCTTGACATCAGCAGTATACTCCCCTACGCTGTTGTACGCTTTTTTTATATCAATCTTCTTCTTGTCAATTGCAATGCCTCTCTGCGCCTCCAAAGCCGCTGCCACTTCTTTATTCGTAACAGCGCCAAACAACTTTCCGGACGCCCCGGCCTGCACTTCTATCTTCACAGAATCTTTCTCTATTTCATCTTTCAAGGCCAGAGCCTCTTCATGCTCCTGCTTGCGCTTGCTCTCGTCCGACTTTTGTTTGCGGTCAAGGTCATCCAAATTCTTTTTATTGGCCTCAAGTGCCAAGCCTTTAGGCAGCAAAAAATTCCTTGCATATCCATCGCTGGCATTCAGAACCTGCCCTTTTTTGCCTACGCCCTTAATATCTTCAAGTAGTATAACTTGCATATTTCCAGCCTCCCTAACATATTCACTAGCTCTATTATAATCCAAAACGTCCTTTTATGGCAATATACTCAATTTCACACACAGGCTAAATATAAGCGAAATTGCTTGTAGGGGCGCACAGTGTGCGTCCTCGTGATCCTATCAATCTGCATACTGAAAATTGACTTCCGTGTCTTACAACGCCGTCCCCTTTTTAGGAACAAAAAGCCCGTCCATACAAACGCCCTCCAGCTCCAGCAACTTTATTTTCTTATCAATGCCCCCGGCGTAACCCGTCAAACTGCCGCCTGTGCCTACAACTCTATGACATGGTATAATTATGGAAATAGGGTTGTGCCCCACAGCTCCCCCCACCGCCTGTGCAGATGCTTTTTTACCTGTAATCTTTGCCATTTCCTTTGCAATTTCACCATATGTCATAAGCCCACCGTAAGGTATGGCAAGCAAAATCTCCCAAACTCTTTGCCTAAACTCGCTGCCTTTTGGAGCAAGAGACAATATCTTAACATCAGGATTCTTACCCGCGAAATATTCATCCAACCAAGCATTCGTCCTGCAAAAAATATCCAAATCATGCCCCGTGGATGTATCTTCGCCCAAAGTAGCGGCAAAGTATTTCTGACCCTCGTTCCAAAGGCCTATGATACTTGTGCCGTCACTCGCGATTGTGATTAATCCCATTGGTGATTTGTATTCTGAAGTATAAGTCATGGCTTTTCCTCCTTGGCAGCTTGTTTTATGGTGTGATTATGAATTGGCTTACTATTTCGGGTAGGGTTATTTGAACGTCTTGGCCAGTGGCGTTGAAAGTTACTTCTGTTATTTCTACACTTGTCCAACGTTCTCTTGGCATAAAATTGTGCATTGTAAATTTAAATGCTTGCGGCACTTCATTTTTATCAATTCTCATTTCTATATACGCTAATGTAAGTCTAGAACCAAACCGCCTCTCATCAAGAACTACGCGGATTGTCTTTCCACCGCTTTCTAAACATGTATCAATAATGACGTCCTTGATATTATTTATCATTCTTAATTCAATCAAACTATGTATCCTGCTCGGAACAGCGAGATTAACAAAAAAAAGCGGAGGAAATATGTGTTCTGATATATTCATCCAATCACTTACATCAATCACTGTAGTCTCTATTCCACCTATAAAGGAATAGTATATATATTCATCAGGACGATTCGGTAAACGATTGGCAAGAAGGTTAAGGTCTATAATGGATATCTCCGTAACTGTATCACCTTGAACAATGTAATATCTTTGCCTAGCAGTTCCCCCAAAGTCGATAAACCACGACACTATGGCATTGTATCCATCTATTATTCTTTTTGCTCGTTCTACCTCAGAGGTATTAAAATACACCAAAACTCTCTGCTATCGCCCGAACAGGAACGAGAGTCCTTCCATCAATAATCATCGGTGCAACATCAAGCGTTATATCTCTGCCGTCAACAACCATAACATCATTATCTATTTGCAAAATAACACTAACATCATAGCGCACTGATATAACAGTTCTTGTTTCATCGTTCCATTCAATATCCGCACCTAAAGCATTAAATATTGCGCGTAGCGGCACCATTGTGCGACTATCAATAATTTGCGGTGCAACATCGAACTCAATTGGCACATCATCCAATGTCACGCTGATATTGCTTGCAAAAATCGTGAGCGGAAGTACCAATACAATTATCATTGCTGCAAAAAAAGATAAAATCGCTTTCATAAATAACCTCCCTAGGTATATTCTGTAACGATAGTTCGCAGCTGTCCTACACTCTCCCTACTCCACCTTCGTAAGCCTCGCTAAATGAGCCATAAACTTCTTCTGCCCTGCCGAGTCAAACTCAACTGTAACTTCATAGTCAGCCCCTGCTGGCTTAATATCAACGACCTCTCCCACGCCATATTTCATCTGGCGCACCTTATCTCCAACCCCAAAGTCCAACTCTTTATTCTTAGGCGCAGGAATGGGAGCCGGTTTTGGCCTTGGATTATACTCAGTAATAGGCCTC
>Ga0123355_10019957_pt1 | contig 10682 bp, 7 predicted proteins | sample TergutEmb28metaG_3_FD_89872 | JGI IMG/M metagenome (GOLD analysis project Ga0123355, IMG submission 89872) | Embiratermes neotenicus P1 segment gut microbial communities from Petit-Saut dam, French Guiana - Emb289 P1 | ecosystem: Host-associated > Arthropoda: Insects > Digestive system > Gut ...
GTGTTTTTTTTATATAAACACCAAAAAAAAAAGGAAAAGAAGTTGGGTGTGTGTTTGTGTGTTTGTTTGTTTTTTTTTTTGGGGGGGGGGGGGGGGGTGCAGAGTTATTTTATGTCAAAAACGGTGGTACATACTGTAGCCACTGTGCTCTCAATGGTCAAACACTGTGCTGTGTAAACATAATGGTTAAAATAAGAGTAGACAATAGACAATGAAGGGGTATGTGAAATTCAAATTTTGGTAACACAGCTCAGTCATGCCAATCTTGGCCAAAATCTTCATTTGGTAACTGAGATTTCTCACAGTAACTGATAATTTCAGGCAGATGTAGACAGCCAGATTCATTCAATAACCTAGGAACCATATATTCATTCTTACTCCTGGTGCAGCTACATCCTCATCTTCCTCTGCAGAGCGAGATTGTGAGCTTGCCCCCAGGCTACGCCGTGACTTTACACTGTATGCACTGCCTGACTTGACAACAAGTGGGGCACTAGTCCCATCTCCCACGCTGTCTCCTACCTCCACCACACTCTTCCGATGAAGGCGTTCATCTTTGGCTACCTCATTTAGCCGTCGATAGTAATCAAGTGCATCCCGAACTGGCTGTACTATCAGATCCTGCAACACAGTGTCTCATGAAGCACATCTAACATGTTGACTTTCTTTATGCATTCACACCCGGTCATATACTGACCTGAAGTTCAGTAAACAGCTCTCCCAGTGCCTCAAACAGTGGCAGTAGCACAAATCCAATAAAGCTACATTGTGATGATGGCTTGGTTATCTTCTCACGATCCATGAAAGGGGTGACTGGCAGTCCTTCCAACTTTTCTGCATCACTCTGCTTGAAGAATTCCTGAAAAACAATACAGAGCTTAAATAACAACAAAGGTAATATTTCTAGGGGACCAGGCAGAGCTTAAGAGTTTGGGGCCTCTTAAAAACCCTTACACACTGTCACTTCATCAACTGTGAACTCTAAACATGTTTATATATATATATATATATATATATATATAAAAACAACAACAACAACAACAACAACAACAACAACAACAAAGCACTGCTCTGTTGCTAACTATGGTGACAAAATTAGTAACACATACTGTTAAATTTTGGAGACACAACAGCTACATATCAGTCCATAAATTGTTGTCGTCTAATTCCCTAAAGAAAAGTCTAAAGAATAAAATATAATTTTACCTGTTGTTTTGAATGGATGCAGAATTTGATATCTCATCCTATGAGAAAGTGCTCAGAACATGCTAATGAAAATACTGGGACCAACATTTAACATGAAAATGTTGCATAATAATTTAGTTGGTTAAGAATAAGAATCCACTGGGACAGCCTAAGTGAAGATGGGAGGATGGGAAGATTATTCAAACTGAAGCTTAAAAAAGTAAAATCTGAGGGTGTGCAATGGATTTATCTAGCTCACAACGGAATCCAACTGAGTGATCTTGTGAATACAATAATAAATCATTGGGTTCCATAAAAGAAGGGAGTTTTGTGACTAGCTATGCAACTCCAAGTGTATAAATGACACTGCTTTATGCAGTTAGTTACATATGATATAGGATGTAAAGAAAGCAGAAACTACCCTGAAGATGGATGCAGCAGATTACCCCAAAGCATTGTTACCTGTGTACCAGACTACATTAGTGTCACACATCCAAAAATTGTAATTTTAAGAGGAATTTTTCAAAATGATAGAACTTGCCTAATATTTTGGGTAGTTAAATCAGAGAAGCTGGTGTGGTGAAGTCATAGTTTTTGTGCTGATACCTCTTGAAAAGTGACAAGCAGCAGTAAGGTAGGAGGACAATAAATAGACAGATGTGGTTCATGACAGGACATCAGTAGTGATGAAATTGAGTTCTGTCCTATTTACATGTATGTAGTGACCCAACAAATGCACACTGGTAAAATATGCTTTAACATATATTATCATCACCAACATGGTTGCGACCATCATCAGGGTGCTATTACAAGTAGACTGATAAAATATAAACTAACTCTCAAATTGTATAAATAAATTTGTTTATATTTTATCGGTATTCTGTAATACCACCCTGATGTTGGTCACAAAATCAACCAAAACATGTAGGTGATAGCAATATATGTTAAAGCATATTTTACCAGTGTGCATTTGTTGGTTCACTAAATAAGTACAAATATCCCTTTAATGCATCAATATGGAGTTCTGCCAGTTACAGTTAGGATTGATTATATTAGTAATGATGGATCATGAAAGCAAAAATATTTCATTTGAGTGCAGGACTGCAGCAAATTGAGGTTGCTTCATTTTCTTGTTTGATGGCAGATTTATATTCATTAAAAGAGCAAGATGTAAGTTAGGAGACAGATGATGTGGAAAAGATAATCATGTGACAATCGTGAAGTAAAGAAAGAGAAAGCAGACAGCTCTAAGTACTTGGGAAATAACACAGTGACAAAAGGAATAGTGAAAGAAGAAATGACAGAATCAAATATACAAGAAAGTAATCTTTATATTGGAAAAGTCAAACACATACACAAAATAAAATGCTGGCCCACATGTATACTGAAACCATCACTCTCCAGATTAGTACTATGAGAGCACAAACACGGAAATGCATGAATGCATACGTCAGTAGGCTAACAGAAGCTGAGATAAAATGGAAGTACTGAAGAGAGAGAGAGTACAAAAATTGGAGAAATAAAAAAATTGAAGGTACATAGGTGCATGGATAGATAGACAAATATATAAATAAATAAACAGCATAACATGCTGCAGACAAGCATTAGGAATGAACAAAGCATGTTTTGAACATTAACTAAAAGGAAAATACCCAAGAGAAAGATTTAGATCAAGGTGGGAAAAAATGTCAGTAAAGATGCCACAAACAGGGAAAAGCATTAGAAGACAACCATAAAAAGGAAGCATGGGAAAATACAGATAGAATAAAAGACTTGGTTGCCAGATGACATATGCAACGTGGACATTATCTCATAAAAATGGAGAAGACAAGGACTAGAAAAATGTGAAACAGTAGATATTCCTTGATGTATATCTTTGGCATAATAGGTTCAGATTCTGATGTCTTAGCACTTCCATGCACATTATCTCCTTTGTTTCATACAAACAGCATCATGCCAGTAGTGTGCCCTTCTGGCAGGACCATAGGGACTGACATATCAAGTGTCTGGTTGCTGGGGACAACTACCCTGTCCACTTCCTCTCAGCAAACTTGAGAGCAGTTACTTACAGTTCACTGCCTCCATTAGCTGTTTGTTAGGCACAGATGTACATGGCCAAGTGATAATGTGGAAACACATATATGGCACTTAAATCAAGACATAAGCAAATCAGTTATGGTTCATGTCAATACCAATCTTTTATAAGGTGAATTTAAATTTCATTCCTGCAACTCTATGAACTAGAGGGGGGTAAAGCGATTTTACCTGAAGAAGTCGGTCCAACCAGGGTTCTGCCACGTCCATGGGTCGTGCCTCATTTGATATGTCTGCCACCTTGATCAGCACCATAGACAGCTGCAACAAAAAGTACAATATGCCAGCTGCTCCCCAATAAATGACCATCCAGAAAGATAAGTGAATCAATTATAACTCACAAGGTTTGTGTGGGCCTTGTTGCTGAAGTCAAACTCTGGTGTTATCTCCTTGAATTGTGCAAGGATCTCATTGTGTCTGGCCATGTCCGTGGCCAGGATGCAACGGATCACACCCTCTCGCACCTGACGGAACATTTCTGGTGATAGGGTACGAAATATGTTACAATCATTCTCTTCCAGTACCCGGAATGCCACAGAGCAGTGATGGTTCTCCAGAGGTGAGATGTCATTATAGCGTAGAGCTAATTCCGTCCTTGCATTTATCTGCCAACAGATATGCCAAGTTGAACCAAGATAACAGAATCAAGAGTACCAGCACACTCAAGAGCCAGGATGTACCTGATAGATGTTGTTGTAGCCAGGATGGTCCAAGTCATGGCAAATGCAAGAAGTCAGTAAGATTAGTGTTTCCAGATCCCCAATCTTACTGGGAAGCCCCACACACAACACCATGGAATACATCTGGAACAAACAAAATACATGACAGTGCAGAACCAGAGATATGTGTTTGGTGGTCTGAATTATACAAGTCAGGTAGTGTGTTAACATACACTGGTTGCTGTTTGGTGCTGCAATTGGCACAATTTTTATGTAGGCCAACACTATATATTTTGTAATTATATATGAGGACAATCACAGTTTGCGGCATATACAAATAGAATCACAATATGGCAGTAACAAAGACCAATCAAAGATATGCCTGAGACAGTATTTAGTGTCCACCTTGGCCTAAAATGTTCAAAGCATATGTCTAGATATCAGTACGGCATAATATATTGTTCTTATTCTATCAAGATCAGTTATTGTTGTATTAGCATAGCTATGTTCATAGAATTTTCCCAGTTATTAGTTTTGGTGTTTTTGACGACATAATTTTTCTGACCCAAAGGTATTTTATATGACCAGAGATTGCTCTGTATTCAGTGATGCTGATAAGAAGAGTAACAAGATGGATGCTACAGTTATAACAATTCTGATAATCCTGACTGAGGTAAGCTGGTCACATAACAGGAAACAGTAAAATGTGTCCATACTGAGAGAGAAAGGGGAAGATTAAATACTGTTATCACATGGAAACACGTGTTGTACAGTGTTCTATGTTAACTGTGCGATGTACAATTTTACATTCTGAAAGCTTAGATTTATTACTGACAGTGGCCTCACACCACAATTCGTGCCTGTTTGCTTCAATGTGGAATGGTATATCAGACCACTCTCTGCATTCTTATTTTTAGAACTACACCTCAGGTCTACGGTACCTGCAAGAGGCCATCTGATACATATCATTCAATCACACATAACACACTCACCATCTGTGCTACACAGAAGGAGTGCCTGAAGTTATGGAAAGGCACCTCGTTGTAGTTCTTGTAGACCTCATAAAGAAAGTTTCGTAGTGTGGGCAGCTCAATACCAAACTTAGTGACGAGGTCCAGGTCCAGGTACATCTGCTGGAGCAGCAAGAGGATCTCCTCATCTTCCCATTGGTGGCAGTCAAATGTCGGCTGGCGAAGATATTGGCGCACCTCATTTGACACAGCCACATCACTGTGAGGACAGCACTAACCACTGTTACACATATGACAGAGATGGAATACCAACCTAACTGAAACTTCAGTAAATTTAAATACAACTGCTTTCTTACTGCATATATTCCTGGTATGAAAGACATATTATTAATTTTATTATTATTATTGCTGTTACTGTATTTCTGATCCTATACGACATGAAGAAGTCAAAAAAATTTAATTCAAGCTAAGCACATATTTTTCAATTTCAAACAGACAACACTCAAATTTGAAAGATCTATAATATTTAACTAAGAAAATGTTCCTATTTACTAAATATAGGAAAACCACTTGCAAGACCTATATATAAATGAGAGAATAATACTAAAATTCTTCTTAACAAGCTGGAAAAGTGTGGCTTGGAATCATGCACCTCAGTGTGGGGTCCTGTGCTGGGCATTCATGAAAAGAGTAATTTTTGGATTCCATAAAACATGGGTAATTTCTTGACTAGCTGAGAAACTATAAATTATTCAAGGACTTTGCTGCATGGAGGTAGCCAAAATGTTAAATGGAAATACACAGTAACAGTACAACATACCAAAGGGGTGTGGGGGGATCCACAAAAAATTTGATGGGACATGTGACGTATGAGGTCCTCAGATGATTAACACCCTATAGTGTCACAAACTACATCCTCTGTGAGTAAATCAAGTACATATAGGACCTGAAGTTTTCACGGTGGTGAAAAATTTGTTTTGTGATAATCAGAGTTATAACACTGTGTAGTTTTTAGGGTGGGTATTTATGTGAACTACTGCCTCCTCACTGGCAGGAAGAGAGAACCAGCATGTTCCTTTGAAACACTAGTATCCACCTTCCAATTTATGGCATCACAAACAAAAAAAAAAAAAACACTTCAAGTAGCAAAAACAGGCACTTACTACAGAAGAGGCCAATATGGTACTCACCAGATGCTGAAGAACTTGTCCCGCACACGACGTTTTTGCTCCTCACTCTTACGTCGATACTGCAGCCGCATGCATGCCTCAGTAGAGAGTGGGGGCGGTAGCTCCTTGTAGAAACCTGCAGAAATAGAATATCAGTCAGTTTTAGCTCCATTTCTCAAGTTAAATGGAACATCTGTAAGGGCAGGGTAAGGGCAGAATATACTAACATTCTGGAAAATTAAATGTCTCTCATCATTTTAAGTGCAGTGTCATTGCAAGATGTCTGCATACTTTCAAGCTTCATTATTCAATTTTTCATGTTTTTGATACAGCATATTTAGGTACAGCTCCCTTAATGTACTTAACAAGGAAATCCTGCCTTCTACAGTAATGAGAAGAAATTACAGGAAATTCATTCTGGAAAGTCTCATTTGCTAGGGAGGATAATCATATATCGACTGCTGGGCAAGTTCATAAGAGGCATTATTTTGCTGACCATAAACAAATGCTGCAGATCTAAGCAGTTCAGAGGACATGGCTCCTGTTGGTTTGTAGGGAGAAAATGTTTTACATTATGTACCATAGTGACATGTAATTATTCTTTTTGAATGTATTCGCTCTAATATTTTCCTTGAGTCATGTATTACAGACACCTGCAGAAAAGTAGTGTCCATTTTGTATCACTGTGTCATTGAACAGAGGAACTAAACACTTCCTATTCATGTATTAGGGCTTCCACCAGTCTCTACTGCTAGTTGCACAAAATTACAGTTTGTCGTGCTGTTTGAGGAAAGTTCATCAATGCTACATACTTGCCCCACAGTAATAATTTTAAAGATGGCAGGAAGAAATGCACTGCTCCTCTCTTCTGTTACTGTTCAGTTTAGAAGAAGGCCCCTGTTAGTTCATTAACATGTGAAATAATACACATTTAGTGACATTTAAAGAACATAACTTCAGTGTCATTACAATATTCATGCATTTCTATTGCTTTAAGCATCCAAAAAATGGTTTGTGTGTATAAATGAAAAGTAGTTGACAAATATGGCCAAGACACTGATGAAAGCTCTTTCCAAGCACACGAAGAAAAAGACATGCTTTTGTTCAGTGTCAGAATTGGTTAGATAATGATTATCCAGCATCTGGTGTCCAAAATAAGTGTTGGTCTAAATCTGTCTTCACTCCAGACTTGGAGGAATTGATAGAACATACCACTATTCTGCAGATGATATTTTGTGGGATGTGTGGAGTACAGTTTCCAAGGTTAGCCTTTGAAGTTGCAGAATCAACTGTGAAACATCTTTTAAACAAGGCTAAAAATATGGCTGGTCTTGACTGGCTCAAAGCCTTCATGAAGCAGCCAGGATGGCCTGAAATACAGGATTCCAAAGGCCAAAAGTTATGCGATTTTCGACATATACAGAAAGACAAGATAGGGATACAAGATTTTGGAATAACAGATACTTAGTATCGATAAAACAGGTGTTTCAGTGGTCAGACACCCACCATGATCAGAAAAGTTAGGAATGTAAGAAATCAGTAAAATAACTTCTGCTGAGAGGGGAAAAATGCAATGGCTGTGGAAGCACTAAGCACAGCTGGAACCTCCATCTCTCCAGTGGTTATCTGCTGGTGGGTAAGAATGAATCTGCAGATACTTCTTTGTTCTTTTCCTGGTATGGTTGCACACATAAATCTTTCTGGTTAGATGGATTCAGATTCATGTTTACAAATTTCTTGACCACTCTGAAACATGCCAGCCATACAGCACTCAGAGAAATCAATATGTTCCATAATAATTCCATGGCAACTCTGTCACCTCATACCAGCAACAGACTACAGCCATTGGATTGGCTGTGTATGGGTTCTTCATTTTGTATTTGTCTCCAGAGATGAATAAGCACTTGAAATTTTGGATACACAGAAGAGCAAATTAAAAAATACTGTCAAAACATAGCTTGGCAGTTGACAAGGCTTATTTTCTCAAACAGCAAACCATGCATTAACATGTTGGATGAATAGACAAGCAGGTTGACAGCGACAATACTTTGTGCACTTATTGTAATGAGAAATATGCACTTACTTAGGCAGACTGCATTATGTGCCATAAATGCAAGCAATGGGCCCAGGAGGGTGGAAATGATAAAGAGAACTTGATGGGCAATTGACATGTGACATACAGAATTTAATGTGTCATACTGTGAAAAGTATTTAAATATTGAGTATGGAAGCACATACTTGTAGATACACATATCCCACACTGTATTACATGGATTTAAGAAGAGTTATGTTGAAGCATAACAGTACACCAAGTAGAGGGCAAAATCACTTCCTTGGAATATTTTAAGGACCTGTTATAAATTTGTGACTGCTGATTAGTTGATAGTCCTTTTGGGTTTCTGAAAGTCCCAAAGTTTCAGAGAAGCGCACTGCCTCCTTCTTCAGGGCGACTGAAAAGGATTCACTTCAGCAGCCATGTGAACCAGTCAGTCACCCTGAAGATGGAGGCAGTTAATGCTCCTCCAAAAAGTCAGAACACTCATTAAGTGCATGGCATGGAGACCCAACATAGGACCATCAACTTATAATCTTAATGACTTCTTCTTTCATGTTAGTGCCAGAAGTGTAAGTTTAATGTTCTTATGATGTGTGGTAAGAAACCTTCTTTGCCACACTTGTTTCGCAGGTTCAGTATGTTGCAAAAAGCTGCATTAACAACTTTTAGAGAGCACCTTATGACCGAAATATGTTTATTCATGCCACTATGAAAAAGAGTCAGGGGCAGAAAGTGAAGGCATTTTGTTTTAATATTCGGTCATTTATATTTATGTTGTTGGTCCATCCTTTATTCATGATAGAATTCATAAAATAATGTTACCTTGCTCAACTTTCCCCTCTTTGGTAGATGCACTTGTTCCCTGAGTACAGGACGACTTCAGGAGTGGTATTATTTTTATAAAACCACAAACTCTTACGTGATTGTCTTATTCTTCTTCAGGCATTAACATTTCTGCTTTTTGTTTACATGTTAAGTGTAACGGCCATATATAAATCTTCACCTTGAAATGCGTTGTTTTGCTCATATCGAAACGTTTTCCCTACCATTCCCGCATTGCCCCGTCCTCCCCCAAGCATAGCGTAAAAATCTGATGCGTAAACTCAATTTTAACTAACTTGAAGGGACGTGGTACCGCACATAAAGCATGTTTCATCTTTCATTCGAAATACTTTTGCTCCGTAAAACTCTATCTGCGCACCCAACTGCGTCTAGGTCTTCATGTAGAGTGTCAATTATGGCGTCCGATTTTAACCAAAACTGGAATATTTCCACAAACTTCACTGAACTCCTCGAACACAAAATTTCATGAAAATCCGCACAGGAGTTACCGAGTTGTTAATGGCGAAGATACTGCCCACGATTGTGTAGCTTTTCACCACAAATGCAGCAAAAACAGAATATAATATTATGAAGCCTAGCTGAGGAGGGTCTGGGGAAAACCGAGCGCAACAGTGGGTTCTGTGTCCTTTACGCAGAAGCGATAGTCACGTTAATTTTGCCGCGACAGGTACACAATTGCAGTCGGCTGAATAAAAACGAATCATGTGTTCGTTCGTTCGTTTGTCCGTTCGTCCGTTCGTTTAGCTTCTGTATTCGCTCGGATGCGTCGCGCTTTGTTGCTTACACATAAGGGAGAAAATATTCACAGGATGAATAAAGAGCTCTCTGTGATGGATACAGTTTTTCAGATCAATACAACAGTTAAAGCAGATACGTGAGCACTGTACACCCAGTATGCCACCGACCAATGGTACCGCCGTTAGACGTTCCACAAGACCAGACGCACTATATATAGACTGACCCAGCGGTGTAGTATCAAAGGTAAGGACGTCCATATGCATATCATAAAGGTGTATGGGGTCATGCAGGTGTACCTACGTTAATCAATCCTTAATCTAGACGCTAGACGGCGGTAGGTGGTCAGATTCACGTCCCGGACGCTTCGCCTCCAAAGGAAGTGCTGCGGGTACCCACTGTATAGGAGGATGGGGAGGATGGGTGGGCGTCCAGCTGGTAGCCCAACCGCTGTGCCGACTATGGTAGACCAGCGTAATGTGCAAGGCTCTTTGATATTCAGAAACCGATTTCAAACGCGATTAGGGATACGCATTCCATGCCGGATTTTTGCGTCTTGACAATGTGAATGTTCCTAGATATTCCAGATTGCTCCGATAAACAATAAGCATTAGCAGTAAGTGCCAGTTTGGTTGCTGCGGTTGACTGAGTTCGGAAGCAGCGCTAGTGTCGTTTCAGTCTCACAGTTTCGTATGTCGACACGGTCTCACTACGAAGCTATGAGCTAGGATGACTTCTGATAGCACAATGTTCACATCCAATTCAATCTAAATCCATCCAGGCTTTCCAGAGTTGAAATCGCAGACGGCAGGACAGGGCAGACAGACAAAATTTTAGAAGTACACACACCGAGGTAAGGACACGTGACAATGCACCATCTAGGCCCCCCCCCCCCCCCCAAAAAAAAAAAAAACAAAAAAAAAAACCCCCCCCTTTTTTCTTTCCCCGTGGGTGGTGTGGGGGGGGGAAA
>Ga0123355_10019958_pt1 | contig 10682 bp, 5 predicted proteins | sample TergutEmb28metaG_3_FD_89872 | JGI IMG/M metagenome (GOLD analysis project Ga0123355, IMG submission 89872) | Embiratermes neotenicus P1 segment gut microbial communities from Petit-Saut dam, French Guiana - Emb289 P1 | ecosystem: Host-associated > Arthropoda: Insects > Digestive system > Gut ...
AAAATATAAAGATACAAGACGCTAAACAGAGGTGGGGGGAGGGGGGGGGGGGTGTGGGAGGTGTGTTTTTAAAATAGTATAAAAAACACTGTGGTGGGTTGTTCTGGATAACCCCCCCCCCCGCATCTTACCACTGTAGCCCTGCAGTATCATGTTAGGATGACTGGTAATGATAATGGAAAATTGGGAATGAAAAGGTCGTGGCCTGTTGGACACACCATGCCGATATTGGTCACGAGGGACTGAGGAAAATGGTGACACATCAGAGTAGTCGGTGTGTCGGCCGAGATACGAAACTGGCACTTCTAGAACACATGCGTGGGGTGTCACTGCCACACCAGAGAGTGTTGTTGCGTCCCACAACTGTCGGTTGTCACTTCCTGCCGGCTCATTCAGCCGACCTGCCACCTGCCGGCGGTGTGACAAACGACAGTTGTCAGATAAATTGAGTACCGAGTACCATCTTGGGTCGGTACTGCAGCTGGCCACTCACCTTGCTGGTCACGAAGATGTCGTCTCTCTTGATGACACCTTCCTCGATCTTGGCATTGATCGCGGCGCCCACCTCCTCCTCATTCTGATAGATCATGGCGCCGTCAATGTGGCGGTACCCTGCGTCAATGGCGTCCTTCACAACTTGCTCCACTTCGCCTTTTTTACCAGCCTATCACACAAATATGTGCTGGTGAGCAGATAGGCGGGTGTTTTGTAACCTTTGTACGTCCATCTGGTGGACATGCAGTACTCCAGCAACATTTCGGATACTAATTTTCATCAGACCCTCTCTCGTATGGATGCGCTTGGTTTGTGAATAGGCGATTGATTGATGATAAGTCAGACTGCACTTTTCGCAAGAGACAAATATGTACCAATGATTTGGTCGGCATTGCAAGACTGCACTTTGCCGACAGTTTCCATCTAGATAAAACTTTTCAGACTCATGATGTGCTCATTATGTAACACTGTGCTATACTGTGCATGTATGATAATACATAAAAGAACGGACTGACTGAAGGTTTATCTGTGGAAATGATAGCTACAGACGCGTGAATCAGCGTATGAGGTCAGTGCCGTCGTTTGAGGTCGTGGTTAGTTATATATAAAATGTGACTTCGTCCCCCTGAGCGAAAAGTCCGCATTGTCTGAAAAGACCATTTGGTTAAGGTTGTGCAGTGAAATTATCGAGTTTTGATGAGATATGTAAGAAATACTTGTGACCGTTATGTGCAAAAACAGCACAGTACAACGGGTGGTACCTACAGTTACCACTGCGCTAGAAAACTACAAAGAAATCGTCTGTCACCTTGACTTCAATCGCGGCCGCAAGTTGCGAACCGCGAGATAACCATTTCGTTGCCAAACGGCGCGTTTCAACTCCTGACCAAATAATATTCGGGCGATCAAGTAAAGAAGAATGAGATGGGCGGGGTATGTGGCACGTAGGGGAGAGAGGAGAGGTACACACAGAATTTTGGTGGGGAAATCTGAAGGAAATAGCCATCTGGAAGACCCAGGAGTAGATGGGAGGACCATATTAAAATGGATCTTAAAATTAGTGGGATTGCGGGGTATGTATGGACTGGATTGATCTGGCTCACGATAGGAACAGGTGGCGGGCTTTTGAGAATGCGGTAAAGCACCTCCGTGTTCTATACAATATGGGGAATTTCTTAACAAGCTGGGGACCTGCTGTCTTCTCAAGGACTCAACTCCGTGCAGTCAGTACAATAAATGGCAGGCAATTAATTATCTCCTGTCCAGATTGGTTTCTACTCGTATTTAACCTACATAAGACGGAGAAAGAAGAAGAAGGAGAAGGAGAGGAAGGAGGAGAAGAAGAAAAAGGAGAAGCAGAAGAAGAAGGAGGAGAGGAGGAGAATGAGGAGAAGGGGAGGAGGAGAAGTAGGAGAAGAAGAAGGCGAAGAAGAAGAAGAAGAAGAAGAAAGAGGAGAAGAAGAAGAGGAGGAGGAGGTAAAGACAATGTGGGACGAAAGTCTTGAGAGACAAACGATGAAACAGTGGTACTATACAGCCCCGAAGTTTCCTTCTGATAGGAGCTGGTCGAGGCCAGGTAAATCGTTGGAAGGCTAAGAAGTTAAAATAGTGGGTCTTTGCCTGAAGCTGAGCTGTTGCTGTACGTGGCTGAATTTTGGTATTACTGCCTGGGGGGGGGAGCTGACTGGTGACGGCATGACGACCGATATAACAGTACAACGACACCAGTCTGCCCACAATCAGCCTTGGTATGCAACGTAACGGGCTGTTTACCATACACACAGTTTACTTAATCATAAAGCAGCCACTGTGAAAACAGTCTACATTTTTATCGTCTCATCTTTGTCATAATCGTCCTTCAGTTTATATGAGGGTGTAGAAAGACTGCCCACAGGTATAAGAGAGGTAGTTAGTTTCCTTACGCTTTGCGAAGTCGAGCTCATTCATGTATTTCGTTGCCAAGGTCATTTCTGCAGTTTGCCAACTAGAATCTTAAGCGCGAGTTCACTTCTGCAGTATGAAGCGCACGGCGCACAGTACGACAGACAGCCGAACATTGCCAATTGCTACAGTGGCTGCTCATGTATCGTACACACGTTGCATTCAGCACGTATTACTCACACTGTCACGAATTGTTCGGAATACTCACGTCGTACGTGCCGAGCCCTATGACAGGGAAGTGGTAGCCGTTGTTCAGTTTCACAGTTGGTACCATCTTGATGTCCTCCACGCCACGCCACGCCACACTTAAACTCAACCACAGTTACTCGCTTGACGGCCGACGGCGAACTGCGGACCGAAAACGCGCGCAGCCACTCGACGTGCTCAAGGTCATTCAATACAACAGACGGACCCACACAGCAACAGGAGCAGTGTGCTCTTCCTTCTCTCTCTGTCTTGCTCCATTTCATTATCTACTATTCGATTTATTTCATCGCTACAGGACTATTTTGTATCGCTTAACAAGACGACTTACGCCTACGTCACACGTTCCGGTTTTCGACCGGCCGGGAGGTGACCGGACGGGCGAGTGCACAACTTGGAACTTTAAAAACATCTCCGGGTCTAACCGGCCGGTCGAACGACGAAGTACGCTGTGACCACGCAGTCGTGCATGCACAGTGATCTGCAATGGATCGTAATTCAATAATTACCCTGCTCTTGTACCGTCGTCGTAAACGTAGACGTGACAGGTTGCTTTGGGTTCATCCAGTAATTTAAAAAAGGGAAGAATTAGGTGGCTTTTACACACTATTTGATGAACTACGAGATGACGCAAACACGTTTTTAAATTATTTTCGTATGTTAGTTTTGTCTTTCGACAAGTTGCATCGCCGATTGGACGACAGTCTTCAGCGTCGTAACACTAAAATGAGGAACTGCATTCAACCTGTAGAAATGTTGGGTGTTGCAATCAGGTAAGTAATGTTTGTGTGTGCTTTAAAAGAAAACTTTGATGATTAAATAATAGGGAAGGATTTTCTTGGGAGAAATTATTCATATCCTGTCTGTTTTGTTCAACTTAGTAACCTGAGACTCCTCCATATTATCCACCAATAAACTGTCGGCTGTTTGCCTTTCATTGGTCAGTTTCGATAGGAATCCAAGTTGATCACTGTGCACATATTTTCTAGCTTTTGAAGACTCCGCACCGAACTTCGTTGCTTGTTTGTGTTTCTTATTGACTTTACGTAGCAGTCTCGGATGTTTTCCTACCTTTTTATTGCTTTTTTTAAATCTAAAAACGCAAAATTATATAACTAAAATTAGAAGTTAGGAACTGGAGTGTGTTATAATAATAGTACAAGTGACCAAGAGAGTTATTAATTACAGGATTCCTTTTTCCAGATATCTAGCGAGTGGATGCAGTTGTCATGACCTACATTTCTTTTATCGGATTGGAATCTCAACAGCAAGAAATATAATCAGAACAGTAGGTCTCAGTAATTGTTCTATCATGCGTCCAGAACGTATTTCCAGGCCTATAAAAGAGCAGCTGGAATTGACTGCTTTGGAGTTTGAAAGAAGAGCTAATTTCCCGCATTGCTTAGGGGCCGTCGATGGGAAAATGTTCGAGTAATCAAACCGGAACACAGTGGCTCGATGTTCTACAATTACGAAGATTTTTTTCCGTGGTATTAATGGCCGTGGCAGACACTAACTGCCGCTTTGTGTACGTTGACATTGGTAGTTACGGAAAAGACTGTGATTCTACAGTTTTTAAACGATCTACGCTATGGACATCAATTCAGACAAATATGCTGGAATTATCCAGTGAGAGACTCTTTCAGGAACAGAAGGTCGAAATGTACCACACTTCTTTGTAGGAGACGGGGGATTTGCGCTAAACAGAAATATACTTCGACCTTTTGGTGGATCTAACCTGAGTATTAAAAAAAGTGTACAACTACCGCTTGTGCAGAGCACGAAGGTATGTGGGATGTGCTTTTGGTATTTTGGGCAATAAATAGAGAATTTTCCAGCGACCGCTTAATGTCGGTCCTGACTTTGCAGTCATCATTGTTAAGGCCAGTGTTGTTCTGCACAATTTTGTTCGCGAGATTGATAGTTATAAGTTTGAAGACGCTTTGACAGGGACTGGTCTTGAAGATGTACCTGAAGGACAATCAGTACGTGGGGGTTAACGGCGAACAATATAAGGAATAAAGTAGCTGATTATTTTCTAACATTCCACAGGACTGTCTGTATATTTTTCTAATAATCTTAAAATTCCGATTTATAAGAACCTTAAAATTTTTGATCTGGCTTCTCTTACTGTCGAAGACACACGGTAACAACCTAGAGGACACACGGTAGCACAACCTGTAGGTCTGTACCAACATACGAAGTGTCTCTAATGGCTGTTTGTTGCAGGGAACATCATCGTTAGTCTGGGGTTAATCTCTTGATTTCTGCAAGCAGGACGATTCGGACCCTGGTTCGGTTTGCGTCGTAAGTTTTGTACTCGGTTAGGCCCCTTACGAAGAGCCCGTCTGAATGACTGGCCTTGACCAATGATGGACCAGTGGCCCAGTCCACTGACTGAGACAACGTCTGTCTGAGGACCTTAGCTGAAACGTGATGACGGAAACATCCGGCTTCCAAGGTTCTGCAGTTGGAGATACTCAGACCGATGAACAGCGACGGTGGGAGCTTTGTGTGCCGCAGGTGACGCTACGGGAAGTGTTACCGGTAACGTGAAACACTGTCGACAGCGCTGCGGGGTACACGAAGTGAGAGTTGCAGTTCAAGATAAAATCAGGCTGTATGTTTGTCTTGTTGATATCAGGAACGCAACACAAATTACGGATTACAGTTTGCTGTTTAAGATAACGTTCCTGTACACACGCGATGACGTGTACGGGAAGTCTAAATATATTCCCACCCATTATTAACCTCGGAAACAGATGGAGGTGAGTGGTCAATCAGCTTCAAGCCCCGGCCGCCTTAACGCCGCAGAAAGAACCTCCAGTAACCACTGAACAGGATGAAGGGTGGTCTGGACGTTTTGGAGATGAGAAAATCTCTTACCCCTACATGGAATCGAACCTGTAATGGTCAAACCCGCAGGTGAAATTTACGTGTGGCTGGAGTTTTTGTCGCTCCGGTTTTTGAGCAGCTCAAACTTTTCTCATCTCACACATTTGCATTGGTCTCTTCCCAATATGCCCGATCAGTTTGTTCAAGTAACGACACGCAATTATCAAAACGTTTCCCTTCTGCTCCCCTCTAACCTGCCGTGTTCACTTTGCTTTTACATTCCCGTCTAATTTTGAATAAGTGCAGAGTTTTCAAAAGAAATCAACATTTTGACAGATGTGTGTCTTGGAATGACTGTTAGACAGTGCAAGGACATGTACCTTGTAGGGTAGAGGAACTGGGACACTGTATGAGACAGTTGAAGAAAACCCCTACAACTGAACTAGTCTTTTATACAGTTTTTACAATTAAAGCGCTAGACTTCCGACATGTTTCGACCCTTTATGGGCCATCCTCAGGTATTGTACATTATTGTGTTTATAAATAGATAAAAAAGAGAAAATTGCATTAAAATCACGTGATGTTTCGAAGTTGGTGCTGTGGTTTCATTAGTTCGATGAGGCGTTTCTTGTAAATCAGTGCACGGATATGAATAGCGTGGCGGTTGGTAGGGACTCGATGTGAGCCCCTGTTGTCAAATGGCAAACGTCCATTCTGCAGTCCGTCTGTTGCCACTCGTTCAAGCATGTTTGGTTCATCTCTTTCCGCATACTTTTGTGTCAGTTATTTTGTAGAGATTAGAACCTGCAATAAGCTAACTCTTGGTTCATGTTCAACTGTTTATTATATACGAATTTCTCGCTCGGGTTTTCGTTTCTGAACCTTGTAGTAATTTAAGTGTAATCTTTGTTGTCGTGCTGCACGAACCCCGCTTCCCATACACGATGAACAATTTGCATCGCTATGCCATATATACATCATTATGTTTTACTTGCAGCACGACTGAGTTGTTAAGCACAAAAAAAAAAAAATCTTGGCGAAACAATGAAACAAAAGATGATGCACTGTTTCTGTGTTTAATTCACGGTAATTTACGTGTTATTAAATTTGTAAGGTGCTAGAGTCCGTAGCCGTGAACCCTGAACTCGTTATTTTTAAAACAGAATTAACGGCCACAAGGTTGGTTTCCAGCAATCGTTATAACTGCAGTACCGTGCATTTTCACAAGACCTTTTGGAAAGGTCAAGAATTTCTACTAGCAACAAAAAAGAAGAATAAAATTTGTAAAATGTGTATAAAAGTTGGTGAGAACGGACGACATGAACATTCCAGCCATATCAGTAGCGGTCACACCGGTACCGCGCCGAAGTGACGTCACGTGCGAAATTCAGCATCGCCAGCAGCAGCGCCATGTACTTGACGCTGGTAGCCGTCTTGGCTAGCGCCGTCGCTGCAGACACCAGCAAGTACTGCAGCCTCTGTCGGCCAGGAAGTGCCTCTGGCGACAGCGCGCACCACACCATGTGTCTGTACCAGGCAAGTGTACGTGCGTCGATTGATGACTGCGTTGTAGAACGACGCTTTTAACCTGCTTACGCCATGTAACTAGTTTTATTTTTTCAAAATTCTTGATGATATACTCGGAACAATATGTGGTGAATTCTGTGGCAGTCTGGTGTAAGATAGAAACCGAACATTTTCATGAAAAGAGTCTTGTTAGAGAGGATGGCTGGCGTTCCAGCTGGGCGTATTCGGAGCAAAATGCCGTTTGGCCTGTCAGTCTGCAAAAAGGCCATGCATTTACGACCCCACATCGGTCGTCGGCCCTACTCAAGAGAGTATCTTCAAATATTACATTACCAATTGTATTGGCCCTCTAAAGCCCAGTGGTCACTATATGTACCGCCAGTTTAACATTCACAAATTATACGTTCTGCCCATACAGCTGTATTTATGTGTTTTTTGTGGATCTGAGAACAAACAGCGATTATTTCCCTGTATAGCAGTAACTGGTTGGTTTTTATAACTGAGACGGAGTGTGTTTACTGCGCGGTGCGGACTGAATGTTTAAACATACAAACAATTTAGGTTAATTTTAGTCTTTCAAACGTTTATAAACGAACTGTGAAATGTACATGCTGCAAAAACTACGCAACTTTTTAAACGGGTTCATGATAACCACATCCTTAATTAAACTAATTACAAAATAAAACCATTTGTGTAGACATAAATAGTGTCATTTGCACCCCTATTTTATTGCGACATTATGGCTTTAAGTGGGTTGCGATAGCGCAAATGGTATAGCGACTGGCTATGGTCTGGACGGTTTGGGGTTCGAATCCCAGTGGGGCAAATTTTTTCGTACTTCTCCAGACCGGTCGTGGGGCCTACGCGGTCCCATATACGAGTACTAAGTCAGTCCCGGGGATAAAGAGGCCGGGGCATGTTGTTGACATCCACCTCTTCTAGCGCCGAGGTTAAAGAAAGAGTGCTGCTATACTTCTACTTCTCCCCTGGTCCTTTAAGACGTGTTGTAGGCTGAACTTTACTGCATGTTCTGCAGCAGTCACAGCGGTCGTAAGGGAATTGGCGCGTTCTGTGTGGCTGTGCGGAACTTTACATTAGCTGTTACACTGTAGCGCAGATCAGAGCAGATCAGATCAGAACAGAAGAGATCACATCAGATCAGTGTAATCAATACTGCACTGTATGATTTACTCCTCCATTTCAAACACAAAATTTGTATAAATTCACGTTCCTGCCATAGAGGGATGCTGTGACGTCACAATGTCACTGAAGTTTAAAAACCTGGACAGCCTATCGGTGAAGTTGGACGCTGCATTGTGCTTTATGCGCTACATAAACATAGAACGCACTTTTCCTAGGGACATGCGCTGGACATTGATTTAGTGCGAGCTGCACCTACAGACGTGGGCTGTATGAGGTTCTGACAGCGGAGTGTCGGAGGTATTACACTGTGTCGCTGTTAGTGGTCCCCGACGTTTCGAAGGTCCATCTTCAGGGTCAAGCAGCCTAAGGAATTTTATGTTTATATGCTGTATGAATCTCCGCTTTGAAAAGTTGAAACATAAATGCCTTTTTCTTCAACCCAGCCGTAGGTATTTGTATTTATACAGTACAGTTCTCTGTGGACGGAGGCACTCACGTGGCCAGACACGGACTGCCTTGGAGGAATGAGAATAATATAATTCGGTCGACCGAAGTTTAGAGTAATTTATAGTCTTCGTCACTTGACATGAGCAGTAGGATTATTTTCGTAAAGCCCCTGGCGTTTTGTTAGCGAGCCGGAACTGGCGTCATGCTAAGAGTAGAGAATGCATATGTGTATGTGCGTGGTATGTGGTGTCCTGCTGTAACAGAGGTGGGAGTGCCACTATAGGATGTCGCTTTATTGTATGTTGGACCTTTAATCACGTGACATGTAGGAGGACCGAAAGTTATGTGAGATTCCCACTGAAGGATTTATGCCAAGTGACCGGAATTTTATGGAAGTAACACACCTGTAACATAACATCTTGCATGCCACAGGGCGTCGGTCCTGCATGCACGGAAGCCCTGGACGGCGGGGTGACGTTGGAGGAACAGCAGTTGATAGTGCAGGAGCACAACACATTGCGGTCTCACGTGGCCAGTGGTAGCGAGACACGCGGTCTGCCGGCCGGAGTACCCCAACCGCCCGCCGCGAACATGATGGCTCTGGTACAGTTGTTTGCCTCAAGTTTCATCTTTCCTCATAGCTTATGTCTCGTAGAGAATTGAGAAATGCCTAGAAAGTTTTAGACGGAAAACCTGAAGGAAAGCATTCGTCTTAGTTTAGATGCCATGGCTCAGGCGATTAGAGGCCAGCCTGTCATCTCGCAGGCCTGGGTTCGATACCGGGCCAGTCGATGTGGATTTTGTGGTGAACAAACTGACACTAGCACAGGGTTTTCTCTTTGTACTTTGGTTTCCCCTGTCAGTATCATTCCACCAGTGCTCCATACTCACTCATCAGTCGCCGGCTGAACATGCTGTCAGCAGCTGGCTGCTTCATTATGCAGTACACCCGTATTTAAACACAGAAATAATGTTGTCAGCCCTTTTGCTTGGACAGTCCAAGACCTCAGTCATTGATATAATTGATGATGATTATTATTTAAGAACCTAATATTTTACAGGGCTGTAGTCCTGTGTGACTTGCTGCATCACACTCACTGCTCTCTCATGTCTCACCTTCAAACGGCATTTCGATAAACCTGAGCACAACGTTTCTGTCATTCCCATTTCCTCTTCCGTTTAACCACACCTCAGAAAGTTACACAATTTGTGCGCTAACAAATATAAGTCCTTTGTTAAGTTTATTTTATTTTCATCGCAGAAATGGGACGAAGAACTGAGTGAAGTGGCTCAGTTGTGGGCCGATCAGTGCATCTTCCGACATGACTGTCGAAACGTGGGTGAGTAAACAGCGCCGATGCTGTAGTTAAAATTGGCTACAGCGAGTCTTAGAGCCAGGCAGTTGTAAAGTGAGCTGAGGGTTACCTAGTGGAGGAGAGCGGAGTCTTAGCGTGGGACTGAGGGCGGAGAGGAATTCAGTGTGCTAATTTAAGGTGGCTAGCTCGCTAACTAACTAACTAACTAACTAACTAATTACATGCAGCATTTGTTCTTGAGAAGCTAAATCAGCTAGTCAAGAAATTCCCATTTTATGGAACCGACTGTTCATTACCGTATTCACAGCAGCCCGCTACCTACTTCTGTCTTCGGCCAGATCAATCCTGTCCACGCCCTCACATTGATTTCTTTAAGATGCAGTTTCATATTATTCTTCCTTTTACGCCTAGGTCTTCCAAGTGTCTCTTTCCTTCAGTTAGCTCACCAAAACCCTTGCAGTTGGCTCTTCCCCCAACACGCGCCACGTTACCGACTCTCTCATCCTCCATTCCTTTACCTGCTATAACACTTGGTGAGCAAAGTCACGATGCTCCTCATTATGCTGTTATCTCCAGTTTACTCTTTTTCCTGCTGTTCTCAAATGCCCTCAGCTACGATAGAAACAATTACGCATTTTAATTGTCAAATTCAAACCCACATTAGTTATTCTACTCAGTAAGTCTATTATAAATAGCATATAAATTTCCGTCAACACAACTTTAATTGTAGGTTTAAAATTACAACATGTTTCGACCCTTGGGGGTCATCATCAG
>Ga0123355_10019959_pt1 | contig 10682 bp, 8 predicted proteins | sample TergutEmb28metaG_3_FD_89872 | JGI IMG/M metagenome (GOLD analysis project Ga0123355, IMG submission 89872) | Embiratermes neotenicus P1 segment gut microbial communities from Petit-Saut dam, French Guiana - Emb289 P1 | ecosystem: Host-associated > Arthropoda: Insects > Digestive system > Gut ...
CCACTAGCCGGCCACATCCCAACGCCAGCAGGCGAACCAGGCTACACCTTCAGCCACTGGACACTGGATGACGTAACAGTAGACCCAGCAGAAGAATATGCAGCAGCCGGCCAAATATTCGTAGCGCACTTCACAACAAACGAGCCGGTAGACGTGAGGTTCGAAACCGCCAACACAGCCCAAGGCTTGGTGGATGGCGAAGCATATGTAATCGTGTCCCGCCCAGACGGCGCGCCGTTAGTCGGCCACATCCCAACGCCAGCAGGCGAACCAGGCTACACCTTCAGCCACTGGACACTGGATGACGTAACAATAGACCCAGCAACCCTATATGCGGAAGCCGGTCAAGTATTTGTGGCTCACTTCACAACAAACGAGCCCGTACTTGTAACCATTAACTTCACAGTAGACCCAATAGCAAGCGGTTCACTAGAATTTACAAGTGTACAACGTCCAAGCGGCGCACCAATCCGTACTCAAGACGTACCGGCCACCATCGCCAACGAAGGCTTCACTTTCAGCCATTGGGAACTAGATGGCGTACGTGTTACACCAACAAACATGACAGCCGTAGATGGGTTAACTTTCACCGCTATCTTTATAGAAGATTGGACATCAACCACCACCATACTCATCAGATACTTCGATATAGATGCGTACTTGAACGGGAACACAAATCCGTTTGACGTACGCTGGGTAGAGATTTCTTACAGGCCTGGTATCCCGGTTTCCTATGTATATACCGTGCTAGAGGTACTGGATACCCCGCTTATAAGATATATCCACCAGCGCAACCCGCTAGGCCCTATAGGTGATGTTCGCTTTGTTGTAAACAACGACATTGCGGGCGCAAACTGGTTCCAAATGGATCCGGATACGCGTCAAGTCGTATTTAGCAATATTGCTACCGATGGCTCAAACATTATTGACGTATTCTACAGAAGAGCAGACGCAGCGGTACAAGTACACCACGTAATAGTAGACCAAAATGGCAACATTTTGGAAGAAATTGCAGACGAACCCGTATTAGTCAGAGACGGAACTGTATTTGCTCCAGAGCTTTTGGCGCAAGACGATACAAGAGTGACTGTAACAGGCGCATTTGAGTTTGTAGGTACTGGCGATATCAACAGCCCGGATCCTAGCTTCGAGGCGCGCCAAATCGTTGTTCGATACGGCGAAGACAACACAATAACACTCATCTACGTGCTTCAAAATTTAACACCGGTAGGACAATACTACTACGTGCGTCACTTTGTAGTAATGCCAAACGGTGAACGCGTGCTTGTTGACACCAACCGCATACCTGCATCTTGGGCTCCTATCCCGCTGTTTACACCTTCTGCACCACCGGTAGAAGACGGCAATAACATGGGCGCACCAGAACAAGATGTTCCTGGACCATATTATCCAGAGTACGACGGCTCAATCGATGATGAATACTACCCAGAGTACGACGACCCAACCGACGAAGCATACTACCCAGAGTATGACGACCCAACCGACGACGAATACTACCCAGAGTACGACAATTCAACCGATAATGCATACTACCCAGAGTACGACGACCCAACCGACGACGAAGATACCGGCGACTATGAATACGTTACTGTTCTTTCTGGGGCAGGGCGGCTATTCCTAGGTTCTACAATAGCAACACTGGTTGGCTTCGAAGTTGAATTGCCAGAATTGTTTACACCATTCTCTGTTCAAGCGTGGATAGAAGATCTTCTGACACACCATTACGTTGAAGCATCTATGGAAGAAATTCAAGATATCTTTGCGGCATATGGAATAAGCACCTTCGTTATTTGCGACGACAGTGCCATCAAGCAGGGCGGTAACGTGCTAGACTTGATATACACCTTGGAAAACCAATATGCCTATGTAACAGTGCATCACTACCACAACGGTGTACTGCTTGGCTCTGACATGTTTGTACAGGTTGCAATAGGTTCCATGTTTAACGCAACCCCTCGCGGCTTTAGCGTGGATGGCACAAGCTTAGTGCCCATACTGCCTATAGCAAACAACCCAAGAACCATTGTTGCGAATATGGGCGGCGGAGAAAACCACTTTGTCATTCACTACGAGTTTGCGCCGGAAGATACCATAATTCCCACACCAACTTCGATTTATATCGAGTTTGTAGAATATGGCAACCACAGTTATGTACTGCGCCCGCGCGCGTACTACACCACATTTACAGGCGTATCACAGGAAGTGGATATTAGAAGCTTGCTCGTTAACGATACGGTATTTATCCATGCAGGCTACTATTGGACACTGGTTGGAAGCCCTGTTCAAATGGTTACCATGATAAGTGACGGAGACAGCTTTACAAAAACGTTTGAATTTAGACGTGGCGGGCCTATAAGGGAGCCGCAAGATCCTTCATTCCCACCATTCCAGCCTCCAGTTACTCCGCAGCCACCACCACAACAGCCAGAGCCTTCGCTGCCTCCTTCCGAAACGCCTTATATACCATGGGGGCCGCGTCCGCCAGTACAAACCATTGTGTATCCGGCTGATGATGACGAAACACCAGAGCTTGAACCTATTAATAGTACACCCACTTCACCAATTCACTATGCGTTTATGATTGGCTATGCCGATGGCACCGTTCGTCCGCACGCAAATATTACGCGTGCAGAAGTAACAACCATATTCTTCCGTTTGATAACAGACCAGCACCGTGCAAACATTTGGTCTCAAACAAACACTTTTGCCGATGTAAACAGAGAAAGATGGTTTAACAACCCAATATCTACAATGGAACGCGGCGGATTGTTTGCAGGAATACCGCTGGGCAGCAACTTTAACCCCAACCAAGCCGCAACCCGTGCAGAATTTGCTGCAATGGTAGTTAACTATCTAGGCCTGGGCCATTACCAGGTAACAGGCGGCAACGCATTTACAGACATTGCAGGCCATTGGGCCAGTGATGCAATAAATGTTGCATACTTGCAAGGCTGGGTGAACGGGTTTGGCGATGGAACATTTAGGCCAGACCAAACAATTACACGTGCAGAAGTTGCCGCACTTGTTATTCGCGCATTTGGCCGCACGCCAGAAACACCGGTTCTGCTGGAAGGTTCCACCATGTGGTCTGATAACATGAACCAGAACGCTTGGTATTTCTGGTATATCCAAATGGCCACAAACTCTTATAGCGAAGACTGGACCCGATTGATTGCACCAAGAAACTGGCGCAGCCTTGAAAGACCATACTCTGTACCAAACGATATTTTACGCTAAAAGCTCTTGTCAGTAATAACACAAAACGCCTACCCAATCCGGGTAGGCGTTTGTGTTACATTCCCTTTTTTAACATAAGCAGCTTTTGTCCCGGTGCAATTTTCCCGTGGCCTTCAAGCTCGTTTATGGTTACCAGTTCATCGAGCGGGGTATTGTACTTTTTGGCAATTTTCCAAAGGTTATCATTTGGTTGGACAATATACACGGTCATGCTGGCTTGGTTGGCCAACACTTCCGGGTCTATATCCCCAACCTCTACATCGCAAATAATATTGGTTTCCTGTGCTTTTACCACCTGTGTGCCAAATGTAAGCTGGAAGCGTACCTCTGTTTCGCGGGGGCTTAGCATGTTAAACGCCACGTGATCTATTGACGTATCTACATTTACACTCATGCCGGGGGATGCGCCTTTGGCTTCTATTACTTGGCGGTATGGTATAACCGTGCGATAGCTGGCAAGCGGTGTTGCGTCGCTTTCTGCTACATATAAAATATCGGTGTTTATCGCGCCTTCTACAACTATTTTGTCCTCTATTACCCGCACTTCGTCTAAGTGGACTTGCCCCTTTACCCGGAAGATTTGCAACATATCCGGAGAATTTTCTCCAAGAGAAATGACTTCCTTTACAGGGGTTTGGTTGCGGTTTAGACACACCAGCTGTGGGTAGCGCACCGCTGTTTTTGTAAAGTTTAGCTGCTGGTTTATGCTGTAGGCATCTTCTAAAATAGGCAGCGTTTCTGTACTGTATACCTTCATTTCTACGCCTATGGATATTTCAACTTCCAGTACACGGTCTTCGCCATCTTCGTCTGGGCGTATGGTAATGTGCTGGTCGAGCACCTGTAAATTTACATCGGCCAGCATATTATCCTTTGCGCCAGGAATATCTATCGGGCCATTAAATGGCAGCTCGGCTTCCAGGAGTTCTATAAGGCTATCTTCGGTATCGCCCCGGTAAAGCGTGGTGAGTAGCAGTTCTCCTGTAAGGTTAACCCTGCCATTGGACAGGCGTATATCACGGTTGGCGATGCTTGCTGTGGCTTGCAAAATTTCGCGTAAGTTGGGCTTGGTTGCGGGCAGGACAATATGGTCTTTTACCTGAAAACGGTCTATCCTGTGTTCTACTGTACGGTTTACGTTTAGGTTCGCTTTCAGCAGTTGATTTTCTGGCACGTTGTTGATATGTACAACCATTTCGTGGGCATCGCTGCGCTCGGCAGTTACAGAAAGTTTTATAACAGCACGGTAGTTTACCTTACGGTCGTTTACCACCCTGTAGTCGATGTTTACAATTTCTGCCTTTGCACGCACCCACATGTCTTTATTTACGCCTTCTAAATTTATGAAGTCGTCTATGCCGCGGCTCAGCTGGATAGACTGTACAGACTTATTCATTTCCTTTGCGACATAGAGCACAGAAATGCTCAAATGCCCCACGTAATTTACCCTGTCTGTCCCCGCTTCTGTACGGTCTATGATTATTTTTTCTTCTGTTTGCAGCAAAAGCGCCATGTCCGGTTTTATGTCTGGGACAATAAGGTCGCCTTCCAGCATAATTTGAACTTCTTCGTTGCCCACGGATTGGTCTAAAAATACTTGCTCTTTTACGAGTTCTGCCATGGTTATCCTCCATTTCGTTTGATGGTGTGTAGATATGCGGGCGAACACAGTTCGCCCCTACAAGAGCTGCGTTTTGTTTTCGTAGGGGCGAACTGTGTTCGCCCGTAAATCACTAGGCTCAGGGAAGGGCTTTACTATAAGGTAAAGCGGCTCCGCCGCTTCCCGTAGCGTAGCGAAGGAAGCCTAGCAGGGATTCACTCGAGACGCAGTGAGCGAAGTGAACGTTTCCCGCGTCTGCGGAGCGGCGGGGCATACACCGGCATAGCCGGCGATGCGGAGCATCGGGCCGCCCGGCCAGCAAGCTCTGCTTGCGAGAGGGTTTGGGGCAGCGCCCCATTTAGATGAAAGAAAGCCCCTATCCACTATGTCCTTTGACATTGTATGATAGAGGCTTGTTATTTATGCCATATATTCTATTATGCTGGGGTTTCTTCACAAAGGGTAATTTCTACAGTGTTGGTGAGGACATCTGTGTAGCTAAATGACAAATTACGTGCATTGTTAACCCCGCCGCTTAATTGGACGGTAAATATGCTGGGGTATGCATTAGATATTATGCCCCGGCTTATTATTGATTTATGACGCCCTTTATTTGTTTCCAATTGGACTGTGCTGCCGATAATCCGTCTGATATCGTTCCGTACTTGGGATACATCAGTTCTATCAAACAAATGCTTCACCTCTTCTAATAGTTTGGTTGTCCGCCCTTTGTTTAGAACCCTCCTTCCCAAAAACAATATTAAACAAATTGTACCATACTTACATGGAATAAGCAAGGAAAGTAATAGTGCCGAAAGAATCTATGCTATATACCGAAAGTGGTAGAACCTGCTCGAAAAATGTGATTGGCACGTACGTAACACCATGTTGGTTATATGGCGGTGCTTCCAGCGATTGTGTCATGTTTTGTGTGTGGTATTCATTAATACCCCAATACATCCAGGCAATCAGCTGTACATTGCTTGCAGAAGCGCGCCACCAAATGTTTGCCCCGCCCCGGCGGCGGCTCACATCATAGCCAAGATTTTCGGCAACATAACGCAAGGGAACCATCATCAAGTTATAGGCGTGGTCGTTTTCAAGCAGCTGGCCTGTAGATATACTTACGGTTCGTATATTGGCCTTCCTAAGTTCAAGAGAAAAAACGCCGCTTACCACAGAAGAGAGCTGGAACTCGTCGAAAAGAATAACAATGCTGTTGTGGTTCACAAAAAATGCTTGTTCGTCTAACGAAACAGACGGGGCAGCATAAAAACTTTCCGGCGAGCGGCGCATTCTTTCTGCAAGCATCCGGTTTGCAAGCGGCACAATATCAAATTCCATTGCATCTCTAAGTGTAAGAAAATCCCCTGTATGCGGGCAAAAGTTAACACTGCGCACCAATGTACTGTAAATAGCGGAGGACACAGAAGCACGTATTAAAATAGAAGCCATGTCTGGTGTTTCAATTCTTTCGTGGCTAAAGGTTATCGACCGGGCACGCATACGCCTTGCTTCGCTGATTAACGCGTTGGTTATATCGTCGATACGCTGGTTAATTAGGACGTAAGACTCGCCAAAAACATCTGTTACCATAGGGATATCGCCAAGTATATTTAGTCCCATTTGCCTTGGCGGCAATTCTTTTGTCGTTAACCAATCTTCTTCCGGTGTACTATCTCCCGGACACAACCAGTCACAAGGAGGCATATCGTCTGTTACATAGTCTGTTGCATCATCTGCTACATCAGTGGGCCCGTTTGTGTCAGCGAATGCCGAAAGTGGTAAAGCCGCCATACAAAGTACAAGTATAACACAAACCAGCTTCTTTCTTACGTTATACCCCAAGACATTCACCTCCATTCTTTTTATGTCTTTACATTTAACCACCAGATTTGCTGTAATGCAATTACAAACACATTACACTTTGAAATTAGAACGGCCTGGTGAGCCTTAGTAATGAAGACAATGTACAATTTATGTGTGATTTTGCCGGAACAGATAACACTTAACCGTAATGTTTGAAAGTTGGCGAATATGGTATATTAATATTATAGAAGGTACACCTCTTTGCTGGCGTTAAGAAAGCGGCTCATCGCTAGTTTGCCTTTGGCAAACCGCTAAAGCCGCGCGTTTCGTTCCGAACAATTTTCTAGAGATAAAAAATTTCAATAATAAGGCAACGTTTTGCAGCCTTTGGTGCAATATATAAGTGTAGACATGCAAAAAATAAAACAAGGCATAGGGAAGAGGTATATTGAATGCTGGCCAAAAACATAGAACTTTTATCAGAGGGGATTAATATGCCCCAAATACCCAAAGCATTTATGGAAAACTCCCTAATTAGCCAAGTATTGCGCCTGACAATTAACGAGTTTAACTACGAAGAAAAAATGATTATCTTTCTTTACTGCTTTGTAAAATTGCCAATTAACGAAATTGCAGCTTTAACAAAATTAACCCCATTCCGTGTTGTAAGCACATTGGTTTTATATTCCGAAAGGCTGGAATTTAAGTTGGATGTTTTCAAAAAAGCGGTACCCTACGATACCACTAATTTAATATCCGTTGGCGAAATGTTTGACCTTGAGAATATGGAAGCGGCTTTGCCGTGCCCCGAAGGAAGTGGAAGCGGGCTTTGCCCGTTGTAACGGCGGGGTTTGGGGCAGCGCCCCATTGGATATGAAGGAGTGATGAGCTTGAATGCGTCTAACGACAAAAGCAACCAAGAACTAAACATGCTCATAGAAAAATTCAAAAACGGTGACCAAGACGCCTTTGAAGAAATTTATAAGCGGTGTCATGGACACGTTGCTTTTGTGTGCTCAAAACTTTGCGACAACAAGGAAGATGTAGAAGAAATTGTACAAGACACATTTATGGAAGCCTTCAAAAAAGCGAGTGAGCTAAGAGGGGATACATTCCTGGCGCTGCTGCGTAAAATAGCTGCGCGCGGGTGTTACCGCAAGTACAAAAGAAGCCATAACGACCACATTGTATATACAGACGAAGAAATAGAGCAAATAGAACTTGACGAAGACTTTCTGCCGGAAGAATATGTGCAGAATAAGGAATCCCATGAAGAGCTTTTGCGGATAGTAAATGGATTGCCGCCAAGACAGCGGGAAATGATTTACCTGTACTACTACGCAAGCCTTAGCGCCGAAGAAATAGCCACGTTGCACAACTGCTCTAGCGGTAATGTGCGCAAGATATTGCACGATGCCCGTAATACAATAAAAAGTAAACTTGAAGGGCCAATTAAGCCAAAGCCCACAACCACCACAGGCACATCCCTTTCGTCTGTATTATTTATGGAGGCAAATACTTTTGCCGCAGGGTATGCAGGTACAGGCATAGCCGCTTTGGGTATTGCCGGTACAGCAGGCACAGCCGTTGTAGCAACGGCAACTGCAACGGCAACGGCTACCAGTACGTTTACCATTGCGGCATGTGTTTTGGCGGCCGGTGCCATTTCTGCAGCCCTGTATTTTACTATGTTTACAGGTACAGAAACATACGACTATACACTGCCGGCCGATGAAATGTACATCCACGCGTACGAACACATACTGGAAGAGTTTGCAAAGCTGGAAGAAACTGTACCGCCCGCAATAGAAGAACCCACAGATGAGCCTACAGAGGAGCCCACAGAAGAACCTACGGAAGAAGACCCCACGTACGAACCATACGAGCCGCAGGAAGCATACACCCCACCATACATTGTAGGGCAGGGGCTTGCCTCTGCCGAAGAACCAACCCCACCCGAGGAGCCAACCCCATACACACCAACCCCAGCACCAGAACCGGAGCCATATACACCCGCCCCGGCAGAGGAACCCACAGAGGAACCAGAGCCCGAAATCTTACCTCCACCCCCGCCGCCACCGCTACCCCCGGTACAGGCTCCTGCCGAACCCACCGAACCTACCATAGATGAACCAACCCCAACCCCCGAACCTGTAGACAGAACCACGCAAATTTTAGCCGCACTTACCACGGCCAATACCCCGGCAGAGGTCAACAGGATTATCGGCTATTACGATTTTGCCCTTTTTACCCATGCAAGAAATTCTACAGAAGAGTGGTTTCGGTTTTATGTACGAAACGAAGGCAGCGGAGACATTTTGGTAGGCATAGCCGCATACGAAGACGGCAGCAATTGGCGCATGAAGTTTAGGCATTACAGCAATGGCCAAACGCCTTCAGATGTGCTGGATCTTGTGCTTTGGATGGAAGGATAAACAAAAAAGCGGATATGCCGCTTTCCAGGCTGTAGGCAAAGGGGTTAAGCGTAACAATTTGTAACCTGAAATATCTGCGGGCGACTACAAGTGGGTAATATTTTTTGCAAAAAAATCTTGTTGTTTTAAGCGAAAAGGAATACAATGAACTTGACAAGGTTCGCCGTTTTGTTCAAGAGCGCACAGGGAATGAGGCTGATGAAGGTTGAAAGAACAAAAGCTACCGCCAGAATACTCTAAACAAGCCAAGAAATATCTGGAAAACCTAGACGCTAAAAGCCAACGAAGATTAAAGGATGGTATTGAAAAAATACCTTTAGGCGATATTAAACCATATAAGAGCAATCCTGGTTATTCAAGGTTGCGTATAGGCGGCTATAGGATTCTTTTCAAATGGGTTAATGATACACAACTTCTTGTTGCATTGATAGAAAGCAGAGGGCAAGCATATAAAAAAGGAGTATAACCATGAATTTGACAATGGATTTTGTTTCACAAGTGCAAGAGAAAGCACAATATCTGAACGAAAATAAACAGCGATTGATTTTAGAAATAATTGATAATTTCTTGCCGGATGATGATTGGGATGATGACGAGCGAATAAACAACGATTTACATTTTATAGCTCTGGCGGAACAGGAATATGCAAACGGAGAAACAACGAGCCATGAGGATATAGCGTGGAAAAAATAAAATTCCAGCAAATGGGCATAAATTAGATTTGGCGTGTTGCGGGTAAATGGGAAACAATCTCCCCCCGGCAACAAAAAAAGGCACCCTTACAGTGCCTAATACCCAAAGTATTATGCTCTTAGCAATTCGTCAACGTATACCGTTAATTTTTGCTTTTGTGGTTCTGGCAGCGCAGCTATTTTGTGCCATAGTATTTTGTCAATGTCAATTTCGCTGTCTGCGTCTTCTGGCGTTTCTAAAATAATGGAACGCCCTTTTGTTTTGTCGCCTTTAGTGTACTCCAATGCTTCGTTTAATGACTGCATCAAGTCGCCAAATAAATCTTTATCCATTGTTTTGTACTCCTTTCAATGCCATAACGGCCTCTCTAACTTGTTTTCTTTGTTGCGATGTTAAATCATCTTGTTTTTTTTTTTTTGTAGCATAGCAGCAAATACATTTTTTGCAAATGGGTTATGTCTAAATATATTACCCGGATACCTCCGCTTTTGCCAATGTTTAATAGTGCAAATCTAGTTTTTCTTGCGCCACCTGTTTCCCGTATTATATCACCAGAATAAGGGTTTTTGAGTAAGTGAGATTGTAAATTGTGTAAATCTTCGTCATCTAAACCTACTTCACTTCAAAGCCTATCGAAAACAGGTGTCATTATAAATTCCCGTGCCATCACGCACCGTCCTTTGGATTTTATCTACAACTGATATTATATGCAAAAATAGAGGCAAAGTAAACACAGGCAATAGAACGGTTACATCAATCCTAAATTACGTGTTTATGCACAAACATATAGTACCAATTTCGTAGGGGCGGATTCCATATCCGCCCGAGCTATAAGTTTCGTGTGGTTTTCGGGGCGATATGGAATCGCCCCCTACGCCGATTTTGTA
>Ga0123355_10019960_pt1 | contig 10681 bp, 7 predicted proteins | sample TergutEmb28metaG_3_FD_89872 | JGI IMG/M metagenome (GOLD analysis project Ga0123355, IMG submission 89872) | Embiratermes neotenicus P1 segment gut microbial communities from Petit-Saut dam, French Guiana - Emb289 P1 | ecosystem: Host-associated > Arthropoda: Insects > Digestive system > Gut ...
ACATGTTTCGGATATTAATATATCCATCACCAGGAGCTTGCGACTATTCTGTTGAATTACCACATTGGTCGTATTGTTCTTGGTTCGATGTGTGTTGGAGTTTCGGTGTGGTTGGGTTGGAGTGGTAACACACATCGAACCAAGAGCAATAGACCAATGTGGTAATTCAACAGAATAGTCGCAAGCTCCCGATGATGGATATATTAAAGTCCGAAACATGTTGAGCACATAAGAAGTGAAATAAAATAGCAAGTGGCATCAAGTTGGTCTTTTATTCTTCAGCGTTATTGTTGTCTCTGGTTCGGTAGGCCTACTGCTGTGCTTTTAAGTAACAAGTAATTCTAAAACTGACTTATTTAAACCATTCAGTAGCTTCATTCCCTCTTCCTAAGAATGCATTCAAGTATTTTTCTCTCTCTTTCAACAGTAATTTTCAACATATAAGTAATACATGTGAATTAATTACGCAATATTCAATGTCATTTTATTTATTTCTTAGGTTATCCTTTCCAAACAGGCAGAATCATCAGCATCAGCTTTCTTCCTTAGCGCTTTCCTCGAGGAGGCCTTTATTAGAAATAAACTATAATTGTAATATATATATATATCAATAGTAATGCAATAACTAATAGTAATTATGGTAATTTCCAAGATCTTTTTTGTATTTTTTGCTCTGAAAATTCCCATGGACAGGCATAGAATTTATTCGAAATTTATAGAAAATTTGATTCCGCACTCTCAAAAATTTCCGCCAGCCATGCGCTATAATGCTTTTGTGAAGTGCCTCTATAGCGATTATTATTCATTTGTCCCTGTTACTGCCATACTGCCTCTTCAGTGTCCTGATCCAAAAGCAGTAGACTCCTCCGAAATATTGGCAAATTTCTACTAGACTACACAATGTCACTTCCAGAAGGCAGTAGTCTGCCACTCCTTGGCGTCAGAATCCCAAATATCACGTTCCATGGAACTGTCAATAATAATACCCTTTACACCACGTTCCTTGTTGGAAGATCTTTGTCTGACAGATCTGCTTCTTCTCGGAACCAGATGAAGAAAACTAATTGATCAGTCTAACAGTATTGAAGTCTTGTGGGACCTGGTCCCCGTCTATCTCTGTGAAGTTTCATTTATTAGAACTTCAGAATGCATCTGGTGGATCTGATTACAGCCGTCAATTAACGGATCAAAGGGGAGCAGGTAATTTACGTTAAATGAATCTGAACTTGGCTACCAAATTCTGGCCGAGAAGTTTGGTTTCACATTACAACTATTGGCATGGATATTATGGAGGTGCTGCTTTCGAATCTCGGCCGCAACACCAACTATCCTGACCCCGCTATGTTCATACCGGTATAGTGCCTTAAATTAGAATACACCGGTGTTGTATTTCTATAGTAAAGCAAACCATATGCACCAATGTATCAAACTTATTTTATTTTGGAATGTCACTCTATATGTTTCGGACGGTCGTTCCTTCCATCATCAGGAGTTCGAGACTGTACATACAGCAACAGGCATTTGTCCAACAGATACTGCAGTCTGCTTGCTAGCGGGTACGAGATGGAACGTCAAAAACCGGTATAGTACTTGACATTAGCTTATGCTGTTGTAATGCCTCAAATTAATAAATGCTCATATTTTACCTTAAATCACGATTTATCCTTGTAGTACCTTAAATTAGGATATGTCGGTATGGTAGTGTGCCTTAAATTAGCGTATGCCTTTATATTACTTAAAATTAACATGTGTAGTTGTAGAAACGTAAATCGGTATATGTCGATGTTTAATGTTTGCCATCCCGAAGTGTTTAACGAATAAATAAATATACAATGATGTATCAGTCAAACACAACAAAATTTTGTTATGTTTATTATTGTATTAGGGCAACATGTTTCGATTCTTATAGAATCATCTTCAGGCCCTTTTAAGATACAGATCCTCACTTAGCAACGTTTAAAATGCGCTGTGGTATCACAAACGCTTACATTCTTGCTATAACTATGTATAAAATGCACGTGTCGTTATGTTCCTTATTACACAATCAGGATACTTATTTCTAAAGTTTTAACCGGTACATATGAAGGAGGTTACGCGTGTGTATTTGAGATGTGTTGTTATAGAATTTTGGATATTGTTATATAAACTATTGTTCCTAATTACAAAATATGAATATAAGTGTTGAAACGTTAAAAACATTAAAAACTATGCAGTTGTAGTGTCTGACGGAATGGGGCTGGACTTCCACCAAATCCCATCTCGACAAATACTACGGGTAAAGTGTCGTGTAGCGTTTCGCTGGTAGTTTTATGCTGCCACCAATCAGATTACTTATCTGATATAAAGACTCCAAGACAATATAATAAAATCGTCTAACTGTATATTCTAAACAACTACGTTCACAATAAATACAGTGGGAATGAAGAAATATGCTCTCAAATAATTTCGAAGTACGAAGGTTAGCTTGCCTGAACATAAACCAAATTACACGAATTTAGAATTTAGAATAATTAAATCCGAATTCAATCCAAATGTACGCAACTCAGTTTAATCGGGATTTCCAAAATAATCAGCACGGTTTACCTGGTAAAATTAGCAGACTGAAGATCATTGCAAGTTTCACAACCAAACTGTGTACTGCCTTCACTTCTAACCTTCTGCACCAACTCAGGATACGTAACTGCAGTAACAATGTAAGTAGACGTTGCGTATTGAATGCGTGTTGAGAGGTCGTTTACCGTGCTAATGGGTTTATATAAAGGCAAAACGTAACGTCAGCTATTCCAGAAGGTTTAGCGAACTGTCACGTCACTTTCAGCCGTACGATGCCTCTAAGTCCAATGAACGGCATCGGTATTTGCTGAATAAATGAAAGTGCGTGGCAGTCGCTTACTGTCTGTCTGTATGTAACAAAATTTCTATTCCAAGTTACAAATTAAAAGTTTCAAACCAAATGTCAATTAAATATACATTACACTCTCCCGTTCTTAAACAAAGATTTGGGGTGAATTATAAAAAAAGTGTATCAACTAAATCTTAGATTATAAAAAAAAAGTCATCAACATAGTAATTGGGGACTAAGAAGGTATTAACATATCAAAGTATAAACACACAAATACATGAGTATAAAATGTACAAGTAGGAGTAACCAAGAGAAAGGAAAACATAAAATGTCGCTAAATTGGGTACAAGTATAAAAACATAACAATATGGAAGGTAATTGTGTCAGATTCAATCTTAGTCCAAACGTTGTTAGCATCAGTGCATAATGGCATTCAGTTTGTTCGAAGTGAACTCCAGAGCGACTCGTAGCGGCTTGAATAAGGTGTGCTGTAGTGATAACTCCGGATGTAGGTTTATTGTTACAGTGGCTGGGGCACTGTGTGGAAAATGCAAGGACAGCATCAATCTGTAGATTCCAGTCGAGGTCGTTGCGATAAAGTTGTCTTTAACTGTATCAGTGGGTGGGTTGCATAGAATAAGCAGTAAAAACTTCTTGCTCGGCGTTTGTATCTCTCTGTTCATTAGTGTTTTGTTGCGTGCCTTGGGTTGGGGAATTTGGAGTTTGACTAGAAGCATTGTGATCAGAGGGAGTGCGGAGAAAGTAACGTCTTAGTTTCGGAAAGTGGGTGTATACACGTATAAGGAAACTGAAGAGTCCAAGGAATATGGCAACATTAATGGACGTGGTGAGAGTCGTATACCACTGCAATTTTCTTTCCGGTTGTATAGTGGTTGGGCGTAGTTGGTACAGAGAATCAACGTCATAGGTTTGTTTTTGTGCCAGTGCGTTTGAACTGATGTAATCAAGTTTCTTTGTGTCTTTTGGAACTATTGCCTATAACTGCTGCGCTTCGTGGTCGGTGATGATAGGAATTCTTCTAGGTAAGTAGAAGTTTGGCGAACCAAGCTCCGTCTGTGTTGATCCACGTAGCTCTGGTAGTGAGCGAAGTTCGCTGGAGGAAATGTGGCAACTCCTAATATTATACAGTAGGTCAGGCCCGTGAAGTGACACGGTGCGAGTCAGCTGTCTGGTAGGATCGGAGCAGCGTATGGTGACCTGAGTTCCTCCGGAAAATAATAAACCCAATATGCGCCGTGTTTTTGGAGAAGCGGTGTTTGTTGGTGTAGCACTAGTTCCCTTTTGCACAATCGATATTTACTTGAGCTCTGAAAGTATAAACTGAATGCACAAGTTAGAGTCCGGGCGTTATAAATGACAGTGTATATCAGGCATATGGCAATGCTGCCTGAAGTGCAATGATTATACTGCTCTTCCGTAAGAAGAAGGTATTCGAGCTGATTGTTGTGAATGCCGAAATAAGGGTAGTCAACCAAATATTGAACAAATCTGTTATATGAGATTCGTTCAGGCAAAGGAACTATCTTTTACAGTGTAAAATGTCGGTCGGTGCTCTTTAAAGGCACGCTTATTATCAATTTAAGAAGAGCATAAAGAACGAACTGCGTTTACCGTGCCATCAGGTCATTACGAGTTCAATAGGCTACCGTTCGGCCTGTCTAATAGCGCTTAAAATTTCCAAAGACTCATGGATGTAGTACTAAAGAACTTAGTTGGAGCAGAATGTTGGGCCTTTATTGATGATGTAATAATATTTTCCAACACGGCGGAGGAACACGCTCCGCGCCTCGAAAATGTATTACATGTTTCGACGAAGCCAACTTGCAACTGCACCCCGGAAAGTGCGTCTTTGCCCAACTTCAGGTGCAGTACTTAGGTTTCATATTATCAGAGGACGGAATCTCCGCTTCCCCTGATAAGGTCAAGGCTGTACGGAAATACCCGACGCATAAGAGTGTCAAAGACGTTAGAGCATATTTAGGGCTGGCCTCATTCTACAGGAGGTTAATGCCAAATTTTGCTTCAATTGCAAAGCACCTAACAACGCTGACCAGAAAGGACCAGGAATTTATCTGGGGAACCAGTCAGCAGGAGGCCTTCGAGAGTTTGAAGAGTAGGCTAAACTCCAACCCTGTGCTGGCCTATCCAAATTTCAAGTTGCCCTTTATCTTAACCACCGAAGCCTCCAAAGTAGCGATAGCCGCCATTTTGTCACAGGTGCAAGATGGAGTAGAACAGTCCATCGCTTACGCTAGCAGACAATTGAACACTCCGGAACAAGCTCACACGGCGACAGAAACCGAAATGCTGGCCTTGGTAAGGGCAACCAAGTACTTCCGCTGTTACCAGTACGGAACGAAGTTCATTGTCAGAGCTGATCATTCCGCATTAACATATCTGCAAAATTTTGCCGATCATAACAGCCGATTCTTGAGATGGAGTTTAAAATTATCAGAGCTAGACTTCATTGTCCAACACCGACCCGGAACAAAGATCGCCCACGTAGATGCACTCAGCAGACATGTCGGTACAGTCACGCTCAACAGTTGATTTGACAAAGCCACTATCCTTCAGGAGCAAAAGAAAGACGCTTTTTGTATAAAGCAGACCGCTCGCTCTTATTCTAGTAAGAACGATTTCTTTCTAGATAACGAAGGCACTATGTACAGACGCCAACAAAATGGAAAACACCAACTAGTGGTACCAGAAACTCTAATTCAGGACGTCATTCGAGAAAATCATGACCCCATTTTCGGTACACCCAGAAATACAGAGAACCTACAGCTTAGTCTCATTTAACTATTGGTGGCCTGGCAAGCGTAAATCCATTGAGAATTACGTAAAGAAATTGGCTCATGCCAAAGACATAAGAACACGAGAAAATTTATAGGCTCACTTGATGAAGAAGAAGAACCAACATTTCCTTTCCAAATCACGCCGATTGACATTATTGGCCCTATCCCACAACACCGAGTAAAAATAGGTATCTACCTACGTTCATCGGCCACTTTACCAAGTATACAGAGCCTTTTCCCATTCAGAACCAGACGGCCGAAACATGTGCCCGAGTCTATGCGACTCAAATTATTACTTGACACTGCACAGGTTCAAAATTAATTACAGACCAAGGACGAGCATTTATGTCATCCATTTTTCGAGAAGCTTGCAAAATATTAGGAATACACAAGACATACACCACACGTTATCACCCACAGTCGAACGGCATGAATGAGAGGCTGCACCGTGACCTTCACGCAGGCTATCATATTACGTGAATTCAACGAACACAAATTGGGATATTCTGGTTCCATTTTATCTCATGTCATATCGAGCTATCCCACATTCCACTACTGGCTTTAGTCCATTTTTCTTGTTACATGGCAGAGAAATGATACTACACAGCCACGAAACTTGAAAGCTCGAGTTATTGGAGAAACCCTAGATCACAAACACCGACTAGAGAACCTGAAAACTAGTCTCAAAACAGCCTACAAAACGGTAGCTAAAGCAAACAGAATTTCGCACCGAAACAACAAGAAGTAGTATGATCGTAAAGCCAAAACATGGAAATTCGAAGTAGGAGAATTGGTTTATTTGTACGTGTATAACCCAGCCATGAAGCCAGGCCATTCACGGAAATTTTATAGACCGTGGGCAGGACCTATCAAAGTAACAAAAAGAATTTCTGAACTAAATTACGAGATAATAGATCAGAAGGACAAGAAACAGGTTGTCCATGTAAACAGATTGGAAATAGCTGACAACCCCGTACTCTGGAAACCCAAAGCTAAACAGAAGTCTGAGAAGAAACTACATAGAACTCAAGCGGAAGAGACCAGTGAGGCAGAGGATAGTGTATGGAAACCTAGGTCTCTCCCGCTAGCATGTGCAGATTACACAGCAAACAACAATAAGCATGAAAACCCTCCAGGTCAAAGTCCTACCCACCCAATCGCAGGACACGCCCACTTCTGATAACTGCGATCCCACATACCGCCCTTCAGACTCACCTAGATCTAGACACGAACTTCAGTCTACCAGAAACGAATCTCCAGTTACTAGATCTCGAACTAGAATACTATCTCAGACCGATAAAGATTAATAAATTATAACTACAATCAAATAGTATAATATTACTAATTTATTGCAAATTTTATGTTACAGGATTCATCTTGAGTTCAGTAATAGCGGAGTCACTAGAACCATTTGTTCAACCTTTAAACAATAATATAAATTTTCTGAAGGAGACCAACATTACTGTGACGAACGATGCTTGGCGCATAGCCGTAGACATTGACATACGTACGTACCAGGATATAATATCTACCATTAGACAGGATTTACTTTTGGTTGAACAAAATAAGAAGGAATTTACATCTATATCAGACATACGTCAGATTGAATCACTGCTGAAACTGTTGGCATTAAAGCTTCATGATTTCCGCCAAATTTTAGCCCGACTTGACCATAGACGAGGCTTAGTAAATTTCGGTGGTAGTGTTTTGAAAACACTGTTCGGAACAGCAACTATAGCTGATATTACTCAGCTACACGATACATTAAATGACTTACAACTTCAAAATTCAGATATTACTCATTCTTTATCTAATCAAGTAACTTATGTCAAAAACTTTAGTACAGCAACAGGAATAAACACTGAAGCAATTGAAAATTTATCGTCTATTGTTAAAGACAATATAGTACAGTCACACGACAAATTTCGAGAAATAACTAGAGATTTAATGTGGCTCAATGTTATTGTGTATGCTCAGAGCGAATTGTTTTCTACTATTAGGAAGTTAGAATTTGTCTTGCTAAGATCAATCCAGCAGCTTGACGAACTGCCAAATGCTATACAGAGCGTCATTCAATTCAGCTTATCTATAAGCCTAATCAACCCCACTGTTTTGTTAAATATACTGAAAAATGTATCCTTACAACTACCAAGTGGACATGAACTTATAGCTGGAATTCGAGCAGAAAGCATCCATCTACACTATGAGCTAGTCAAAGCATCAGTAGCAGCTACCCTCATTGTATTAATGTTTACTTGCCAAAAGCCGCTGTAACAGATTATACTGTGAAATATTTAGAGCCAAAAAGGGTGGATATAGTCTCATCAAGTCTCGGCAGGGGGTAAGAATCGAATTTAGTTGCCGCGTTCAGGGCGTGAAAGTCTACACAAAATCGGAATTTTGGGTTTCCGTCCTCCGATTTTTTGGAACTAAAATAGCGGGAGCAGACCAGGGCAAGGTGCTGGGGCGAATAACCCCTTTTGGAGCATTTTCTATACTTGTTGCTCCATTTCGCCTCGCAGAGCGTAGGTGTTCTGTATTGGGGCCGTCTTATAGGCTGCACGTCTCCCACGGCTATTTAATGTTCAATGACTGTGGTTCTTTTAACCTTTTGGCGCCGGAATTATTTTTTTAAATTTTAGCACACCCTGTATATAAAATGTGAATAAAACAGGAACCAAATACATTAGAATTATGAAACAAACTGCATTTTGAAGAGAAAAAACGGAGAGTAGACAGGGTTGAAGGCTGTGTCACTCTTTATCCTCTGTAAAGATAGTGAGTGCCGCGCCTCTAGAGGGTGAAACCTTATACTCTCGTGGCGCTTTGCCGATGTCAGCAAGCGACATCTTACCACACCCAAAATCGACTGAGGCACCCGCTTCATTCAAAAAGTCGGTACCAAATAGACCCGCTGCATCAGTGGGAAAAGAGCACACAAGAAACGTGTGACTAAACTCACGTCCGTCCACCGCAAAAGAAACAGTCTGTTGGCCCTTAATAGTGAGGACTTCCCAAGTCACTCCGTACGATCGTATGTGTGTGACTTCCACAGCACTTCCCGATATGCCGGGCTGTATTATCGAGACTTTGGACCCGGTGTCTAGAATTAGACGCCACACTACTCCCTCTATATCCACTGAAAGGGAAGGAGTACCGTGCTCCAACAAAACCGAACTTAAGGACGCCATGACAGCCTTCTCAGGGGTGTTGAGGTGGAAGGAGCTGTCTTCACTCACACCTCGTTTGCGTTTCCCTGGTTCCTTGCTTCTTTCTGGGGGCCTTGCTTGGTTACGAACGGGGGCTTGTTGCTGTTTACTGGGCTGTGTGAGAAACGCAGGTCACATTTATTTTAGTGTTTAAGCCTGGGAATCTTCAGAGTAGCATACTCTTCCGATTTTTCCGTAATATTAATAAATCTTGTGCCTTTCAATGCAAAACCTCACTATCATTTGTTTCTAAAGCCCCGCCCCCCGCCAACATATTATGTAAAGGTTTAATGTACTTTGACTGCAATAACTGTGCTTTGAGTTTTCAGCCTAGCTGTGCCACTGTAGGATGCCTTTGTTTCTGACTGTACTCTAGGTAACTTCAAATATTATGAAAACTCCCGAACACTTATAATGTTTACCAAGTATCTCATTTTCTTAATCCACATTTTCCCACCCCTGTGTCTCTTCGCCCCAAAGCGGGCCATGGCCATTTTTGTTGTTTTTAGATCACACACAACGACGCACCACAGTCGACAAGGCTCCTCTGGACAAGTGATCAGTTCATCGCAAAGATACCTGACACACAACAGTCACAACAGACAGATATCCATGCCTCATGGCCGGATTCGAAACCGCAATACCAGCAAGCGAGCGGCCGAGGGTCCACAACTTAGACCGCGCGGCCACCGATATCGGCTTCTTGTTCCATATTATCACAATATCACATACTTTTTTAAATATTTTCATGCTACACCCAAATACAATACCATTATTTCTGCAAGAAGACCTGAACCCCCCCCCCCCCACCCCGCTAAGATCCGTATCAATGCATATCTACTAAGAATTTATACATTTTTCAGTCTCTAATAAATTGCTAGAGCTTTTAAGACGAAGTAAAATTTAATTTGGAAATTATCTGAAAATTTATAATTTGTACGTCGTTATTAAAAAAAATTATTTTCACTTTCAGAATCAAATTCGCTTTGCTGAAGTTAGGTTCTTAGGTTCTGTTGGCAGGGTGTCTGAGTTCAGGTATGCCCTTCATATTCCAAATTCTGCGGGAAATTTCTTGAACAATTGAACTGCTGGTGTATTCTGAATAACTCTCTGGTCCCTGAAGTTGGTTACACTAATTCTTCTATCGGTCCAAGCAGCCTTGTACCGATAGGTTATCCCGAAACGTCAGTAACTAACTACCAATCTAAGCTACGTAAAATCCCACAAGTACAAATATTTCATTATTTTTGCACAGTGTAACTTTCTCCTGTGCATCACATGAATGTCTACAAACGTAGAGGGGGGATGTGATGGTGGAATGATTCCGTTCCTTCTGTAACTGGGACACATTCCCTCACGTATTTTAACATTTCGGTTGTTAACTAATAAACTAACAAACCAACTAAACAATTCCCTGTAGAAGCGTTTCTCAAACAGTTGAAAAGTTTCCTAAGTCGCTCTCACGGACTGTTGAAAAGAGAAACCACTTTTCTCGGTCCTACCATCCCCTTTTTTTATGATGCATTTCGGCACGTTCGAATTCAAAAAGCGTCTATGAGTTTCATCAACCCTGTCTGTCCTTCCGTCCAAAAAGCTATTTCCAGAATAGAAACGTTCGTGAAACTCTGTGCTGAAATTTTTATTAAAATTTGCCAAAATTTTCGATTTTAGTGCACAGAAATATCAGACAATTTAGTTGTGTTAAGTGCTTCCCAATGGACAGACAAGCAACCAACCGGATCTGACTGCCTACACAGCCACGGCTCTGCAACACATCTGAGAAATAACTACAAGTCGTCAGCTCCTGAAGATGG
>Ga0123355_10019961_pt1 | contig 10681 bp, 7 predicted proteins | sample TergutEmb28metaG_3_FD_89872 | JGI IMG/M metagenome (GOLD analysis project Ga0123355, IMG submission 89872) | Embiratermes neotenicus P1 segment gut microbial communities from Petit-Saut dam, French Guiana - Emb289 P1 | ecosystem: Host-associated > Arthropoda: Insects > Digestive system > Gut ...
ACATTTTTCTGTGTGGTACCACACTTTTTTCCACAGATGCGGTGCTCTATTGCCGGCATCCGGGGTGACTTGGCGTATATGCGGTCCGCGACGGCGTTGCCGCCCCCCGACGGACAACATCCCCCCTGGGTGTCTTGCGATTACCACCCGCTCTTTGCGCTTTGCTTTGCGCGAGGCAAGTGCGCAGTGTGCTGAGGCCGGCCAGGGCGCTCGAGGCATGGGCGACGGGCAGGGCGCGGTCAGGCGGTCATCGCTTGCGGGCGATGTACCGATCGATGCCGTTTGAGGAAAACAAAAGCTTCTTGCCGGCGCGTGCGGTGAAGGGGAATTGCCGGTGATGCCGGTAGAGATAGTCCACGCTCACGCCCAACCGTGCAGCGGCTTCCTTCGCATCGATTCGCCGGTCAGGTGGATGGATTCCATCCCCCTCGGGACGCGATAGCTTCAACTGGCAGTGCGCGAGGACGGTATGCAGTTCGCCGACTAATCCGGGGATCTCCTCGGGTGTCAGCTTCTCGAGGCTGCGGAGCACGGCTTCAAGTTCAGGGCGCATGGTGCGGATTTAATGGGCGACGCGGTCGTATATTACCGCTGATACCAATAGAGCTAGGGCCATCGCTACCCCCACCAATACAACCCTTACGCTGTCTTTTACGCCGTCTTTCTGCGACAGAAACGAACGCCGCAATTCCACCACAAACGCGTACAAAACCTCTCCACCGAACCATGCACCGAACCGAACAAGGAACACGCCGATAGCCAGATACAAGACGCCCTTTGCGATTCCCCATGCAACCTGATCCGACAGATCCATTTAGATTTTCGCTCCCGATTTTGGCGTCTTCTTCGTCTTCGCCCAGCGTGCTCGAGCGGCATTGCTGGCGCTTTGCTTGCGTTCTTCGGCGCTCAGCTTCCTGGCGGTAGCTTTTCCACCCCGCCTGCCAAGCTCGACCGCCGCTGCGTTCTTTTTGGGCATGGCCCATTTGTACCCGTTTTGCGCAGCGGTGGGCAAATAGCTGTTGACACTGCGCAGCGGTGCGCATACTATTGTCACAGCTTTTTGACACACAAAAACGGCCCGAGCAAGTGCTCTAACACTCACTCGAGCCTGACCAAAAGGAACAATGGAGGTTCCAGATGGCTTCATCCACAGTAGCGCAATTCCGGTGCGCGTTGTACGCCAGGGTTTCCACCAAAGACAAAGGCCAGGACTATACCAACCAGCTCACCCAGCTGCGCGAGTTTGCGTCGCGCCAGGGCTGGGCAATCGCATTTGAGTTCTGCGACACGGTTTCAGGTGGCACGGCTGAACGCCGGCAGTTCCAGGCAATGTTTCAGGCCGCATCGCGGCGTGAGTTTGATGTGCTCTTGTTCTGGTCGCTGGACAGGCTTTCCCGCGAAGGCGCCTTTGAAACCCTTCAGCATTTGCAGCGGTTGACGTCCTATGGCGTCGCTTGGCGCTCGTTCACCGAGCAGTATCTCGATTCGACCGGCATCTTCCGCGAGGCCGTAATCAGCATCCTGGCCGTTGTAGCCAAGCAGGAAAAGGTTCGTATCCGCGAGCGTGTCCTCGCCGGCATTGCCACGGCCAGGAAGAAAGGCACGCGTTTGGGCCGTCCGCGAGTGTTCGTTTCCCGCGCCCGCATTGAATCCCTGCGCCAGGAAGGCAAGAGCTGGCGGGAAATCGCCGAGGAACTAAATACCAACACTGCCACGGCACGCAGAGTGTACGCCGCGAACGCTATCCTCGAGTAAAGTTCCCCCTTCTCAACTCACCGGGCTGTCTCACGGCAGCCCGTTTTTTATTGCCCATTCTGGCTTCGCCCGAAGCCGCGACAAGACGCCGACAAGCATCGAGTGATGCTCGGACACGTTCTTTGTCAGAGACGCGCCCAGCGTGCGCATAGAACCCGAATACAGCACAGTCTATGAAGCGTTTGAAACTAATCCAGGCGAACTGACTCGACCACGCAGGCGCCATATTGGGCGCCACAGTTATCCGCAGTGTGACAAAAACCCATTCCACGCCTCGCGTGTAAGTGAGTGATATTCCGCTTCGCAGGGCAGGCGATTTCGCTGTGACGAAACCAAATGTTTGTGTCACGCTTTGCTATCCTGAAATAGTGCTTTTTGAGCCCATGCCGCTCCAGACGAGGGTTTCGCCGTTCGACGATGCCGGCTTTCTGTTCGAGCTGAAGCTTGATGGCTTCAGGGCATTGGCCGTAATCGAACATGGCCGTGCGCAGATGTTCTCCCGTAACGGTCACCCGTTCGCGTCGTTCGCCGATCTCGCCAGCGATGTCGCCGCTGCTGTACGGGACACACACGGTGCTCGACGGAGAGATTGTCTGCCTGGACAAGAAAGGCAAGCCGCAATTCCGGGACCTGCTGTTCCGCCGCGCGGGATTCCATGCTTCTTCGCATTCGACATTCTCGTGTCTCACGGCAAGGATTGGCGCAGGGACGCGCTCATTGACCGCAAGCTGGAGTTGCGGCGAGTGCTCGCAAGCGTCCCTGCTCGTTCGAGGCTAAGGTATGTCGACCACGTGGAGGGAACGGGTATCGCGCTATTCGACGACGTGTGCAAACTCGATCTCGAAGGCGTGGTCGCCAAAGAGAAGCGAGCGCCGTACATCACGGAGCGTGAAACGAGCACCTGGTTCAAGATTCGCAATCGAAAATACTCGCAGATGGCCGGCCGCGAGAAGCTATTCGACCGTGAACGGCACAAAGAACCTGTTCCAGCCTGGCATTCCTGCGCATTGGCCTGCGCCGAGCTCGAAGATTTGTGACACGCGCTCCGCGTCACACCTCTATGTCGGTCTTGACATTCGCCGATAAGCTTCTCGAGCCTCGACTGCCCGCTTAGCGCCTGCGCTGCGCTCGGCTGCAGTCATGTTCCGGGCGGCAGCATGTCCGCCCAATCGTCCGCAGGAAATGAAGAAGCGCTGAACGTCCTTCGGCTTCGGGTGTATACGCCGCCAGGCGGGCGAATTGGGCGATGGCGAGTTGTCGGTGCTCATTTATTGGATCTTACCCCCTAAGATCTCTAAACTCACTACAACTCGAGCAGACCCAGCCACCTATCGCCATTGCGACCGTGTCCAATTCACCTGAAATTCGTGCTGCGCGTACCGTTTTCGATAACTGATTTTTTCGTCCGGCAAGAGACATGCCGCCTCTGACCACACTCCCATGACTTCGTTTCGTTTCAAGGGCTTCACTCGGAACTCGTAAGCGTTTCTGGAGTCGACCGTACACACTACAATTCGGCACCGTAGTAATTGCCATTCGAAATCGGCAAAATACGTAAAACGCCTTCCCGGTGTTGAACATAAGTCGGATTCGGCGAAGGAGTGACCCATGAAGACGATTGGAACTGTCGGGACCATCGGCACGGTTGGTTTTGTGGGCTCGGAAGCAGAAGAAGGCGAACCCGCGACCGCGAGCGCACCGAGCACGAGCTCAACGCATCCGGCAACGCTCGAGTACCTGAAGCAATTGCGGAATCAGAAACGACTCGGCAAGCGGCCTGAAGGCTCGAGCGAGCGAAGCGAAAAGACGAGCGCCGAAAAGGCAGACATCGCTATTCCATTCGCCGAAGACTGGAACGACCGAATGGGCAACCGAAAAAAACCAGCCACGCGAAGAAAGCTCACGCCGGAAGACGAGGAACGCATCAAGCGCACTCGTGATCGGCGTCACGGCGAACGCTGGTATGGCAAACAATTGCTGGCGATCGCAACGGGCGAGTGGAAGCCATCGAGAAGTGAGCGGCAGGCGTTGCTTGCTTACGGCAGGCTGAAGGGCTGGAACCGGGCCAAGAGATAGCCCCGAGTTATACCAGTACCCCCTACCGGTATTTTTGAAAACCAGCTCCGTGTACCTCGCGTGTACCTCGGATTGGTATTTCTAGTCATTCTTGGCAAATCAGGCAATCGTAGAATCAACAACTTACGTGTTATCAATACGGGGGAATAGTACATTCCCAACTGCCGGTCACGTTTCTCGTCGCTCATGAAATCAGTTGCCAAGCATGCAGGATTCCCCTACGTCGACGACGGCATTGCGAGGAGCGGCCGCGTCCAGCGCGGATTCATCCGGAGTGAGAATCTGAGCCCCCGACTGGAAAGCCCAAACCCGGCTGGGGGCGACCATTCCGCGACCAACCGCTGCCATCGACCGGGCGAACCAGACCGACGATAACGAAAATAGTAAGAGCAAGCGCCATATCGACGGTCCTCCCCCCCACACGGTTGTGGCTCGGAGAGAGACGGGCACGGAACCAATGCAGATTACTATAAGTTCGGAAGGTTAGAAAAAACTCCGGATCTCTGTCAAGGCGACCTCCGAGCAATACCGGTAAAGAATGGGGATCCTGGGCTCTCGCGGGCCGCCGAATGGAATGAGAAAGGACATACCTCGATTCGCGCGGCCGGATCGCTGCCGGGAAGAGCGCCGATTCGCGAAACGCGCGTGCCTCCATAAGATTTTTTTTGCTTGACACTCGGCGAGTTTCTTCTCTAACCTTCCACAATTCTCATAAGGTTCCGTGTATCTCGATTCGGTATCGCGATAGGTAACAAATCTCGACCTTTCCCGGAGGCCCGAAATGTCCCGCAGCCCCCAGTACCTTCATTACCGAGTCGGTGCGAGGCGTTTGAGGCTCGGGCCATGGTTGGCGGTTTTGGCTTTGGCTACGTTCCTTGCCGCACAAAACACCAATGGGCGAGTCACCGGAACCATTACGGATCAGCAGGGAGCGGCGGTGGCCGGTGCAAACGTGACCGTGACCAACACGGCCACTAGCGTGAGTTGGAAGACCGTCACGGATGCAAGAGGCCTGTACCAGGTTCTCGACCTCCCAATCGGGACTTACACGGTGACGGTTGAGAGCCATGGTTTTTCGAGGACCAAGACGGAGCCGCAGGAGCTGACCATCAACCAGGCATTGCGTATTGACGTTCCGTTGAGAGTGGGGGGTACGAATGAAGTTGTCGAAGTGCAATCGCAGGCCGCACAAGTCGAGACGGTTAACCCCACAGTAGGTGGGACGGTCACGGGCAAACCCATCCAAGACCTCCCCCTGAACGGCCGCAATACTCTTGATCTGGCGTTGACTCAGCCTGGGGTTGTGCCCATCGCCGATGACATTGGGACCTACGGCACCAGCAATGGCGGAGCGACTGAGGAGGGGTTGGGCGGCATCAGCGTGGCTGGCGGCCGTGGAGACGCCATCACCTACCTGCTCGACGGTGGCATCAATAATCGAACCACCAGCAACCAGGTGGTTTTCAATCCCAATCCCGAGGCGGTGGAGGAATTCAAACTCCTGGAGAACAATTACACCGCCGAATATGGCCGCAACGGAGGCGGCACCATCAGCGTGGTGCTCAAGTCAGGCACCAACTCCTTGCATGGTACCGTGTTCGAATACCTGCGCAACGACGACTTTAACGCCAACGACTATATCGACAACGAACTCGGACTTCCCCGCCAGGTGCTGAAACGCAATCAGTTTGGCGGCGTGATCGGCGGCCCTATTTCGCTGGGCAAACTGCTAAATGGCAAAGATCGTTTTTTCTTCTTTTTCGGATACCAGGGGCAGCGGCTGGCGGCAACCATTAACCAGGGATTTGTTACCACCTTTACTCCGGCGGAGTTGGGCGGCGACTTCTCCAATTTCCAGGGCAAGGGCCCCGATCCTGGAGTCGTGTCGTTCCTTGAGGCGCATCCATATTACCAGTCCAATCCTGCGCTGGCCGCGAAGGCCATTATCGATCCTACAAAAGTCGATCCGGTAGCAAAGAAATACATTACTGCCGGAGTCATTCCGGCCTCGCCCAGCGGCCAACTCTTTCCCAAGGGATCAGAACACGACAACGTCGACCAGTATGTGGGCAAGTTTGACTTCTATGCCACCACCCGCGATCGCATCTCGCTATCCCTGGGCACCAGTAAAGAACCGATTCTCAATCCGTTCTTCGGAGCCAACATCCCTGGTTTTACCTCTGCCGATACCAATTGGGTCGACTTTGGCAACATCAATTACACCAAGACGGTTTCGCCTTTCACGCTGAATGAACTCTTAATCACTACCCAACGTTTCCACGAAACCGCTTTGCCCACCAGCCGACTGCCCACACCTACGCAATTGGGAGTCAATATTCAGTCCGATGACGCCTTCGGCCCGCCCTCGCTGTCATTCGCCAGCGGAATGAATGTCGGCTTCGATCCCAACGTGACCTGGAAATCCGATAACAACTATGCCGTGGCCGATACTTTCACCTGGATTCGCGGACGGCACACACTCAAATTTGGTGGCCGCTTGGGCATCATGCAAGAGAACTCAATTTACGCATACCAGACCAACGGTATCTTTTATTTCTCCGGACCTTTTGGCATCGGTTCGGGAAACGATCTCGCGGACTTTTTGTTTGGGGCTTCCGACGGGTTTGGCGAATATTCCAAAGCACCCAGTGATGAACACCAAAGACAGTATGCCGTGTTCGCTCAGGATGAATGGAAAGCGACTCCGCGCCTGACCGTTACCTACGGGCTTCGCTACGAATACACCAGCCCCGAGACCGATACTCATGGCTACAGTTTCAGCATTGTCCCCGGCCGGCAGTCGGTAAAGTTTCCAGATGCGCCCCTGGGGTTCTTGGTGCCTGGCGATCCGGGAGCGCCGCGCGGATGGTATTTCCCCGATTATACGAATCTGTCGCCGCGCATCGGCATCGCCTGGGATCCGTTCGGGAACGGAAAAACCAGTATCCGCGGCGGCGGCGGATTGTTTTTTGACACGCTGAACGGCTGGATGTCAGATTGGGCCACCGACGAGGCTCCCTGGGCGGGCGGCACGTTCTTTGGATTCGGCGCGAACCAGGTCCCCGCCAGGGCGGTCGACACAATCCTCGCCAACCCCTACGCCACCGGCGGCGTGGTCGATCCTTTTCCTTCTCAGGAACCGCCGCCTTCGAACATCAATTTTGCCAACGCAGGGTTTACGCCCTTCCTCGGATCCGGCAACAACTTCGTCAACGCCCATCTCAAGACGCCCTACGTTTACCAATACAACCTGAGCGTCGAACGCCAGCTGGCCAACGGCATGATGGCGGAGATCGGCTACGTGGGCAGTTCCTCGCACAAACTGCTTACCTGGGTCGATCAAGATCCCTTTGTCCTCGGAACCAGCGTGCGCACGCTGAACCAGCAGCTTTTGGCGTCGAATCCCAAAGCCGATCCCAACACCTTCGGCTTCGCGCCAACCTTCGATGGCCTCGATCACGCGAATTACAACGGGTTGTTGACCAGTATTACCAAGAGAGCGGAAGACGTGCGCTATCTCGGAAATGTGTTTTTTACTGCCTCCTATACCTGGTCTCACAACCTGGATAATGGAACCGGCTTCAACTCACGGGTGACATCCATTCCGTACTACCAACACAACGAGTTCTATGGCAATTCGGATTTTGATGTCCGGCAGCGCTTAGCGTTCAGCGGAGGTTGGGAATTGCCATTGGCCAAGACATGGGCGACGGGCCCGAAGCGGCTGACTAGCGGCTGGAGTCTCTACCCCATTTATTTCATTCAATCGGGGATCCCGCTCGACTTTCTCGCCGGTCTGCCCCAACTTTCGACTGATCCCGGCCCATCGGGCGCCGGCGACGGAGAAATTGTCAGGGCCAACCAAACGGTCGGCTCAGTGCGAACATTTAGCCCACGCACGGTGCAAACGTTCAACGGAGCCACCGGCAATTTCTGGTTCGATCCCAACTCGTTCCAAGCCGACGCCTGTATCGCCGCCGTCACTTGTCCGGTCGGATTTTATGGGACCTATCGTCGCAATTCCTTTCATGGCCCGCGCCATTCCAATCTCGATCTGGCGCTCGAAAAATCAACCGACCTAATCGGGGAACGGGCGAAACTGGTCTTCCGCGCCGAAGCCTTCAATGTCTTCAATCACGCCGAATTTCGCCCGCCGGCAAGTACAAACGTTTCCTCAGGAACGTTCGGCCAAATCAGCGGAACCTATGCTCCGCGAATTCTGCAACTGGCTCTGAAGTTGAGCTTCTAATTTCGGCTGGCCTGCGAAGGCGGGCCAGAATGTCTTCTCATGAGAAGGCCGGATGAGCGAACTGCAATATAACAAGACCCGATTTGCTGAAGGCTGCGCAGTCAGCGTTGTGGCGGTTGCCAACCCCGAATCGCCGAGGTTGCTCCCGCAGGTCGAAGCACGCGTTCCGGGTTGAGGGCGTTCAATATTCTGAATCACGTCAATTTAACGATCCGGCGCCGATGCGCGTGAGCTCGTCCGAGCCGGGAGTGATGTCGGCGACGTCGAACTGGCGTTACGGCTGAGTTTCTGGGGGCATCGGCAGCCGGTCAAAATCTTGGCAAGGCTTTCAGGCGAGCCCAGGGAAAACTGCTCGAGAGAGGGGAACGTCGCGCGGAGGGCTGAGGACCATGGGTGATCCAACCAATGATCGCAAGCTGGGGATGGGGCAGTCGATTACCCGCCGGGACTTTCTCGACGGTGTGGCGGTCACGGTGGGGGCGTCGCTCGTTCCCGCCGATTCCTCCTGGAACCGGATTTTTCCATTGCTCGAGCCCGATTTTGCGCCTGAAAAGGACGCCGCCTACTACCCGCCGGCGAAGACGGGCATGCGCGGGAGCCACGACGGGTCCTGGGAGGTGGCGCATGCGCTGCGCGATGGCCAGACCTGGCGCGATGCGGTTGACGAGCGCGAGTCCTACGATCTGGTGGTGGTTGGCGGCGGCATCAGCGGGCTTGCATCCGCCTACTTCTTCCGCAAGTTCGCCGGACCCAACTCGAGGATCCTGATTCTCGACAACCACGATGATTTTGGCGGGCATGCCAAGCGCAATGAATTTGAGGGCAGTGCGGGGCGGCTCATCGGCTACGGAGGAACCCAGTCGCTCGAAGCCCCACATCACTACAGCCAAGAGGCCTTCGGTTTGCTCGAGGAATTAGGGGTTGAGGTCGATCGTTTCCACAAGTATTTTGACCAGAAGCTGTACCAGTCGATGAACTTGAAACGAGCGACGTTCTTTGACCGGGAGACCTTCGGCCGGGATGTGCTTTTGCCCGGCTGGGGCGCGCATTATCTGGGTCTCGAGTATTCACGAGAGACGCTGGCAAAGATACCTATCGCCGAGCCCGCCCGCCAGGATCTCGCCCGCTTAGAGGCAACGACCGTCGACTACCTCTCCGGCTTGAGTCCCGAAGCGAAGCGCCGCAAGCTGATCAAGACCAGCTACAAGGATTACCTGCTTGAATACGTGAAAGTTCACGCCGACGTCGTTAAGATTTTTCAGTCCGCGCCACACGGGTTGTATGGAGTGGGTATCGATGCGGTATCCGCGTGGGACTGCCTGGAGATGGATTATCCGGGATTTAAGGGAATTCAACTTGAAAGCAGTCGCAGCAGCCCGGAACAAGCCGAGCCGTACATCTTCCACTTCCCCGACGGGAACGCCTCCATCGCGCGCTTGCTGGTACGGTCCCTTATACCGGCTTCGGCGCCGGGAAACAGCATGGAAGACATGGTTACGGCGCGAATGAACTATGCGCGACTCGATCAGGCCGGCTCCGCCGTCCGGATTCGACTCAACAGTACGGTGGTTCGCGTGAAGCATCTTGGCGATCCCGACCGGGCGAGCGAGGTCGAAGTCGCTTATGTTCGCGGCGGCGAGGCGCGCAAGGTCAGGGCCTCGCATTGCGTTCTGGCCTGTTACAACATGATCATTCCCTTTCTGTGTCCAGAGATGTCTCCCAGGCAGAAAGAGGCGCTGGCCTATGCGGTCAAAATTCCCCTGGTCTACACCAACGTGCAGATCCGGAACTGGGAAGCCTTTGAGAAGCTGGGCGTGAGCTCGATCTACTCACCGGGCGGATATTTCAGCGGAGTATCCTTGGATTTTCCGGTTTCTATCGGCGAATACCATTTTCCCAGCTCACCCGCCCAATCCTGCCTGCTGCACCTTTTGCGCACTCCCTCGAAACCCGGTCTTTCGGCCAAGGAACAATATCGCGCGGGACGCTATGAGTTGATGACAACCACCTTCGGAGTCTTTGAACGCAACATCCGCGATCAACTGGGACGCATGCTGGCCGGCGGAGGCTTCGACTCCGCTCGCGACATTCAGGCAATCACCGTCAATCGCTGGCCGCACGGCTACGCCTACGAGTACAACCCTCTTTTCGAGCCGCTCGATCGTCCGGATTCCGAGCGGCCCTGCGTCATTGGCCGGCAGCCTTTCGGACGCATTCACATCGCCAACTCCGATGCCGACGGGCACGCCTACACCAATATCGCGATCGATCAGGGTTACCGCGCGGTTCGGGAGATCACTGCCGGTGACAGGCGTGAAGCTCGCGCCGGCGGCACCTGATCCCTCGGTTGTCCATGGCGGGGATCAGTGGCCGGAATCGCTGGCCATTCGAGCCCGGCGGGTTTGGCGTTGACCCATGCATCCATGGTGAACAGGAGAAGGGATGAAAAGGGACTGCGGCAGTCGTCGAGAGTTTCTGGGCGTGGTAGGCTCGGGCGTTCTCGGTCTCGGAACCGGTAGTCTTCTTGTCTCGCGGGCACTCTCCGAAACGGGAAGCCGCGACAGTGATCCGCGGGTTGCCGATCTGGTGGTTTCAAACGCC
>Ga0123355_10019962_pt1 | contig 10681 bp, 6 predicted proteins | sample TergutEmb28metaG_3_FD_89872 | JGI IMG/M metagenome (GOLD analysis project Ga0123355, IMG submission 89872) | Embiratermes neotenicus P1 segment gut microbial communities from Petit-Saut dam, French Guiana - Emb289 P1 | ecosystem: Host-associated > Arthropoda: Insects > Digestive system > Gut ...
ACCCCAGAGCCATAGTGCGATCGGAAGAATTTTATGTCAATGAAAAATTCAATGACGCCAGCTGGGATCGAACCAGCGACCTTCCGATTTGTAGCACAGCACCCCTTCCACGTCCATGTACCCACAAATATTTATTTTATTTTTTAACTTATGTTTATGTAGGTCATAGCATTCTTATGCATATAAAATTCCTAAGCTTACGGTTTACTCTACTTCTATCCTGGAACCGAAGATTCTGGAATAATCCCGAAGTTCTTCCAGGTGAATTTGAAAATAATAGATAAATGTAACCTATATCAGAGTCCTCATTTTATTCCTACAATAAACTATTTCAGCTCCCTCATCAGAATTTCTGTCGCGGTTGAGGATGCAAAAACCCACTACGCTGTTTACAGGCACACATCTTAACGAAACTGATACCAGGAGTAGCAGCGCGTAGAGCTTAAAATCGGATACCGAAATGTATTTACAAACTCTGAAGGGAAAAACACTAATTATAGAGAAACGTAAAAGCAGGATAATGTATGTCTGTGCATGGTAAAACCAAGGAAAAGCCGCTAGATTACGTTATGTGGCATCATATTTCAAAGGAACGACGTAAATATTCATAGAGTAATTACGATGAAACGCGCGCGCGCACACACACACACACACACACACACACACTTTCCTACTTTCTGGTACAGTACTTTCCCCCATCATACCATTTTTATACCTTATTTCCTCAGTTCCTCCCTACAGGTCTTCTAATCCATCCTTCATTCTATTTTTTCTCCATTTTCTACACTCAGTTTTTCCCTTCTTACCATCTCTTGCCACACTTTCTCTCCCTCCTTCTCCCGCAGCAGATCTTGTCTTCTTCCCCCTCACTTTCTTCAGTTCTTATGAAATGATTTGATTTCACATCTACCTACCCGAATTCCAAGAACAAGTAACTTAATGGCCGGAAACCGCTGAATTTTATCGGCATGCAGCTAATAAAAAATGATGAACTTTCAGGTACTGGGTCATAGAGAAGAGGATGGAAATGAAGTCGGAGTATGCTTGAGCAAATCTGTTGACATGCTTGAAATAAGAACGACCCCAAGGCCGTTACTGAAATATATTGAGCGTGGAGGTACCATCGGCAGAGGATAAGAACGGGAGAGAAATTAAGTGATATGCGGGCAGAGGAAGAGAACCAATCGTTTCGAACACGAAGGAAACTTGGAATAATATCGGAAAGTAGGTCGCCCTCTGATGTAGGTAAGACTACAAACATTTCAGTAATGGCGGACGTCGGACTGAAGTTGATACTGAAAATTAATGCTCTGCTGCCATTCAGATTTCCAGGTACGAACACGGTGTACTGTCTAGACTGTTGAGCTGAATCTTGAATCATATTGGACATTTACACGTCTGTGCATCATGTTAACTTTTTTCTGTGACACCCTGTCAAACCGGAAGCTTTCCAGCTTACATTTCAGCAGTTCAGTGGCTGCTTCAATAGAATTTAAAACACTTGTGCATGAAGGGAGCCCAAGGCTCCACGGCAAGGGAAAGAGGAAGATAAATATTGTCTTGTACGTAATTGCAGTTTGTCAATACACAAAGGACGCGTGTATCTGTGTTTTTCGAACTACTTACTAAGAATTCTTAAGCACACTTTACCGTATGGGGAGAGGTGACACCGTGTAGTCTGTTAGAAATTTCCCTGCCTTCCTCCGCAACGTCAGTATATTTCTACCAGACTACACGATGTCACAACAACAAAAAAGGCGTTTGTCTTCCTACTCGCCGCTGTGACACTATCAAATTGCGCGTTGCTTCCACAAATTTTGAGAATAATTTCCTACCGCACACAGGATTTATTCCCCCTGTGCGTTTTCCGTCACAAAGCAAAAGAACATTTCTTGTCTATAAAGCTCACCCTAGAACAAACCATGCAGACTTAGAGGGCGAGTAGAGGTACAGCTCTGCTTCTCGTGATTTAAGTCTTCCGCCGCGAAGTAGATGAGAACTGCACTCTTCTGGGTTGTTACGCAGCCAGTAGTGGTAATTTATTACCGACGGTTTGGGACAACCTATCGGTCTCATATTCAAGGGTCAAGAATCCAAAATAGATGGGACGGATAGGTTGTCCCGAAATGTCGGAAAGAAATTACCAATATTCGCTGCATAATAACCCAGAAGAAAGCAGTTCTCAGCTCTACTCATTCTTTAGCCTAGGTGCTAGATGGGGGTAGGTGGTCAATGCCACGCTCCACTTAATTAACTCCCGAGAAAGAAACCTGGTACCTAAGGTGTTTCTTGTCTATGTGTTGGACAAATAAAAGGATTGTCTAAGGTTCCATGTCAAAATTTGATTTTTACTTAATGCTGAAACATGTAACATGTGTCATAATAAAGAGTTTTCGGAGAAACCGAAGACAATCTCCTGCGTATTCTCAGCGTAAAGAGGAAGATAATATTAAATGTATCTTAGAAAAGTAGTGTGTAAAGCTGATGACTGGATTAAACTGACACGACAACTAGGATACACAAACGTGAACAAATTCAGGAAAATTGTTAACTGAACTGTGACAGTCATATATTAGATATGATACTATAAAGTTGTCCATTTGCAGGCCATGAAGGTACAAGGGAAATTTCAGGTAGAGCTCGACTCAATTTTTGGCTCGTCTCTGGATAGAGACGAGTACTCAGCTTGCCGCCCAGCCTCGGTATCCATTGAAATGGAGGCTGGATGTGCCTTTGAGTCAATGTTCCGCTCTACAGAGAAGTTAAATGTCTTGCTTCTGCAGTGAATCGAACCACGCTGGAATGGTTTGGACAGCTCGGTCACTGGCACTGCGATTTCAGGCCAGCTTGTGCGCAGCTACGCACGTCGGTGATTTTTGAAGTTATTTGGGGAATCATTATGAAGAGGTAGCGTCCGTCCGTCTGTCAGTGTGTCAATCAACATCTCCGTGCATACATCTAAAATTTTCTGATGATGGTATATAACAATATTTTGACTGATATTGCATACAAGTCCTTTATCCCAAGTGTTTCAGGTCAGCTCTTCAAATGTGATGAAATAAGTTAAATTTCGTACGTATCACTCTATCTGAAAACGAACCAGAATTAGTTTTCAAAAAGGTTATTATCTGGAAATTAAGATAGTGAAAGATAAAGGAATTGTAATTATAAATATCTTTACAGATATTAAAACGGATTAAGAACAAAATCTATTATTCTTCTCTGATTTTCGTTCTTGGATTTGCACACGCATCTTTAATAATACGCAAACACGAATTTATCACAATAATATACTCAGTCAAATATATGCAACAATAACAAATTTTATTGATAATTGCAATCAGCTCAACATGTTTCGGGCGATAATTTCGCCCATCCTCAGGAGCACTAGATTGTGTTTACAGCTTACGGTATAATGCATCGGCGATGCTGCCTGCTGGTGACAAGGATGAGATGGAACTGGTTAACCAGTTCTCATCCTTAATCAGTTCTTCCTCATCCTTGTCACCAGCAGGCAGCATCGACGATGTATTATACCGCAAGCTGTAAACACAGTCTAGTGCTCCTGAGGATGGGCGAAATTATCGCCCGAAACATGTTGAGCTGATTGAAATTATCAATAAAATTTGTTATTGTTGCATGTAGTTGGCTGCTTGCATTATTATATAAATGATGCACGGTCACACAAATATCAAAACGAATTTATCATTTTTTATAAGACGGTTCGTACCGCTAAGAATTGGCGTGAAACAAATAACATTATTTCAGAAATATCTAAAGACTTTATATGAAAATCTTATGTTTATATTACATAAGTGAATAGTGACAAACGTGCATTACGAAGCTTATTCAGAAAGTAAGTACCGTTTCGCTGTAAAAGAAAATCGAGTAAGGTTTCGTAAAAAAAATGTTTGTTATCAGATTCTAAATTCTTAAACTAATTTTTTACATATCCGCCGCCATTATTGTAGTACTTATCGTAGCGGGGCACAAGTTATTGTGTACCCTCCTCATAGAATGCGGCCGCCGATAACCTAAATGACTACTGACAATGTCATAGAGTTGAGTCCTTGAGATCTGAGGAAAGTTCAGGGACAGATCAGAAATTATGAAACGTCTGATGTCACGCACTCTTTCGTTAACCTTACACACCAAATCATCATTCATCAAAGATGGACGCCCACTTCGCACTTCATCGTGCACCTTCTCTAGTCCTTCAATGAACATCCGAACCAATTTCCTAACCATGCCATCACTCATCGCATTGTCACCATACACTTGACAGATCTGGTGATGAATCTCACTTGGTAGCACATTCCTAGCGTTCAAAAAACGAATTACAGGCCTATTTCACAGTCGGCGGCTCCTTTAATTGTCTTAAACTTGTTTAACGTACAGGAACAAACATAAACGTAACACGAGTTTCACGAAATGGCGTCTGTGGCTTCTCAATTGATAGAGGAAGCCACTGCACATGCGAAAAATGACAGTCTCGAGGATGCGCGAGAGATATGCGCAGACGGTAATTACTTTCCGAATAACCTACGTATGTCTTGAGAGGGCGTTGTATTGGTGCCGCTCACTAGCAGTGTAACAGTAGAATACGATCTGAAATGTCGAAGGGAAAAGAGTTAAGTAAAATTACAAATAAGCAGGTGTGTGTGTTGCAGGTTGTAGGTGCGCCAATCCAGTGGACACTTTGTGTCTTCTGCTATCAAGGCAACTGAACGCTTTAGGTAGACAAGTCTTGCACTCAAAGAATCGTACTCGCTGTCAGAGAGATAAAATTAAATGGATATATTTAAGCAGTTATATTAAACATTAGGATAGGATGCGTCGTAAAATTATTGTATAAATTCCCCACCTACAATTAAGTTTAATGTCAAAAAAATTATTTCCAAATCAGTCTACAGATGCGGCATGTTAAGGACGAGAATATATTTCAATATGTTTCAGTTTATTTATATTTAGCCGATGTATTCAGGTTGGATCTAAAATTTAGACCCTACAAATTAGGGATCTAATTAAGGAAACTCAACTCTGTTAATTACAAACATAGGGATTACAGAGACGAAGACATACAAGTGGTTCTGTTTGTTTACTGGATCTTGTGATCATGACAGGCAGGTACTCACTAATGTTTGTTTGCTTACTGCTTTTGCTGTACTTCACTCAAATTACCTCGTCGTACGTAACACTTTAATGAGAGCTCGTACTGAACCGTGAACAGAATTTCAATGCATATCCAGAACCTAGAATGAAATCTTTTATTTCCTCGACAAAGTTGACACAGAAGCTAACTTGAACTGAGATCATCTGTAATAATATATTTGTGTGAGATCAAAGGAACCGATGATGTTTATACATCATATTTTTCCGAGGTTTAAGTATCGACAGCATATTTTGAAGAAAATTTCTCGTTTTAAATTTTCAAAGCTCTTGTAGTTGCTTCTAGAAGGGGCAATTAACATACTGCAATAATTAGGATGGTATTGGGAGAGACCAGTATTGTAAGGTAAATTAATTAGTGGAGATTTCAATAGAGAATTCGCTTGAAAAGAGAGGAAGATACATCAGTTGGCAAGAGGGCACTTCATTATACATCCAGGAATAGGAGAGAAATTCGTAGACCACAAAAAAACCTTGTCCGACAAATTTTAAGTCTTGAAATGAGCACACGTGAGCTGAGTCTTGGTAAAGTAGTAAAAAAACACTTTAATTTATATGGCCTTCAGTATCATCTCATTGACCGTCTGAATCTTGCATGTAATCACAATAATAATAGAAAATATTCAAAAATCTACAAATACACTATGTGGTGAAAACGCAGATTTGTTATTACACATACTTAAAGGTTTGCTTTAGAAATTTGAGGTACAATTAATTTTTCAATCAAGAGATCTTAACAGTGTCAATTCATATAGAACAGACAACAAACGTGCAATATAAATTTACAGTTTTTGACAGTTCACTCCGTGCAGCATATTACACTTCTTAATATTGAAAATCCAACTACTTGCACACGAAGTATAAAAGATATATAATACATAAGATTTGCTCTCCTACATGTTCCGGTGGTCGACCGCCGAAACATTTAAAATGGAAAATATATTTATATAATATATATAATTAACAAAATTGCAATGGACATGGCTAAGGCGATTACTCCTCCTAGTGTATTTGGGATTGATGGTAGAATTGCATATGAAAATAGGAAATATCATTCTGGTTGTAATGTACTGGTATTACTTGAGAATTTGTTGGGGTGAGGTTGTCTGGATCTCTCAAGATGTATTGTCGGTGCAAATAATTGGATTTTTAATAAATGAAGTACAATTTTAGATGATACAGATACACACATGCATATATATCACCTCGGTAAGAGCATATGTAGCACCGCAAATGTTGCGATAGTTTTGAGACGCCTGTTACAAAGCGAAGCCGTTCATAGGCCTATAGCTTTAATATTCAATGTACCATGCAAAATGCTAGCAGTATCTCGCCATATTGCATACGAGCAACGGTATTGTCTGAACGTCGGTTGTCCCATTTCAATATCGTCAAGAGCTTATCTTCTAAGCCACAAAATGCACCACCACCATACAAATAGGAAGCAAATTTAATATTTGCTTGTATTCGTTGTACTAAAGATTAGCAACAGCACCGAGTGTCTTCATATTTCTATAATCTTATTACGCGTCGAAACTGAAGCAACTTTTATGAAACAAGCAGATATCCACCTGAAAGGCACACATAATAACTGCAATATGCCAGCAAATTATATTATTCAGGATATACGAGGTTTAATATAAACGTTCAGTCTAATATAGGGCATGCTACGCTTCGACGAAACACTGAAAAACCAAATAAATGAATTATAACGCTGGATAACGTAGATTTATTTGAGCTCGAAGGTCACGTGTGTAAGTGGGAACTCTAGATTCCTAAAAATCTTACTGGGGTTTAGGTATAATTTTATAAATTTTAATTTCATAACAATACAAACGGTTTCAATGGGCTGACATTAAAATGAAAAGGTAAAAATGAATCTCTTTAGAAAGATAACATTATTGTAACAGGAAAATATAAATTATTAATTGCAAATCACACATAACAAATAATATTCTGCTTAATACATGACGTCCATTCAGGTTTTATTTTGAATAGAAATGGAATAAGGTTTTTCCTCTCCCTTTTGTAGCGAGACCTTCTTTCGTTAGGCTTGATTAATGTGTTAATTTCTTCTGAGATTACAAACTGAAAATCTCCAAACACGCTTCATTAAAAGACCCAACCTTTTGTTAAGAGTATTATAAATTAACTGCTGATTATACGCATTAGCACATAATTTTCATTAAACAAGAAAGATAATTTATATGTGTTGCAACTTACTATCAGTAGTTAGCACAGCTTAATACTGAAAGAGTTCTTGGTTCGATCCCGAATAATAATAATAACAGTAGAAGTCCTATATCCCCGGAACTCGCCCCGAGCGATTTTCATTTTTTCAATCAACCAAAAGAACATTTTGGTGGAACATATATCAACAAGAAGCCTGGTTGTCACTACAAGAGCAGTTTTATGAGATTTATGTTCAGAAGACGCTGAAAGCGATAGGACAAAAGTAGCTGGTATTATTTCGGGACAATAAATGAATGGTAATTTCCTCGTACAGTTTTGGTTACTATTTGACTTACTTAGTGAATAATCGTCTAATCGGAAAGAACAAAAATGAAAAGAGAGACAACTGAATGAGGCAGTAGACCCAAATCAGGAAATTTTATTTTTCGTAACCCGCTGGCGGAATGGAAAAATATTCACGCAAAAGTTGAATGACCCAGTCACTGTGATTTAGAGAATATATAAAGTGAACACATAACGGACTATCGACCAGCTCCTCAGATGCACACATCGTATCAGACACCGAGCTTTATAACCGACCGAGATTGTATTTCTGTGTAAAAACTTCCCTTGAATTCTTAATCTAGTCACAGACATTTTCTAAATAACAGTGCCAGCTGTGTCAGCAGGTAGCAGACGAACTGAACTGTGAAGTACACGTTCACACGTGAGCTGCATCAGCGGTGCACTGGACATACATCGCATTTCCGTCTCCACACTACTGGAACGAACGGAACTTTAAAACCTCTCTGTACATTTATTACGAGGTGCAGTGATGCAGCTTACAAGATAAGCGAGTATACCTGAAATTTTCGACAGATTTCGTGTTACAGATTTTTAATAAAGGAAAACGTAAACCTGAGGTTCTCAAGGCAGTGACGATGAACATTTTGGTACACTGATTTAAGATTCTGTGTAGACTCTTTGATTGAAATAATTGACGTTACTGGAGAAAATACGGCTTCAGTATTGCAGGTAAAACTGTAATTTTACAGAGAAGATCGCATAATGTAAACCCACAAAATCAACATTAACATCATCATCTTTATACATCTTGAAGGATTATAGTCATCGCGACCCATTCTGGTCCCAATAACAGTCTGGAAGTCTTTTTACGGATAGCCCTTGGCTTCGTTTCTCACACGGTTGATATTTCATAATTAAATGTGGTAGTCTATCTGTCCATTCGCCGAACATGTTGTACCCATTTATTTTCTGTAATTTTCAATTTTCTTTACAACGGAATTAATTTTAAGTTTTAAATGAAATAAAATATAAATAAAAAATTACATAACAAGCAGTAACATGTGAAATTACTTGAATGGAAACTCAGCCATTTAAAAGAAGGTTGAAACTATTTCTATAACAACCTACACCTCTCTACTTCCCAAAATAATGATTACAATTGTACAGTTTGTAACTTGCCAGCACATAGGTATCAGGGAAATGCAGTAAGAACAGTCTATGTTGTCTGCGAGTGTCCACAACTGAGAGCGAAACAATTGAAGGGAAACACGAGTCAAAAAAGACCTAATACTTTCATCAGCTTCATTCATCTCAAGTCATAAGTTTATAATTTAAAATATTGTAATTGTGCGCAACGTCACCTTCTACTGGAAAATTCCTATGTTTACATAAAATTGCCTCACAAAATCGGAATCGATTCAAATATTTTAAACGTGATTTTAGCAAAAGGGTGGACTTACATAAAAAAACTGTCTTAATAGGAAGAGGTAGGAGTCGGCGTGAATGTCGTTTATCTACTGCAATACCGCACTGCCGTCTCACCACTGAAAGAAAAGCACAGAGGTGTGCAGAATAGCTTAACTTTCGACAAAGCATTTAATATCCTGATGAGCCGTTGGGTAGCCATTTTTATTAGGCAGAAAACTGTAACTAACAACCACAACCGGTTCCTAATTTCGTTACTCCAACCACAGCTACTGCTGCCGAGACACTGGTTGAAATCACATTCCTAAACAAGGACGTTCCCAACAATTTTTCTTATCCAGTGATATATTCCGTACTACTTCGAGTAAAACATTAGCACGAATGCTTATTATATATATATATATATAATTCCGATTTAACTATAAAAACTTCTTACGAAATATATACATTCAAGTATCACGTTTCATAATGCATATATACGACACTGACTAGTATATTCTATTAAAATTGTGTAACAGTTCGGGCAAATAAAAAAGAAAGGACAGCGGTATTACGCAGCCCTGAGATTTATTGCTCAAAATGTATAATTCTTTGAAAGAACTTACCTCATTTACGTAAGGATAACAATATAGATAATAATAAAAACAATAACATTATTTATGGTAGTTACTGCAATGATCACAATAATAGTGAGGTCTGCAACAATAACAACACTTCCCTGGATGTAATGGGAAGATAACTTATTTTTCGGATTTCGAAACGTCCTTTGAAGGAGCTTTACGTCATGTTAAACGACGTCTATGTAGCAAAATGTCCGTATTACAATATTGAGAAATGTCAGTCTACGAGATTATCAAACATGAAAACGAGGCGCGAATGTAAGGAAGATTTCCGTTCCTTAATTCAATTAGAATCAGATGGCTTGACTGCATGTGGCTACATACGTCACATGAATAAAGTTATGTTCTGTAGAGAGATGCGTCTTATTTAAGTTATGATGACAGGATTACAATAGAACCGAACAACTGGCAGAGAAAGTTCTGTGGAAGTGAACCTCTGTGTTGAAAATCTGAATAAACCTTGTTCTTAGAAGGTTGTAATGCTTTGTCGTATAATGGCCTTTGATACGTCAGATATTACACAATAATTTCAAATTACTCCAAAACAAAACGTTCAAAAAGTTGTACTGGTATTCGTTAAACGCCTGTAACATCGAATTCAGACACAATAATTTGTCACGTTTGACCCAGGAACTACTATGCTCTTCCTTATTAACTTTAAAACCAACTGCTTACATTTGATACCAAATTATTTTTTTCAGGTTCCAACAGGAAAAGCGCGAAGAAACGCGTGTGATTTTAGGCGGGAAAATAATTGGGCCAGCAAAACTGGCCATGTACGAGGTTTGTTCAAATAGTATCCGAATTGGAATTATAGTGGTTGTTCACCGGGTGGGATGTGTTTGCAACTAGTGTTGACATGTTCATACATGTCTTAGCAACTCATGACACAAGTTGCAAGTGGCTGCGTTTGCTCAGTTGGCTGTAGTAGGTCGCGGAAGTAACACGTGCGTTTATGTCATAGCGATTTTTACGATGTGTGAAAGTAC
>Ga0123355_10019963_pt1 | contig 10681 bp, 5 predicted proteins | sample TergutEmb28metaG_3_FD_89872 | JGI IMG/M metagenome (GOLD analysis project Ga0123355, IMG submission 89872) | Embiratermes neotenicus P1 segment gut microbial communities from Petit-Saut dam, French Guiana - Emb289 P1 | ecosystem: Host-associated > Arthropoda: Insects > Digestive system > Gut ...
CATAAAAACCAAAATTTGAAGTTGGGAAAACAAAAAAAAAAAATAAAGTTTTCTAATTTGTGTTACCCCCCTATTCCCTTTAACCTTAAACCCCAACCCCCCCCCCCCCTCCCAACTGTATGTCCATGTACCCACACTGTTTACAAAATGTATCAAAATATCGACTTTTCAGGACATAATAATATTTGTAGTGGAATCAAAATAATATAATTACAGACTATGAAACAGATTACAATAAAAAAGATGGATAAATACAGCACTATCAGCTGGGGTCTGCCAGTAAAGTAATGCACACATGCACAGCATGAGGCATTCTTTATGTGGTGAAACAGGTGGAATGGACAAGAGTACAGCCTAACAAAATTTACAGTGTAATGAAAATATTTTTATCTCCTATCAAAGTCCTACATACTCCTACAGATAACAAACAATAAACTATAATCAATCACTGGCATAACAAAATTTCAACAGAACAAATCTAACCAAATTTTAAAAAAATTATTTTAATTAACTTCTAACACCCTTGCGCTCTGCCAGTATTTTCAATAAGTTCCCAGCAGAACACTGTCTGCTTATTACGAAGGAAGAAGTTTGAACTACTTATGTGAACTACACATGAGCAATGTGACATTTGCATGCAAATTCAGATTCTATGAACCAGCTGCCAGCACTATACAGACCAAGAGGAATGCATTTTTATTTCTCCCAGAGTAAAGATGAATGATAAATTACATAGTGTCCTGCACTGATATGAGTTAATGTTGGATATTTTCTTCTGTCTCTGAGTTAAAAAGAAGAATGATGTTAAAAAAAAAAAAACAGGAAAAAAGGGTATCAGTGATATACTTATGGAAGGCTAAATATGATGGAAGCCTTCACCAACAGACAAAGCTGATCATTCTATAACCGTAGAAAATTTCTTGAGTTAACAAGACAAGGAATTATATACAAGAATACAAAACAAGGGACGTAACACATTCCATGAAACACACAAGTTTATAAATAATAAAATTTCTTCCAGTGCCAAAAATTCTCAAGAATGAATTAATAGCAAAGCAGGAAGTTGTAATTCAGAACCAGTCTGAGAAAAGAACAACAAATACTTCCACTTGCCATGTAGTAACACAACCGCTGAATCAAGGTTAATATCAGAATAATGTTCCATTATATAAGTTTGTGTTACAAACTGTATGTGAAGACATACCCATACATGTGAGAAACACTTACTGTTCTGCAACATTAATGAAAGAAAGAAGTTATGTAACTTATGGTTCACTTTGCAAAATACATTTCTTTTCCTATGTCGCCATTGTCATTGTCGTCATCCAACTGTGTATGTTGTGGCATATTTCATTCTGTGAACACCTTGTGCAACAGTCCATTATTTTGTCTAAAATGTTCAGAAAGTATCTACCCAAAGACAGGACTGCAAACTATGCACTCCATCACATACTATACAGGTATCTCCAAAGCATTCTTGGCTTCCAAAATACCATAGTTTCATGGTACAGACATAAATTCAATTTATGCCTGTCAGAGTGACATGGTGCTCCCTGCTTCAACTTTCATGAAGCTCAAAAATTCTCAATAGCAAGATCTCTTACACCAAATTCCACACAACTGGACAATAAATAAGGCAAGTACAGGCAGAAATTTGTTTATACCAAGAAGTAATGCATAACTTTCACTGCACCAGTTTTCACAGAACTCACAATTTCTTAGTACATTTTTGTGGACATCTCCCACACAGAATTTTATCCAAAGCAGACGAGAAATGTAGAAAATACTGGAAAAATTTTACTCATGCACAAAGGTATTATGTGGAGATCTTTAACATAAAAGTTATCCAAATCGGAACAAAAATGTAGAAAATGAACGTAAAATTTCATTTACTCCCTTAATCATAAAATGGGCTTTCACTGCACCAATTTTCACAAAACTCTCAATTGGTCAATGTAATTATGTGGAGATCTTCCATGCTAACAGCAACCAGATCAGTCACAAAATATGCAAATTGGGTAGTAATTCACTTACACATTAAGACAGAATATGAGTGTCACATCCAGTTTTCATGAAACTCAAACTTGCTTCATAACTTTCTGTACCAAACTCCTACATCAAATTTGACAGAACTTTTAACAAATGGTTTCACTGCTGATACTAGGTCACAAACAGACAAACAGATTTGTCCACATAACATATTCATTTTTTACTTTGTAAAGAACACTTTAAGAAGCTGCACATATCTTAGCTGCATAAATTTTGTACAATAGGAACATGCCTTGAACACTTTCATTTATTTGGATTTTAACAAAACACTTCACAGCAAACCACCTAGTTCCTATATGTGTGATTGGTCACACAAATACATGAGCCATAGCCTTCAATGTTACGACACCATTTAATTGGACCATCTTCCTTGAAAATGGAGGCAGTATGCCACTCCAGTACTCACCTGTCATACCACACATTGTCACACCTTACCAACACACTCCCCCCCTTGCCCCCACCTCCCAAAAAAAATGATCACTATGGAAACCTAAGATGTCAAGAATGGCTTTACCTCTACATATTCACAGTTCACACTCCTATTTTGAATGAGACTTCAAATATAAGGAGTGACATGTACACACACAGACATGATATGTGATCTGCCAATTCCCATTAAGAACACACACCCTTTACCTCTGTGGATACTTTCTTCATTGTGTCTTGACTGTAAACATTACACAAACTGGTTCTGTAATATCAACAGGAGCATCTCTGTTGAGAGTTTCAGAGCACCATCTGACAATTTATAATGGCGCACACTTTTCTGAAGGAAGAACTGTCAATTTTCAGACCAAGTGTATGTCTCAAGAATGACGTAGCTGAACCCTAGGTCTGCAGCTCATTATTTTTACCAGCTTAGGCTATTCAGAAAACGTAAGCAAGTCGGATGAGTATTTTAAACTGCATGTTCTAAAAATAATATTTATGTTATCCATCACTACAGAAACATAGCTGCCATTTCTGTGGTCTGTGGTTAAACAGTAATATGGTCTACACTGGCTGTGCTATGTGACAATGTCAGAATACTGCAAATACAGAGGGTGCCAAAAAAAGTGTACATACATTTTAAGAGATGTTATTTATGTATTACTTTTCGAAGTGTCTAGACGCTGATGGTAACCACTTCGAGCACCTCTAGTAATTGCAGAAGTCAAATGTGACTCGTATTCATCTTTTGTTATTGGTATAAATTGAGTATTACAATTTTAATAGAGTGTAATGTGTGTATGTTTTTTGGCACCCTCTGTATATGTCATTTCAAATGTCAACAATTCTGTGAACATAAGAAGTAGGACAAAGGCTACATCCAGTCATAAGGAAGCATTGATGGCCATGTGCACACATGCATGAACGAAACAGAGGGACAAGAAGCACAAAACATGTGAATTTAATCCCCTATTTGGCACACAAACGGCCTGTTAAGATGCACAAAGTAGTTATCAGATTGCCATATGAATTCTCAACTCACCATTTTCTTGGAAATCAAAAGCTAAAAACACAGACAGACTACTGCCATGCCAGCTGTGAATAATGAGCACAACCACAGTGTCAGAGACTTATGGTTGAGACTACTCTGTGATCCCCATACAATGAGTAAAGTACATACACTGGGAACAATTAGAAGTATACTTACAGGTCCACTGAACGGAATATGCTGTTTTCAGATACAAGAAATATACTGCTACAAGCTTATAGTGACTGGGGGGAAAAAGAGAACAGGACTTGTAGCCAGAAACAAATATTTTGTACGTATATGTTTCACAAATCAGCCTTAAAAAGTTCGAGCTTATAATATATTGTTAAAACTTAATACACCTCAAACTGATCAAAAAAGTGTTGGAAGGTATCAGTTTTAGTTTGGAAGCCATAAAAAAGTTAGGTTTGCAAGAGAATATGGTTGCATGCACGTCACTGGCCAGTAACCAGCACGATGAGTGCCAAACATTTGCAGCACTTGCAGCAGGCCAAACCCATGAACTACCCACACAGAATCTGTATTGTACATTATCAGACTACGAGTAAAAAATTGATTAATGCAACTACTGCATACCGTTATGAGAGAGAAAGTATCTTCCACCTCACTTCACTACATTATTACCTGCAAATCTTCTTTAAAGCTTAACTTTTCACTCTGTGCACATTCTTATCTTCGTATTGTGCCAAAATGCATTTCCACTTTTCGTTGCACACTCAATGCAGGCAGCTACCCATTACAGTGGAAATAAGTCGTGTTAACTGGCTCGTTATTAAAAATGTGAACTGGGATGGTAGTACCTTAACGGTGCTACTAATGAACACATGTCTGCATGTTCTCTGCTGGCAGATAATTTTAAGGCAACAACCTATGCCACACAGAATACACAGCATGTTCAGTTTTGTGCTGACACACCATTGCTACATACTGCACCAGGCTTCTCAGGCTGAGAGGCACGTCTAGGAGGTGGCAATAGTGCTGGCAGCAGCAGGAGTGCCAGGACACCCAGCACATGCAGGAACATGTACAGATGCCTGGAACAATGGACAGCAATATGAAGGCACACAAAATATATCATAACCTTCATTCTTTCACACATTTGTTAAAAGTTTGTAAAACTACAGGTTGATATATATATAAAGGTTCTTAACAGCCCAGAATATTCGAATCTTCAGGAACAATGCTATGAGAACCATGCATCTCTTGGATGATTTTATTTACAGGCTATGGCACAGACAGAATGGAGATACAAGCACAGTTTTTGTACAAACAGTACTTACAGATATGCATGAATACTGGGCCAGAATTCAAGCAACAAGAAGCTGAATGTGATATAGCCCATGACCAGACGAGTTGTTATCATCGTGGCTAAATCATACATGGCCTTTAATGGTCTTGACCACACAAAATGATGTCGGACACTGCGACGTACCTGAAAAAACAAATACACGTGATGTGATTTTATAATGGCCATGGGTGTAGCTGATGAGGTGGGAGGGGTGAGCATACAGCCGCCCCTGGCAGTACAGACCACCTGGTGGCAAAATAGGTGAACAAATGAATATTTTAAATAAAAAAATTTGATTTTTTGTGTTCAACAAATTTTAAATTTTTGAGCCAAATAAAAGGAAATTCAATAAATTATCACAATTTCTTTAATAATTCATAATTCCTGTTGGGTTGGACATTGTGATTACTCACCCTGTGCGTCAATAAACCTAGCCACGCCACTTATGATGGTTACCATTTAGTCATTACATGAGAAAGTAATAATCATCATAATACTGTCTGCAATTATGAGGGTAGAGTCTGATATCCATCACTATGGATTCCTTTGGCCTTCACTATATCAACTAGCAGTGTCTGATTAAATAATGAGACACAAATAAAAATGATGACCTGAGGTGTATGTAATTCAGATACTGTAAAAACAATGTGAATAAAAATCCAACAGATGCAACACTATGCAGATATTTATTTACTGCAAAACTACTCTACATGTTTCGGGTGTCACAGCACCCATCATGAGTATTAAAACTGTACCCGCAGCCTCCAGTACAGGTCATACTACTTGTACCGCTACTCCCCTCCATGGTCTGATCAGGACTGGTTTGTGCGACTCGCACAAACCAGTCCCGATCAGACCACGTTGGAGGGGAGTAGCAGTACAAGTTGTATGACCTGTACCGGAGGCTGCGGGTACAGTTTTTAATACTCCTGATGATGGGTGCTGTGACACCCGTAACATGTAGAGTAGTTCTGCAGTAAATTAATTTCTGCATACTGTTGCATCTGTTGAATTTTTATTCACATTGAATTACGATGCACGGAACCACGAGCTTAAAACTGTAAATACAATAAATTAAAGACTGTATTATCCCCATATAAAGACTATCCCAATGAAATCCTTTATCTGTACTGTATTATTTATCTAACAGGACTATCATCTGAATACATAAGGAATCAAATGTAAGTATATAATCAGACAAACAGAGAAGACTGTCAATCACAACAGCAGCACTGACAATATTTTAATGTCAATCCTGCCACATCTTTCAGTTTAGATAAAAGCCATCATCAGCCAGCAGTAAGAGAAAAGCTTGTAAACAACAGGTTTTTATACATAATATTTGAGATTTCAATTTTACATGCAAATGGTCCATATATTCTTACAGCCTAAACTGTAATGCAAATAATGCAGTATGTCTGCTAAAACATGTGAATTAGGTATTCCTTCCAATATGCATATCACAAAGTGGTACAGAAATGGTAAGATTGTAGATTTGTAAAATATCCCAGTTCCATTGGTATTTTGATTCCTTATGGCATCAGACTCAACAGTTTTTATTGCACAGGTAGTTTATAATTGTTTATGAAGGAGGTTGTAGTGTTGCATGTATTTTAGGAGCAACTGTACTGTGTTCATACTAGAATTTCACACATCACAACAGACAAGCAATCCTAAAATTGTAAGGATGTAAGATTTGAGGTCTTCATGGCATGACACCTCACACTGCAGCTGTATAGTCTGTCACAATGTGTAGTTCTGCAGGAAACTGCCTCTTCCATATTCAGGATCAATGTGAACAGAATGGCCGTGTGGCCTAGTTATATGGGCAGAGCTCCCTTGTACAGAATGTCACTCTGCCAGTATAGGTTGGACATCCTTTAGATGGACAAAAGGCTCCTCTGAAAAAATGGTATCTGCCACCAGGAGTACAGCATGGCCAATGGGCATAAAACCCAACAAACATGTAAACTACACATAATGATTCAATGTCCACAGGGAAGATCTCTTCCTGCTTATCAGGTCATTCTCTTCTTTGTCCTACACTGCCTGCTACCTTGCACATTACATCACTCTCAAGCACACAGCAGATGTAAGAATATGCAATCACAAAACCACACAATGTGGACACAATAAGAAGGAAAGGGGAGAAACACTCTAAGGTCTGAGAACAATGATATCACTGCAACCTGTACTGCAGGTTTGTTATCCACTGTGCCTACTATGCAAGTTATTACAGCTGCAAAGACAACAACATAAAATGTACAGACAACTGTGAACAATGAATGGCAAAGGATGTGATCGGTAGTGACCTAGTGACATATCTGGACGGACTGAGTGAAAACATGGACAAGGAGGGTCAAACTGGCTAGCCTCTGGGATGAAAACTGCATTACGCAACCCACAAAGCAACCTACAAAACAAGCATTCACATCTAATGTGATTATGAAGCTGCCTTAAATGCTTTACATTTTGGTTCCAAAACAGAGCACTTCTCCTCCCAAGCGCTGCAACTAATGACAACTCTAACAAGGACAACTACCTTTACACACCCTGCACTAAGATCTACAGGTACTTGAAAAAAAAAAATAAGAATATTATTCGTACCTGATACACTGAATGTGTCCTGTCACCATGACATGTCACAGTCCCAGATATAGGAAGAAGCTACAACTAAACACAGAACAAGCACAGGTGACTGACCCCACACCTTAAAGACCTTCTCTCATAATGCAGTTAAACCTATACATTTTCCATTTCATTCAATTCTGAAATTAAAGTTACATGGCCAACATTTGACAGACAGATTATCTCTTCATCACACCTTGTTTACATAAAATACCTGTGCCTGCAGATACTGCAAGGCAAACACAATGTTAACAGTGAATGTTAAACTTAACCTTACATGTCCTACAATATTTTACAAGAAACAATTCTGTGTGCATTGCTACTGAAACTCACCTTTAATGTACTGTTTTAAAGAATAGTGTTAACAATGCCTATGTTCTAATTACCATAAAAGTCCAAGTATAAGGCAGCTCCAAATATAAGGTGACTCCCTCTTTTCCATTAGGGTACTTCAAGAAGATCGGGTAGTTTAGAAAATGTAATAAAAGAATTAAAGAAGTTTCACAGACAGAAAGACGTTTACAACACCACAACCAATACCAAAGTTCTCACCATAACAATGAGTGAGAACAGTGCTACAACATGCTTTACTGGTCATTATTTACTAGGATATGGCGTGTCCCCCAACATGTTAATGGGAAATGTCATAAGGCCTTGCTTACAAAGCAACCCCTACTTTTCTTTTGTCTATTTCACAAAAAACCTTGCCTTATATTCCGACTCACATGGTACCTGTCCAGTTACAAGTGACTTACTGCTCTTGCGGCAAAGGTGAATAATGCACCACTCATGAAAGTGAGGTAGTATCCAGGGTAGAAACCATGCCACAATGCAGAAAGTGCATACGTTAGCACCGTCCGAAACCGAGGAGCACGTTCATACACCAACATCCTCAACCAGCGTGTTGTACCCTTATTCCACTGCTCAATGCTATCACGCAGATTCAAGCCAAACTAAGACCAAAAAAAACTGTTAAGAGAATGATTAATAATCACATACAACACGTACTGTTTGTTTGGGTACAGAATTTAAGTGACATGTTGGTCATCATGTTCTGCTGTGTGCTGTCCATACAGACATCTCAACACTAGATGAAGGCGAGTGGTTGGATTCACACACTGTCAACCTTACCCCTGCATACAGCCCCCCCACACCAACACCCTCCACAAACATAGAATAGGATACTCGGTAGATCCCAGAACCTGTCCTGACATTCTTGAGAAAAGCAAAATCCCAACTGTGAAATGAACCATGATTCTTTGGTCAACCAGCCTACAACACAGTCCATTTACTGACACACTATCACTGCTCATCTTTGTACATATTCATGTTAAAATGACACAATAATGTATTTTAAAAATTCTAGCAAAACAACTGGATAAAACTATCTCATCTCCATTTGTTATCAAGGAATGTTTCAATATTGTCCCCAATTTCACTAACATCACTCACACACTGACTCTTTCAGGTTATGAAACTTGAAATTTCTTGCAGAACAACACAGCGGACAGGAAATCTATGTTTTCATACAAAGTACTTACTTCAAATTTGAGAACATCAACATTTGAAATGAGGTCCCAACGAGCCCTTCCTTTGGCATCATAACCATTGAAGCCTAGACCTGATGCATTGCATATTGCATCTGCCAGCAGCCAGGCATGGTAATATTTAAAACGAGAGATTGTGGTTGTTATAACAATATACATCATCTTGCTCTGGAATGAGAACTCCTCCAGGAACTCTGGTTCTGGAAATAAATGATATAATAACACAGATGTTGACAAACACATACAGTGCAATTTTCTGTTACATAATTGCAAAACTGAAGAAATAAATGGTGCCTTTTTTCCCCCTAGAAGAAAAGGCCTATATTCACAGGCAACAAAGACACCAAGGGAGGCTGGGAATACTTCTTACAATTCTAATTAAAAAAAAAAAAGCTTTTACACCATCACAAACGGCATTGCACTGTAGCAACATATGAAACTTCCAAGAATTGCCGAAGCAATGGCCTATATAAACCTGCCTAAAGGAAAACTGATTTGGTCAATAAGCACATATCTTTTAGGTGATGGTGCAATAACAAGTTATGTGGACAAATGAGTACTGTGGTACTGTGGTACTCAGTGGTCAACTACGGTATAAACAACAGACAGCACTACCTTAGAATGAATATGACTGTAGTAACACAGATGCATGCCTGCAATTAAACATAAAATGATAAAGAAATGTAATAATACCTGTAATTATTCTACATTTCACATATATTTTTAGCAATATTTTAAATGACAACACTGTATTTTTACTGTATATATGCATACCTTTCACAGAATTTACTATAAACATAGTCCTTTTTAAATGACCTACCTGAAGGTGGTCTATTGAAGACAAAACAAGGAGGAGGAACATCAGAAGAGAACAAACAGTTATTTATGGTTATGTGTGCAATTAGTTGGATTATATACTCTATACATTCATGACACTTATACCTCCAACTGTAACAGCCTGATACCATTTCACTGGAAGAGAGTGATTTTATGGAGATTCTGTGTTGCCAGCAACAATAAAACATATCTGGATCTTCACATTAAGTGTCCAGTATTTTTGTTCAATTTTTTACCAAATTTTGATTTTCTTGACAGATTATAATAAATGCCTCCGACTTCAACATTCACTAAAATCCATCCAGTGAGAGCAGAGCTGATACATGCTGGCAGGTGGGTGGATATGACAAAGCTGACAGTTTGCTTTTTGTTACTTTATACAACTGTGCCAAAAAACCTGATTCTAGAATACATGCATCTTCTGAAACTTTTTTACTACCAATGTGTCACTGTATACATACAATATACCTTTAACTCTCTGTATTGGAAACGATGGAATCAGATTCAGGAATAATAAAGCACAGAGTGTTGAACACACAACTTTCTTGAACACAACAAGATATGATGACGGTTCTAAGACCACTTTTCGGCTGTTGGAGTTGTTATCCAGGTGACCCTAGAACACATCACAGATATAATATTAATTATAGTCATTTACATTACAACATTTCACAGCTAAAACTAAAAGCACTAATTAAATTTAAAAATAATACTGTTGCAACAGAAAGAAACTACGAGGGCGATTCAATAAGTAAGTTACAAATCGTGATTGAAAAGAATAGAATGGAGATAATGACATACAAACAACATTTATTTTTCAACATAATCTCCATACAAATTCAAACACTTGTCCCA